>ENA-OQCK01001148-OQCK01001148.1-human-gut-metagenome-genome-assembly--contig:-NODE-1148-length-10563-cov-1.970966_pt1 | contig 10563 bp, 14 predicted proteins | sample MGYA00242498_ERZ504578 | MGnify/ENA primary metagenome ERZ504578 (study PRJEB26092, sample SAMD00036229) | human gut metagenome | host: Homo sapiens | study: EMG produced TPA metagenomics assembly of... | reverse complement strand
CAAGTATTCGGCACAGGAATGTAATGTGTTACTTGGTCAATTCATGACAACTATGGAACGTGCTTTTGAGATTCCGTTGCTTTCCGGTGATTTCGAGCTATGGTCACTTGACCATCCGGAAGTTTCCGGACTGTATCGCAAAGCTTCTGATGCTCGTGATTTCTCAATTTATCCAGATGCATTAGAGGATACGTTTCAATTAGATCGTGGTGGTGATTCATGCATTAACTGTAATTGTTATGATGCTGATTGTGGTCAGTGTACTATGCCGGCTATTGACCTTGCATATGCTTGTCTAATGAAATAGATGAATCGGAAACTGATAACATAGTAGTCAACTTAGGAAAGCGTATCAAGCAGATACGAGAAGCAGAAGGAATGTCACGGAGTGAATTAGGCAAAGCTTTAGAATTAAATAACCCTGATATTCGTATCGGGTCATATGAAAACGGAAAGAAATTTCCTCGAATACCAATGCTGAGAAAAATAGCTGATGCTCTAGGCGTTAGTTGGCAGTGGCTTATGACCGGTCGTATAGATGCAGTCACCTATATGACTATGAATGAGTTTGGCACTGATTTTGTATTATCAAATTATGATGCGCTTATGCAGTTTCTTGAAACAAATGTAAATTCTATTTCAGATAAACAGTTGGATGCCATTATAAAGTGTTTCGATATGATTGGAATTATATAATACGACTAGATGGTTATAAATGCGTGTAGAATCTAGGGCATTATAATCTTTCCTTACATGAGGAGGTATAACATGAAACATGTATTAGTAAGTAGAGACAATGTAAGCAATGGTGATTATTACGCTGGGTCATATCAGTTTCAAGGCGAATCATATCCATATTTTGCAAGTAAGGATATCAAACCAAAAAATTGGAAAACAAGAAAAGGCTTTGTTACAAATAAATAAACGATATGGCAATGATTATAAATTTTACATTAAAGAAATAGAATAGCTGTACAATCGACTAGGCGATTTAAAACAGGTGTTAAGCCTAGTGCGGTAAGAGGTATAACCCTCTTGCGTCACGTGAGACTAGTCTGACAATAATAAAAGGACAATGGGAATATGGACAATATTACATTTACAGTTGTCTGCGATAATCAAGAAGATTTTGAAGCAAAAAAGGCTTTAATTGATTTTTATAGCGGATTAACGGAAGAACGCAAAGAAAAGTTTAGTAACTTAATTGCTACATTGAATAGTCTGTTGATACAGAATCAGGAGTAACATAAAAGCGACATTTTGCGATTGTCACAGCTATATCACATATGGTACTATATAAAAGCACTGTAATTTTAAATAATGAATTTATGTACATAGGTCATTATTTACCACAGGAACGGAGGTCTATGTATTTAGGCTTCCGTTCTTTTTGCTGTCTATATTTCTTGGGAAAAGGGAGGAAAAGAGAATGATAGCTATTTATGTAAGGGAAAGTACACCGCGTCAATATGAAAAAGGATTTAATTTTGAAACACAAAAAGAAAAATCGTTGCAGTTTCTGGATTTATACGATATCGACGAAGAATACAAATTTTACTTAGAAAAAGGAAAGAGTGCATGGACAACAAACCGACCGGTTTTAAAAGAGTTAATGCAGGATATAGTTGACGGCAAAATAACAACATTGGTAATCTACAAACTAGATAGATTATTGAGGAGACATAAAGGCAAGGAAGAAATTTTAAGTCTTTTAGAAGAATATAATGTAACCCTTATGAGTGTGTCTGAAAAATTGACACTTCCTCATCATACGGCAAACTTATTCTTAATATGATGGTAAGCTATTCAGAGTGGGAAGAAGACGTAAATTCTGAACGTACAAACGATGGTCTGACGATGGGCGCTGAGCTAGGATATTTCATGAATGGTGGAAGATGCCCATTCGGTTGGGAACGCTATACTGTGGGTAACCATAAGAAAATCAAGGTGAATCGAGCAGAGAAAGAAGTTATACATAAAATGGCGGAATATATACATAATGGTTATTCAACTTATCAAGTTAAAAATGTTGATTAACGAAAATGAATACCTAAAATCTAAAAATAAGACTTTTTGCGAAAATCAGATAATCAATATTTTAAAAGATAAAAAAGAACGTGGGAATATATGAGTATAAGGGCAAGGAATACGTTCTAGAGGGTGAAACCATATTTACGGAAGCTGAATATAAGCAAGTACAGAATGACCTTGCAGAACGCTCTTATACAGGCAGATACAGCTATCTGTTTGACCATAAGGTGCGGAGTATAAAAGGTGCAAAAGCAAGGTTAGAATGTTCAGTGAAAAAAGATAAAGTATACTTGTATTATTTGACAATCAATCGAAAAAAGAATCAGTGAAAGCATGGTAAAAAAACAATTTATAAAGTACATGAAAGAAAGTAATCTACTTGTACATACAGAAGCGAACAAAGTCCAGAAGTGCAGATATAAGGCATATAGCGGCGCTGAGAAGGCAGTTAAAGAATATGTATGAAAATATGGAATTAACGACTGAAGTGTATTTTGAAGAAATGAGGAAGTTAGATAAGGAACAGCGGTCTGCTGATAACTACTATAAGCGCTATGTGCAGGAATTTGATATATGGTTTAATAGTTTAGATTATGACCAACAAGTTAAAATAATATGGCAGAACATAAAGTGTATTGAAGTTGATTTTGAAACAAAGGAGCTTCGGTTTAATAGTTAGTCGAAAATAACAGTATCTATAAAATTGCATAAAAAACGGGGGTTCAAAAAAGTTGTTTTTAGTGCGCAATTTAATTATAAATAGGTTGACGGTATCAAGGCAATATGGTATTATATATGTGTAAAGAGAAGCGGTGTAGTGCCGCTCTTCAAAATGAGTATAAATTCGATGGGCGAACCAATAATCGCTCCATATATCAAATAAGCCGATAATTATCGGCTTTTTTTGTGCTTTTTGAAAACTTGACCAACGATTTGACCAACTTTATGGCTGTACTGAAGAACACCTGCGTGTTTAGACAAAAGCGTAGCTTCCTTTACAGATAAGGGTATTTCTAGATACAGCCCTTAAAGCTTCCGATTCTATAGCCACTCAAAAATCACAGAGAACCCTACCGTTTTTTATACAGAAATATGCAGCATAAGAGAAAGTGCGCAAAAGCAGGCTGTCTACATGCTGCCATCGCTATCAATACGCTGATGCACATCTTATTTTATTCTTATATTACAGAGCTTTAAGTTCTAAACACAAACTTTTCTATCCTTCTAAGCGATATGTTCGCCCTTCAGAAAGCGTTTATAAAACAAAGGAGATGCCGTATAATTCATTTGAAAATGGTGATAAGTAATCAGCGGGAGTCATGAAGCATTTGATTTTCGCTTTTTCTTATCAGGATGTGCCTTATGAAAAAACAAAGCGTATTCTTTTATCATAAATCATGGAATACTTTGCGGAATACCAGCAGCAGGTACCATCCTTTTTACGTTTTTTCATCTCGAAATAGCCATGCGGTTCCCCGGACAGCATCGCATTATAAAAGCGTATGAATTCCGGTATGCTTCCTCTCTCTACCGTACCGTCTTTCACAATACTCATTGGCACTTCATACATATCTGCGAAAGGTCAAAGTCTTCGCTGATCTGCGGTGGCAGCGTTAACCTGCATTCCTCAATATCAAAGGTATACATCAGCTGATCCTACTGCTGCCTCCCTTTTACTATATCGAATGTCTGCAGTATTGTATTGCAATGTTTAGGTAATCTGTAATTTATGGAGCTGCAGGACAATCACAAATGGCAAATTTCTCACAGCCATGTCTCTGCTTCTAAACATCAGAAGACCGATCTGGAGAAGAATTCTTAACAGATAAATCCCAGAATCATGAAAAAAGGATCCATATCATTCGTAAAAAAGATGAAAGTGACCCTTTTTTGTTTATCCTGTTGTTTTTTCGTCAAAGCAGGAAGAAATCTTCAGTAACCCCAATCTTCTGCAGGTTGGGCGAAAGCTTCAACTGCTGATAACTGCTTTCTAAACGTGTATGGACTTATCAGCGAAGCATTGTTTTTGCTGCGACTGCGAGAACCTTTGGATTTTTATGATACGGTGTCACCGGGCACAGCTTCTTCTCAATACCAAGCAGTCCGTAAACTGCCATACGTGCTGCGCGTACAGAATATTCCTCCGTGAATACCATATCCTCCGGAATCTCCACAAATTGTGAAATCATGGCAAAATTGGTAGAGCCGCTTGGGATAACCAGCGGACGATCACTCATCGCTCTTGGCTGGAATTGTGAATCGATATACGGCATCATGCATGGGATGACGTTCACTACGGATTCCATGATATCCTTCGTATTCTCTTCAAAATGCAGATGGTGAATCAGCTCCATCAGGATTTCCTCACCGCTGCACTCCCGCATCGGTTTTTTCACGTAATCACCAAGCGCATCCGTATACAGGCCATAGCCCCAGAAAATTGTTGTATTGGCATCCTGTGCCTTGAAATGAGGCTGTGCTGCCACTACAATGGACATCAGCAGCTGGAATCCTTAAAGGTCATAAGTGCACCACTGCCCGGAATATTGCCGGAGAACTGCTCAATCATTTTCAGCATCCTGTTCCCTTTCATTGTGACAGTGAAGCTCTCCCAATTGGTCTCCTCCGGCTTACCAAAGAATGGCGTTGGATCGCCCAGAACCGGCTTCTTTTCTGCAACTCGTTTCCACAGCTGCGCTGAAATCGGATCCTTTGGTTCATAAGGTGCCGGTGTTTTAAAGTCACCAAGCGTTGCACAATCCGTCATACAGCCATTTGTCATAATACATAAATCACTGTCCTCCAGATGGATGGTGCGCTGTTTTCCATTTTCCAAGAGATGAATATCTGTAACTGTTACACTGTCTTCCTTAAAATCCAGATCCTCGACAACAGCACGAATGCTGAAGTCCACACCAAAGCCCTCCAGATATGCCTTTAACGGAAGAATCACAGATTCATACTGGTTGTATGGTGTTCTGGTTACTCCCTCAAGCGTTTCAATACGTGGAAACTCCAGAATCATACGATTCATATACCGGCGGAATTCAAATGCACTGGACCATTTCTGAAAAGCAAAGGTTGTCTGCCACATATACCAGAAATTTGTAGTGAAGAAGTGCGGACTATCCTTAAACCACTGTTCAATGGTTACATCATCCAGCTTTTCTTCCGGTGTTGCAAGCAGCTTTGTCATCAGAAAGCGGTCGGTATTGTTAAACTGCATGCTGCGCACATCCTGAATCACGCCATAACGATCCACCAGTCTGGCCTGCGCATGCGTTGGATGCAGGTGATCAAAATTCAATATTTCTTCGGTCACACTTTTCCCGGCCAGTCCAGAGAAGGAATGGAGGAAAACAAGTCCCAGAAGTTCTCATAGGTTTCCTCATTCAGCATTCTGCCCCCGCGGCAGACAAACCCATTCTGCATCGTCCCTGCACCGTCATTGCTTCCGCCAAGGATGCTCATCCCTTCCATGATATGAATATTCTCTCCATGAAAGCTGCCATCCTGAATAAGGTAAGCCGCTGCCGATAAGGAAGCCAGACCGCCGCCAATCAGATAGGCCTGCCGTTCCCCTTCTCTTCCGCTGCTCACCATGCTCTGGGCACTCTGTTCGCGTTTCTTCGTAACATGACGCACTGCCGTTGCTGCTGCAATACCCGCTGCAGCAGCCGCTGCACCTGCAGCAAGTTTCTTTGTCTGTCTCTTCATACAAATCTCCTCCTATGTTTTGATATACATATGCTACTTCTATCTGGTTTCAGTATAGCGCGTTTTCATGCCTGTGTATTTATACAGTTTTAATACTTTGTCTGTTTTCTTTTAGTATATGAAAAAAAGCGAAAGCCATGCGCCTTCGCCGTCACATATTTAACTTTTTACGCATGCGTTCCGAGTTACTCGCATACATCAGTGCAGCTTCCTTATCAATTCTGCCTGCTTCATACAGCTTCATAAGACTCTCATCCATGGTTATCATTCCCTGATCCCTTCCTGCAATCATGGAATTTTCCAGCTGATGAATTTTTCCTTCCCTGATTTGCGTACGAATCGCCGGATTGACGATCATAATTTCAAAAACAGGTATGATACCCCCATCCGTGGCCGGCACCAGCTGTTCACTGATAACAGCATGCAGCGTCATGGACAGCTGTACGCGAATCTGCTGCTGCTGTTCACTTGGAAATACATCAATCATGCGGTCAATGGTATTGGCTGCCCCCATGGTATGAAGGTCGATAAAATTAAATGTCCGGTCTCTGCGGCAGTAACTGCCGTATTGATCGTCTCAAGATCCCGCATTTCTCCAACCAGTATGACCTCCGGGGCTTCCCGCAGGGCAGAACGCAGCGCGTTTAAATAATCCTGTGTATCGTGATACACCTCCCGCTGAGAAACAATGCTTTTTTATGGGCGTGCAGATATTCAATCGGATCTTCTATCGTTATGATATGTACGTTGCGGCTTTCGTTGATTTTATCAATGATGCAGGCGAGCGTCGTTGATTTTCCGCACCCAGCCGGTCCGCTTACCAGAATCATTCCCTTTTTCACCGCCGCAAGAGATGTGATGACCTGTGGTATATTCAATTCAACAGGATCGGGAAGTTCAAAGCGGACAACGCGCAGAACCGCTGCCTGCGAATTTCTCTGCAGATAGACATTGCAGCGAAACCGCCCGACATCCGGTATGGAAAAGGAAAAATCATCATCCTTTTTTTTGAGAAAATCCTCATAGGTATTCTGCAGCGCATACTGATAAATTTCCTGAATCAGCTGAGCTGTGTCATTGGGCATCAGCCTGGTTTCCTGCATGGAGTGAATTTCTCCATTGATTTTAAAGGCATATGGATGCCCTGCTACTAAAAATATATCCGAAGCATCCCTTGCGATTGCTTCCTTCAGCATCTGTTCGATTGTCACCATCACAGTGCATCTCCCTTCGTAATTGTTTTCCATGCTTTTATATGAACAGCACTTCCCTGCTTCTGCAATCTCAGCTGCAGCTGCTGTGCATCCTGAACCGGTATTGTCACAAGCAGCTCATCCTGCTCCCAATCCGTTTTCATCGCATATTCCTGCAGCAGCGACTGCACCTGCTTTGTTTCAGACTTTGCTGCAGGGTTTGCTTTGGATACTGCCGGAGTTCATCAATCAGCAGCTGTGCTCCCGCATCACTTTTGGCAACTGCTCCTGATACAGCTTCTCTCGCTGTGCAATTTTTTTCGTTTTGTAATGAGCGTGTGTACGAAAGTACTGACAAGATCATCATACACAAAACGACGAAAATCATGAAGATACTGGATGCTCCCAGACCAATCTGCACGCCGCGCTTTTCAAGCTTCATTTTTGAACGCCCCCTTCCAGCAGAAAGGGAAGACGTACAAGCTCTTTGTCATCGCGGTAAATACAAAGCTCACAAAGTGCCCGACCACTTTTTTCAACCGCTTTCTTCTGTTCAATTTCAACCCGATAATATCCTGCCTGCGAAGATGACCGGTTTCCGTTCTCATCCAAGTAAAAGATTTTCTTCTGCATTGCCTGCTGTACCTGGGGAATCTTTCGCTGTGCCACCAGATTTTCTCCATATTGCAGCGCATTCCGCGTATCTGCAGCCAGATTATTTTTATCCTTTGCCGTTCCCAAAACGAGCACACAAACCGCACTCGCCAGGGTAAAGAAGAAAAGCACAAAGATGAGCTCCATCAGAAACGATATCGATTTATTTGCATGACTCTCCCGCATAGCGCTTCCTCCTTACTCACTCTTCAGCTCCATCATCATACGGCTGGCTTTCCCCTGCTCATCGTGGATGCTCACTTGCAGCAGACCTCCATTTTCCTGTGCTTCAAAGTCATAAACGGTAAACAGTGATGTCCCTGCAGAAAGCATCGGCTTCACTTCCTCACTCGCATACAGCTCCCGCAGCTTTCCCTCATATTCATATATATAGGTAACAATACGTTCTTTCTTATCGTGTATTACAATCGCATCCGTGTCCTCCAGCTGTCTCACAGATACGGCCCCGTCTTCATCCGCACTTCTAATTTTTGCGCGAAGATATGCCAGGGGTGTATGCATACGCTCGACCTCTTCCCCCTGCTTAATGATAGCCTGATAGCTTCCGGTCTGAAACAGAAGCACCAGAAACGCACAGATTACAAATACAGTAAATAACGATAGAGAGAACAAAATATCAATGGAATGTCGTTGTTTCATGCTGTTCACTCCTTGGATACACATCCGTATCCGGCATGATATTTGCCCCGATGTAATGATAGCGGATGCGATAGGCATCCTCCTGTATATACAAACCATAGTGCTGCTTCAGATACTCCAGCGACTGGGGGTATGCGCCCTCGATACTGTAGCATTCCAGTGCTGCCTTCTGAATTGCCTCCTTAGCACGCTGTGCATCCTCCCTGCTGAGTCCGCTGTCAGCTGTCGAAAATCCGTAATAGAGCATGACCAGGATTCCCATGAACATAAAAAGCTGCAGACCCAGCATTTTTTTCTTATGTTTCATCATCCGATGGATGACATAATGCTCATCAGCGGCAGCATGACAGAGAGCAGTATGATTCCTACGATTACAGATAAAACAATCACAATGACAGGTTCAATGGTATTCAGGAAGGTTGAGATACTGGTATCCACATCCTTCTCGTATAGGGTGCTCACCTTCTGCATGACCTCATCACTTTTTCCGCTGTGAAAGCCGGTGATGATCATACTCGCATATACTCCCTGATAAAGCGCCTGCTCGCGCAGACATTGCGAAAAGCTTTTCCCCTCCTGCATATCACTGCGGCAGGCATCAATTTTCTTTTGAACCGCCTCATCCCCGACAACATCTCTAAGATACCCCAGCGCCTCCTCCATTTCATACCCGCTCGTAATGAACAGCGACAGGGCATAGGTCATTTTCGCCATGACCATGTTATGGTAGAGCTGCTTTGTCATAAACAGATGGGAAAGGAACGATTTTCCTCCTGATTTTCTAAAGGTCACTGCAAGTAGAATCCCTCCCAGCAGGAACAGTGTCAGTATGATAAAGGAGGCTGTGGCAAACAGCTGTCCAAAGCGCATCATGGAGGCGGCCGTCCCCTGAAGGGCAGCTCCCATATGCAAAAGAACCTTTTCAAATATCGGCAGAACCTTCCATACGATAATGCCGACTACCGCCCACATCATCAATAACAGAATCGAGGGATAGGTCAGTGCCTCCTTCAAGGATTGCTTCAGGTCACTGCTGCGCTCATAATATAGCGCCAGCTCCTTCATAACATTATCGAGATGACCGCTGATTTCCCCGATTTCAACCATTTTCTTGGCATACGTGTCGAAATACGGAGCCTCTTCCAGCGCCGCGCTGAAGGAACCCACGACATGTACCTGTTCCAGCAAACATCCGGCTGCCTCCTTCATATGCGGATTATCCGTATCGTCCCCTATGATTTCCAGCCCCTCCTCGACAGATAATCCGCCTGCGAGAATCATCGATATCTGGGTACAGAAATCAAACATTTCCTCAGAGCGTAATGTTGTATGTGTCATACCGTTTTCCTCCTAGTAGTAATACTTATCTTCATAGTCATCTTCATAATCAATGTCACTGGCATCAAAGGTTGGATCCATACGGCTCCATTTCTTTGCATGCAGCAGAATATCGGGATTGATCCATCCCTTTCCCTCAATATATACCTCAACCCAGGCATGATATTCAATCGTGGTATTTCCCGTTACCAGTCTGGTTGGAATCTGCTGGCTGCGCAGCATCGCCGCAAGCAGAGCCGCATAATCAAAGCATATCCCTTTTTTGCTTTCCAGTGTTTCATCCACGACAGGAAGCACATAAATATCCTCTACTTCCTTCGCCTTTTTGGAATCATAGCTGATGTTATCCACAACATAATTATACAGTGTTGCAATCCGCTTCAATACGGTATCATCATCCTTCGTCAGATCAAAGGCTTTTTTTACAGCCGCCGTATGACTGTCATAGTTCACCGTCTGATTTGGATATAAAAACGGTATCCGCTCATTTTCAAGCTTGACATCCAGTGACAGGGTCAATGTGATCGTATAGGTTTTCCCAGAACGATTTTCGAGTACCTTTACCAGATATGTTCCGCTTCCCTGCTCAAAGGGAAAGGTTTCATATTCGTTTTCCTTTGTAAAATCATATGCGATGTTTCCTACACCGTCCTTCGTTATCTGGAGGCGCATCCTTTTTTCAGGCTTGTGCAAAAGCTTGGCCTGCAGATATCCGCTGCTTGTATTGCTGTAATCGATTTGTACCAGTCCGCTGGAATCCACAGCCACCTGCTCTCCGGGGCTGCTGGGCAGACGAAGCTCAGACATTTTCGGACTCGGTGATGGTTCATATTCGCTTGGATACTTCTTACCGTCTTCCTTGCCTGCACAACCGCTGATCAGCAGCAGAGCTGTCAGAAAGCATAGAAAACATCTGAATTTCATGCTCATACCGCTCTCTCCTTGTTTTGATTATTATAGCATTCTTTTC
>ENA-OQCK01001147-OQCK01001147.1-human-gut-metagenome-genome-assembly--contig:-NODE-1147-length-10569-cov-5.332503_pt1 | contig 10569 bp, 8 predicted proteins | sample MGYA00242498_ERZ504578 | MGnify/ENA primary metagenome ERZ504578 (study PRJEB26092, sample SAMD00036229) | human gut metagenome | host: Homo sapiens | study: EMG produced TPA metagenomics assembly of... | reverse complement strand
CGGAAATCTCCTCACGGCTCTGGATGATCTCTTCCGTGATCTCTTGGATATCCAAACGATTCAAGAAACGCTTTTTCTCCTCGATCAAGATTGCCGTACCATACAGAGCGACACGACGATAGTCACCAATAATACGTCCTCTACCATACGCGTCGGGCAGACCGGTGATAATAGCCGAACGACGTGCGGCAACCATCTCTTCCGTATATGCGGAGAAAACGCCCTCGTTATGCGTCTTACGGTACTTCGTGAAGATCTCTTTCGTCATCGGGTCTAAATGATAACCGTAGGCTTCCAAGCTATTCTCGACCATACGGATACCACCCTTCGGAAGATACCACGTTTCAGCGGAGCATCGGTTTGTAACCCAACGATAACCTCATTCTCCTTATCAATATAGCCCGGACCATATACATCGATCCCTTGAGGTAATTTTGTCTCGGCGTCATAAACTCCCTTTTCTCTCTCGACCTTAAACATCTCGGTCAGCTTGTTCCAGACCTTACGGGTCTTCTCGGAAGAAGCGACTAAAAAGGAATCATCCCCTTCATAAGGCGTATAGTTACTCTGGATAAAATCTCTTACATTGATCTCTCTCTTCCAGGTCTCACCCTTAAAGTGATCCCAGTACTCATTCTCAAATTTCATAAACAATCTTATCTAATACCACATTTTTACCGGCACAAAGGTAACTTTTATCCTCATGTTCCTGTAACATTTGCGACACCCCTCTAAAATCCCTATAAATAGGTATTAAAAATATACAAGAAGAAACGGGATAGTAATGCGATGCTTTGCACGAAGTCTCCATTTTATTCACTATCTTTGCCTACAGAACGTAAAAGTTAATCTGGATCAAACACATGAGAAATATCCTGTTTACCGTTTTATTTATAGGAATACTATCTTTAATCGCATCTCCTATCTCACTCGCGTCTAAATCTTTGCATAAGGCAATATGATTAATTTGTCGAACAATGCCATTATTTGCATGCATCAAGATCCGGATGGCTATTTGTGGATCGGGACTTACGACGGACTTAACTTATACAACGGAAAAGATACGTATGTATATCGTTTCGAATTAAATAACAAAAACTCTCTTTGTAGTAATATCATTCACAAAATATCCGACGCAGAACCCGGCTTTTTATGGATATCAACCTCTTTAGGTATCAATAAATTCTCGCTAAAGAAACGGAAAGTCACCGAGTCTTACCCGGGATACATGGAGAGTGATCTGGTAGCGACCGATTCATCCGGTATCACATTAGCCATTTGTAAAGAAAACCGGATATCTTGTTACACCCCATTTAGCGATGGATTCCGGGATCTGCCGAGAGAAGGGATAGCCCTCAAACCGTACGGACTTTATTCGCCGGAACAGACGGATATTTTTATTTACTATTGACCTCGGGAATACTGAAAAAGTTAACACCGGATTTCTCCAATACAACTTTTAATTTACTATCGGAAGAACGCCAATTCCATAATAAACCGATCTTATCCGCATTTCATGAGAATAACCATATCTTCATTGTCGATACCGACAATAAGTTATATCGCCAACAGGTAGACGGAAGCGGGAAAGAATTCCTGTTTGATCTGTCTGGAATGACAAATAAATATGGAAACATCATTAAGATATGTACCTTCCAATCCAATGTATATATCGTTTTCCGTAACGGCAATATTCTAGACCTAAGCCAACCGGAAAACACGATAGACACGGGCATCGGTATCTTTTGCCTGATGAACGATAAAAGACAGGAGATTCTTTGGGTAGGGACCGATGGACAAGGCATACGGATGTTTTACGATAAACCCGATCTTTTCGGCTCTATCTTACTCAAGGATTTACCGATTAATATACAGAACCCCATACGTTCTTTATATACAGACAATGATCGATCCCTTTGGTTCGGGACAAAAGGAGACGGAATTGTCCGGATACAAGCCTATGACACTTACCCAAACAAAAAGGCGATTCCACAAAGCGCTATCACGCATTTCACCACCGCCGACGGATTATCCAGCAACCGGGTATATAGCTTCCAGAGAAGCGAATTCCATCCTTGTATCTGGATCGGTACGGAAGGCCTGGGGCTCTGTTATTATTCTTATAAAGAAAATCGAATGAAGACGATCCCGCAGCAAGAGGACACTCCCCCTATCCGCTATATCCATTCTATTTGTGAGGTAAACGACTCGACATTATGGTTGGCGACAACCGGCAACGGATTACTGAAGGTTACTTTACGTATGGATAAAGTCACGCCTACAATCAGTAAGATACAGACCTTCCCGCTAAAAAACGGGGAGAATACCTGCAAAGAGATTCAATCCATGATATATGATAACGACTCGACCTTATTTCTCGGGAGTCGTGGCGGTTATGGGGTTATTAGTTTTAACATATTCAACCAGAAATATGAGTTCCTGCAAACCAACAATTTAAGGAATCCGGCCATTGGAGACGTGTTATCTGTATGCCAGACCGAGGATTCTACTTCTATGCAGCGCCAGCTCCGGACTTACCCGGATTAAATTTAAAAGAGGAAAGATACATTTACGCCAATTCGATAAAAGCAACGGGATCGCAAACGACATGATCCATGGCATTCATGAGGGGAATGATAGCTGTATCTGGTTAAGCACCAATAAAGGTCTCACCAAATATAATCCCCGGAATAATTTTTTCCATAATTATCATCAACCTTATTTTAGCGTCACGGAATTCTCTGATGACGCTTATTGGAAATGCCCATACTCCGAGCGTTTATTCTTTGGAGGCATCAACGGATTAGTCTGGGTAAATAAACAAACGGAGCCGGAGCATACCTATCAACCAGAATTAAGTTTCTTCGAGTTGCAAATGGATAAACAAATCCTTCCATTATATAAGAACATCAGCCAGAACGGTGTAACGGTTCCGGCTGATGTGCAATCGTTAACGATTGCGTTCGTCGCTCCGGATTACATCAACGGGGAGAATTACGAGTATTCGTATCAGTTGGTCAACTATAATTCCTCTTGGGAAAAATTGCAAAAGACAAACAAGGTAACTTTCATGAACCTCCCGTACGGGGAATACTTGCTGAAAGTCCGTTATCGTAACGATGTCATTGATTCGTCGGCAAAAGAATACACCCTACCTATCAAGGTATTACCTCCTATTTATCTAAGCTCATTAGCTATTTTCACGTATCTTTTTATCGGTACGGTTTTAATCATCATTGCCATCTATCGCATCCATTACCAAATACTAAAGAAACAGAAACAAATAGCAGACAAGATCAAGGAGGAGCAAAAAGAGAAGCTATACGAGTCTAAGCTGAATTTCTTTACCCATATCACGCATGAGTTATGTACCCCGCTTACCTTGATCAATGGCGTGGAGAATTATATCCAAGCCTATGCCGCCACCTCAAAAGACAAGACATTAGAAAAATACACTTCAGTCCTCCGGGAAAATGTAGAGGAACTGAACGGCTTATCCAAGAAATCCTTGATTTCCGGAAAGCGGAAGACGCTGGATTCAGTCATACGCACATCCGAAGAGTATCCGTATCCTCTCTTTTGCGAACTCAATTCGAATGGTTTTACCCACTATCCGAGCAACACCAAATCCAATTCAAGATCGATGCTCCCAAAGAGCTTTATTGGAATACGGATTCCGTCTATTTCAAGAAGATCCTAGCAAATCTGATTTCCAACGCATTTAAGTATACGGAAGACGGGGGCACGGTTCGTATCTCCTTACATGAGGAGGAGAACTTCCTCGTCCTTAAAGTTTACAACACCGGCAAAGGAATCGAGGAGGCAGACATGCAAAATATTTTCGACCGATATCGTATCCTTGGCACGATGGATAACGACGATAACAGGCAAAATACGGCACGGAATGGCCTCGGCTTATTTATCTGCCACAGCCTCGTACAATCCTTAGGTGGTAAAATCGACATAGAGAGTGAGGTCGGCCAATATGCTGAATTTACAGTTACCTTACCTTTTGGCATCGTAGAGGAGAGCTCAGACGACACGATAGACGAAGATATTCCCGTATCGCTTCCTTCCCCAAACACGGATATACAAAAGCCGCAAATCTCACATACGGCACAAAAAGAGACGGAAGATAAACCGATGATACTCGTTATCGACGATCATAAAGACATCGTCTGGCTAATCACGGAAACCCTCTCTTCCGAATATCAGGTTCAGGAAGCTTATAATGCGGAGGAGGCTCTGGAATTCCTCAAGCAATACACTCCCTCCCTTATCATCACCGATATCATGATGCCTAATATCGACGGATTGGAATTGATCTCTCTTATCAAGGAAAATAGATATACCCGTCATATCCCGCTTATTATCGTATCTGCCAAAATATCAGACCAAGAGCAAGCGGCAGGACTTAATATAGGAGCGGATGCCTATCTAACCAAGCCTTTCTCGCCAACAGTTCTCCTATCCGTCGTGAACCGATTGATGACAAATCAAAGAGAATTAAAAGAGTATTTCTATTCTCCGGAAAGTGCTTATCAATATACGGAAGGGCAATTATTACATCAAGAAGACAAGGAATTCCTTGACGCCGTAACCGCTATCATCAAAGAAAATGTCAGCAAGGAAGGACTCGGTCCCGAGCTGGTAGCGGACGCACTGAATATAAACACCCGCATCTTATATCGCCGTTTCAAGAAAATATCTACCATGACGCCGAGTGATTTTATAAAGGATTATAGGTTAAACTATGCAGCGCAATTACTCGTAAATACCAACATGAGCGTTCAGGAAATTATTTATAATGTAGGGATTTCTAACAAATCATACTTCTATAGGGAGTTTGCCCGTAAATATAACATGACTCCTAAAGAATACCGCACAAAAGAGGCATAAATCATTGATTCCTAAATAGTGTCATAATCTACCAAAAGAGTATCATAATCTGCCATATGCATTTCATGACACTTCTTCGGCATTTCAAAGCACTCTTCAATTCGTTAAGACCTATTAATATTGCTGTCGAATAACAAAGCAAACCGCTTGTGTGTATTCTTCCTTCGGGAAGCACATTATTAACTTTTAATTTAATGTTTTTATGAAAAAAAAGAGTGAAGGTAAGACGAGGAAATGCCTGACTTTATTAGGTGGACGAACCTCTTTGTTACTTTGTTTATCTTTAATGTTTCAGTCCTCTTATGCGGCCGAAGATTCTACTGTTCCTGAAATGGGAAACATGGAGATTCATCAGATCGCACAGCAAAGTTCAACCATTAAAGGTGTAGTAAAAGACCAAAAGGGTGAACCTCTGATTGGCGTTAGTATTGTTGTGAAAGGAACCACGAACGGAACTGCTTCGGACTTTGACGGAAATTTCACCTTGGATGTACCGGATAACAGCACATTGGTATTTTCCTTCATCGGCTTCAAATCCCAAGAAGTTCGTTATACCGGGCAAAAAACATTGAACATAGTCTTAGCTGAAGACTCTGAGACACTAGACGAGGTAGTAGTCGTAGGTTACGGTTCCCAAAAGAAAGGTGAGATCACCTCATCCGTTACCAGCGTGAAAGCATCCGACTTTAACAAGGCACCGGTAGTGAACCCGATGCAATTGGTGGAAGGACGTGTAGCTGGTCTGACTGTATCGCGTGGTAGCACCGACCGAATGGCGAGGTAAAAGTACAGATGCGTGGTGCCTCATCTCTGAAAGGTAGCAATGAGCCTCTCGTTATTATTGACGGTATGCCGGGTAATATGACTTCTTTGAACGCTATCGCACCCGAGGATATCGAGGCGATCGACGTATTGAAAGACGGTTCCGCAGCCGCTATCTACGGAACCCGGGGTAATAACGGTGTGATCATCGTCTCCACGAGACGTCCGCAAGCCGGAACTACTCAAGTGGATTACTCAGGATATATCATGCACGAGGCGGTTTATAAACGGCCGGAAATCTTAAATGGAGACGAGTTCGTCGCTTATGGCAAGGAAACCAACAACGCCAATATCCGCGACTTTGGTGGACGGGATAACCATTACGACGCTTTATTGAATAAGAGTAATTTCACCCATGTACACAACTTGACCGCTACTGGTGGTAATGGTAAGACAAACTATCGCGCTTCTTTAAATTACAAAAAGAATGATGGTATGATCCGTAACACCAGCCGTGAAACGATCAATGGCTCTATCGCTGTGAACCACCGTGCGTTTGATGATAAACTACAGCTTTCTTTCAATCTAGCAAACTCTTTCGTGAAAGTGGACGCAGTTTCCGATGATGTGGATAAGGTAGGAGATATCCCTAATTACGGCATATTATACCAGGCGATCCGTATCAACCCGACGATGCTATTTATAAGGAAGACGGCTCCTTCTGGGAAACTTACAGCGGTTACGAAGATTTCAACCCGGTAGCCCGCATATACCAGCGTACCAAGAAAAAGGAATTCAAGAATTTATTGGCGAACTTCAAGGCTCAATATGAGATTATCCCCGGTCTGACAGCCGCCGCTTTCTTCGCTATGGAGAAGAACGACGCATTAACTAACGATTATAGCATGCGTGAGGAATATAGCCAATATAAAGACGGTACAAACGGACGCGCCAAAAAAGAATATTATCAGAATACCAACCGTACTACTGAATGGACAGCAAACTACAATACTTCCATCAACGGCGTACACAATATTACCGGTTTGCTGGGATACAGTTACCAAGATTTTGAATACGAGCAATTCAGCGCCGAGAACAAGAACTTCTTGACGGACGTATTCGGTACCAATAACCTAGAAGCCGGCGGTTACCTAAAAGATGGTAAGGCCGAGATGAAGAGTAAAAAAGAGACCAGCAAACTGATCGCCTTCTTCGCCCGTGCCAACTATAATTACGACGGTAAATACATGGCCAGCGCCTCTATCCGCCGTGAAGGTTCCACAAAGTTCGGAGCGAACAACAAATGGGCTTGGTTCCCATCCGTCAGCGCAGGCTGGATGATCTCTCGTGAGGACTTCATGGAGAGCCAAGAAGTATTCGACGTATTGAAATTCCGTGCCGGTTTCGGTATCACGGGTAGTCTACCTACCGATCCATATATGTCTCTCGCTACCTACGGCACAGGTGCTGGAGCTTGGAACGCTTACACCGGTTCATGGCTAACCGCCACTTACGGTCCGAATATCAACCCGAATCCGGATTTGAAATGGGAGAAGAATGAGTCCTTGAACATCGGTTTCGACTTCGGCTTGCTAGGTGGACGCCTAAATGGTACGATCGATTGGTATAGTCGTACGACTCGCGACTTGATCAGTAGCTACAATGCCCAACAGCCATCCTTGATCTACAACACGATCACCACCAACGTAGGCACGATGAGAAATAGAGGTATAGAATTAGCATTAAACGCAGAGGTCGTAAAGACTAAGGATTTCTCTTACACGGCTAATTTCACGTTCTCATACGAGAATAATAAATTGACATCTTTGTCTAACGACGTGTACAAATCTTCTTACGAGGATCAATATGACCTGCCCTCTCCGGGTAACCCGGGCAAGGCTTACCGCCTACAAGAAGGACAGCCGATCGCGTCATTCTTCGGTTATGTATGCGATGGTATCAATCCGGACGGAACTTGGAATCTTCGCGACATAGACGGAAAGGAAGGTCTGTCTGACGCTGACCGTACCTTTATCGGTAATGGTTTGCCGAAATTCAAGGCTGGCTTACAGAACACATTTACCTATAAGAACTTTGACTTCAGCTTCTTCCTGCGCGGTATGTTTGATTATGACGTATTGAACGAGGGTGCTATTTATTTCGGAACGACTGTTAATATCGATCAGTCTGGCACAAACGTATACAAGGATGCCTTGAAGAACAAGGTAACAGAGCAACCATTGTTCTCTTCTTATTATCTAGAGAAAGGGAACTTCTTGAAGATCGATAACGTGACACTAGGTTATACATTCAACTTCAAAAATAATAAATATGTGCGCAACTTACGTATTTATGGTAATGTCACCAATCTTGCGACTATTACAGGATACTCTGGTTTAACCCCTGACGTAAACGTAACAGGACTACAAGCAGGTATAGAGAAGCGCGGATCTTATCCCACCACCCGTACCTTCACGTTTGGCGTTAATTTTGGATTCTAATTAAGTAACAATAGATTTAAGACAATACAATGAAAGCTTTAAAAAATATATGCGCAATTTCATTATTGCTGGGAGCTACCGCATTTACCTCTTGTACGGACCTGACAGAGGAAATACATAGCTCGGTAATCGCTGAGAATTATTACAACAATGCAGGCGAGGTAATGGCCGCCATGATGCGTCCATGGGGACACTTCTGTGGAACTATGCAAGTAGCCCAATCGCCTTGGTCATGTAACGAGTTATCTTCCGACTGTGCCGCATGGCCTCAAAAAGGTCGCCACGGCTATGACAATGGAGACTGGATTCGCTTACACCGCCATCAATGGATTCCTACGGATGGTCAAGTAGTGGATGCTTGGAAAAAATTATTTGAAGGTATCGGATATGCTAACAACTTCCTTACAGATACAGAGAATATAGATTTTGAAGCACTCCAAGTTCCAATGTCTAAAGCACAAGCACAAGCGGAGATGCGTGTATATCGCGCTTACTGTTATTGGTATGTGATGGATATGTTCGGTACGGCTCCAATTTGCGAGAAAATCGGTGAAATCAATCCTTCCTCCAAATCTCGCGCAGAGTTATTCGCTTGGATCGAAAAAGAGTTAAACGAGAGTATTCCTTCTTTGTCAGAGAGTAAAACAGAGACCTACGGACGTGTATCCAAATGGGGGGCTTACGCATTATTGGCTCGTCTCTATTTGAATGCGGAAATTTATACTGGACAAGCACGCTGATGATTGTATCGCAGCTTGCGATGAATTAGCTAAGGGAGGTTTCGCATTGGATAAGAAGTGGAACGACACTTTCCGTGCGGATAACGACAAGCGATCTACCGAGATTATCTGGTCAATCGTGTATGATGAAGTATATGCCAAAGGAATGGGTTGGTATCAACGTTGGTTGCATTACGCACACCAAACTGGCTGGGATTTGCAATCCGGTCCTTGGAACGGCTTGGTGACACAACCGACCTTTTATGACTCATTCGCTGACAACGACTTGAGAAAAATTGAGGGTTTCTTGATCGGTAAGCAATATCCTCGCAAAGTAGATGAAAACGGTAATTACTACTACGACACGACCGCAGAGCCTTTGAAAGGTTCAGAGGAGTACAATGGGCAGGATTTGGTATTCGTAAACTACATTAAGTCCATGACCGAGGGCGAAGAAAACAGCGGCGCTCGCTCTATCAAGTATGAGATCCAACCGGGTACTACCGGCGATATGAACAACGACTGGGTGATGTTCCGTTATTCCGAGGTTATCTATAACAAAGCGGAGGCCTTGATGCGTAAGAACGGGGGCAAAGCAACGCAAGAAGTGGTAGATATGATCAACAGCGTTCGTCAACGTTCTTTCAAGGCAGAGGATTGGGAGAAAGCGAAATATACGACCGCTACATTGACAATGGATGAGTCTTAGCCGAAAAAGGTAGAGAGTTTGCTTTCGAAGGAATCCGCCGTACAGACTTGGTTCGTTTTAACAAGTTCGTAACCACTTCTTGGTGGGACAAGACTGCATCCAACGAACCAAAGCGTAATATCTTCCCTATTCCGCAAAGACAATTGGATGCTAACGCAAACTTATCTCCGAACGAGGCTAACTCATTGTTCTAAATATCAACTAAGTATAGTAGAAATCCATTATTAACAAATTAGCACTTGACAATGATAGAGGACTACTATACTTATTGATCTGAAAATATAAAAGGTTACCTTTGTCACTATCAAAGGTTATCCTTGGAACTATCAAAGGTGACCTTTTATGTTTCATCCTTTTCTAACTAATTGATACGACATGATAAATCTCAAGAAATCGATGTGTTGCCTCTTTCTGGCAGCCAGCTCAACAGTAGCGATCGCACAGACCAGTGTAGTTGATCTTGTAAACCCGATCATCGGGACGAATGGAATGGGACATACGTTCCCGGGTGCTTGCGTACCCTTCGGACTCGTACAACTCAGTCCGGATACGGATACCATACCACACAACGTAGATGGTAAATACCAACCTCGCTCCTACGAGTATTGTGCGGGTTATCAACATAAAGACAGTAGCATCGTAGGTTTCAGCCACACCCACTTCAGCGGTACCGGCCACTCCGACCTCGGGGATATCTTGATTATGCCTACCACCGGAACGTTGAAGCTAAACCCCGGAACGGCCACGAATCCCGATGGCGGTTACCGTTCCCGTTTCTCGCATGGCACCGAGATATCCCGTCCCGGATACTACGAGGTGATGCTCGCCGATTATGGCGTAAAGGCGCAACTAACCACCACCCAACGGGTCGGCATCCACAAATACACATACCCTACGAACAGTGAGAACCAACGCATTATCCTTGATATGATTCACGGGATCTATAACTATGACGGCAAAGTTCTTTGGACCAATATTC
>ENA-OQCK01001146-OQCK01001146.1-human-gut-metagenome-genome-assembly--contig:-NODE-1146-length-10571-cov-6.615952_pt1 | contig 10571 bp, 9 predicted proteins | sample MGYA00242498_ERZ504578 | MGnify/ENA primary metagenome ERZ504578 (study PRJEB26092, sample SAMD00036229) | human gut metagenome | host: Homo sapiens | study: EMG produced TPA metagenomics assembly of... | reverse complement strand
ACATGTCAATAGTTGGTAACCGCCCTCTTCCCATATACGAGGCTGAGCTACTGACCAGTGACGAATACATACAACGCTTCATGGCTCCTGCCGGCCTTACAGGCCTCTGGCAAGTAGAGAAACGTGGAAACTCAGGAAGCATGTCCGCCGAGGAACGTAAACAATTAGATATTAAATATGCTCATACATTTTCTTTCTGGCTGGACGCAAAGATTATATTCAAGACATTCACGGCGTTCGTGCAGAAAGAGGACGTATAATGACAAAAAATTATTGAATGAAGAAGTTATTTATTTTTTTATTTATAACAACAAACTCAATCTTTATTCTAGCTCAAAAGAAAAATACATATTTCGATAAAGCTACGACGATAGAGGTAACTTCGGGATCGGATTCTATACAAGCAATGTTAGACGATTACGAACGAATACAATTACCCCCTCTATCCGTATTCCTTGAATCCGTATATGATCACCCTTCCGTAAAAATTTATGAGGCCAAAAGAGACGAGGCTAATGCCGACATGAAGGTTACAAGAAGAGAGTGGCTGAATTATTTCAGGACATACGGTCAATACCAATATGGTAGAATTATACAATTATCTACCAGGGAAACCATTGAAGATCCTTCGTTTCTTACCAGTCTAGGTAGTAATCAACAGACCTATAGTGTTGGTATTTCTGTATCTATCCCATTCGGAGACTTGTTCAGTCGAGGCCAGAAAGTACGGATGAAGAAAGCTCGTTTCCGTCAATTGGATTATGAATATGAAATGTCTATTGAAGAACGGAAACTGAAAATACTGGAAGCTTATAATAAAGTACTGCAAGCTTTGGCTACCTTAAAGGCCAAATCGGATGCCGCCGCCTTATATAATGCCCAGATGAAAATATCCGAGCAAGATTTCATCAATGGGAAAATAGACATTATATCCCTATCCTTGGAACGAAGCAGACGGTCGAGCGCAAATATAACCTACCAAGACGGACGAGTGACATTACACAATGCCGTGACATTACTAGAGATGCTAACAAATGTAAAGATCATAAATCAATGAAATAATGGATATAACCTTATATATATCACGTTTTTTATATAGAATCCGGTATCAATTGATATTTGGGACATTCATTATTACGGCATTGGTAATCTACTTCACCCAGTTTTTAGGTAAGACTTACACGGTTACCACCAGTATTTATACAGGCATTACCTCCCAGACAGGTTTAAGCGATGACGCCAGACAAGATTGGCAATCGATCAATAACACATTCAGTAACATCGTAAACTTAACTCAATCCAAGGGTAGCCAAGAAAAAGTATCCTTTAAATTACTCGCCCTGAATCTGATTCATGGGAATCCCCTAGAGGATAACTCATACATCACGGCTAAAAATTACATGGCTCTATTAGCCATGGTTCCCAAGGAGATTCTAGATATTGTCGATAAAGAGTCTTTAGACAAAACAGTAGAGAATTTCACCCAATACCAAAATGAGAATTCTAGAGGATTCTTCTATGAGTTGCTAAACGGTTTCAACCCCTTCTATAGCCATGACGCATTATCTAAAGTATTGATCAAACGACTAGGCAATAGTGACCTAATCGAGATATCCTATAAATCATCCGATCCCGGAATAGCGTTAAATACGGTCAAGCTGACCAGCGAGGAACTACGTAACTCCTATAACATATTACGTTATAAAACAGTGAACGATATCGTAAAATACTATGAGGATGAATTAAAGAAATTACGCGCTCAGCTAACGGGATTAGAAGATAATCTCACCGAATATAATATAGCCAACAGCGTTATCAACTATACGGACCAAACCAAGGCCATAGCTAGCTCATACGCAGATTTCGAGAACCGCTATGAGACCAACATGCGAGACCTTGAGAGTTCCGCTAAGATACTGAAGGAACTGGATAAATACATGGACACCCGCACAAAGCTAGTGACCGTGAATGATGAATTCATCAAGACGCTGGATCAAATCTCTACCATTAACGGAAAGATCACGGAAATAGAGATTTTCACTACGGAAGACAAACAGGTAAGTGATGAACAATTACTAGAATATAGGGAAGAGCTGAAGAAAGCCGAGAAAAAGATTGAATTACTAACCAACCAGATCAACAGCTACAAGGAAAGCAAGGAAGGTATATCGATCAACGGTCTCGTGGATGAATGGCTAAAGCAAACCCTTATCCATACCAAGGCGGAAGCAATCTAAAAGTAATGAACCAGAGAGAGGAAAAATTCAAGGAACAATACAAGATATACTCTCCTGTAGGTACCCAGATAAAACGGAAAGAACGTGAGATAAACATCGTGGAGCAATCCTACCTGCAAGTATTACACGCATTGAATATGGCCAAGATGAAACAGAAAGACTTGCAACTGACAAGCGCTAATCTGACCACGATCTCCGAGCCGGTATTTCCTTTCCTCAGTGATAAAAGCAAACGAATGCTGATCGTCATAGCGGCATTTCTAGCCAGCATAATTTTCATTCTGGGCTTCAACCTGGCGGTAGAGCTTCTCGACCGTACGCTTCGGGATGCGGAACGTACCCGCCGCCTCACCAAGCTGCCGGTATTAGGCGCATTTAATGGAAACGCCCAGTTACGATACAGGGGATTTATCAAGATCTGCAACCGTATCTCCGCCTCCTTTGTGTGCAACCGGCTGAGCCAATACCTGAGAAAGGACAAGACCTTAGTCATAAGTCTGCTTAGCATAGAGCAAAAGGAGGGCAAGAGCTTTATCGCCAAATACATGGTAAGGCATTGGGAAGAACAAGGATTACGTGTTCAATGCCTTGTGGCAGGAACTGATTTCCCATTAAGCCCAACTTACTTGATGGCCAAGAGTCCGGAGGTTTTCTGGGAACAAAAAGAGAGACCTGATATACTACTTTTAGAATACCCGGCCATACAGAAAGAAAGTTTACCGGCCAATTTGTTAAGTGAAGCCGATGTAAATATTCTGATAGCGAACGCTCGACGGGTATGGAAATATAGTGATGACGAATACGTGAAACATCTGCGTGAAATGGCACGGCATTCATTATTATACATCTACTTGAACAACGCGTCTCGTGAGGCCGTAGAAGATTTCACAGGGCAATTACCACCTATAAGTTCCATGAAAACCATCTCTAACCAGATGATGTATATGGGACTTACAGCGAGAGATGCCGCCGTGAAAAAATAAGATATCGCATGATGAAGGCATATAATGACATACAGACAAGCAGGTTGTCCGCCCCCAATTTATTCTATTTACTCTTGTTTATAGGACTAGGGGCTATTTGCGGCTCATTGATGGGAGGCAACCTCATTATCAGTGGGGTTATAGCGATCTTGCCATTCGCCTTCATCCTAGGTGTTTATATATTGCGCATGCCCGTAACGCTCCTATACGTCATATTCATCATCAATTATTTCATTATGGGGATTACCCGCTATCTTCCCCTAGAAGGTATCAGCGTCCTTATGGATCTTCTTTATGCGCTTTCCTTGTTAATGATATGCCTCCACGGGATATTGTTTCATAACATCGAATGGAAAAGAGCGATCAATACATTAACAATCACCTCTTTCATCTGGCGATATATTGTGTGGCCCAATTAGCCAACCCAACCGGGGTGCTCGAAGGTTGGATACTATCCAGGGGACTTATCATCAATGGTCTCATTATCTCTGTCATCGCCGCTTTATTATGTACACGATATAAAACCTTAAAGACGTTATTGTTTCTATTGTCTGTTCTCACCCTTCTGGCGTTCGGGAAAGCCCTCATTCAAAAATACAGGGGATTCGATCATACGAGCTTGAATGGCTAAAGGGAAATACCACCCACATTATTCATTCCGGCATACGCTATTTCTCATTTTTCACGGATGCGAGCAACCTAGGATCCAATATGGGGGCCGCAATCCTTATCTTTGGGATATCGGCTCTGCATTTGAGGAATAGAGCGTTGAGCACCTATTACATAATAGTTGCCTTTATAGCTACCTATACGCTATTTCTCACGGGTACCCGAGGGGCCATAATCGTGCCTTTGGCAGGTCTGGCACTCTATACCATCATCAGCAAGCAGGCAAAGACCATGGTTGCCGGAGGATTGATGCTTATCAGCGTATACATATTTTTCGCATTTACGATGATCGGGCAAAATAATTCCATGATCCGGCGTATGCGTACCGCCTTTAGCCCCTCTAAGGATGCCTCGCTCAACGTCCGTAAAGAAAACCAGAGAAAGCTGGGCGAATACTTGAAATACAGGCCTTTCGGAGAAGGTCTTGGCCTGTCAGGAGATGGATTGGGTGTAAAAGTGTCCAAGCGGTTCACCACCTCCATCCCTACCGACTCATGGTACGTAAAGATATGGGTAGAAACCGGAGTCGTAGGCTTAGTGCTCTATATGGGAATGATCCTGATCACGATTGGACGTGGAGCATGGATCCTGATGTTCAGGATACGAGACCCTGAGCTAAAAGGCCTGCTGACAGGATTGCTATGCGGTATATTCGGCATGTTTGTCAGTGCCTATGGTAATTCATTCTGGGGACAATTTCCCACCATGATTATATCTTTTATGGGTATGACATTCGTGCTGAACGGAGAACATTTTGATAAAGAAATACATCAGGATAAACAGATTTCAATAAACACAAGCGACAAACAAACAGAAAAATGATAGAACAGATTATTAACATAGGGAATGATTGGTTGGAAAAGCAAGAATATATTTTCCAGATGACAGATGCCATCTTGTATTTACTTTTCTTAATCGCGGTCTTATATTTGTTCATATTCGCACTCTACTCGGTGCGAAAACCTCTTTACAGCTACCCTACAGCCAGTAGGAAATACCGTTTTGCCGTACTATATCCCGCATATATGGAAGATGAAGTCATTATAGATTCAGTCCAGAACTTCCAGAAGCAAGATTATCCAAGAGAGCTATACGATATAATAGTAGTCTCGAACCTCATGACCGAAGAAACGAACAAAACCTTACGGGAGATGTCCGTAAAGGTCATTGAAATAGAGATGAAGAAAAGCACCAAGATACAAGCCTTACAAAAAGCCACCGAATATATAGAGGGCAATTCTTTGGTCTACGACAATATAATCATATTAGATGCGGACAATGTGGTAGAAAACGATTATATCAATAAGATAAACGACGCATTTTATGCCGGTTGCTCTGTCATACAGACACATCGGGTCGCAAAAAACAGAGACACAAACACCGCCGTACTCGATGCCGTAAGCGAGGAGATCAACAATTCCATTTTCCGCAAAGGCCATACACGACTAGGCTTCTCATCCGCCTTGAGCGGATCAGGCATGGCATTCGAATATGACATATTCAAGGAGCTTATCCAAGGTATCGACGATACCGGTGAGGATAAATACATGGAACGTAAATTACTCTTACGAAACATATATATCGAATACCTACAAGACGTTTATACGTACGATGAGAAAGTAAGGAAGAACAAGGACTTTTACAACCAACGCCGCCGTTGCTGGCGACCCAGACCAACAACCTGTTCATGGGACTCTCGCAGCTTCCTTCCGCCCTATTCAAGGGATATTGGGATTATTGTGACAAATTATTCCAATGGATGATGCCTCCCCGGGTCCTCCTACTAGGTTTCATCACGTTATTCGCTTGCTTCCTCACGATGATAGATCTCTCCTTATCGATAAAGTGGTGGGGGCTATTGATCCTTTTAGGTATTACTTTCAGTTTGGCCGTACCGGATTACCTAGTGGATAAGCGTTTCAAGAAAGCGATCGCCAGTCTGCCGATACTTTTTCTTTTGATGTTCTTTAATCTTTTCAGGCTGAAGGGAGGTTCCAAAAGATTCATTCACACGAAACACTCTAATAAAAATGAGAATAGCGATTGAAGCCCAACGTATCTTCCGAAAGAACAAGCACGGAATGGACTTCGTAGCACTGGAATGTATCCGGGAGCTACAGAAGATGGATACGAACAATGAATATTACATATTTGTCAGTCCGGGAGAAGACCATTGCTTGAAAGAGTCTGCCAACATGCGTATCATAGAGGTAAAATGCCCGACTATCCCCTATGGGAACAAGTGGCCTTACCCCGTGCCTTAATCAAGGTAAAGCCAGACCTGTTGCATTGTACCAGCAATACGGCTCCCATCCATTGCCCCGTGCCATTGATACTGACCTTGCATGATATCATATTTCTGGAACCCCGCCAAAGCGGGAATAAGTCATGGTATCAGAATATGGGTTGGTATTACCGCCGCATGGTTGTTCCCCGCATATTGCCGCTTTGTAAGAAAGTCATTACGGTATCCCGTTTTGAGCGAGACCGTATCCGGAAAGCATTATGTTTGCCCGATGATCAAGTCATGGCCATTTATAACGCTATAGCCAGCATTTCTGCCCGATATCCGCTCCCCTATGGCCTATCACCCGGAAATACATACAAACAGACAATTACCTCTTCTTCCTGGGTAATACTGACCCCAAGAAAAACGTACCCCGTACATTAAAGGCATACAGTATATATCTACGTAGATCCCACATAAAACGCCCCCTCCTAATAGCCGACCTTTCGGAAGAAAGGCTGGACGAGACACTAAAGGAGCAAGCGATCGAAGAGATCAAGCCCTATCTCTCCTATCCCGGCTACATACCCAATACAGATCTGGCCTATTTGTACAATGGCGCTTTCGCTTCCTGTACACCTCGCTTAGGGAAAGCTTTGGCATACCGATGCTAGAGGCCATGGCTTGTGGTACGCCGGTAATAGCCGGCAACACGTCTGCGATGCCCGAGATCGCCGGGGATAGCGGAATACTCGTAGACCCTCTTGAGGAAGAGGAAATCGCCAATGCCCTGCTCCGGCTGGAAGAGGAAGCGAATTACTACGACCGGCAAGTAGCCTCCGGGCTGGAGAGAGTGAAGGAATTCTCATGGGAAAAGACTGCGAAGGCTTTATTACAGCTTTATGAAACTTTTTAAATACATACATTGAACACGCCATGTCAAACCCAAAAGTAAGTATCGTCATACCCGTTTATAATACAGAGGTATTCGTGGAGGAAGCCGTGCGTTCCATCATGGATCAAACCTTGCGGGACACGGAGATCATCATCATCAATGACGGATCTACCGATACCAGCCTTGATATCATTCAAAAACTATCGGAAGAAGATACACGGATCCAAATATACTCGCAAGAGAACCAAGCCTATCGGCACCGGAACCGGGGGATTGCGCTCGCGTCCGGACGCTATATCTATTTTATGGACAGCGATGACTATCTTGAGCCGAAGGCCTTGGAGACCTGTCTCGATAAATGCGAGAAGAACAACCTTGATTTTGTTTTCTTCGACGCGGATATCCTAAATAAGGAACATGACTTCTCGATTAACCTAACGTACGACCGTGACAACTATACGGACGAGAATGAGCTGTACAACGGCATCGACCTATTAAATATCCTGTTGGATAACAAATGCTATACCCCTTCCGCCTGCCTTAACTTCATAAACTTGAAGCATTTGAGGCAGACAAAGAACCTGTTCCTCCCGGGAATCATCCATGAGGATCAATTATTCACCTGCATATTGTACTTGGAGGCAAGACGCATAATGCGTATAAACGACCGCTTTTTCAAGAGGAGGCTCAGGGAAGACTCAATCATGACCCGGCGATTCTCCCGAAGAAACATGGATTGCTATTTTATCGTTAGCGATCATCTCCTAGCTTACGCCAACGATCATCCGATAACAAAGGCGACCATAGATAAATACCTTTTCCAGATGCTCGACGCAGCGGCCTGGCTATCCTATCGCCTCCCCTTGAAAGACCGGTTGTACGTGGCTAGCCAATACATCCGGAAATACAGGAATATGTCTCGACAAAGAATTTACTAATATTGCTTTTCAAACGTCTCATCAAAGCTTAATAAAAAACGAGCATGAATATCCTATTCCTTGTCTTCCATGGTTTCAATCCAGCGAACGGCATCAGCAAGAAAATATCTTATCAGATAGACGCACTGAGAGAGCTGGGGCATGAGGTACATTTGTGCCACTTCTCGTCAGACGAGAATGGCTACAAGACACGTTGGGTGGATGATATGCCTATACGTAAATATGGGAACGGACTAAAGGGAAAGATATTAAAACGTATCGAGTTCGACTCCATCGTCCAATACGCCATACAGAATAGGATAGAGTTTGTTTACATGCGATCGGATCATAACGCCAACCCGTTCACCATCCGCATGGCACGAAAAATGAAGGAAGCGAATATCCTGATCGTCATGGAGATACCGACCTATCCATACGATCACGAGGATAACATACCCCTCAAGAACATGGAATTGCTAATCGATAAATGTTTTCGCCGGCAACTAGCCAAGCAGTTACACCGTATCGTTACTTTTACCGAATACGAGCAAATATTCGGAATAGATACGATACGGATATCAAATGGGATAGATTTCTCCCATATCAAACTGAAACAGCACCGGAATGACACGATCCACGAGCTTCATCTGATCGGTGTAGCGGAGATCCATCTATATCATGGATTCGACCGCCTGATACTCGGATTGCTAAATTATTACGCGAACGATCCGGAATACAAGGTCTATTTTCATTTGGTCGGAGACTTTTTCGGGCAACAGGAAGAGAACTCCATCCTCCCTCTTTTACGGCACGATACCCGGTTAAGCCAATACGTTATCCTCCATGGAGCCAAGCATGGAGAAGAGCTGGATGCCCTGTTCGAGAACGCAGACATGGGAATTGGCAGCCTCGCCCGCCACCGAAGTAAAATCACCCGTATCAAGACACTAAAAAACAGGGAATACGCCGCACGGGGACTCCCCTTTATCTACTCCGAGATCGATAGTGACTTTGAGGACAAGCCTTATATCCTCAAGGTAAGTGCAGACGAGACTCCCATCGATATCCCCCGGATCATTTCCTTCTATAAGCAACAAAAATATAGCCCAGAAGAGATCCGGTATTCAATTCAAGATTTATCTTGGAAAACACAAATGGAAAGGGTATTGAAAGCGATCGATCTTTTATAGGCAAATATTACATTACATAGAAAATAATATACATGAACATTCAGTACACAATACATTATCCCTTTCGGAATTTAGTAATTTATTCACACTATAAAGAACAAATAAGCATATTTATAAACATATATTTAAAGCATAAAATACTTTGTATTTATTAAATATTATACCGATCTTTGTGGGATGAATTTACTATTTATTTAACCATCACGATCTACATAAAAAGAGTGGAACATTCATTCCGTTACGATTTACGTCCATTGTGAAAAAGCTATCTGAACATCATGGAATTTTGTTCAAAAAAAGAATGGCGGCGTAGCGTCGCCTCTTCTCTTTTCTTATCTTTACTAATATACTTATATATAGTCGTGCGAAACGCAGTGCGAAAAAAGATAACCATTTTTATCCAATACGCTACAAATCAAACGGTTGGTCATGCGAAACGTAGTGCGAAATGCGGTGCGAAAATAGAAAAGGAACCAGACAACGCCCCTTGGTATAATCCTATCGACCTATGTCTAAACTATTTAGCCCTGACGATTTGCGTCGGAATGGCTACACCCGATACCCCAGACAGTTCCTGAGTATCCTTATCAAGGATTATTGCAAGGACAAGAAATCCTCGGTGAAGACCGGTATCATGCTCTACCTGTACAGCAAGGCCAGCTATAGCGGGTACTCGTATATGTGGAATGGAGAGCAGTATGCCATCAAGGAGGGACAATGCATCGTAAAGATACCCGAGATGGCAGCCTTCTTGAACTGCTCGGTCTACGCCTTGCGCAAGAACCTGAACGACTTGGCGGAAAAGAAAGTGATCACCAAGAAGAAATTCACCTGCGGACTTGCCGTGGAGATCATCAATTATACAAACTTATTTATCGATCGACATGAATAACACCTCATTCAAACAAATCCCCGCCAGCCTCACGCTGCCACAAGAGCGGAAAGCGGAGAAAGCCCTGCTTTTCGGGCTGCTGGCCTCACGCAAGAGCCTTCCCGAGATCGCCTTCAGGATAAGGCCCGAGATGTTCACCCACCCGGATATCGCCTTGGCGATAGAGGCCTACCTCAACCTTCACGAGAAGGGGGAAGGAACGGATATACTCTCGGTGGAGAAAGAGATACGGAGCTCTCGCCAGAGAGGGCCGGGCAGTTGCCCGACCTCTTCGAGCTGGCCCGGCAAGACGGCTACATGGAGATAGGCGGAGAGTTCGTACGGCAGCATTGCCAGTACATAAGGGAGGCTTTCGTGGCAAGCAGCTCATCCTGAGGTGCCACGAGCTGGCACATAAGGCGTCGGCCGACGACCGGGATACGCAAAAGCTGATATCGGAGCTGGGAACGGTGGCCGACGAGCTGGGCGAGCAGCTCTCCCTCACCCACGAGATACCGGACATGCCTACCGCCACCGCCGAGCCATGGCACGGGTACGGGAGATACGCGAGCGGGTAGCCCG
>ENA-OQCK01001145-OQCK01001145.1-human-gut-metagenome-genome-assembly--contig:-NODE-1145-length-10576-cov-8.116470_pt1 | contig 10576 bp, 10 predicted proteins | sample MGYA00242498_ERZ504578 | MGnify/ENA primary metagenome ERZ504578 (study PRJEB26092, sample SAMD00036229) | human gut metagenome | host: Homo sapiens | study: EMG produced TPA metagenomics assembly of... | reverse complement strand
ATACGATGAAACTGCTAGCGCCCCGTGAGGATAAGCCTCCTTATTTAGTAGGGATTTCATGGGATATTACAAAGCAAAGGCAGGTCGAGGAGGAGTTGCATAGCTATAATAAGCGCTTGGCGCTCGCTTGTCAAGCGGGTAAGATCTACCCGTGGCTTTGGGATCTGGTAAACGGTACGGCGGAGCTTTCCTTGGAAGAAAACGGCCAGATCAAGCATGTGCGGATCACCCACGCTAGTTTTACGGAGAAGATCCATCCGGATTACCGGAAGGTCTATGAGAATATTACAACCGCTTTCATGCGGGGCGAGATCGATTCCATGCGATTCAGTTTCCCTTGTCGCTATTTCTCGGATGAGTATGTATGGCTGGAGAAGATCGGTGAGGTCTATGAGGCCGATCCGGACGGTAAACCGATCCGCTCGATCGGAATCCTTCGGGATATGACTGTCGATAAACGGCACGAGGCGGATGTGCAGGCCAAGCTTTTGGCGGAAGAGAGCGACCGGATGAAGTCCGCTTTTATCGCTAACATGAGCATGAGATACGTACCCCTTTAAATGCCATCGTCGGCTTTTCTACCTTATTGGCGGAGAGTGACGATGAGGAGGAAAAAAAGGAATATCTGAGGATCATAGAGAGTAGCAATGAGTTCTTGTTGCAGTTGATCGGTGATATCTTGGATATCTCGAAGATCGAGTCCGGAAAGATGGAGTTTATTTATACGACCCTGCGTTTGAGTGAGATATTCGCTCCCCAGCAGCAAGCTTTCGCCTTGAGAGTGGCCCCGGGTGTAAAGGTTATCTTTGAGTCGGACGGTAATGACTATTGTATTGTGTCGGAGAAGACCCGTTTGACTCAGGTTTTGACCAATTTCCTTTCCAACGCCGTGAAGTTCACCAGTCGGGTTCTATACGGTTTGGTTATCGTTTGACCGATGATGGTATCTATGTCTACGTAACGGATACAGGTATGGGAATCAGTAAGGAGTCTCAAGCGAGCATATTCAATCGTTTCGTGAAATTGAACAGCTTTAAGCAAGGAACAGGATTAGGGCTTTCTATCTGCAAGACGATTATTGAGAAGTTGAAAGGTAAAATCGGGGTTGAGTCGGAGGAGGGAAAGGCTCTACATTCTGGTTTACGATACCTTGCCAACCAATGAAAGTGAAATAAGACATTCAAGTTTGGTTGGAATTTATAGGTAAATCACCTCATCCGCCAACAACCGAATTTCATCCGGATTATGTGACGTGAAAAGAATGATCCGTTCTTCTTTCATCTGCTTTTCTCGTATTCGTTCTATAATACGATGGCTTAAGGCTTCATCCAAGCCTTTGAACGGCTCGTCCATCAAAAGGAGAGGAGAAGGGTATGCCAATGCCCTAGCTATAGCGATACGTTGTTGCTGTCCGTAACTAAGCTCTTTAGGATATCGGTTCCCGAAGGCTCCATTTCCATTTCCTGTAAGTGTTTTTGGGCAATTCGCCGGGCTTTTTCCTCCGTGAGAAAAGAGGAGAGGGGGAGGATGATATTTTCTTCTGCGGTTAGATGGGGCAGGAGTTGCGGTTGTTGGAATATGGTGGCGATTCCAAAGTGTCTTGTGGGATGTATCTCTCCTTCCGTAGGCAATAAGATACCTCCGATTAGGTTTAATAACGTTGTTTTTCCTTTGCCTGAAGGTGCGCTAATTCCATAAATAATCCCTTTTTGAAAGGAATGGGAAAAGTGCTGTATGCCGTATTGGTAACTTATATCTTTCGTGTCTAAAACTGATAATGTAGGGGTCGGGATGGTCTGATCCTCATTCGCGAAAGATATTTTAGGGGTGATATCAGCGACTTTGCTAATTCCTTTGTCAAAAAAGAAACTGATGAATACCGCCACGATTGTCCAAGCGAGTAGCTCAGGGACAGCGATAAGTTTTGCGCCCTTTTCATCTCGCTTCCGATTCCGAATGCGCATTGCGACAAGACTTCTCCCATAATGATCGCACGCCAGCCGAATCCGGCGGCGGAGGCAAGTCCGCTATATAAGAATGGCTTTAGCTGCGGATAGATGATCTGGAATAAGACATTGGAACGTCTTATATGGAATTGACGTGCCATAATGGATAAACCCGGACGTAGATCGAGGATTCCCCGTGTCAGATTCTCTGTTAGTAGCGGGAACATGGTGAGGAAGGCGATCATCAAAGGGATACTTTCCGGATTTAGGAATATAAGCGCCAAAAGTATGAAGGATATGACCGGGATCGAGCGCATGATGGCAAGCAGAGGTCTGAATAATTCATACACCCACTCAAAACGGGCGAATAACCCGGCCATCCCTATCGCACAAACGAATGAGATCGACATGCCTAAGATTCCCCGGAGTATAGTCGCTCCGACCGACTGATAGAAACTACCGGAGACGAGCCATTCGCAAAGTGTCCGTACGAGTCGGGGAAGTGAAGGTATCAGCTCCGGTTGGTTGGCTATAACGGCGAATAGTTGCCATCCCGCCAAGAGGATAGCGGTAGCGACTATCGAAGTGATTGTTTTTCGCAATCTCATTGTTCTTGGGGTATAAATCCGGCATCGGGAAGCTTCCCGCCGACGGCCTTGGGTTCATACTGTTCGATAAGACGCAGGAAATCCATGATAGCGTTTTTCGCCTCGATAGCCGATAAATAATGGATCTTACACCGCTCGATACTCTCAGGGGTTAAGGCCCCTTGGGCGAAGATTCCATGTTCTTCCAAAGAATGGATGGTCTCTTTCGGATATCGTACGGCTTTTTGGCAGGAGGCTCGTAAGGCATCCTCAAAAGCGATACGATATTTCTCCATCGTCGGGGTGTATACGACCGCTGTTTGGGCGAATCCGAGGGTATCGTTGTCTGTAAAATGATTCAAGTCCGCAGTTATTCGTAAGCTGCTGTCTTTCCGTAAAGCGATGCTTAGAAACGGTTCCCCGAGCACGGCACGATTTACTTTTCCGGCTAAGATGCCTTGGGTGATTTCCCCGGCGGTATTGAAGGCGTAATTCAAAGGATAATCTAATCGTTGGCGGCCGAGATAGTACCGGGTAAGGATATCGGGAGTCGTACCGTTGCCGAATACATACAATGCCGGTTCTTTCAAGGGAGTTTTCTCAACGAGGTAAAGGGTTCCCCAGATCGGGCACCCCGCTAGTTTGATCTTGATCCCTTTATTGTACAAGTTCGCCGCATTGATCATGGGGAGTACGGCTATGTCGGTCTCCTGCTTGATCAGTAAGGCTTGCGCCAGATCGGGCGAGTCTACCACTTTTACTTGTACTTTCTTGTTATCTATAATTGGAGGATTCTCAAGCCAATCGGCGAATGCGATAACGGATGGACCACGAAGTACCGAAACCTTGATTACGGTATCTTCCGTTTGTGCGTGCCGGCAACCGGAGCAACAAAGTATGAATAGTAGAAAAATGTATTTAATCATATCTAGACCTCTATAAAACAATTAAGGATTGCCTCCCGGCAACCCCTAACCAACTTTGTTAACCTTAAATCTAATACTATTATGAAAAAACCACAGTGCAAATGTACTGTTTTCTATATATCTGTCAATAGAATAAATGCTAATTAGTGTTTTGAGGTTCATAAGAAAAGCTAAAAAGCCTTCTTTTGAGTCGCTAGGCTAACCAAAACAATCGTTATCGCCGATAATGGCAAAGCAAATAAGATCGGATCTATCGCATGCCACGGATATACATCGATCAAGACGTCTTGTCCGAATAAAGCCTTGCAAAGTCCTACCGGAGCCGCTTCCGCCTTATGAAGGAACAACATGGCGAATAAACTGGCCAAGCCTCCTACCATAAGCTGGCCAAGGCCCCTTGCCGGGTAGCCCCTTTCCAATATAGCGAGCAGAAATAGGTAGGTAGGAATGTAGCCGCGCAAATACCCATGAACAAGGCGGTGCCTCGTGCGATAATACTCGCACTTAGCGTATAGCAGATAACGTAGCTGACCAAGATAGAGCATAGCACGCCGATACGTACACCTAATGTAGAGTTCGGATTTTTGCTACGTCCTAGTTTGGGGAATGCGTCTGCCCCGAAAGCCGCTCCCATGGTATGAAATTGTGCGCTAAGGGTAGACATACTGGCAGAGAGAATACAAAGCATGAAAACCGCCCCGAACCACTCCGGCATCGCTTTATTGATAAATAGGGGGATGATCTTGTCCATATCTTTTACCGCCTCGGAGGCGACTACACCTTCCGTCTTGAGGAAAAACAAATTAGACAAGGCTCCCACGTGATAAATCGCCCCTACCGTGACAATCAAGAATACGCAGCCGATCAATACGCCCCTGTTGAGTTGCTTGGTACTTTCCACCATCATGAAGCGTACGACTAGTTGTGGCTGCGCTAAGCAACCGATTCCTACGCCAAGGATCAATGAGGTAACCAATGTATACCATTGTGGAGAGCCTGAGATGGGCATAGCCGTCCATCCTTGATGTCCCAAGGCCTTGAGGCGCTCGGGCACCATGGGGGCGATATCCGTCAACTTCTGGTTCGCCTCGATAAAGCCCATGTCCATGATATGGTAAAACCAAAATAGCAGGAATAGCATACAAGCGAACATGATAACCGCTTGCAACGCATCCGTATAAAGTACTCCCTTGATACCGCCCGTAATCACGTAGGCCGCTACGATCAAGGTGAAGATCAACAAGGCCAGATGAAGGTCGATGTGAAACATCTGCTCAATGAAGACGGCTCCTCCCTTCATCACCACGGCGGCGTAGAGGGGCATGCCGATGAAAATGATCGAGGCGATAAAGATCTGTATAGACCGGGACTTATAGTGTAATCCCAATAATTGCGGGAAAGTCCGTGCGTTATGTGCCTCGCCTAACTTCCGGGTCCTTCGTCCGAAAAAGATAAAGGCTACCACTACGCCCATGAACATGTTCAATAAGCAAAGCCATTGAATACCCATGCCGAACGTAGCGGCTACGCCGCCGAAACCAACGATCGCCGATGCAGAGATAAAGGTCGCCCCGTAAGACAGGGCCATGATAATGGGGTTTACTTTTCGTCCGCCTAATAAATAATCACTGGCGTTTTTCGTCTGCCTGTATCCGAGATACCCTAACCAAGCGATTACAAACATGTAAATGATGACAATAATGCCTAATGTTAGCGTACTCATTTTCGTGATTCTTTAGTAGGGTTTGTTTTTTCGTCGTCTTCTTTATTCCAAGTGGTTATCCCGAACCAAATAGAAAATAGGAGCAGGCGAACGCTAGAAGGTAAGCCAGCCAAATACCGGGGTCGCTGATTCCAAACATATATCCGTGCCTATTAAAGTTTTATTAGATCACTTTCACAGATATACTCGAGATTCTGACGGCGGATTACCTCACGGGCGCTTTCCCGGTTGTTCGTACGCAAGATCAAGATCGCTTTTTCCCGGATGGAGAAACAATACATATATTCTATGCTGATGCCCGCTTTCGTGAAATAAGATAATGTATTGGCAAAACTTCCGGCGCATGAGCTGGTTACGATCGCTAATACGTCGGTCAGGTTTGCGCTGACGTTGTTTTCTTTTAATATCTTGTATGCCTTCTGGGGATCGCTTACGATGATACGAAGGATTCCATACTCGGAGGTGTCGGCTACGGTAGCCGCGATGATGCGGATGCGCTCTTCCGCCAATAACGCTAATATCTCGCTTAATTTCCCGTACTTGTTTTCTAGGAAAATAGAAATTTGATTGACTGTCATAAGGTGTTATTTTAATTGTTTATTTAACAAAGCTTGCGATGATCTTTCACTCGTACCGCCTTGCCATCTGTGGTTGGCAAAGATCCCTTGGCTACCAGCTTGATACGTGGTGTAAGTAATAATTCGTCCTTCAACTGATGGGTGATACCTTTCGTCAAACGCTGCAAGGCGGAATAATCATCGGTGAATAGGTCGCTCAACTCTACCTCGATCAACATCTCGTCGCTGTTACCGATCGTTTCGAGGGTGATCAAGTAATTACTGCCTAACTCCTTGAATTGCATCAATATCTTTTCGATTTGGATGGGGAATAGGTTCACGCCCTTCAAGATTATCATATCGTCGCTACGTCCTTTGAAACGGGCAAGGCGTTTATGGGTACGTCCGCAAGGGCAATCACCCGGTAAGATGCAAGTAAGGTCACGGGTACGATAACGGAGTAAAGGCATCGCCTCCCGGTTGATGGTGGTTAATACCAATTCTCCGACCTCTCCCTCGGGCACCGGTTGCAAGGTAACCGGGTCTACGATCTCTACGATCACGTTGTCTTCCCAGATATGCAAGCCGTTCTGCTCCGTACATTCGAACGCTACACCCGGCCCGTTCATCTCCGACATACCGAAACAGTTGTAAGCCTTGACACCCAGAAGCTGCTCGATGCGTTTACGTTGTTCTTCCGAGTGTGGCTCGGCACCGATACATACGGTGTGTAGTTTGGTATCCTTTCTGGGGTCTATTCCCTCCTCATACATAACCTCAGCCAAACGAGTGGCATAGCTCGGTATGATATGTAAACAGGTGGTGCCGAAATCGGTGATGAACTTAATCTGTCGTTTGGTATTACCGGCCGCCGCAGGCACTGTCAACGCACCTAGTTTTTCTGCTCCATACTGGAAACCGAGACCACCGGTAAACATACCGTAACCGGATGTATTTTGGAATACGTCCGTATCCCTTAGCCCCACCATATACATGCAACGAGCTACTTGGTTAGCCCATTGGTCCAAATCCTTGGCGGAATGTAAGACAACGGTGGGATTACCTGTCGTTCCGCTGGAAGAGTGGATACGTACGCATTTCTGTAACGGGATGGCTGCCAATCCGAACGGATAGTTGTTCCTGAGATCGTCTTTCGTCGTGAACGGAAGCTTTTGCAGGTCTTCCAAGGACTGAAAACTGTCCGGGGTAATTCCTTTCTCTTTGAATATCTTATGGTAAAAAGGAGAGTTGCCCGCTAGTTCTATGGTTTGTTTCAGTCGTTCTAGTTGAAGTTTTACCAGATCTTTACGATCCATGGTTTCTATTTCTTTCTGCCAATACATCATCGTTTTTTCAATTAGAGTGTGTTTAATTCATGAAATTAGATTGCAAATGTATCTTTTATTTTGGATAATGCCATGCTTTTGTGTCAAAATATTAGTAATGACCTTTTGAAAATAAGAATTATTAGGCGGTAAGCCGTTGTAAATAAAAAAATAATAGTTATTTTTGTCCATTACGCAATTTAACTTTATGTATGGGCCATGGGAAAATATGACCACCTTTCCAAAGAAGAGTTGATTCAAAGGATTGAGAGACTGGAAGCCGATCTGGAAAAAGCCACTTTGACACCATCCGCGAGCGATAACGAACTTGAGATGCGCCAAAGCCAGCATACGATCAACTTCTTAAATATCTTGATGGATACGATCTTGTCGAACGTATTTGTGGAGATCACGGTGAAAGATATTTTCAACGGTTTCCGGTATATCTATTTTAATAAGGCGGCGGAGGAATTTACGGGGGTCAAGGCGGAAGATATCTTAGGGAAGACGGATTTCGAGCTTTTCCCTGATTCCCGGCGGGCGCATGAGATCCGAACGGAAGATTACCATACGATCAAGACGGGACGAATGGTAAAGAAAATGGTCGAGTATGAGAAACCGAATGGAGAAGTGAGAATCGTAAATATCGTACGTTTACTGATCACTAATCCGGATCCGGGAGCCTCGCCTCTGTTATTGGTCATGCTGAATGATATCACGGAGCAGCGTCAGGACCAGTTGGCGCTGATGAAAGTACAAGAGGCGGATAAGATGAAAAACGCTTTTATCGCTAATATGAGCCATGAGATCCGGACCCCGCTGAATGCTATCGTTGGCTTTGCCCATCTCGTGACGGAAACGACTAATGCCAGTGAGCAAAGGGAATACTTTTCGATTATAAATAAGAATTGCGATTTACTGTTGAAACTGATTAACGATATCCTGGATTTGTCGAAGATCGAGTCCGGTCGGTTAAACTATAACGTGTCGGAAGTTGAGTTGAGGGATATTTGCCAAGAGGCCTATGTGGTACAATCCTTGAAGATGACTTCCGATGTGGCATTATTATATAACTCGGTCGCCATGCCTTCTGTTCGTCTGTGGATCGATCCGCACCGGGTAGAACAGGTCTTGTTAAATCTCTTGTCTAATGCCATTAAGTTTACTTCCAAAGGTTTTATCTCGCTTTTTTATGAGGTGGAAGATATGTTCGTACGTGTCTCTGTCATGGATACCGGAATCGGGATATCAGAGGAAAAGCTGGAGTCTGTTTTCGAGCGTTTCGTGAAATTGGATGATTTTTATCAAGGGGCTGGTTTGGGACTACCGATCTGCAAGATGATTGTAGAGCAGTTGGGTGGCGAGATCGGTGTGCGATCTGAGCTTGGCAAAGGTTCCACTTTCTGGTTCACCTTACCATTGGTTGTTACGGATAAGGCTGTTGTGTAGAAGGATGATCCTTCTGTTTTAAGTGAATGTCAACTATATTAAATAAAAAAGAAATGAAAAATGCGGTTGTCTTTTTAGCGACAGGCTTTGAGGAAATAGAGGCCTTGGGTACGATTGATGTCTTGAGGCGTGGTGGTGTACGGGTTATGATGGTATCTATTACGGGTGACCGATTGGTGATAGGAGCTCATGATATTCCGGTAATGGCTGATTACCTGTTCGAGGAGGCGGATTTCAGTTGTGTCGATGCCTTGATCTTGCCGGGTGGAATACCCGGAAGCAACCATTTAAATGCGCATGCCCATTTGAAAGAATTAGTCAAGGAGAAAACGGAGGAAGGCGTATTAATCGGTGCTATCTGTGCCGGACCGATGGTTTTAGGTGGTCTTGGATTGCTAAAAGGGAAAAGGGCTACCTGTTTTCCTTTCTTCGAGCCAACAATGGTAGGCGCTACCCCTACGGATAATGGAGTAGAGCAGGATGGAAATATCATCACAAGCAAGGGGCCGGGTTTTATGTTTGAGTTCGGCTTGACGATCTTGAGGAATCTGAAAGATGAGGAAATCGCTTTGGAAGTGGCGGATGCCTTATTATATGACGCTTTGTTGCATGGGACAAAGCATTAATGTGCTTGAAATTAAAATCCCTTGAGAGATGTCTTAGAGACATTCTCTCAAGGGATTTTTGTTGTAAAGAGTTTTCCCTTTCCTAAATTATTTCTGGAAAGATTTTTTCATACGTGCGATATCTGTCAAATAGTCTTGCAGATCTTGCTCGTGTTCTTCTTCCTCAGCTAAGATATGCTTAGCGATATCACAAGTCGTGAAGTCGATGCCGTCCGTGAATTTAGCGATTTCTTGATAACGCAAGATGGCGCAACGCTCGGAGGCGACATTCTGGTTCAGAAGGCTTACTACGTCAAAGTCTGTCGGTGAATCATATTTGCATCGGGCTAATTCAAACCATTGTTTCGGATCAAGTACCGGAACTCCTTCCAATTCGATGATCCGGTCTGCCAATAATTGGGCGTGATGCCTTTCTTCCTCGGCATGCTCCTCGAATTCACCTTGTACGTCGGAACGCATGGCTCCTTCAACGACCAAGGCTCCTACCCAATATTGATAGTATGCTAGCCATTCTTCCGCTAACGCGGCGTTTAGTTGAGATAATAAATTGTCGACATCCAATTTCCCTCTTAAAATTTTGACGCTTTCTTTTGCCATAGCTGTATTAATTTAGAATTAAACGTATTGTTCGTTTTTTATAGTTCTAACAAGCTTACTAGGGCATTGTTTATTGTTTGTCAATTTAACGTTATGCTGCGATTGTTACAATTTAGGTAATTCCCAAGGTGCCCGGTAATAGGCTTTCGACAAGGCGGTAGCCTCGTTATCGCCGACAAACAAATTGTTTTTATCATCCCAATGAACTTCCCGTTGAACCCGGCAGGAGATATTCGCCAGATGAGCCATCTTCGCTACACGGGCACCGATAGCGACATCGGCGTTCGGAAGCTCACGGCTTTTAATGCAGCTCAACATGTTTCCCACATGATTATAAAGTCCTTTGCCTTCTCCTTTCTTGAAAGGAACGGCTTCCATGCGGGCTACGTTATTGGATACGACTGGTATGACTTCCCAACCGGCCCTGTCGAGTACCATCGTACCATTCTCCCCATAGAACGCTAATCCTCCTTACGGTTATAGAGTCCGTGATTGATTCCACAGGCGTGATCCCAGATGATATTAAAATCATCGTAGCATAAGTCGCCATTAAAGTATCGGGTGTCTCCATCGCGTCGTTCGGATAGGCGAACTTGCACCGCCTGAGAATACACGGCTGGGAAGGCCCGCGTTCATACCTTCTAGGGCATAATCCAGTAAATGTACACCCCAGTCCGACATCAAGCTCCGGCATAATCCCAGAAAAACGGAAATTATAATGAAAGCGATAAGGATTGAACGGACGTTTAGGAGCCGGGCCTAGCCACATACTCGTAGTCCACACCGGCGGGAGCGTCGCCAATCCGGTTTAACCGGAAGTGTCGGCTTGCCGTCTTGGTA
>ENA-OQCK01001143-OQCK01001143.1-human-gut-metagenome-genome-assembly--contig:-NODE-1143-length-10577-cov-4.369474_pt1 | contig 10577 bp, 10 predicted proteins | sample MGYA00242498_ERZ504578 | MGnify/ENA primary metagenome ERZ504578 (study PRJEB26092, sample SAMD00036229) | human gut metagenome | host: Homo sapiens | study: EMG produced TPA metagenomics assembly of... | reverse complement strand
CTATCTCTTTCTCTAACTCTATCTCTATCTCTGGTGGACGAATGTCGGACAAATGTCCGCCTTTTGTCCGGGGCGGTAAAAGTGCCTTGTTTTCCAGCCTTGCAGCCCGTTTTCTCTCGGCTTCGGTAGAGGACTGTCCTATCATCAGCTCAATGTCGGTCATATAGAAAGCCCCACTGTCAAGCTGCTCCACAAGCCCCAACTGCCGGAAAATCTCTAAAGCCCTCTCAACTGTCCCTATCTGGTGGCGGGTCAGTGTCGCTATCATCTGCGCTGTGTAGGGGATATGCTCGTCAAGCTGCAACTTCCCGCCGTTTTTCAGCGATTTTAAGTACAGCTTCAAGAGAATATTGGAATATAAAATCCCGTCTTTCATATCTTCCAGCAGCACAATGGAGTCGCTGTCAAAAAAGTTCTCTTTCAGCTTGAGGTAGTAATACTTGCGGTTATCTGCCATTGTCCCTGTCCTCCTTTTTCCGGCGTTTGGAGTAGTAGCGGGGGCAGAGTATGATAACGCCCGGAAGCTCTGCTTGCAGCTATGGGTACAGCCCCGGCAGAGGTCGTTGTATGTGATACGGTCGCAGGTGGTATTCCCGATTTTTACTTGCCGCAGGAAAAAAGACCATTCCAGCCGCCGTTTCTTGCTCATTCTTGGCATGGGTGCGCTCCTTTCTGCCGTTTCCGCTGGTGTGGCGGTATCGGCGGTAATTCTGTATCATCTCGGTATCATTTTCTGGGTTTTTCTGCCTGTAAGCCCGTTAAAAAATCCTTTAGTATTGCGGATAAGGTACGGGGCAGCCCCCTTGTTCTGTATGGGTTCGGGTACATTTTGGGGTGGTTTTTATCGCTCCTGTTCCTGCCTTTTCACAGGCTTGCGTTCCCGGCGTAAAATCTGGTCGATATTGCCCTTGACAGTCTGTAAGCGGCGGTATTCCTCCCGTTTTGCCCGGTAATCGTTGTAGCCGCTGTTTTTCTCTTGAATAAGGCTTTCAATCTCTGCTTGCAGGGCTTTATAGCTTGGCAGCTTGGAAATGCAGTTCTCCCTAAAATAACGGGCGGCTGCGTCTGCTATGATAAAGTCACTTTCGTGCTTCTGTCGGTAGGCTGCTTTTGCTTTGGCGTTTTTCTGCTGTTTCAGCCCGTCCCGGACAGGGCGGGTCTTGGAATAGGCAAGCACCTGCCGTTGCAGCTCCTTTTTCCCGTTCAGCGTCTTTTCCACCTGCTTCAGCTCTGTAAGGCTTTCCTGCATGGCGGCATAGGCAGCAGAGTAGGCTTCGTCCAGTTCCTCCGGGGAAGAAAAGCCGTACTGCTGGTAGGCGGTAACGGTAGCCGCCATTTGCTTTAGGTTGTGCTTTGCCGCCCAGCGGTCATAGCCCACGCCCTTGCCCTCGGCTCGCTTGGTTTCCCGGTCAACCATGCGCTGCAAGGTGTTGTCTGCCGGGGTGGTTTTTGTGGTTTTTTCCCCTTGTGACGGCTTTTTAACTGCGGCAGGGTATTCGGGTATGGCTTTGGTCTGTTCGGCGGCTCTGTGGGCGTTCTGCGTGAGCAGGGCAAGGACAGCAGCCTTGTCAAAATCGTCCCCCAGCTTCCGGGCTGTGATAGGCTTTGTCCTGTCCGGCGTGAGGTAGGAAAGCCGCCCCCGGCTCTCCTTGACGGTTACGCCCTCCCGCAGCAAAAGGGAAGAAAACTCGTCAAAGCTGCCAGCTTGGGAAAGTGCCTGCCGTATCGTCCGACGCAGCTTCGCCTTGTCCGTTTCAAACTTGGTGGCTTGGTCGGCTGTCCGGCGGCTTCTTTGGCGGCGTTCTCTTTATCAAGGCAAGCTGCCCTTTCTTTGCCGCCCAGTATTCCCGTTCCGTTATCCGTTCCTTGCTGCCGTTCAAGAGGTCGATTTGGTAAAGCCCCTCCGGTGGCACATCTCCATGACTTCGCTCTTGAAATATTCCATAGCGGCATTGGTGCAGCGGTGCTTGCAGCCCTCCCGTGTGTCGGCTGGTCTGTCCATGTAGGCAGAAGCGGGACTTCATAAATCCGCAGGGAGTTGATGACGATATGCACATGGATATTGCCGCTGTGGTTGTGTCCGTCCGGGTGGGTGCAGATTAGGCTTGGTGTCCGGGGAAATGTGCCTTGCAGAACTGCTCGCCCAACTCCTGCGCCCGGTCTACGGTCAAGCTGTTGTCTGTCCCGTCCCGTGGGTCAAAGCTGATGATATAGTGGTGGCTTTTCACATCTTCCCGTTTTTGGTTTTTCTCATAGCGGAGATTAGCCCGCATACAGGAAACGGCGAAATCCTCGCCCCCGCAGTTGAGGGCAGAAATGCGGTAATCCTCCCTCGGTATCAGCCGCCCGTTTTCATCAAGGGTTGGCTTCATGGTAAACTCGTCATGCTCAAATGTGAGGTAGGCTTCCGATGCGCCATAGTCCGCATTTTTAGAGCTGATATGTTTGAATGTTGCCAACAGCGTCACCCACTTTCTGTAAGACTTCAAACTTTAGGGCAGCAAGGTCGGAAACCGCCGCCCGTACCTCCCCGGCAAGCTGCGGGTAGGGGCTGTGCCACTCGTTCAGCGTCCGGGCTATCTGGTTTAAGTTGCCGCCGATCCTGCCGTATTCGGCGGTCAGCTTCCCAACAGCGGCAAGCAGCTCATCATTGACGGGAGAAACGGTTATGATGGGGCGTATGGCTGCCCCGGTTATGGCTTGCCGGATAAACTCGGCTTGGCTCATGTTGTAGGCAGAAAGCCTTTCTGCAAACTCGGCGTATTCTTCCTCGGTCATGCGTGTTTTGACTACCCGGCTGCGGTGCGGTGTGTTGTATCGTTTTCGCATGGTAAAACCTCCTTTCGACTGCCGCATGGCTGCGGCGGGATAAGCGGCGTAAGCCGCATGGCAGGGTTTGGGGAAGGCACTCCCCAACAAGATTCCCGCAGGGGCAAAATGAGCGATAAGCGAATTTTGGTACTGCGGTAGAATCTTGCTCTAAGAAACTGCCGGACTGCCGCTCACTTCCTACTGCCACTTTTTCGGGAAATCGCAACCAGTTTTTTCATAAAAGGCTGCGGGCTGGCGTTCTCCCTCTCTTTCTGGCAAAGACTTTTCCGGCGGCTTGGTCTTTCCCAACAATAAGGCGTTTCAGAAGCTGTGTTTTGCCCGCTGCTTGATAGAAAACGGGAATTTCCCCCTGCTCACTTATCAGTACCGATACTTTCTCGATTTGCCAAAAATGGGCGCAAAAAAAGCAGCAAATCTTTTTCAGACTTACTGCTTCATGTGCCGCTATGGGGCAGCGGTTATTCAGTTGTAAAATAAAAGAGGGCGGTAGCACTTTGGGCTATCGTCCTCTTGGCTACACATTTGCAAAGACAGGCGGGGCTGTCAACGGTGGGCGAAGCATTTACTTGCCGTTGACTGGCTCGGCTGGATTTGCTACTTTCGATCTGATGTTTTCTTGTGAAGAATACACTGTATTGACTTTACCTTGATTTTCCTCCTGTGTTACTGTAATATTAAAGTCGTGAATTTCAGAATTTGTACTAGAGATTTCCAAATTCAAAGAAATAGAAATTACGTTTTTATCAAGTTGTAATCCATCTTCTTTGCAATATGTCGCTGAATAACCACTTGCAAGAACTACCTGACCTACCCCATTTTCATCAAGCACAAATAATGTAGCTGATGAACCAGTTTCTTTATTTCGGGCTATCGCAACCAGTTGTATTGGGGCATTTTCAGCGGAACCAAAAACATATTCTAATAATTCAAATGAAGGATAGTCCTGTGGAAAATTTTCAATAAATTTCTCGCCCCGGCTTTCAATAGAACCGGCACTTTCAAGCTCTGGCAGTACTTCTTTTGTGTTGTCATCAGGTGGAGAATTATTAGAACAAGCACTCAACAAAAGTACAAAAGCTAATAGTAATATAAACAATTTGTTTTTCATTGTGCTTTATATACTCCTGTTGGCGTGTATACCGTCATTCCCTTTGGAACTTTATGGCTGAGTAGCTAGAAGTTGTTACTTTATAATGGACAGAATTTTTTGTGGTGCATAAGATTCTGTTAATGTTTTATATTCATAAAAAACATTTTCAGGATAGCCGTCCATATAAACCTTGTATTTTAAACGACCAGCTGTTCTAACAGCAGGAATATAAACATTTAACACTTCAAATTTCCCCGGTGCAATACTATATGAGACACCCGCTGATGTTCCTTTTGTCCAACTACGTGAACCGGTAACTTCAACTCCTACTTCCGCCTGCATTTTTGCAAAAACAACATTTGCTTCTGTTGTGCCATTGGCATAACCCGCAATAGATGCGGTGGTTGTTCCGCTTTGTTCATATTGATATGTAATTTGCATAGGACTTGAGCCTTGAGTATTATCGCCTGAAACAGAACCTAATAATTTATGAGTATAATCAATATTCGTATAATTAGGCTCATAACCTACACATTCTCGTATATATACTCCTCTACGTTCTGGTATTCCTGAATCGTTAGCTGCAAAAACAGTAGTGTTCATTGTTGTTACAATAGCTAAAGAAAAAACTATCCCTAATATTGTTTTGATTTTTCTCATTATGGACTTCCTCCTTTGCTTAAAAAGTTATATTTTGTTGTGTGTTTCATCAAACCATTGGCATCATCTCCTTTTGTTTTATAGTGCCATATTTTAGCTATTATATCAATTATCAAATTCAATTTTGCTTTTTTTTGGTTAATTTTTCTGAATAGTGAAGGCTGTCTATCAAATTCTTGTGTGTTACTTTACCGCACATGAGCATTCCTCCAGGTCTTGTATCACCGAGGCAAAGCTCAGCGCCATGGAGTTTTGAAAACCGCATATGATTGTACCCCAGTCTTTTTCTCCGGAAGCCTGACCGGTCTTAACAAAATAATTCCAAATCTCGTCAGACATATGTACAGGATTAAAAAAACTGGTATCGTTCACAGGGAACAGCGGTACTATCCCCTCATGGCGGTCACCAAGCTGTTAAGCTCTTCCCAGCCAATGTTCCCATGTTCCCCTTCATATTCCTCCTTAATGCGTTGGATGATAAACATACCAGCACTGTTACGCAGCAGGGTGATTTTATTAAATGCCCCTATTTCGTTGGTCAGGCATCTCTTTCTCACTTCTTCATTCACGATTGGCTCCTCTAACTCCATGCCGATAAGCGCCCAGGTCCCTGTGCTGACAAACAGAAATTCATCCTCCTCTGCCGGAATCGCCAGGACAGCGGCAGCTGTATCATGGGACGGCACGCAAATTACCGGTACATCATACGATATGCCCAGAATTTCCTTTACATTAGAATGAAGCATGCCAATGGCCGTACCGTGTTTCCCAATGGCGGCAAACAGATCGGAGGGTATTTCCATCGTCCTCAATACTTCTTCACTGAGCTCCCTTTTTCTGGCATCCATCAGCTGGGTCGTGGACAATTCGCTGGCTCATTCACCATACAGCCAGTAAAGAGATAGTTTAAGATATCCGGAATCATGAGAAGCTTATGGCCGCAGAAAACAATGGACTGCATTTTCTCCATCATTCCCTTTATCATATTGACCGAATTAATCTTATCGCACAGGATTCCCGTCTGCCCGAACAGATATGTCCTCTGCTCCTCAGACATCTGTTCCAGAACCTCTGCCCCTATGCCGTTCCTGTATGACAATGGATTCTGAATCATAAGCCCCTGTTTGTCAAACAGTGCAAAATCCACTCCCCATGTACAGATACCGATTGAGTGGATGGTTCCGGCCCGCTTTACCGCCTCTTTTAACCCCTCTAATAATTTTTGGTAAATCATCAGTATATCCCAATAAAAATACTGATGAACCCTGACCATATAATTTGGTATCCGGGAAATGACTTCTGTGGTTATCTGTTCCCCGTCATACACTCCCAGAATAACCCTGCATGACGAATTACCGCAGTCAAACGCTACCATATTCCGCTTCATCAACACCCCTGCCCCTCTCCTATTGAATTTTTATCTCCAGACCAAACCCTTCCGCCCGCTGTACAAGGAATGATAAGTCCGCCTTCTTAAGGGACGGCATATTCCCCATCTCATACGCCCGTCCCAACCCCTGATATTTGGGCAGCCCCAGCCTGTGATAAGGAAGAAATACAATCTCGGATATATGATTTAAACTCTTAATGTACCTAAAAAAACCATTGACGGACGCCTCATCATCATTGCAGCCCGGAATATAGGGATATCTGACTGACAGTTCCCCGCTGTAATGACCGCACAGCCATTCCAGATTGCTGAGTATCAGGGTATTGTCCACGCCTGTCAGCTCCTTATGCTTCTCAGAATCAATCTGTTTGAAGTCATAATATATATAATCAACACGCCCGTTTATGTCTTCCAATGCCTTTTGGGGGACATGCCCGCATGTTTCAACCAGGGTATTATAACCTCTCCGGTGCATCTGCTCTCCAATAGCCCCAATAATTTCACTGTAATATAATGGCTCTCCTCCGCTGAATGTAACGCCGCCGCCGGACATTCCATAATATTGCCGGTCCTTCAGTATCTCAGCAAGAAGCTCATCCTCGTTGTATTTTCTGCCCATTATCTCCCTGGCGTCCGCATAGCACTCCCTGATGCATACACCGCATTGCCTGCACTTACTCTGGTCTGTAATATATCCGTAGCCTTCCTTGTAACTTATGGCTTTTTCCGGACACAAAACACTGCATCTTGCGCAGCTGATACAAACATTTGTCTTCACCAGAACCTCTGTCCCAGCTCTCTGGGATTCGGGGTTTGCACACCATCTGCAGCGGAGGGAACAGCCCTTTAAAAATACTACGGTGCGGATACCGCGGCCGTCCTCTGTTGCATACCGTTCTATATTAAATACATTGCAAACCCCCATGTTTGTGATTCCCCCTATTCATCATCCGCCGTTTCACTCACCGCATTGCGGTACTTAATCTATAATTCCAGCTCAGCCCTGCTTATCACATCCATCTGGCACTCCGGGACAGTGACGTAAACAATGCACTGTAGCCAGAAACCCTGACCATCAAATCCTTATATTCATCCGGATGCTCCATCGCCTTCTTAAACACCTTGTTATCCACCACATTAAACTGAATCTGCTGCCCGTAGTTTTCAAACAACACCTTAATCATGGCAATTACCTTCTCTTTATTCTCATCCGTATCCAGCGCTCCTTTGGACAGACGCATATTGAATATGGCGCCCTTCTGGAACCATATGCTGGGCAGTTTCATGACTGAATTGCAAGCAGCCGTGGCGCCTTTTTTCTCCGAACCATTGGCAGGGGAGATTCCATTATTTACCGGCTGTCCGTCCTTACGTCCGTCCGGTGTGGCTCCAATGCTCTTTCCGAAAGCAATGTTACCCGTCACAGGACTCTGGCTGTAGGAGTAACAGCATGGCACCGGCCCTTTTCCATACTTCGAACTTCTGTATTTATACCTGTAGCTGGAACCAATGTAGTCCTCCAGTTCAACTACCCACTTATCAGCTCTCTCATCATCGTTTCCAAATTTGGGTGCCTTGTTTAACAGTATCGCCCTGATTTCCGGCCCGGCAGGCACTGTCTCCATATCCTCATAATTGGTGCTCATGGCATGAAGTACCTGTTCCATGGTCAGAAGCTTCTGATTAAATACAATCTCGTCTAATGCTGCCAGGGAATCCCCTGCACTGATAGTACCTGCCGTAGGCCCGCCGTCCGCCGAGTATACGGAACCGCCCTCCACAAGGTCCATCGCTCTCTCTATACAGTCATATACCAGGGATGATCGGAATGCGTTGATGTCCTGCTGTATATGGATTTCATCATTGATATGCTCTGTTTCAACCTGCAGACCCATAAAATAATCCAGGGTCTGCTTATACAGTTCCATCAGTTCCTTACACTGCCGCAGTCCTCCACACGTTTTTCCAAATCCACAAAGTGGTATCCGGTCTTAGGGTCCGTGCCGTCGTGCAGTGTGATCTCCAGCACCTTCTCCACATTCAGCCATGGACCTTTGGCCGCAAAATCCCATTTCCCGGGAATCGATGCCTCGATACATCCGTCCGGCACCCAGTTCACCCGGTCTTCCTCAGCAATCCCCATATTCTCAAGCGTCCTGATAAATGCCTTATCATTATAAAATGCCGCTGGCCGCCCTGATGCCTCTGTGCTGCCTTTAACGCCTTCATCATGAATGCATCACTGGTTCCCTCGAACCATTTAATGGATACGGACGGTGTAAACAGCCTTACATTTTCACATGCTTCCACACACAGATGGGAAACTTCATTTGTTGCATCCTTTCCGTCCACTGTCTGGCCCGCAATGGCAAGATTAATGAACATCTGGTACCCCAGGAAAAACTCTGTATCCGGCCAGCTCCTGAGCTTATTAAGTTCATTGCATTTGATGAAGAAGCATTCGACTATCTCCAGAGCCTCTTCTCTGGTGATTCTGCCTTCCTCCAAATCCTTCTTATAGTAAGGATACACATACTGGTCAAAACGCCCCAGTGAAATGGCATGCCCATTGGATTCCAGATGGACCGCCAGCAGAATCATGTAGATGGACTGAACCGCCTCGTGGAAGGTTCTGGCCGGATTCAACGGAACATTCCTGCATATGCCCTCCAGCTTGAGAAGTTCCCTCCTGCGTGTTTCATCCTTTTCCTGCTCCGCCTGCTCTTTGCAGCGGTCAGCAATACGGCCCGAAAACATCACCACGGCCTGATTGCCCTGAAGGGCGGCCTCAAGAAACCATCTTTTTCTTGTATTGCCCGGCTCTCTGGGTCCAGCCTCTTAAGCTATTCTCTATCCGTCTCATGACATCGGATAAGCCTTTATCTACCACACCTTTGTAATCAACAATTACATTGCCCAAACCGGCAGCGGACACCCATGTATCGTCAATCACATTGGCGTCCCAGGCCTGGTTGATTTTATCAGGAAGGGTCTTTCTCAGATTTTCATATAAGGACTTCCCCTTCCAGTATTCCACACATTCCAATATTTTGTCTTTGTCTTCCTGTGTGTAGTAAAACCTATCGCCTGGTCTTTTATCCGGGGAAAAGGCGAGCCGTTTAATTCCGCTTCCAGCCAGTCCGTGGAATACTCCGGATATATCGGGGATGCTTTAGGCCACTGCGCCTGGTTTCCCACAATCAGCTCGTCTGCATTCACATAAACCGTCATGCGGCTCAGCACATCATAAAATGCCTGGGACCGCCTCAGCGCAATTGGTTTTCCCTCTGTCTCCTTCATAGACTCAGTAAAATAGACGCACCGCTCCGGACAAATACGCGGGTCTGCAGCAAATAACCGTTCTCTCAACCTTTCCGTTCTTTTATTCATGTTCCGCCCCTCACATTCACTTCGTGTATGTAACTTGTTACATTTACAATATAGCACTTTATGGTCTTGTTGTCAATAATACATTTGTGCATTTTTCATATTAAATCATTATTTTTCCCTCTTTTTTAGCGATTATTCCTTGTATCTTCATCTTGCCAATTACACCAGTTTGATGTGTTAAGTAAAACTGTTACATTTTTTCGTGTTTACAATTAATTTTATTTAAACTATAATATGATATGGTCGGATGAAGCTTATTTTTTCTTTTTATGAAACAAGTTTCACCCCTTCAGGACCAGGAGGAGAAATCGTATGAACAAGGAAAGCCGTCCGGAAAATAACGGATACATCGGAATCAGGGATATTGCCAAACTGGCGGGAGTCTCTACCGCAACTGTATCCCGCGTCATCAATAATCCAGAAATGACATCTGAAAAGGTCAGAAAGAAAGTGCAAAAAGTAATTGAGGAATATAACTATATCCCGAACCAGCCTGTCAAGAAAATCTTTTCCAAGACAAGCAATACCATTGCCGTGTTTATATATGACATGGAGAACCCTTTTTCATCAGCCTGATTAAAGAACTGAACCAGATATGTCTGGAACACAACTATATGCTCCTTATTTGTGATACAGGAAGCAGCCCGGAGCTTGAAAAGAAGTATCTTTACTTCTGCCTGGCTAACCGATGTGCCGGCATCATCCTGACAGAGGGTGTTGATTCCGATATCTTCGAAGCCTGCAAGATTCATATTCCAATTGCATTCCTGGACCGAAAAACCCACGGCAAGTTCTCCAGCGTACGTTCTAATAACAGACAGATGATGCAGCCAATTGTGGACTACCTCTACAACCTTGGGCACAGAAAAATTGCCTTTGTCGGCTGTAAAACACCCATGGATTCTGTTATTTCCAGACAGAATGGCTACATAGAAACAATGACAGGAAAGGGACTCCCCATTATCCAGGAATATATTTACGACAAAAATCCCCAGCTGACTCTTCAGGCCGGAAGCCAGGCTCTTAATTACTTCCTCTCCCTTCCAGCCGCCCCTACGGCAATCATCTGCTGCAACGACATCATTGCCTTAGGAGCTTTGAACGCCGCATATTCCCTGGGATTAAAGATTCCCGCAGACATGTCCATTGTAGGATTTGATAATGTAATCAGCAATCTCCATCAGCCCAGATAACCACTGTCCAGCAGAATCTGCG
>ENA-OQCK01001140-OQCK01001140.1-human-gut-metagenome-genome-assembly--contig:-NODE-1140-length-10586-cov-1.670714_pt1 | contig 10586 bp, 12 predicted proteins | sample MGYA00242498_ERZ504578 | MGnify/ENA primary metagenome ERZ504578 (study PRJEB26092, sample SAMD00036229) | human gut metagenome | host: Homo sapiens | study: EMG produced TPA metagenomics assembly of... | reverse complement strand
CAACACATGTTTGGCACCTTCGGTCAAAATCCCTTTAAATCCCATACTTGCGACAACCGATCCGATCTCATTCGAATAAATCAAGCTGGAATTACGGAAAACCTTGGGAGTTTGTCCAAAAACTTGTTTGATCTTCGCACTCATTCTGGAAACTTCTTCCCGGAAACATTCTTCATTAGCCAAAGAAGAAAGCCCGTGAGAATAAGGTTCGCACAAAAATTCACAACAGCCCGTATCATTCAATTGATGCAACAAGTCGATCACGGCAGGAGAATAGATCTCCAACTGTTCCAAAGCCACACCCGAAATAGAAAAAGCGACTTTAAAAGCTCCTCCGTTGCTCTTTGCCATTTCAAGCAAAGCTGTCAATGCCGGAATATAAGAACGCTCTGCAATCTCCGTGATACTGCGTTCATTTTCATAATCATCATAATAGTAATGATCCGTACCGATATCGAAGCAACGATAGCGTTTCAAATGTATAATTTGATGTATTTCAAAATAAAGACAGATTGTTTTCATATCTAATTGTTGTTTGATTATTTACCGTAATTCTTTAAGACATTCTCATAAAGAGCGCGAATCCGCAAGCCGACTTTTTCCCATGTGATACTATCGACCTCTTTCTTCCCTTCCACCTGAAGATATTCGAACAAAGAGGGATTCGTACAGATCGAATAGATAGCGTCAGCCATTGCATAAATATCCCAATAGTCCGTCTTAATCACCTTGTCGAGAATTTCTCCACAACCGGACTGTTTGGAAATAATGGAAGGCGTTCCGCATTGCATAGCTTCCAACGGGGCAATCCCGAAAGGTTCGGAAACCGAAGGCATCACAAAGACATCACTGTTCTTATAGGCTTCATATACCTGCCTTCCACGCTGAAATCCGGGGAAATGGAAACGATCGGCAATTCCACGCTCGGCAGCCAGATTGATCATGGCGTCCAGCATATCGCCCGAACCCGCCATAACGAACCGGATATTACGTGTACGTTTCAAAACAAGCGCTGCTGCTTCGACAAAATATTCCGGTCCTTTTTGCATAGTGATACGTCCCAGGAAAGTCACGACCTTTTCCTTTTTATGCTCCGGACGAGGAATGTCCAAAAGTTCTTGTGACAACGGATAAACCGCATTATGCATGGCAAAACATTTCCGCGGGTCCTGGTGATATTCCCGTATAACTGTCTGCCGTGTCAATTCAGATACGCACATAATACAATCCGCATAATCCATACCGTTCTTTTCCATTGCATATACGGTCGGATTAACCTTTCCGCGTGAGCGGTCGAAATCGGTTGCATGGACATGAATGCAAAGAGGCTTTCCACTCACCATCTTTGCATGCACACCGGCCGGATAAGTCAGCCAGTCGTGGGCATGGATAATGTCAAACTGTTGCTGACGAGCAACGACTCCCGCGATGATCGAAAAGTTGTTGATCTCGTCATGCAAATTAGACGGATACCTCCGGCAAACTCCATACAGCCCAAATCATTTACATTCATATATGAGAAATCGGCATAGATATGGTCACGAAAAGCATAATATTGTTCCGGCGTCATATAATTGGGAAGCCTGGACTTCAAATAATCATAATTAACATCCCTCCATACGACAGGTACTTGGTTCATACCTATGATATTCAGGAAACCTTCTTCTTCACCGGTAGGCTTCGGTAAACAAAAAGTCGTCTCCACATCATTCTGCAGACTCAGACCTTTAGTAATACCATAGGATGCAACCGCAAGACCACCGTATATTTTGGGAGGAAATTCCCATCCAAACATTAACACTTTCATACAGGCTCCTCCTTTCAATAATTATATTTGCTTAATAAGTATAATATTCTCAATATTTCTGCAACATTCATTGCAAACGATACGGCCCCACGCCCCTTGAACGGAGGATTACCATCAAACAGTTCAGGAATGGACCCGATACAATGGGACGACATTTCATCTTCATACCCGATCAGATAACGTTCGATAAATCCTATACCACTCATCTTATAGATACGGAGATATGCCTCAAAATAGAAACCTGCCAGCCAAGGCCAAGCCGTTCCTTGATGATAAGCATAATCACGCTGAATCTGGGGACCGACATAATTAGGATTGTAGCCGCCGCTTTTCGGACTCAAGGAACGAAGTCCCTTAGGAGTAAGCAATTCTTTCGTTACAATATCGAGCACGCCTTTTTTCTGGCTGGAGTTCAAAGGCGAATAATCAAATGCCACAGCAAATATCATATTCGGACGTACGCTCCACTCCATCATGTTGCCATCAACATAATCGAGCAAATAGCCATATTCATTCAAGAAGACATTGACAAACGACTTCCCGCTTTTTTCTGCCAAAGCACCCAATGATTCGGCGAAAGCGTTATTTCCAGCCTCGCCCGACAATTCTCCGACAAACCGCAAAGCGTTATACCATAACGTATTGATTTCAACGATATATCCTGTACGTGGGATAACGGGATGTCCGTTAACCGTCGAGTTCATCCATGTAACAGCTTTATTCGATCCATACGTATAAAGCAATCCGTTATCATGCAAAACCAGATTCGGATGTTTATCCTGGCAGAGGAACTTCATAATCTCTTCCAACAATAAACCATATTTTTCGCGGCATGCCTCACGTGAAACCATTTTAGCATATTGTTGAATACACCAAACGGCCCAAAGCAAGATATCAGGATGCTCCATTTCATAAATTTTGATCCGGCTCGGTTCATTGTGGATAAAATTATAAATGGCCTTACGGGCCGTTTCCATTACCATTTCAAACTTGGAAACCTCATCGATAGCCAAAGTCAACCCGGGCAAAGAAATAAACAAATCGCGTGCCCTGCACTTGAACCACGGATAACCGGCCAAAATATAAGATTCGTTTTCCTGTTTATTCAAAAACTGGTGTGCAGCGTTGATCAAACAATGTTGAAAAGTATCGCGAGGCGTACGTTCTTCAACCTCGTCTTCGAATGTTTTTTTCAATGTGCGAGTTCCGATTTCAGAAACCCCACCGGAAAAGACGATACTTTCACCTTTCTTTATCTCAACTTCAAAATATCCGGGAACATACAGATCCTCGTTAAAATCATAGCCTCTCTCCTGCTCTTTCGGATATTCGATACCCCGATACCAGTCAGGCTGGTAATGAAACTCATTCTTTTTGTTCAATTGCATATACAATTCGGGATAGCCCGGATACATGCATGTTTTGATACCATTCGTCACAACCTGATATTCGCGACTGGCCTGAGCATTCTCGTGTGTATATTCGCGGACACTGCGAAACGCCAAGAACGGACGTAAACGCAATGTTGTCGCCGAGTGAGCATCCAACAACGTATAACGAATCAAGATTCGATTCTCATGATGGACAAACAACTTCTCTTTTTTCAGAACAACACCGCCTACACGATAGATCGTCGTAGGAACTTCTCGCACTCGAACTCACGAATGTACTTATGACCTCTCGGACTGTAATTATCTCCCTGATACTTATGAAGCCCTAAATTAAATTCGGCTCCATGCTGTATGACAGTTTCATCCAATGACGACAACAATACATGATTCTCATCATCCAGTCCCGGAACCGGAATCACAAGTAATCCGTGATATTTTCTTGTGTTGCAATCAACGATAGTTGTACAATGATAGGCTCCCGAACGATTTGTACGAAGAATCTCTCTTGGTAGCGCTTCTTCCAGGTTCGTCATAAGAGTCTTGTCAAATTTAAGATAACTCATATTTTATATTTGGTTTTAAGTTTATGCTTTAACGTGAAAACAAATAAATTGCTTTTGTATCCTGACCAAAAGTATCACTTAAAAAATAAAAAAACAAATTTGCTTTCATATTTATTTAGAAATTTCATTTTTTACGATTTAAAAACAGTTTGATTGATAATCTGTTACAATTATGCAGAAGTACATATATGTGTTGTCAAACACATGCCAAGCTGTTAAAAACTTCCAAATCCGGTTGTTTGGCATCGCCCGAAAATCAATGCATTTTTATTTGCCGATTATTCCGTACCTTTGTTATATAAATAAATCAACACTAAAGAACATGAAACAAAATAGCGAAAACCCCTTTTTCGGGACTTATCGGACTCCGTTCGAAACTCCCCCGTTCGACCAAATCGAAACAGAACACTACGAACCTGCTTTCGACGAAGGAATCCGGCAACTGGACGAGGAAGTCTGGGCCATTGCGACAATGCGGAACTTCCGACATTCGAGAACACAATCGTAGCGCTCGAACGTAGCGGCAAGCTACTGGATAAAGTCAGCTCGGCCTTCTTCAACGTATTGAATGCGGAAGCGGACGACGAAATGATGGATATCTCACAACGGGTATCGCCCAAACTGTCGGAAAGCTCCAACAATATTTATTTGAATGAAAAACTGTTCGCACGGGTAAAAAGTGTCTACGACCGGAAAGAAGAACTGCATCTCCGACGGAAGACGCACGTCTGCTGGAAGAGACATTCGAAGCTTTTTCCGTACGTGGCGCCGCACTCGGACCCGAAAATAAAGAAAAATACCGCAGACTCAGTTCCGAGTTAAGCCTTCTTTCCCTCACATTCGATCAGAACGCATTGAAAGACAAGAACCGCTACGAACTGTTGCTGACAAAAGAAAACGAACTGGAAGGACTACCGGAAAGCATACGCGAAGCCGCCGCACTCAGGGCTAAAGAAAAAGGAAAAACCGGATGGCTATTCAATCTCTCGGCCCCAAGCTACGTGCCTTTCATGCGTTACTCGGCTTTGCGCGGGTTGCGGGAAAAGATGTACCGGGAATACATGAGCGTGGGCAACAAAGGGGATGAATACGACAATAAAGAAATCATACGGAAAATCGTCAATATCCGCCAGGAAATCGCCAACCTGATGGGACATGCCAACTATGCCGACTACAAACTGAAACACACGATGGCCAAAACTCCCGCACGCGTCTATAAATTACTGAATGAGCTACTGGAGGCATACAAACCGGTTGCCCCAAAGCGAATACGAGGCCGTGCAAGGATTTGCTTCGGTAACAGAAGAAAGAAAACATAACGGTCATGCCCTGGGATTGGAGTTATTACTCAGAAAGCTGAAAGATACCCGTTTCAACGTGAACGATGAAATGACGCGTCCCTATTTCGAACTGAACCATGTAAAGAAAGGCGTGTTCGGTCTGGCCACACAATTATATGGCATCACTTTTAAAGAAAATAAAGAGATTCCGGTTTATCATCCCGAAGTAGAGGCATACGAAGTCTACGATGCCGACGGGAAGTTTCTTTCCATATTATATACAGACTTCCATCCGCGCGACGGAAAACAGTCGGGAGCCTGGATGAACAGTATAAAGGAACAATACCGGGATCAAGACGGCGAAGATAGCCGGCCGCAAATCATCATTGTGATGAACTTCACACGTCCGACCGAGACGAAACCTTCTTTATTGACTTTCGACGAGGTCAACACACTGTTACATGAATTCGGACACGCCCTGCACGGAATGTTTGCAAAGGATCATACGCGAGCCTTTCCGGCACAAATGTCTATCGCGACTTTGTGGAACTTCCTTCCCAACTGATGGAAAACTGGCTGACAGAGAAAGAGTTTCTGGATCAGATCGCCATCCACTATCAAACCGGAGAAAAATCCCGCAAGAATTAGTACAAAAACTGATAGACGCTTCCAATTTCAACGTAGGATACGCCTGCTGCCGTCAACTGAGCTTCGGTTTTCTGGATATGCCTGGCATACCCGGACAGAGCCATTCGGCGGGGATGTAATCGCTTTCGAGAAGGAGGCCTGGAAGCAGACCGTGATCGTCCCGGAAGTTACCGGAACCTTGATGAGTAGCAGTTTCGGGCACATTTTCTCTGGGGGATATTCAGCCGGCTATTACGGCTATAAATGGGCGGAAGTCTTGGATGCCGATGCTTTCTCGGTCTTCAAAGAAACGGGAATCTTCAACCGGGAGACAGCCCGTTCTTTTCGTGAAAACATCCTGTCGAAAGGCGGCACCGAAGATCCGGATATCCTGTACAGACGTTTCCGGGGAAAAGATGCAGAAATCGGCGCCCTGTTGAAAAGGAACGGGATAGAACCTGCCGACTCATCTGCATCCGGCTCTGATCAAATGCAAGTGTAATTGTTTTCGACATTGTCGTGTATATTTTTGACAATGTCGAATATATATACGACAACGTCGAGTTTATACACGACAACGTCGAAAACAAATTACACCAGCATCCGGCCACAGTTATCCGGTATACAATTTTATCACATTCGCCGATACAAAAAAACTTCGAACCTATTCCATTTATCCCAAATATATGTACCTTTGCCTACTATTATATAATTAAGGTATATAAAATCAGAAGACGATGTGCGATAAGAAGGAAAAGCAACTCGAATTGGATAAGCGTTATCTCAGGATGGCAGCCGTATGGGCGGAAAATTCGTATTGCAAGAGACGCCAGGTTGGGGCACTGATAGTCAGGGACCAAATGATTATCTCTGACGGATATAACGGTACGCCATCCGGTTTCGAGAATGTTTGCGAAGACGAGAACAATGTCACCAAACCTTACGTCCTACATGCGGAAGCCAATGCCATCACGAAAGTGGCCGCTTCGTCCAACAGCAGCAAAGACGCAACGATCTACGTCACCTCCGCTCCTTGCATCGAATGTGCCAAACTCATCATCCAATCTGGGATCAAGCGGGTGGTATACTCTGAAAAATACAGGGTGGAAGATGGTTGCAACCTATTACGTCGCGCAGGTGTTATTATAGATTATATAGAAATAAACGACTAAAGATACGTTTTATGGACAAGAACAAAAGGCTAGCCGTATGGCTGCCTGTGATTATAGCTTTAAGTGTTGCTCTCGGAATCTTTGTAGGGAATCATTACCTTAGACTGACACAAGGCAAAAGACATATTTATTCCAGTGGAAATAAGATCAATGCCATACTTGACATTATCGACGAACAGTATGTCGATACCGTCAATATGAAGCAACTGGTGGAAGATGCCATTCCTAAAGTTTTCAGCGAGCTGGACCCGCACTCCGTATATATACCGGCCAAAGACGCCCAACGGGTGAATGAAGACTGGAAGGATCGTTCAGCGGTATCGGGGTTTCCTTCAATATGCAAACCGACACCATCCTGGTTATCAACGTCATTCCGGGCGGACCGTCCGAAAAGGCCGGCCTGAAGCCCTTCGACCGTATCATCACGATCAACGACTCCCTGTATGCCGGCAACAAAAGCGACCAGGAAGTCATCATGAAGACCCTGCGAGGTGCGAAGAACAGTACGGTCAAGCTGGGTGTAAAACGTAAAAACGAGCCGGAGTTATTGTATTTCGACGTGACTCGCGGCGATGTCCCGTCAGTTCGGTCGATGTGTCTTACGAGGTAAGCAAAGGAATCGGTTATATCAAAGTAAGCAAATTCGGCCGTACCACTTATAACGAGTTTATTACGGCAATCGCCAAGCTGAAGCAGGCTGGCTGCACCTCATTCGTGATCGACCTCCGCGGTAACACGGGCGGTTATATGGACGCCGCCATCAATATGGTAAACGAATTTATGCCGGAAGGTCGACTGATCGTATATACGGAAGGAAAGGCATTCCCACGCAACGATGTCTATACGAACGGCACAGGCACTTGCAGGATGCTCCGATCGTAGTCCTGACAGACGAGTCTCGGCTTCTGCCAGCGAAATCTTCTCCGGGGCTATCCAGGATAACGACCGCGGCTGATCATCGGCCGCCGTACTTTCGGAAAAGGCTTGGTCCAATCTCCTATCCAGTTAAGTGACGGCTCGGAAATCCGTCTGACGATCGCACGTTATTACACTCCGTCGGGACGTTGTATCCAGAAAAAGTATGAATTAGGGAAAGACAGCGAATACGAACAGGATATCTACCAACGCTTCATGCACGGTGAATTCGACTCTGCCGACAGTATCAAGCTGAACAACAGCGAGAAATACGAAACTGTAATGGGACGCCCTGTTTACGGTGGTGGCGGTATCATGCCGGATATCTTCATCCCGCGTGACACAAGCGGTGTAACTTCTTATTTCTCCAACGTAGTCAATTCCGGTACGCTGAACCTGTATGCACTCGAATACTCGGATCGCAATTACGACAAGTTGTCTTCTTTCAAAACCTATCAGGATTTGTATCAATATCTGCAACAGCAACCGCTGCTTTCCGATTTCACCAACTATGCCGCAACGAAAGGGATCAAGAAACGTCCGCACCTGATCAACATATCAGGCAAACTGATCGAGAAACAACTCCAGGCCTACATCGTCCGTAACTTCTTCGACGAAGCCGGACTTCTATCCTATCTTCCAGAACGATGATATCACACTGAAACGTGCCATCAAAGTTCTGAACGAAGGCAAATCATTCCCGACACCGGAGAACAAAAACAATACATCCAATGGAATTGCACAAAGCCAAACAAACGCTTCGAGAGGATATGGCCTCCTTAAAGAGATCATACACGAAGACTACATTGCAGGATCTCTCTGCTAAGATAATGGAACGGCTGGAAGAGACGGATCTCTTCCGGCAAGCTTCATGCATAGCACTTTACCACGCCATTCCTGGCGAGGTGCAAACAGCCGGTCTGATTGAAAAATGGTATCGGGAAAAGAAATTATTGCTCCCTCTTATAAAGGGGAATGACCTCCAATTACTCCTATACTCAGGAAAGGAATCACTCAAAGCCGGTGCTTTCGGCATTCTGGAACCGACCGAAGATTGCATGGCCGTACCGGAAAACGAAATAGACCTGATCATTGTTCCAGGCGTAGCTTTCGACCGGCAGCGTAACCGCCTCGGACGGGGAAAAGGGTTTTACGACCGTTTGCTCTCCACACTGAACGTTCCTAAAATCGGAATCAGCTACGATTTCCAACTGAAAGACCAAATACCGGTCGAACCGTTCGACCGGAAAATGAACCTGATCATAACAGAAAAGGAGATTATCTGATCACTATATCTTGTATAACTGTCGCCCCGGCATAATCGTTCAGGCTCTTTACCAGACGCTCTCGGCATAAGACCAATTCACTTCTCAGGACGGAAGAAGTGAGGGAAACATGTAGCACTTGTCTTTTATATAGATATTACACGTGTACTGTGCAACCATCGGTCCCAATATCTCTCCCCAAGCCCGCAAGACACGAATTTCCTGTATCTTCCCCCGCAACTCGGCATTGTCTTCAAAAAAACTCCCGGATCGCATCGCCCAACGTCTGTGCATTCCGATGCATCATTCCGCCTCCTCCATTGGTTGTACTTCGCCCTGTTCGACCCTGAACAGAGCGTAGCCGTGATTGATCGATTGCAGGATGGCGTCCAGGTATTTCCGGTTCGTATCGGTAATAAAGATCTGCCCGAACTGGTCACCACTCACCAACTTGACGATCTGCTCCACCCGATCGGCATCCAGTTTATCGAAAATATCGTCCAGCAGAAGGATCGGACATGCCTGTCCCCTGCGGGAAAGAAACACATACTGAGCCAGCTTAAGGGCAATCAGATACGTTTTGTTCTGCCCTTGCGAACCCTCCCGCTTGATAGGGAAATCACCCAGCAACATATTCAGTTCATCTTTATGTATCCCACGCAGAGAAAATCCCATTATCTGATCCCGCATACGGTTCTCCTTTAATACAGCCAACAAAGAAGCGTCACGAGCATGCGAATCATAAGTTAACCCGACCTTCTCCTTATCCTGTGAAATAAACGAATAAAAAGACTGGAAAATAGGAATAAATTCCCTGATAAACTCTTCCCGCTTATGGAATACCACTTCACCTGCCTGAGCCATCATCTCCTCCCATACCAGAAAAAGCTCTTCCTCCACCGGCATCTCACTCTTAAGCAATGTATTCCGTTGTGCCAATGCTTTATTATAACGAATCAATGCATCCAAATATTCTTTGTCATACTGTGAAATCACTACATCCATAAAGCGGCGACGCTCATCACTGCCTCCACTTATCAAGACCGAATCGGCAGGAGATACCATCACTAACGGCAAGAAACCAATATGATCGGACAAAACGTGTATACTCCTTTTTATTCCGCTTGAATTGCTTCTTCTGACGACGCTTCATGCCGCAATAAATTTCTTCCGGCGTACCATCCACAGCTTCGTAAAATCCTTGTATAACGAAAAAATCCGAATCATGCCTTATATTCTGCGAATCAATAGGATTCCCCGCACTTTTGCAGAAAGAGAGAAAATAAACAGCATCCAGCAAGTTTGTCTTTCCCATTCCGTTCTGTCCGAAGAAAGTATTTAGTTTCGGAGAAAAAGCAAGTTCTACCTGCTCCAGATTTTTATAATTAAGTATGGATATGCGTTTCAGTATCATATGACAGTTTATCGTTACTTTTCCCAGCAAAGATAATACAAACTGGGAGCAGAATAAAACGAATGCATTCATTTTATTCTGCCAAAGTACAACTTATCTTCATTGTATCTTGAAAGACAACGCAAAACAAAATAAATCTATGGTTTTGGAAT
>ENA-OQCK01001139-OQCK01001139.1-human-gut-metagenome-genome-assembly--contig:-NODE-1139-length-10587-cov-2.073136_pt1 | contig 10587 bp, 12 predicted proteins | sample MGYA00242498_ERZ504578 | MGnify/ENA primary metagenome ERZ504578 (study PRJEB26092, sample SAMD00036229) | human gut metagenome | host: Homo sapiens | study: EMG produced TPA metagenomics assembly of... | reverse complement strand
AGACGTTATTTTCGATTCGTACTTACTCGCGGCAAAGCAGGGCAATACCAAGAGAGCCAAGAAAAGGAGAGAGATTGTTCTATGTGTCATGATATATTCAATATTGTTATGTTATTTCCCGAATATTTCTGCAAATATACGTTGTACTGTCGGAATACAATCACCTTCCGGTTCGTTTGAATAAGGATTTGTCTGCTTGGTCCAGGGTTCCTCGATTGCATAAAAGTCGATCGCCGCTGTTTTTTTACCATCCAAAAGCCGAGTCTGATAATCGAACCAGGTTTTCCAACGCATATAATAGAAATCTTTCAGGATGCCATTCCATTCGCGATGGGCATAATCGCGCAAGCCTCCTTCGTCGGCCGCCAACCGGTTACCCCAAGTCGTAATCTGCACACGGGCGTTCCATTCGTACAGATCCTTTTCTTCAGAGGTATTTCCGAGGCTGCGAGCGCGGGCGATCCAGGTTCCGACCTTAAACTCAGGACGTGTTGCCAGCAGTTCATCCTGCAACAGGATCAAACGCAGAAAACGATCCGAAGCGTCTTTATACAGCTTTTTATCGCCGGCGGCAAAAGCGGCCTCAACCACCTTCTCCGTAAGACGTCCTTTCTCGGCGATTGCCTGGCGGACGATATCGACCAGATCATACTCGAAATTATTGTTTCCCTTAAACTGATCGGAGACAGACACCATCATGGCGGCAGCACGGATCACATCGTTCGGATCATAATAGTCTTTCATCTCCGACCAGCTCGAAACCTGATACGGATGTTCGGTAGGACGGGCACAGAATACCGACTCATGGGTTCCCTGCTGCGTATTTGCGTCTGGGCAGTTATAGATGGAATTGCTCAACAGTATCCAGGCATCCTGCACAACGGGGTTGCTCTTTCCGTAACGGGCAACCGTATACGCCTTCAACCACTGATCCTTGTCGAAACGCTGCGGACGCAAGGCAGTTCCGTCAGCAGTTCGAACATAACCGGATTGTTTTCACTTCCTTCCATTGTCATACCGACTCCTTTTAAGGTTGTACCGAACGGACTTTCCTTCGCTTTATAGAACTCGTCGATCACATGCTTCATCTTCCCATGCAGCCCGATGTTTCCACCATAGTTCAGCAACATACAGTAAATCCAGTCATGCTGTCCAAACCCGTCCTTCCGATACCAAGTAGATGCAGGATCTCCCCACTGCGGACGGCTTTCCGCAAACAGATCCAACGCGATCAGGTCTCCTGCCTCCAAATTTCCGATCATCTGCGGACGTGGGTTCGCCTGCCATGCCTGAGCCACCCAGACGGCTTTCGGATTATTCTTCTTCATCGCCTGCATGATGGCCTTTCCGGCAGCATCCAGATCCACATCGGCCACACTTCCGCTTCGTGGAACGGTCCATGCTATAATAGTTTGCTTTGCCATACAATTTGTTCATCTCCTTATAATAGAGGGAAGCGATCTCTTCGAAACGCGGATCTGTCGGCTGTAAAAATGCCGGACGGCGATACCCATTCCATAATCCCGGATCAGAGACATTCAAGCCTAACTTTTCTTTTGCGTTATGAGGAACCATGCCGGAGTATCCGGGGAATACCGGTTCGATACCATATTCACGCATCCGCTTTACGATCTGTTGCTGCAAAGCGATTTGCTGCTTATACCAGCTATCCGGATTCGGACCGCCCCAGCCTTCCAGATTGTTCATCAGCCACCAAGCCTGAAAACCGGGACCGGCTATGAACTCATTGATTTCTTCTTTCGTATAACCTAACTTGCTCAGCACATTGAACCAGACACCATCCGTCCCGACCATCGCCAACGGCAAATTAATACCGTGCAACGCCATCCAGTCGATCTCTTTCTCCCAACGTGCCCAATCCCAAAAAGCCATCGTATAAGAGAAGGTACAATAGTTGAAGTCATAGCGGTATTTCATATCCGTCTCATGGCGTTCCTTCAGCTTCACTGCCGGCAAGACTTCCGGCAATTCGGCTTGCATGCCGTTCCAGGAAAGATGAATTCCGGCATGATATTTCAGATACCAGTTCAGCCCGGTCGCGATACTCACATAATTATTACCCCGAATCACGACCTTGTCACCTTTCTGGTCGAGCTCAAAGAAATCGACAGGAGATTTCACCTGTTCAATCACAAATTTACGCGACGCACCTTTGTCGATACGTTCCAGCAACCCTTCGATAGGAGAAGCTGCATTTACGGCAAGTGCAATGAGCAGCATGCCAAGGATATGGATGATTTTCATTTGATAGAGATTTTATTCATTAAGATATTGACACCATATTTTCCGTCAGAAGACACCCACCACTGCGTATCACCGTTTGCACAACGGATCGCAAAACGATTGTCATACTGCAAACGGTCAGAGCCATCGGGAATCCAGAGACCGAGACGGTACGTTCCCTTTGCCAGGCCAGCCGGAATCTGCAGGTCGGTAGCGATCGTATGCAGCAACGGAGTGCAGGTGCTGTCGCCCGGTTCATACGGTTGCCAGTCATTCACATTCGTATCCGTCAAGGCGACATGGCAGACCTTACCGGACTCGTCGATCAAGACAGATAAACAGGATGTTCATTAAACAATGTCGAGAAACCCCGGTTTATCAAAGATATTTCAACAGGATTAGCCTGTCCGGCAAGCAAAACCGCCGGAGCCGTCATCTCCTGCAACTCGATACGGTAACCGAGGTGGTCCCGGATATAATCGAATACATTCCGTTCCGCGACAGAACCATCCTTCCTGGTGAAATATCCATCCGATACCGGCATCTTGTTCTCCCGCAGAAATTCTGCGGAAACAGGAGTTTCCTTCCAGTACATCATCGAATACTTATCTTTCGTATTCTTTTCTTTATAGTTATGGATTGCGCTAAGTGAAGTGAAATGTTGCAAGAACAGGCGGCGTGCCGTCTGCAATCCATCAATGATCCACCCGGCTTCGGGATTATCAGGGTCCTCGTTCATGCTCCAAGTTCCCCAGGGCAGTTCTCCATCGACCGGAAGACAAGGAGACTCACGCACAATCTGCTCATAAGCAGGCGTACCTTCCGACATTCCGCCATCCCACTGATGTTTTTTAATCACAATAAAATCATCATGGAAAGAAACCCGTTTATAATCGCCAGAAGCCATATCCAGCAGATTCTTATATTCGGGAACCCGTATTTGGATAGCCCGCCCTTCCGGTGTCATCCGGCAGATATGTTGCAAAACAGTCCGCTTCGTGTCATCCGATTTTTCGAGACCATGAAAAGAACTGTGCCACTCCCCCCAGGCACCGATCATGCCAGCCTGTACAACCTGGATCACATCCTTATTCTCTTCAAGGAAAGGCTTGAGTTGTTCCGTATGACGAATGATGTCTTCCAATGTAGGACCGGTCGCTGCCCGCCCCAGGAACTGGGTTTCATAAGCAAAACGGAGGACTGCTTTCTTGCCTAAGGCTCGCAATTTGTCAAAAAAAATGCCCATCGTTTGGAAATCCTCTCCTGCCAGCTCTTTTCCGACTGCTCCCGTCAGATAGAAATAGGTCTGCACCAGTGAAACGCTGTCGGAAGCATAAGTTCGGACTGTTCTTCCAAATAGGAAGTGATGTCAGGAAATTCTTCAGGAGCCCAGACATAGTTCTTTTCCGTTACATCCAATGCCACTTCAAGTCGGAATCCTCTTTCAGGGTTATACAGTCCTTCCATTCCAGCCGGATCATCCGCATAAATACCCCGGAAAGTACGATGCTGCACCCCGGAATCGCAAGAGGTGAAAAATCCAAGCGTCAATGCGGAAACCAGCATAAAGGTCGCAATGTTTTTCATATCAATCGTTTTTAGTTGTTGTTATAATCAATGTAGCCTCCTGCCCTTTTAGCAAGTCATCCGGCAGACCGGTAATCTTCCCGTTCACGATAACCGTTCCGGCATCCCGAACCAAGCGCAAGGCTTTATCATCCAACGGTTCCCATTCCACAAACTGTTGTGTTACCGTCCCGTCGTTATAATGCACATTTACAAACGAAGGCGTGTATAACAACTCGCGTGTCACATGTCCGTCAATATTGCGCAAGGTAGCTTTTCCCTCGGATACCTGCAAGCGTGCCGGTTCGATAGAGTGATGCGTAACTCATTTGCCGGTACTGCCTGACAGCCTTCGGGTATCTTCTTGTACATGCGGATATAGTCGATATCGAAACTCTTCGGATACGGGACGGAAGGATCGTAAGTCCCTGTCCAGCCGTTTTTCGCTTTCCGATTGTCATAAAAAGAAATAATCTGGACCAGCGGATAAGTGATCGCCGCCTTATGCGTCATCACCCGTATGCCATCCACATACACAGTCACACCTTCCGGTGTCCAGTCGAAGCCATATACATGAAACTCTTCCGCCAATTTCTTATTGGCGAACCAAGGATGTTCCGTGTGATACTGGATCGTCGAGTCTTTCCAGCTGTGTACGGTAGACCAGATACGATTGACATCAGTCCCCAATATTTCAAAGATATCGATCTCGCAACTTTGGTTCGGATCATCTTCAAATCCGATCAACCACCAGGCACAATGCACCCCGCCCCCAGCTTGCATCTTGCACGCATTTCATAATAGCCATACTGGTTTATTTGTGTAGCTTCCGTCTTGATCGAGTGAAGGGCTTTCCTTTTCGGATCATAGTGATGCATACCGGTGCGGCTGGCACTCATAAAACCCGATATATACATCCCCTTATCAAACTCATTTTTTGAATCCCGGTCGATCGTCAGACGGACCACTCCGTCTTTCATCTCGTATGTCGGTGTACAGACGGTCCGGTCTTTCGGCCAAGATGGCAGATACTCGGGAATCCATTTCGTCCGGTCGATCTCTTTCCCATCGAATTCATCGTGAAAGATCAGACGGTAGCCCTCTTTCTCCAAAGGATTGGCAGGATAATCCTGGGCCATTACTGAAGAAGCAGAGATTAACAGTCCTAAACAAACAGTTATATATTTCATAAAACAATATTTTCAAGTTCACCATTTTAACAAGCCTACTATATTTAGTACAGCTTTCTCGTTATACATATGTTTCACCCCTTGGTTTCCACCCATTTTATATCGTAAGTTGGATGATGGACCAAGGAAGATTGTGCATCAGCATCCAAATCGCTACCCTATAAATACCTTCCACCAATGAAACAGGAAGTTTCCCTTCCATCCGATGTGTTATAGTTTCATATTTTCCTGAAACAATGCGATATGGTTGCCAATCTTTAGAATTGATATTTGAAAGCTTCATTTCTAAAGCAATTTTCCCTTCTTCACTGATAAATACCAAATAAACAGGATGTGGATTAACAACTGTAGCAAAACCTGTATTTTTCAAACAGATAGAATAGGATAAGTATTTTTGTGTCTTTCAAATGAAGAAGAAACCAGATTCAAACGATATCCTAAATGATCCCTAATAAAATCATAAGCAGACCGAGACAGAACATTCCCATTTTTCCCCCGAAAATATTCTATATCATAAGGATACCGAGCGAATCGAGTTTTTGAGGATACACTTCATAATTTTTCCAATGACGAATGTTCAGTTCATTATTTTGGGTTATATCAAAGGCCGAATAGTGATGATCACGCAAAATTTGTAAAGAATGATCTACACTGATCAGGTCATGTAAGCCCCATTCCGTATTTTCTGCATATGGGATTTCTCCACTCATAAAAAGCCAGAAGCATCCTTTAGCACCATTTCATAATTTTCGTCTCCTGGAACAAAATCATTTTCAGGAGCATGAGAATGCTCTCCTGCTGTAAAATAATCGTTAGAAAAACCTATTCTTTTCCAATCATCGGGATGATCTAGCGTCAGTAATTCTTTTTGTCTCGGATACCGCATCTGCAAACAATACTCTTTCGGAAAAATATCCAATAATGTATTGACCAATTTATTTTTCGCCTCTTGATTTTTGCTCAACGGAGAATTATGCCATTCCCCCCATGCACCAATAAAGCCCATCTGACAAGTTGCGATCAATCCTAAATTCTTCCGTAAAAAAGGGCGGAGTTGTTCCAAATGTCGAGATATGATAGCCTCTGTTTCGCCTCCAGAGGTGTTCAGCCCCGTATAATTATATGCGAACCGCAAGATTGCCTTAAAACCCTTAGCCTCCAAATTATCAAAAATCACCTGCATTCGTTCAAATGCCTCTTGTGGAATATCCCGATCTACATAATCGGATAAATACAAATATAACTGTGTCAACGTAATACTGTCTTTCTCCGCACCAAATTGCTTTAAGCGTTCATCTACAAATCCTCCGGGATAAGTTTCTGAACGATTGAAAGGATTGATATAATTATGCACAAAATAATTGGATTCCAAATGAAAACCTCTATCTGGATTTCGAAGAGGAATTGCCGGCTCCAAGCGTTTCGAAATACTCTGTGACTTTAATTCAACAATATTACCACTTAATAAATAAACTAATAATACCAAACAATATTTTATGTCTTTCATGTATCATCATTACTTTATAAGAAAGGCCGCTTTCTTCGCGGCCTTTCCCATTTATTAAACACAAACTAAATTAATAACCCGGATTCTGGATAATCTTACCTTTACCCTCATTGATAACGGCTTGAGGAATTGCAAAACGTTCACGGATGTCAGTAGATGTTTCACCTCGATCAATCGCCGACTGGATAAATTTGCCATGACGGATCAAATCGGAACGGCGGTTTCCTTCCCACCAAAGTTCATGACCACGCTCCAACAACATATCATCAAGGAAAGCCTGTACATTGACATAATCAGAAACTTTTCTCGCCGGAAGCTTTGCACGTTCACGAATCATATTCAATAAATCGACAGCTTCCTGTGTCACGGCATTACCATTACGAACAATTGCTTCTGAAAGCAAAGTCACAACATCGGCATATCGATATACGATCCAGTCTATTTGACTACCATCCCCGTAGAGTTAGGATCTTCTCCGTATTTTACTGGACAGCACCCTGACGATAAATTTCAGTATGGTTACCTTATCGAGAGCTTCGTCAAAGATAACATTACCAGCGTTATCCGTATATTTTCCGACCAAGGCAGATGTCAGACGATCGTCTCCATTCTCAAATGTATTGTAAAACGCCCAAGGTACTTTATAACCATCCAACGTTGAATAGCAGTATTCTGCACCGGGAAGTTACCTGGTAATGCATGGTCATGCCATAACTGCAGGCTGATACCTCTTTGTTCAACACAAGCGAAAATGATCTCTTTGTTTCCTTCATTTTCCAGTGTGAAGATATCGGCATAATTATCCATCAATCCATACCCCGTAGTCAGATTTCATCAGTTCACGACCACACTCTTCTGCCTTGCTCCACTGTTCTGTAGACATATAATACTTCATTAGGACTGTATAAGCCAAACCTTTATCGAAGCGCCCATATTCATCCTTTGATACTTTTGTCGGCAAAGCCGAGCTCGCAATAGCAGCTTTCAACTCAGTCTCAATAAACGTCTTCATTTCTTCTTCTGAAGCACGGGCTACAACTACGTCATTCAGCGGATTATTCAATTCTTCCAATGTCGCCAAAGGAACCGGACCATAAAAATCATACAATAAATAGCCTAACCATCCACGTCCCAAATGGATTTCGGCCTCAAACCGAGCACGTACATCGTCACCCAATTGTAGATCTTTAATACGATCCTGTGTCAGAAGCATCTTACCCAAGTCTTTAGCGAAATTGGTATAGTTTATAGTTGAATACTGGTGATTCGGATCCCACGTATGCTGCTGCAACGGAATCCAAGCTGTACCTCCCCAACAACAAGCGGCCACGTCCGTTGTCATTTCACCAATCGTCTGAACACCGGATGCATTATTGAAAATTCCTCCATATGAGTTATTTCGGAATGTCGCATACACATTTGCAGTCATCAATGCCAAAGCATCTTTTTCTGTCTGAGGGAAGAGAGTCGTGTTGATCTGGCTGTAATCTTCCGGTTCCAGATCCATGCAGGATGTAGTCAGTCCCATCAATCCTGCACACATATATAAATATATCTGTTTCATTATTCTTGCTCTTTTAATTTACAAATAATTAAAATGTAATATCAACTCCTAAACTAAATGAACGTACGTTCGGATATGACCACTTTGCCGAACTGTCGGTTTCCGGGTCAATACCGTCATAATTTGTAAATATGAACGGGTTATTCACATCTGCATATACACGTAGGTTTGACAGAATATGCTTAGTTGTCTTTATCGGGATATTATAGCCTAACGTAATATTCCGACAACGAATAAACCATGTTTTTCCATATAATAGTCTCCTGTACCATAAGAGCTGTAACCCTGTAAGAAACCAGCCATTGTTCCATCTGTATTTTGAGAACTCCATACATTTGTTGCAGAAGTCGGCAAGTTATAACCACGGCGTAAATCGCCTATGTTATAAGACACCCAATAGTTTTTATAGTTTGTATCCAACAAAGTGTTGAACTGACCATAGAAATAGATATTAAAATCAAAATTCTTCCAGCGCAACGTATTGTTAAGTCCTAACATAAAGCCCGGATCCTTACGGCCATAAACCACTTTATCAGCATCATCCAACTTACCATCAGGCTTACCTGTCTTCAAAGGAATACCATGTTCGTCTACTTTATAAGAGCCATCCTCGTTGTAAACAAAGCCATTAATATCCTTAATTTTCACCTGTCCCGGCAAAGCATTTATCATCCAAGGCACATCTTCTCCCGGCTGTACAAGCCCGTCAGAAACATATCCTGAATAGTAACGCATCGGACCATCATAAGATTCCCATGCACTTGGAACCCAGCTGTCGATACGTTCTTTCCAGTTATCACGATATAAAGAGAAGGTAAAATCAGATGTCCACTCGAAATCTTTTGTCCGGATATTATTCGTATTGATGGTCAGTTCAACCCCCTGGCTCACTGTCTTTCCACTATTTGCGACAATTTTATTCACTTCATTATAAGAAAGCAAAGGACGTTCTGCCAACAAACCGGAAACTGTACGATGGAAATATTCAGCCGTTACATTGAAACGACTATTCAAAAAACCTAAGTCCAAACCGACATTCCATTCTTTACTTGTTTCCCATGTCAGAACCGGGTTACCCAATTGAGTCAGATAGACTCCTAAAGTAGAAGAAGAACCAAATATGTTGTTATTTCCTACACCATAAAAACTCATCGCTTTATTGCCGACATTCGAGTTACCGGTTTCACCGTAGCTCAAACGCAATTTAGCATTTGAAACAACATCCTTCAAATTCTCCATAAAATTTTCTTCGGAGAAACGCCATCCAAAGCCACAGAAGGGAAATATCCCCAGCGTTCACCATCCGCAAAATTAGAAGAACCATCCGCACGCAATGAAGCTGTCACCAAATAGCGGTCTTTATAAGTATAGTTCAAACGGGCAAAGAAAGATGACATCTTTGAACTGGATGCATTTGATTTATCCTTATCGTCGGCAATGGTATAATAACCGATTAGCTGATGTGCCATAGGAATACTGAGCAAATCGGACACAATTCGCCTCCAGTCTCGTATGACAGAATTGTTAAAGTCTTCCCAATGGAAGTAGAATTCCGGCTTGAAATTCTCTTCTTTGCCCGGATTGGCGAAATAGAGTGTCTCTTCCGGAGTCATGGCCACGAAAATCTGTACCATCTTGAAGATACCGTTGCCGAATACACCTTCGTGAGTATAACGCTTAATCTGAAAGGTAGCCTGACTTACATCTACTTTGGAACGTTTCAGTTCGATATGGATCACCGGCATCCCATTGATGAGCAACATCACATCACCCCGTCGGTCACCGCCCAATGGGTGTGAAGCCTTGAAACGAGGTTGGCGGGCAATCTGGTAGCGGCTCTGTCCGGCACTGATTTCGCGTGCATCGAAAATCTTCAGATAGACTTCTTTGCCGTAATTGTTTGTATCGGCAGGATTGTCGCGTTTGATGCATACCTGTCCGCCATTGATAAACATATTCATGGCGTATGGGCTGTCGCACAGATTTACCTGATCAATGATTTGGCGCATTTCACTTGCGGTAAGCGGATAATTGCCTAATTTATTGATGTCTCGGTTGTTGTCAAAGAGAATTTTTGCCCAGTTCTGAATTAAATCTTCTTCTGTGGGTTGTACGATTACTTCCTTTTCCCAACCGTGATGGGGAAGAAGGTCAACCAAAGCTTGTTCAAACTGACTTTCCTTGACGAAATATTGTATGTCGTTTATAGTATCCATATTTATTCCATTAAAGGTTTGAATGATATTTATACAAACATTTTATCCAGACAAGCTGCCTTGATTTGTTTTAGCTTTTCAAGGCGCTGGGTTTGGAGAGAGATTTGTTTATCTAGATTACCTTAATTCCGCAACATAATTGATAATTATTTTTATAAGTTCCTGAGCAACATTTTTGTTGCCCAGGTTTTTGCCATGTCAGCGTTTTCACTTACCTTAGTGTTGCGAATCCAAAGACAAAGAAAACCGCAACAGGCATGGCAAAGGTAGCAATAAAATCCGAAAGACTCACTCCTTTTG
>ENA-OQCK01001138-OQCK01001138.1-human-gut-metagenome-genome-assembly--contig:-NODE-1138-length-10591-cov-5.402714_pt1 | contig 10591 bp, 20 predicted proteins | sample MGYA00242498_ERZ504578 | MGnify/ENA primary metagenome ERZ504578 (study PRJEB26092, sample SAMD00036229) | human gut metagenome | host: Homo sapiens | study: EMG produced TPA metagenomics assembly of... | reverse complement strand
TGTATCGAAGGATGCAGAATATCAGTTTAAAGTGACAAAGAACATCGAGCTGACCGGAGAATTCAAAGCCGTGGAAGTGCCGCATATTCCGAGTGCACAGGAAATCTTAGATGACATTCTGGCAAACAATAAGATTCCATCAGAAGTGAAAGCGGGAACAGAAAGACTGGTTCTGCCGGAAGTTCCGGAAGGAAGTAAGATCGAGATCGTGGCAGTAAATCCGGAAGGAATCATCGGACTGGATGGAAAGGTAACAACACCGGAAAATGATACGGATGTGATCGTGACCATTCAGGTAACGGATACAAACGGAGCAACAGCCAAAGCTGATGTGAAGGTTTTGGTCAGAGGAGAAAAAGCCGATCCAAATCCAGATCCAAATCCGAATCCAGACCCGGTCCGGACGACGATCACAACGGAAATGATAACAATGGTGGAAACAACAATACAGGAAACAACGGTGGAAGCAGCAACAGCGGAAGTCATAACAATGGAAGTACATCCGGTTCCCACTCTCAGAGTGTGCAGACAGGAGACAATGCCAATGTGATCATGTGGGCAGTACTTCTGGTGGCAGCAGTAGCAGTTGTCGGCGCAGTAGTGATTATCAGAAGAAAGAAAAAATAAACAGGATTGTAAAAGCCTGAAAAAATGAGATGGTGGATGAAATAATTGGTTTCATCCGCCATTTTTATGGTGGATTCCAAAAACAACTTGAACTAAAAAAGTTCAAGTTGTTTTTTTTGTGCATAATGCACAAAGAGGAAGGAGAGGAAAATGACAAACCGAGAGTTGTTCAGAGTAAGCAAAAAGAGATTATGTGAATTAACCAGTCAGTATTACGAGCCGGTAACATTGAAAGAGGTAGCATATGAAAAAGTTTCCAAGCACTTTGGATATTTTCTATTTTTTATGAATCAAAATCAGCATGAGGTAAAAGTGTATTTTGACAGGTATAGAGATACAAATATCCTTCGGATTGAGTGTAGGCAAGAAGCTTTTGAGAAAATGTATCATCCATCTGATCAAGAACTTATAACCTTCGGATTGATCAGAAAAGAAAAGTATGAGCAACTCTGCAGATGTGCATAAGGAGGGAAGAACATGTATGATTGGGCGAAAGAACAACAAAAAGAAATTGCAACAATAAAGGAGAGAACCATACACCTGAACCTTTCGGACGCAGATTGCAAGAGAATCTCAACGTATGCAGCCAAAGCAAATATCACAGTATCACAATTACTGGAAAGTTTTATCGGAGATCTGGTAAATGGGACGTATACCAATGGAAGTGATGAAAGAGATTATGCCCAAGAATGGTTTGAACGCTGTGGTTATGGCATGAATTCTGAGAAAACATTTTTAAGGTATATATTGGAAGAAGGGCTGATGTGGAGTTTTTGCTGAATGGTTTAGAAGGTATAAAGAAAAGTAAAGACTGATGCAAATGCTAACAGAGGAGTTACAAAAAGAAATTGACCGTCAGCGAGAAAATCCTGAATATCAATACGAATGGGCAGAAGAGGATAAAGAATGTATTCGAACGGAGCAGGAAGAGTTGGATGCAGCGATTCTGTCTGTGAAAGAGTGGTGGGAAGAGTATCAGGCATGGAAAAAGCAAAAAACTGGTGGGATGTTGGAGAAGATACTGCGGAACGAACATTTGATGAAGAACTGACAATCATCCAGGAATGGTGGAATACATACCGAAGTCTTTTAGGAACTGAAACAGAATAAGTAAGATGTTCCGAAATTCGGAACATAAGATATGAGGAGAAAATACATGATAAAAATTTTATACGAAGACAGAAAAATTATTGAAGAAATGTACAATAGTCAGATGCCGATTAACAGGATTGCGGACAGGATAAATGTTGCCAGATCTACACTTTATCGAGAATTGCGAAGAGGAGGGGTGACAGAGCCATCCGATTTGTATTCTGCTGATTTGGCACAGAAGAATACGAAACAGAGGAAATGGTTTTAAACAGTAAACGGTAGAAGTGAGAGAAAGTCGGAGTGTCAGGCAAATGAAGATAAGCGAGGAACGGATTAAATGGGTATTACGTGATTATGAGGGTGTTCTGAAATACTGTGATGCCAGATATGAGAATTATCATAGAAGTTATATCTGTGAGAAACAGGAACTGCAAAATTTTGTACTGCCAAAGATAGACTTTGAACCACGGAGCAGTAGTGGAGGGGACAAGCGAGATTTATCGGATTTATATGAAAATTGGACGGAACGCCAGAAGAAGTTCCAAAAGGAGCTGATCAGTCTGATGCTTGAAGTCGAAAAAGAGCGGGAGGAAATACATCGTATCTGGCTGTGCTTTCAGATGCTGCCTAAAAAAGAATATGAAATTTTGCAAAAACTGTATGTAGATCACCGTCCTTACAAAGAAGTAGAACTGGACAGTGGGATCAGTCATCGAGCCTTTGAAAGGATCAGAAAGCATGCAATCGAATTGATCCAGAAAGCCTATGAAAGCAAATGGAAAAAAGAAAAGTTGTTGGTTTATGCAAAAAGTGAAAAAGAGCACCGACAGCGGAAGATAGAAGAGGAACCCTACAAACAGATAGAATTATCCAGTTTTATGGATACTGGTAAGAATCATGTTCCGGATTTCGGAACAAACGAAGGATAAAAAGAAGGATGTTCCGAAATTCGGAACAAAAGGTGAAGAGTATGAAACGTTTTGTGATTGGAAACTTGAAAGGTGGAGTCGGAAAAACGACAACAGCAGTAAATCTGGCGTACAGTATGGCGAAGTTAGGGAAAAAAGTGTTAGTCCTGGATGCAGATCCTCAAACCAACCTGACTCCGTTTTTTACCAAAGTAAATGCAAATGGACATACGATAAAAACAGTGCTACAGCATCCAAATCTGGTACGCAGTGCTATTTACCGAACACGATATGCAAATATCGATATTATCAAAGGGAGTACAGATTTGATAGAAAATGATGCATATGATACCAATGCTCTTTTGAAGGCAATGATGCAGATTCAGGATCGGTATGATGTTTGTATTATGGATACCAGACCAGCTATGGAATTGATTACGACAAGCGCACTTTATGCGCAGATGTCTTGGTTACACCAGTTTGTCTGGATAAATTTTGTCGGGATAACCTCCTTCTGGTAGAAGATAAGTACCATCATTTGCAAGAACAGGGAGTGGGCGTAGAATGGAAGATTTTTGCAAATAAAGTAGAAAATAAGCGGGCACAGAGACATACATACATCGACATGGTGGAACGGCATTGCTGGCCGTTTATGGAAACTTGTATCAGTAAGGGTGCGGTTGTGGAAAATGCGCTGGAATACTATAAGCCAGTTATGAAGCACCGCTCTAAAAGTCAAGTGGCACTTGATTTTATGGATTTGGCTATGGAGTTACAGGAGGTGTAAGGGATGGCAAAGATTAGTAATATTTTTAAAGAGGAAACCAGAAAAGCAGACTTGCATCCCAAGAGAGTTACCCATTGGATTCATTACACGAAGTTGAAAGATAACCCTGCTCAGTACCGTTATGGAAAAACGGTGCAGGAGAGAGAAGAACTAAAAGTGGAAATACGAAGGAAAGAGGAAGCACTGGCGGATTTGATTGAAGCAGATGGAGAAGTAATTCAGGATCTTTTGGTCAGAAAAATTGATACCGATGAGTACGAAATCATAGCCGGACATCATCGAAGAAACGCCTGTAAGATTCTGGTGGAAGAACGGAATCAGGAAAACTATGCGATGCTTCCCTGTATCATCCGGAATCTTTCGGATGTACGGTCTGAATTTACCTGCTATTCCTCTAATGGATATGCAGCAAAAACGGATTATGAAATTATGTGTGAATTGGAAGGGATGAGTCATCTGTTGAGGACTTATCCGGAAGAATTTCCGAATCTCCCGGCAGGAAGGCTTGCAGATAAGTTGGCAGCGCAGCTACAGATGTCCAAAAGCACAATCGGAGAATATCGGACAATCGCAAATAATCTGGGAGAAATGGGGATGCAGGCCTTTCAGGCAGGGAAATTGAAAAAGAGTGCAGCTGTGGAACTGGCAACCTTACCGGAAGAAGAGCAGGAAGAACTCTTAAAACAAGGGATTGTAAATCACAAAGAAATTAAAGCATACAAAAAAAGTAAGGATGTTCCGAAATCCGGAACAATGGAACTTCCACTCCTGCAGTTTGAAACAGAACAGGAATGGAAAGATTTCTTACTGCAATATCCAAGCTGGACAATTGTAAACAAAAATAAAATGACAGAAGAAATTCTTTATGAATACAGACTGATCAATGGAACAAGAATTTTGGTGCGGGAGTTTCCTTATACATCTGGAGAGGAAACTATTTCCTGTCAAGAGTGGTATCTGTGGAGACCGGAGATCCGGCATTTCCGGAATGCACGAGTAAGTCTGGAAGACGTTATAGATTATATGCGAAATGAAAATGAGTGAAGTAATGCTGTTCCGAATTTCGGAACAACAGAATAAGGAGAAAAAAATGAGAGATCCATTGTATTTTTATGGAGATGAACCATATGAAGCAGATGAAAATGCAATACTGATTCCAAAGGAATTGGTATTTACAGAAGCATTTGCAAAGCTACCCGGAGACGCACAGATCTTATATTTTGTAATGTTGGAGTATCTGAATGATGCAGAAGAGAAAGGGTGGATTGATGAAGAAGGAAAGCTCTATATTGAGTTTCCAATCCAGGAGATTATGAATCTACTCCATTGCAGCGAAAGAAAAGCAATCCGGTTATTGGAAGAATTGGATGAACAAAAAGGGCTTGGGTTGATCAAGAAAAAAACACAGGGTGGCAAGAAACCAAACAGGCTGTATTTAAAGCCACTTGCAAAGGTGTTAAAGGAACTGAAAGAAAAGTAATGTTCCGAAATTCGGAACGGAACAGGAGCAGATATGGGGAAACTATCAAAACACACGAGAAAAAGACTTATCAAGTTATTGACAGCAATGGGGATGTTTGGACTGATGGCAGTATGGGATTGGGCAATCCCGCAAAATACAGCATGGAAATTGGTGGTCAGTATGCTGTTAGGCGGCACAGGTCTTTTTATCAGTATCCGGCTTTTGAGTAATTCTGACGTACAAGGGAAACAACAGGGAAGAGAGGAATAAGGCATGAAACGACGACTGTATTATTATGGGGAAGATGTTCTGAGTAAATCTTTTTTGATATTGCCAAAGGAGTTGGTATTTACCGAAAGTTTGGCAAAAATGTCAGCAAAATCAAAGATTCTGTATTGCGTGCTTCGGGAACGGCTCATATTGTCTGCCAGAAATAATTGGAAAGATGAAAATGGAAGAATCTATCTTATTTACTCTATTGAGAAAATGGCACAGGATTTATTTTACAGCAGAGCCACGATTATGCGTATGATGGATGAATTGGAAAATCTGGGATTGATAGAAAGACGGAAACAAGGTCTTGGAAAGCCCAATTTAGTATATCTGTGTAATTCCGAAACCATTGCAGAATTATTGTCCGGAGCAGACATTGAGATTGAGGAATGGGAACAGGGTGAAACAGAGCATCGGTTGACCTGTCAGATTTGCAACCCGGAACATACAGTTATTGAAGATGTGACAGAAACAATGGAAATTCAGGAAGAATCTGCTGTTTCGGATGTGACCTGCCAGATTTGCAACCCGGAGGAAAGTAGAATAGAACAGCAAGAACAGATAGAATCCGAAGATTGTGCAACCGATCAGCAGTATCAAAACTGGCAGTCCCAAAATCAAAATGACCCGATGACCTGCCAGATCTGCAACTTCCAGAAGTATCAGGACTGCAACCCTAATAATACTGAGTATAAAAATAATAATAGATATAAACATCTATCTATCATGTATACAGTAAATCATTCAAGAGTACAGGATCGATGGATGGATCGAGACTGTGTAGAAGCATTTTTCCGGAAGAAGTGGGAATATGATGTTTTGCTGCAGGACGGAGCAGATGCAGACTTGTTGTCAGTACTGCTTGCTGTAGCAGTGGACACGTGCAGCCGAAGGAGTACCACAATTCATCGATTTGGGAGACGGGAATATACAACAGCAGAACTGCGGGCACAATTTTCCAAACTGACCATGTCACATATCCAATATGTGTTATATTCCCTGGGGCAGACTACCACCCGGATCCACAATATCCGAGCCTATCTTCTGACCAGTCTGTATAATGCGCCGGATACCATGACCTTTTATTACAGCCGGAAAGTCTACGAAGATTTGGGGTATCAGTCGGTTTCAAATTTTGGAAACGATGATAAATCGGATCCGTTCCGAATTTCGGAACATGCCATTTTTGCCAGGAGTACAATCAGGGAACAGTATGCGTGGAGGTGAAAAGGATGAAATGTCCATTTTGTGGATCCGACAGAGGGTATTACCAGATCGAAAGAGTACATAGAGCTTTGCTGTTTAATTTTGACGGTAAACCGATCGGGGGAACAGAAGATGTTACAGATTATGCAGGACGCAGGAAACAGTGTATCGATTGTGACAAGATACTCCCGAGGAAACTGTTTGAGGAAATGATGGAATAGTAAATCATTGTTCCGAATTTCGGAACAGGAAGGAGAATTATGGGAAAAATAGAACCAGAAAAAGAAATAAAAAAAGTGGTTATTTGCTATGAGGAAGGAGAAGAGGAAAACCGTGAAAGAGAAAGAAATTAGGTGTACGCTGGAAGAGTTGAAAGAACTGACAGAAAATCTGGAAGAAGGGCAAATCCTGGAGGTGACATTTGATGGGGAATAAAGAATTGGACGTCGTGCAGGTGAAACTGGTCATGGATAAAACCTTGTACAGTGAAGAACAATTATCCTCTCCGGATCAGGTTGTACAGTTTATGAGAAAAGAGTTGTCAGAGTATGACAGGGAAGTGTTCTGCATTTTGAATTGTACAACGAAAAGTCAGGTGATCAACATGAATATCGTAAGTATGGGAACGATCAATGAATCCCTGGTCACAGGACGGGAAGTGTTTAAAAGTGCAATCCTTTCCAATGCGAGCTATGTCATTCTGTTACATAATCATCCGTCTGGTGATCCGCAGCCGAGTCATCATGATTTTCTGGTCACAGCAAAATTGTGCGCTGGTGGAAATATTTTAGGAATTGACGTGTTAGATCATATCATTGTAGGTGGACGTACAGGAACGTATCATTCTATGGCAAAGGAGGGAGAACTGGAAAATTTGCGGACAAAACTATTGGAACCGGCAAAAGCGGTAGCAGAACCCCTGTTTCAGAGGCCTGGGAAAGAAAAGCACAGAATCAGGAGGATATGAGAATAGCACCGTTCCGAAATTCGGAACAAGTGGAAGGACTTGAAAATATTTTCGATAGGTGAGAGCAAAAGAAAGGATGGAATGATGGAAAAAGAAAGCAACTTTCGGGAAATATGGAAAATGCGAATATGGATGTTTTTGAAAATGGTGAACTGGATTTGCAAAAAGTATTGCGGATTTGTTGCAGCAACGGGATGTGTTTTCGGAACCATTGTGCTGTACGTGTTGGCAACAGAAGCTTCAGTTCAGATATCCATAGCTCAGAAAGACTATGAAATGTTATTGCCAGGGACATTTACTATAGGTGCTGCAATCTATATTTTATTTATGACAGGATATAGGGAAATTTGTTGTAGGAACAAGTTTTCAGTAGAGGTTCCCTTCTTGGAGAGTTTTTATTTGCTCCTAATTGTAGTATTGTTTATGAAATTTCATCTGTGGAAGGATCTGTATACGATTGCTGGTTATGCGGTGCTTTTCCTGTTCGTTTTTTCAGGCGTGGAAACAGTACTACAGACCAAAAAAACTAAGGGAGAAAATGCAAAACCTGATGATTACAAGGAAAATTAAGTTTGTTCCGAAATTCGGAACATCGCAAATAACAGGAGGGATATGATTCGAGAATATCTGAACAAGTATGATTTCTAACTCTTAGAAATGCTGGCTTTGAAAGACTTGAATAATCCATATGCTTTGGATAAAATAGTGGTAGAATTATCAAGAAAAAAGGAGACGGTTTTATGTCATACTATGTATCTGGCTACTATCAGGAAAAAGCAATTTTGAAAAAGGAAGGACAGCTGTTTTTCCTAAAATGCGAGGAAGCGGATGCACCGACTGGTACAATGGTGCAAGGAAACACGGCCAGATTGATAACGGAACTCCCAGAAAAGGAACAACAGGAAATTCGTCAGATTTATGCGAGTTAAGAAAGGAAAAAGAAGATGATTCAAGATAAATTCTCAATGGAGCAACAAGACAATATTTTTTATGCAAAGCGAAACATTGTAGATAGTATTTATTCCCAGTCAAAATTGGAAGGGATTGCGGTTACCTTTCCAGATACACAGGAAATCTATGAGGGACGTAGCGTTGCCGGATTAAGTGTGGAGGATATCGTAAAAGTAAATAACCTAAAACATGGATGGGAATTTTTGTTTGATACAGTAGATTATCCATTAGATTTGCGTTATGTGCGTCAATTAAACAAAGAGATCGGAGCAGGGATCGTAACAAATGCTGGGGATTTGAGAAATTCAGATGTCAGTATTGGTGGAACATCCTGGAAGCCAGAGATTCCAATTTATGAGAAGATAGAAGCGGAGATCCAGGCGATTATGAATGCGGATCTGTCCGTGACTGAAAGAGCGATTACGATCATGCTCTATATCATGCGTTCCCAGATGTTTTTTGATGGAAATAAACGGACGGCACAGCTTGCAGCCAACCAGATCATGATTCAAGGCGGTGCAGGTGTTCTCCGTATTCCGGTAGAGTGTCAGAAGGAATTTTTTGCAAAGCTGATTGGATATTATGAAACAGGGAATATGAGAGAAGTAAAACGCTTTGTTTATGATACATCCATTGATGGATTTGTAAAGAAACAGATAGAACAACCGGAAATATCTGCAGAGATGTTCCGGAAAGCGGTTCAGGAAAAACGATTCCGGAAGTAAAATTTGCGGGCGCAGGGTAACCTAAAGTAACGTAAAGTAACCTAGAATGCACCTTGCAAAGGTGTTATACTAAAATTGTCAGAAAAGGAGATCTCAATGGAGACAAAGGAATATTATGAAATCAATCTTCCGGGATATCTGTAGCATGATCTGGATGCCATGAAAGAAGGAAAATGGCCGTATGACTGCCTGTGGGGAGAATTGTATGGTTCCATCAACTGTGCATTTATAGATGGGGATATTACAGAAGATCATGCCTGGTATTTGCGAGAAAAATATTTGGATATGGAAAGAGTTCGATCTTCTGACAAGATGGATTCCAAGTGGACGCAGGGTAACCTAAAGTAACGTAAAGTAACCTGGAATGCACCTTGCAAAGGTGCTATACTAAAATTAGAAAAGTATAGAAAAGGAGCGAAGAGGAATGAAAGAAATGTGGAAAAAATACAAACGACAGATCCAGATTGGTGGGGGAATCTGTTTGATCGCAGCATTGGGGATCGGCGGATATGTAGCAGCGAATCAGGATACTGCTGTGCAGACAAAGGTAGAGACAAAACAGGAGGCAAAGTCCTCCAATCAGAAGATTGCGAAAACGAATTCGAAGGATACAACTTCTAATAAGAAAACGGATACGAAACAGGATACTGGAAAAAAGGAAGAAACCAAAGTCTGAAAAGACAGCGGAAAAAAAGGAAACTACGGCAAAAAAGTCAGAAAAATTCTGATAATAAGAAATCTGCAGAAAAGTCGGATAAGAAAGAGTCGGTAAAAGCAGAGAAAGAAACAGGAAAAACAGAATCTTCTTCCAAACCGGAGCAGAAACCGAGTCAGCCGGAATCTAAACCAGAACAAAAACCGAGTAAGCCGGAACAGAAGCCGGAGCAGAAGCCGAGCCAACCAGAATCGAAACCAGAAAAACCACAGCACACGCATACCTGGCAAGAAAAGACTCATACAGTCAATCATCCGGAAGTGGGACATAACGAGCAGTATGTGGTGAAAGAAGCCTGGACAGAAACGGTAACAGAAGATGTCTATGATCCATGGGAGTGTTGCAACGTATGTGGTGCGGATTGTACAGCAGATCCGTGGGGACATATGTTTACACATGCTGAAAATGGTGAAGGTGGAGGATATCACACAGAGTATTATAAAAAAGTAACAAGAACAGTGGAACATCCGGCAGAGTACGGAACACGTTATGTAGTCGATACTCCAGCCTGGACAGAAACTGTCAGTGATGGATTTTTCTGTACCGGATGCGGGGCAAAGAAATAGCAGAGAGGAGTACATATGGTAGAGAAAGAGCGAATGCAGCCATTTTGGTATCAGGGGAATTTGATTGATCCCAACGAGGAGCTGCCGTTTCCCTTAGAGCAGTTGGAAGCGGAGAACGCTTGGAATGACATGTGGGATGCCATGACAGAAGAGGAACAGGAGCTTATATGAAAGCGGAGTTTGGAACAGAACAATAAACAGAAAGACAGGAAAGAAAAAAGAACATTCGAAAAGAGTGTTCTTTTTGCACCCATTTTGAAGGGAGGGAGCAAAATGAGACGATATCGGAACCGAATCCGGATTGCGGATTCT
>ENA-OQCK01001137-OQCK01001137.1-human-gut-metagenome-genome-assembly--contig:-NODE-1137-length-10592-cov-1.384711_pt1 | contig 10592 bp, 22 predicted proteins | sample MGYA00242498_ERZ504578 | MGnify/ENA primary metagenome ERZ504578 (study PRJEB26092, sample SAMD00036229) | human gut metagenome | host: Homo sapiens | study: EMG produced TPA metagenomics assembly of... | reverse complement strand
TGAACGTATCAATCACAGCACCATATTTCATATCCACCTGAGTATAGGCATAGGTATTCACCAACAGCACTCCAAAAAAATACCATATGCCACGATTACACGCCAGTTCAGATACTCATAAATCCAGCTTTTATAAGTCTGATTGGCACTCTTTTTCAACAGCACCTGGGAGATCGCAGTCAAAAATGTCATTCCAAACATCAATAGCATGTATACATTCATACGGTCCTCTCCCCTTCCTTCCCACCTGTCTGCGTACTGACAATCATGACGCCTGCAAAAACGATCAGCAGGCCTACGATATTCCTCACAGTTAAATTCTCATGAAAGATCACCACCGCCCACACCTGGCTCCAAATCAAGTAAATACTTCGATTCGCATACGCCACATTCAACTCGAATTTCTTAATTACCTTTTGCCATGCCAACGCATAGACGAAGCAGTTTAAAAGCATCAAAAACAAAAAGACGTACAGCCAAAGACTGCGGATACCGTCTCTGTTCAGACAGTTAGAAGCCAATTTTGAGAACACACTGGTAAAAGAAAAAAGCATGATATTCAAATGCAGTAAGATATAGTCTTTGATTCTTCCCATAACTCCTCCAGTGTTTTTCCATTGACAGCGACACACCGCTGCACTTCCTCTATGATGTTATCCAGCTCACTTTCTGAGTTTACTTGCGCAATGACATGGCCGATACGGTCTGTCCCATTGGCCATAGCTGTCACATCGTCTCCCACAGCATAATCCAAGGCCACCTCTGTTCCAGCTGTACGTATCTTTTCCAGATTCTTTTCACAGACAGCCGTGATCTTCCCGCTGACCGGCTCATCAATAATTTCGCCATACAAGCTTATGGCCCTTCTGTTCAAACTGGACGTCCTCTCCCAACGCATTCCGTATCATTTTTTTCATAAAAGTTAAAACCGCAGTGCCTTTCAATCAGTTCCGGTATACAGGTCGCGCCTGTCCGTCCGCCTACTTCGATCACCCAGCTTTTTCCCCCTTCACAAACACATCCGCATTCACAGGACACTGGTCCATCCCTGTCGCCTCCACTGCCAACTGTATCTGCCGTTTGATCTCTCTTCTTTGCGCCTCACTGCCCCGGTAAGGAAAACCCATGTCCCATGGGCACTGTAATTTTTTCTCCCTGGAACACAAATTTTTCATGGGGTTCCAAAAAAACCAGCTTTCCGTCTCTCACAAAACCATCCACACCAATCTCTGTTCCTGTAAGACACTCTTCCACCAACACATAAGGCACCTGGACCCTCTCATGGCATCTTCATAGGCTTTCTCTATGCCTTGCTCCTCGGACACAAGGGTAATACCGCGGCTCCCAGAGCTGTCCACCCGTTTTATCACCACAGGATATCCCAAATTCCCTGCGGGCTGCTTTCGCTTCCTCCAAGCTTGCGGCTGTGTAAAACTTTGATCCGGCGACACCTCGCGCCGCAAAAGCTGCTTTCATTCTGGCCTTATCTGTGACTGTCCTCGCTGCCTTATAAGAGATTCCACGCAGCCCCAACTTCTCACACACATAGCCAATCGTAACCACTGCCACATCAGTTCCGGAAGTACAGATGCCGTCAATCTTTCGCTCTGGGCTGCTCTGAGCACTGCTTCCTGATCTCTGGTATCCAATTTATAAACCTTGTCGGCAAAGGCAAATCCTGGATAATTTCCGGGAATGCTCACAACGATGGTCTCCAATCCCATCTCCTTTCGCTTTTTGAATCAGCGGTACTTGATAAATGCCCGCTCCGAGAATCATTATCCTCTTCAATCCGCACCATCCTTCTCTTCTATATTCACTGTCTCCCTGACGATATACTGAGGAGTGTTATTCAAAGACAGAATAATCTTTCCCAAATATTCACCGATAATCCCAGTACCATGAGCACCAGTCCAAAGAACACGACCATAATACAGATCGTAGAAGACCAGCCACAACAATACCTGGGTCTAGAATTTTACGTATCACAATCACAAGAGCTGCCAGAAAACCGCCACAGGCTGAGATGCCGCCCAAGACAGAAGAAATCCGAAGAGGAATCACAGAGTAGTTCCAATAGGCCAACCAGAGGCGTATCAACTTCTTCAATGTATAGTTGGAGGTTCCAACTTCTCGCTTGAAATGCTCCACCTCCACATTGCCGATATTATGAGTGGTTCGGTAGAAAATTCCGTCCACATACGGATTAAGCTGGTATATTTCACAACCTCATCCCGGACAGCTTGGTAATCATCCAAAAATTACTAGAGACAATATCCTTAGGTCTGCCCAACAAGATTCTAGAGCTGACCTCATTTAATTTGCTGGAAAAATTTTTCAGCAGGGAATTTTTTTTTCTGTGGATAACAGCCATAGACAAGATCATAGCCTTCTTCCATTTTCTCAATCAATTTGTGTATCTGAGAGGGATGGGTCTGCATATCGTCGTCCATTCCCAACACATAGTCCCCTTTTGTATAATTCATCGCTGCCATAAGCGCGTTGTGCTGTCCAAATTGCGCATCAGGTTAATCCCTCTGACTTGGGGATAGTCCTCGCCTAGTTTTTGTATTTCATGAAACGTCCGGTCCTTAGAACAGTCATTCACCAGCACAAATTCACAATTATAACCTTCCATCTTTCGAAATTCTTCCATCACCATCTCCACCACTTTTCGAATCGTGGCCTCTGAGTTATAGCACGGAATTACAATCGACACTAGCATGTTCTCAACCCTCATTTCCCAGATTATCATAGAACAGCGGAGTCCCTCCTGTATGGATAAACAGGATATTGCTGTCCCTAATCTCATTCTCTTCCAAATAATTTTTCATTCCCCAAAATGCTTTGCCGGTGTAGGTAGGTCCATCGGAATTCCATTTCTGCAAAATTCCTCCCTGATCTGACTCAGAATCTCCTGATTGTACTGCCCGTAACCTCCAGCCTTATACTGATCTAAGAGATGTATCTGCGCTCTGTCCTCCGGCTTCAACGGCAGTCGGTTTCTCTGAAAATAGCTCTCAATTCCCTCCCAAATGATTCGCTCCGCTCTCTCTTTTTCTCGAGAAGAAATCATCACTCCGATGATTTCCCGGCAATCTTTTCTCAGAAGATGGCCGCTTATCAATCCGCTCTGAGTCGCACCAGTCCCTGATGGAAAAAAAATGTAATCAAAGTGAATTCCTCTCTCTGCCTCATACTCGCAAATCTCCTGGTAAGCCTTCACGTAGCTCCCACCGGCACTCCCTCATTGCCAGTACCAAATTGCTCCCATAAATATAATAAGGATGGTATCCCTGCTTTCTAAGTCTGAGCATAGTCTTCTCCACCGTCTCAGCGATCTGGTCCTTATCGCAGGGAATCACTTCAGCTCCTAACCACCTCATCAGACGGCTGTTGTTCGTCTCAATCCTCTCTTCATTCACTTCCCGGGAGCTTATCATAAAACAGGGAACTCCCTTTGTCCAACACAGATTTGCCAACACTCTGCACAGATTGGAACGGCTATTTCCATAGACCAACATACAGTCACATCCCTGCTCTGTCATATCGTCAAAAAATTCTTGTCCTATACGAACTTTATTTCCACCCAGAGAAAATGGCAGTAAATCTTCCCTCATAATGAACAACTGATTACCATTCTGATTTGGATAAATCAGAGAATGAATTCTACTTTGCATCTCAATAACCTTCTTTGACTCTTTTCTCACTATTATAGGAGATTTTCAAAGTCCACGCAAGTTAAAAAGTGGACAAAGCGGCCGCTTATCGCGCTTATTACACAAAAATCTCCGACAGGAATTTCCTACCGGAGATTTTTATTCTTTTTACTTTCTATTCACTTTCCCGTTCTTTATACTGCTGGGTCCGTCGGATCGTAATTCTGGCTGCCCGGAATCCAAATCCAGCCTGGTTTACCCAGAGGATCTCTCAGGTTATCGCCAATATGAATTGTGGCACCGTTACAATTCGTATATACCAGAGAGCATCCCTCACATTCGTGCGGATACAACCATGTGATGCCGGCTGTCCTAACAGTCAAACTCTGCTGCTGGAAGGCTGTAGCTGTTTGGTGCAGACCCTGCCACAGAATGAACAAAGATTCCGCCCTGTCCTGCTCCTACCACATGACTCGCATACTGTCCATAAGACGGTCCCATCAGAAGCTGCCATCTTCCAGCGCGATTCAGACGATAGGTTCCTGTAGCGTCGGCGTGCCTGCTTTTCCTACAGATACACGGATTGCCTTTACTGGTGTCGTACCACTCGCATTGTAGATCGTCATAACACAGGTTGTACGATTTACCTGGACGTGTACGGCCCTTTGATTTCATCGCTCACGTCCAGTTTCAACCATCCATCGGCTTTAAAGTGGAATTTCAAACCGTCGATGGTTTTCCATTTGTTTTCACAAATTTTCCGTTGGACGGGTCAATATAGCGTAGGCCATCGCCTTCTTTTTCTCCCAGATTGGTCTTTACCCATCCAGTCTGCCATACACCGGTACCATCTGCATAACCCCATTTTCCTTTCAGATTGCTCTTCCATCCAGTGTACTGTCTGCTCTTATAGGTCATCATGATACCTTTTTCGGTATTAAAATAATAATTCTTTCCGTTGATGGTATGCCATCCTCTATAGAGCTTGCCGGTGGGATACGCATAGTATTTCCATTTCCCGCTCTTAATCCAGCCGCCTTTGACCATCTGTCCATTGCATTTTGTCTTGGTAGACGGTTTAAAATAGTACAGTGTATTTCCAACCTTATACACGCCAGATGCCATCACACCGTTGGACTTAATATAACGCGAACCCTGCCAGCCATTCATTTTCATCTTGCCATATCCGCTTCCGCTCTTATAATAGTATGCCCAACATACACGTTTCGGATCACTCTTCAAAGTGATGCTCTGCCAACCAGTCTTAATCACCCGAGCATAATCGTTTCCAAAATAATACCACTCCTTGGTCTTAGGAACCATTCCCCAGATATTCCGATAGCTAGCCCGCACACCGGAGGAAGAGAAGCAATAGGTTTTCCACTTTCCGCTGGAATCTTTTACTTTTCCCAGCACACCGCGGTACAGATGTCCTTTATTGTTCACACCGTAGTATTTGCCCGGACGGTTAAATGTTCCCTTTACTAATTTATCATGCTCCACGTAACCTCCCTTGGTCAGAAATACCAGGGTCGTCTCCCATATCTCTGTCCGGAGCATTGACACACTGCTCAATCTGACGCAGCTCATACATCGTCTGGTTCCACATATACTCAGAACCTTTATAATATTTGCCTCCGGTCTGTTTATCTAGCTCAGCGCCGTCGATCGACAGTCCGTAATACTGATAACGGGATGCAATCGCTCCGCTAGAAACCTTTGTCGGAAGATATACCCAACCTTTCATAAGAAAACCAGTATATCCGTTCTCATCCGCATTTTGACTGCCGTAGAAATAACTGCTCTTACTATTATATTGGATTTTTACTGCAAAGCGCCCAGTCTGAGGAACGCAGTCATCCGTCAGTGCGTAGTACTGGCCGCCGATCTCAAAAATTGTATTTCCAGGATCACTCTGTTTTGCCTTCAGCTCATCTAATGACAGACGTTTACCGCTCTCATCATAATAATACCAGTGATTCTTTCCAGTAGCTTTATCCGGCGTCCATTTCCAGCCATTCTGAAGTGTCCCCACCTGAGAATCCATTGGTGAGATATCTGCGGACATCAATTCCACCTTGCTCGTCTCAATCACACCGTCTGAATTATTTTCTCCCACGTTGAGGAAATAATAAATTCCATCTTCTCTGGGAAGGCCAGTATCTGATGCCTGTATCTCAGCCGCACCTGTCACCATGTATCCATTCTGATCAAAATAATAATAGGAAATTCCTTCTACGGATTGGACTCCCACGATACCGTCATTCGCTGTAAAATATGCCGAATCACAACCATCCACATGACAGTACAACTGATAATTGCCATTTTCATCCTGTACCCATTCCACATCGTCTCCGGATACAATTCCCTGCGAATCCACCAAATGCTTATGTACTATTCCGTCCGTACGAATCTCAGTCATAGTCTCTTCCTGAACGGGTTCTTCCTCTACCTCAGGCTTTTCTGTCGGAGTGGGTTCTACTCCTCGTCGGTTTCAAAATCAGCGTCATCCTCCTCAACAGGTACAGTTGTCTCTTCTGTTTCAGTCTCCTCATCTGCACTAGGCAAGTCTGTTTTTTCTTCGGTTTCCTGCTGTCCCTCCTGTGCCTGCGGGTCAGCCGCGACGGCTGCACCAACTTCCAGGATCATGGAAGCACATAAGTCATACTCAGCATTACACACAAAACTTTTTTCTTCATTTTTCCTCCTGCTTCGTTCTCCTTACTCATAAATTTTTTCATTCTCCAAGCCCCGACTCAATAAAGCTAGTCAATGTCTCTAACGCTTCTTCTTCATCCTCCCCTTCGCATACTAATTCAATCTCATCGCCACATTTTACGCAGGCCCCAAGAACACTCAGCACGCTTTTCGCATTCGCGGTCCCACCGTTAAAATTAAAAGTAACCATTGATTTATACTTCAATGCTTCTTTACACAAGTTACCTGCTGGCCGCAGATGCAGCCCTGTCGGATTTTTTACCTGTACTTTACAGCTTCTCATAAAAACACCTCTATTCTCCTGGTATCGTAACCTCTGTGGTCTCCGATAATTTTACATCTGTGTTGATCTCACTTACCAATGTATAGCCATCCGGCAAAACTACTTCCACCGGTATCTGATAGCTGCCTGCCTTCTTTCCATCCAAGTTAATAGACGCCTGAATATCACTTACCTTCAGACTATCCAAGCTGGCTCCATTCTCCCTCACCCGGATCTCAATCTTATCGGTCTCAAACACAACTTCCAAATTAGATGGTGCATTTTTCACTGTAATGTCTTTGGTAGAAATCGTATAGGCTTGACTTCCCAAAGGTAATATTTCCGTCTTTACAATCAACGTCTCACTCGTACCCGACGTGAGCTTCAAATTTGAGGGCAGAAAATCTGTCAGATTTATCTTCGTCTCAAAGTCCTCACTGCGCCCGGATACATCAATCTGATCTGCTGATATCCAAATTGTATTTCCCTGCTCCTCCAGTTCTCTCAGTGCCTCTTCATCTCCAGCCACACTAATCTCACTGGGTGTCATTGTCAACCCATTCACTTTATAGCCATCTGCGGGAGTTCCCACATAATCAGCCTTCACAGTCACATCCGATTTCACTTTCCACAAATTCACAGTCACAGAAACCTCCGGCGATGAGATATCGTATTTCAGATACTTCATCTGACTCTCTGAGAGTCCTTCCTGATTTTTATCAATGATCTTCAGCTGTACCTGTTTCGTTGTATCGCTGGTGATTCCCTCTACGTCATCCACATATGCAATGACCTGGTCAATCTTCCGAATCAGTGACTGAGGTCCCGTGATTCTCACTTTCTCTGGATTTGCCTCCACAGAGCCTATCTCATAGCCTTTCCCAGCTTCTCATCGCCAGTATCCACAGTGACAATGAATTCCTGCGTCATCATCTCCTCAATTTGGATTTCCATATTCCTTGGCGCTGCCTGGGCATTATTCTGGTCAATTCCTGCACACGTCACCGTGATGGGAACCATAATGGGCTCCGTATCCAAATCCACAACCTGTTTCAAGTCAGCCGTGGCCTTCAAATCTTCTTTGGTCAGATCATCGACAATTTTTCTTTTTCCAGTGACCGTTACGTTCACTGAATCCTGATTCTCTGGAATCAGGCACATTTTTCCTCCGCTTTCTATGTATGCTCATTTAAAACCTCCACCGGAACATCTTGGAACGTCCTGGTTTTATCGGATTGTCCACATTGACAATAATCAGCCAAATGAGTATAGCCGCCAAAACAGACATGATCTTCAGAGGAATATTAGTGGTCAGACTTTTTTTCATACTTTCCCCTACCCTTCCATAGACTGATCAGTTTGCTGTTATTGATGACGGTCTTATTCTGTACGTGCAAAAGCTGTTCTTTCAGCTCTGCGCTGGTGATATTTCGCTTCAGCACACCGTTCATTGCAGTCGAAACTTCTCCTGTCTCCTCTGAGACAATAATCGTAAAGGAATCGCTCACCTCGCTGATACCCACACCGGCGCGGTGCCTAGTTCCTAATTGTTTACTCAACTCCATATTATCCGACAACGGTCAGATAACAAGTAGCCGCTACAATCCGATTTCCCTCACAATTACCGCACCATCATGTAGAGGAGTATTGTGCTCAAATATATTAATCAACAGCTGACTAGTAATCAGTGAGTCCAGAAGAATTCCTGTCCTCTCATACTCTGTCAACACGACTTCCTGCTCAATCACTATCAAAGCTCCCGTCTTAACCTCACCCATGTCAAAACAGGCCTTCACAATCTCGTTGATCGTCTTATCTGTGAAACGGGCCTGTACTTCTTTCCCGCTCTCAAAGGGAATCACTGAGCAATAATATTTTTTGCCCCAACTGCTCCAGTATTTTTTCGCAGTTCCGGCTGAAAAATAATTACCAATGCCGTCAACATGACAGTTGCCACATTATTGATGATCCAGATCAATGTATTCATGTGAAAAATATAAATCACAATAACAAAACACAGAACTACCATAATTCCCTTCAACAAGGTGTAAGCTCTGGTCTGCTTAATCCAAATCATAAACTGATATATGAAAACGGAGATAATCAGAATTTCAATAATATCAATAATGCCTATACTTGGCAATGAAATCTTTGATACATACTTTTCCAGAAACTGATTGACACTATTCATTCTGTCCTCCTTTCCTTAAATTTTACAGGTCCTTCAAAGACTCCTCCAATTTCTTTTCAAAGTCTACTTCTTTTATCTCTGAGACATCCTTAAGAGGAAGCGCATCTGCTTCTAATTCACTGTCTCTTTCTATCCTCTCAGTAGGAATACTGTCCAGAGGTTCTCCTTGCGGCTCCCACTGCTCTCTCGATCGAGAAACCACATATTCCGCCCCCTTCTTTTTCGGGTCTTTCTCTTCCTCACGCTCTGGTGCAGCATTAATCTTTTTAATGTTTCTCTCTGATGTAGCCACAGTGGCCTTTGGAACTGCTTTCACATAATAATAGTACTCATCGTCCTCATATTCCAAGCGCTCTGTCCTACTATAATCTCCTCCAAACACAAAGAGCTCCAAAACCATCCCAATTAAGATTGCAATCACACTGAAAATCAACAGTTCTAAAATAGAAGTCTGTACATTCAGGAACAGTCCACCAACCAGCATCAAAAAAATATAGGTGACTCCGCCTGCCACAATGGATACCCGCCAGGCATAGTCAAAAGCTCTGGTACGTATCGCATATACCAATAGAATTACTGCCACAAAGGCAATCATGGTCATCCACATCTCCTGATTTTTCATCAGTCCATCCATCAAAACTTTGAGTTTCTGTGGAATCTCTGTGTCTTGATTCTGTAGCACCGCAGACTGCTCTCTCACCAGATCAATGAAATAGTAAAAGATCACTCCGCACCCGGCTGGAAGAGCTGCCATAGGATTGGCCAACAATCCACTTCCCACAGGAAGTAGCGCCGGTATGTGCAACCCCATAGTCAGCGGTGTGAAAACCATTACAAGGTTTACTTTATTACTGAAGCGCAGAAAACAAAATCAACAATAAACAAAATCAGAACCAGTGCAAAGGCGGCCACCTCAAATCCCGATTCCATAACAATGCCCAATCACCATCGCAAAACTTAGATATAAAATTAAGTTGCCGGCAAAATTGCACATAACAATGCCAGAATCACAACAACAAATGGGTTCGTCAAAGCCTCTGTGAAACCAAGCATTGAATTAATCCAGATAAAGCTGGCCAAAGCCAAAACAAACTTCAAAATGGGACGATATAAATCTCATACTGCCCATTAGAAATTTTTATCTTCTGCTTCATTTCCAAAAATGTTGTCATTTTTCTTATTTCCTCCTACTGGTTCTTCTGTCACCATTCTTCTTCTCATTCTTGCCGTACATTCTTTCAAGCTTTGTAAGCTGATATAGTACTGCTTGACACTTTTTTTCGCGCGTGATATCTGACAGAATACTGTACATAAGTCAGCACAGTATAGACCGCGAGGACTACGAGATAGCCAATAATAAGTTCAGCCCCCAGAGTCACCAAATTCATTTTATGAATGTTATTCAGCAGATATTCCGCAAAATACGCAAAAATTACTGCCACCAGCAAAAGATACCCAATAGTGACCAGAAAAAAATTCTTAATCAAAGCCATCCCTATATAGTCGCTCCGGTAAAACTTACTGATCGGAAGATACGTTTTGCCCGCGTTATTCTCGTACATCGCCAAATAAATTCATCAACTTCACTTTTCCAGATTTAACATTCAGAAATTCCTCATTTCATCTCCATCTTTTCAGTCAAACTGTTCATTTCTTATACAGACTAAAGGTGTCAAAAGCTCCCTGACGAATCTTTTACATCGTGCAAACGCAGATGAATTCTCCAATCTTTTGGCCCCAGAATCCATATAAAATTATTTTA
>ENA-OQCK01001133-OQCK01001133.1-human-gut-metagenome-genome-assembly--contig:-NODE-1133-length-10652-cov-1.731686_pt1 | contig 10652 bp, 14 predicted proteins | sample MGYA00242498_ERZ504578 | MGnify/ENA primary metagenome ERZ504578 (study PRJEB26092, sample SAMD00036229) | human gut metagenome | host: Homo sapiens | study: EMG produced TPA metagenomics assembly of... | reverse complement strand
CAGAAAAGCTGTTGAGGAGAAGGCTGAGGAAATCAAGGTTTACGTGGCAGGAGATTCCTGCAGGGAATTCACAGTGAAAATCGGTGATCTGACAGATGATGAACGAGAGATCATTCTGAAAGGCTGTCTGATCAACTACTACAGAGGTTAACATAAATACCGTACGGCACAGGATTTATCCGACAAAACCAGATATTTCTGGATTGGAGGATAAAATAATGTGTCGCACGGTGTTTTATTTTGGCAATTTTCAATGTTCAGAATTATTATGCTTTTCATAAATTGTGTAGTAAATTCATATAAAAATATATAATTTACAGCTTAATAATGTTATAAATATAACTTATAAAAAAACAAAAACTTTTTTTCAAAAAAATATATTGACAAATAAAACAACCCATGGTAATATATAACCATCAAAAGAAAACACCAACACATTACTACATAACCAATTCTTAAACATAGAGAAGATAAATCTTTTTTAGGAAGTTGGCTACAAGGTACAAAAGATAAAACATTATATCTCCTTAAAGTGTATGGAGAATACATAATAGGAATCAGAGTAATGTTAAAACGTACTACATATGAGAGATCCATAAAGTACAAAAGAATAACAGTACCAAGGATAAAAAGTAATGTAAAAGGTGTTATTTGAAATATTGATAAGGAGGTATATTCCATTGGAAATAGCGAATATCAATTATCAATATGAGAGTGGTAAGGCATAAATCCCTATGAAAGACCTGAAATAAGAAAATAAAAAATCTTCCTCAGCAATATAATATATAATAGTAGGAAAAGCATTTCAGGTAAATATCAAAAATGTCCTCATATTGAATATTTACCACAAAAGTAATAAAAAGGTTTTAGATTATATGTAAAGAAATATAATTTAAAAGAATAAAGTATCTATATATCATTTTAAAGTATAGCAAAAAAGAAAAACAATATGATGAGTTCTATTCGTTGAAATAAGCCTGTTGTATTTGGTAAATAAAAATAGTTGTTATATTAAAAAGAAATGTATAAGAGAAATATTTTGAAGCAAATAGCCCGAACTACTTGTTAGAAACTTTTTATTATCATATATAGATTGATATAAACTTTCAATAAATCTTAAAAGGATTTATACAAATAGGGAAAGAAAAAAGGTTAGCTTAAATAAGAAAGGAATAAGAAAATTGAATAACGAAGAAAATTAGAACAACCCGTTATATCCAAGTATTAGATATAGCGGTTGTTCGATTTTTGTGCTATAATTGGAAAAATTAAAAACACAGGAATATATGAGGGCGCTATGAATACTATAAATATAGAAGATACTGTTTTATATGAAGATAAATATATTTTGGTTTGTCAAAAACCGGCAGGATTTCCGGTTCAGAGCAAACGGTTGGGAACTCTGGATATGGAATGTGCATTGAGAAATTATTTGGCAAAGAAAGGACAAGAACCTTATGTGGCAGTTATCCACAGACTGGACCAGCCGGTACAGGGGGTTCTTGTGTTTGCGAAAGACAAAGAAAGCGCAGCAAAGCTCAGTAAACAAATGCAGCAGGGAAAATTTGAAAAAACTTATCTGGCATATACACAGGGACATACGGATAAAAAACAGGAAACTTTAATTGATGAATTGGAAAAGGACGGCGGAACCAATACGTCTAAAGTGGTTGCAAAGAAAACGGCAAACAGTAAACGGGCAGAGCTTTCCTATAAGGTTCTGAAAGAAACAGAAGAGGGAAGTCTTTTGGAAGTTTCTTTGAAAACAGGGCGTCATCATCAGATTAGAGTGCAGCTGGCACATGCAGGACTGCCGATTTTCGGTGATGCAAAGTATAATGTGAAATGTACGAAAGAGGATGCAAATCATGGTGTTTCTTTATGTGCATATAAATTGTCTTTTTTTACATCCTGCAAAAGGGAAGAAAATGGAATTTCAGGTAATGCCGGTTGGAAATTTTCCAATAGTATAGGAAAGAATTGTTTCACCATACTAAGTGTAAAAGGATAAAAGGTAATGGGGGAAGTAAATTATGAATTGGAAAAAGGCAGGGAATTGCAGCGGGAGTGAGCGCAGGAGTATTTGCTGGGAATGAAATATGTATTTCCTGTTATACTTCCGTTTTTTTTAGGATGGATTTTGGCGGAAGCAGTCCATGTACCGGCAAAGAGGATATGTGAAAAGCAGACGAGTAAAAAGCTGCACCTGTCAGAAACTGCTTTGGGAATGATTTTTATTATTCTGGGCGTGTTGCTGGCGGTTTTGAGTGTGCTTTTTACCTTGCAGTATCTGACCGGAAAACTGGGGGAATGTGTCCAATATTATCCGGAATTGAAAGAGGAAGCGCAGGATATTTTATGGAAGCTTTGCCTTGGAATAGAGCGTCTTACAGGAATATCTGCGGATAAAAGCTGTTTTTATATCAGCAGACAGGCAGAACTTTCTTGCGGTGCATTTTTTCGGGGAAGAACAGTATGAATACGGCGGTGGTTTCTGTAAAAGGCTGTGTTTGCTTTGTCGGTATACTGGCAATTTGTATTGTGTTTGCTATTTTATTTTGCAGGAAAGGGAGCGTGTGTATGCGTCTTTGGAAAAGTGGAAAATATTTGGAAACCTTATTCATATTATCAGGGAAATGGCAGCAGGGATAAAAGCATATTTAAAAGCGCAGTTTAAAATTATTTTTGTGGTTTGCCTGCTGTGTGTGGGCGGACTTTGGGCGCTGAAGGTCAGGCACTACGTAGCTTGGTGTTGCCATTGGGATGTTTGATGCCTTTCCTGTGCTGGGAACAGGAACTTTTCTTATTCCGGGGGCGCTGCTCATGTTCCTTCAGGGGAAAATAAAAATGAGCATCGGCTTGCTTGTGCTGTATCTTTTGACTGCGGCAGTGCGACAATTCTTAGAACCGAGGCTTATCGGAAATCATGTCGGTGTGTCGCCGCTTTTGGTACTGGTATCGGTTTACTTGGGAGTGGTTTTGTATGGTGGTTTTGGATTTGTTTTGGGACCTGTATCTGCTTTTTTAATTTATGTGATTTTGAAGGAATGTGCCGCTTTTAAGGAAAATTAAGAGCTTATGGCATTTCGAAAAATTTTATAAACAAAGATAGAAGGTATGGACTATTAAAAACTTTCGTGTATAATGGGAAAGTAGTAAAACTTTTAGATAAAATGAGTAAAAGGCAGGTAAGATTATGAAGAAAGTACTGGTGGGTTTGCTGTGCTGCATGCTGGCAGCAGGAGTTATCAGTGGCTGTGGCTCAAAGGAAAAGCCAAAATCTGATAAAAGCCAAAATCATACAGAGAAAACGGAAGAGCAGTCCGATACTACAAGTACAGAAAAGCCGCAGGAGGAGAAAGAGCCTTCAAAAGAGCCGGAAGAAGAAAAGAATATGGCAAATGATTTAACCATGCAGGTTTTGAAGGAGCAGGCAGGAACAAGGGATTATACTTCTTTGGAGGAGTTAAATCCTGAACCGGGCAGTTATATTGCGGTGGTGGTAAAGAATACAAAATCCAGCTTCTGGGCAAGTGTAAAAAGAGGTATGGATGATGCGGTAAAAGATTTAAACCAAAAAATGGGATATAAAGGTGAAGATAAAATCAAAATTTCTTTTGAAGGTCCTTCAGAGGAAACGGATGTAGAAAGCCAGATTAATATTATTGATGCGGTGCTTTCTGAAAATCCTGCTGTCCTTTGTCTGGCGGCTATTGATATGGAGTCCTGTGAAGCACAGTTAGAAGCAGCGGCAGAAAATGATATTCCTGTTGTTGTTCTGGACTCAGGGGTGCAAAGCAGTTTAGTCAACTCCGTATGCGCAACAGATAATTATTCAATGGGAGCAGAGGCTGCAAACAAGCTGGCAGAAGCCATTGGAGGTCAGGGACAGGTTGCGGTGATGACACATGTTGCTGCATCTCAGACAAGCAGAGACAGAGAAATCGGATTTACAGAAACCATTGCAAATAATTATCCGGAAATTGAAATTGTAAATATCTCTCATGAAAATCCGGAAACGAGTATGACGGAAATGGCAGAGGCTGTGTTAAAGCTGTATCCGGATGTAAAAGGTTACTTTGGAACAAATGAGCATGCCACAAATGCTGTTTTAGATGCAGTGAGTGCATCGGGCAGAGAAATTGCGGTGCTGGGTATTGATGCGGGAAAGAAACAGATTGACGCAGTGAAGAAAGGAACAGAAATCGGAACTTTTGTACAGAATTCCTATGGCATGGGGTATGCGACTGTTGTAGCTGCAATGCGTGCAGATTTAGAGTTGGAAAATGACACCTTTATTAATTGCGGATATCAGTGGATTGATGGGAACAGCATTGAATTATCAGAATACGCTAATTATTTATACGAGTAAAGTGTTAATGTGAAAACAAATGAAAAAAACAGCTTAATACTGTGATAATTAGATAAAATACACAAAGGATAAAAAGGGGAAATGCGCAAAATTGTGCAGTTTCCCTTTTGTTGCCTTGAAAAATCGATAAAAGTGCAGGAATTTCGTGAAAGTAGCAAGAATAATACGTTAATAAATTGACAAAATGTATAATTCATAGTAATATCAAGTTATGTGAAGGTGGTGATACTGTGGTAGAAAAAACAATCAAAGAAATCCGGGAAACAGAGCAAAAAGCGGATGATATCATTGCTGAAGCCAAGAGCCAGAGTGAAAAGCTTCTTGAAAATGCAAAAAAAGAAGCGGAAAACCTGGAGTCCGGAATGATTGAACAGGCGCAGGAGGCAGCGAAGAAAGCGTGCCGGGCTGCGCAGGATGCCGGCAAGAAGACTCTCGAGGAGGCGTTAAAGGATGTCGGCAAAGAGATTGCAGAAATTAAGGAAACTGCAAAATCTCGAGAAAAAGAAGCAGTAGACGCAATTATTGAGAGCTTGGTATAGGCGTACTGCAAAGTAGAACTACGAAAAAGGAGGAATGCGGATATGGCAGTATTGCAGATGCAAAAGGTAAGTATCTGCGCACTGAAGAAGGACAGGAAAGCAATTCTGGAAAAAATTCAGTCCATGGGCGTTATGGAGATTTCCAAGGTTCTGGATGATGACTCAGGTTTTGAGCGAATGAATACACAGAATGAGAGAAGTAAATTTGAAAAAAACGCTTCTTTAGCGGATATGGCTTTGGATATTCTTCAGGAATACGTGCCGGAAAAGGTGTCTATGTTCTCCGGTCTGGAAGGCAAAAAGCTGATAGAGCGGCGGGAGCTTGAGACAGTGGCAGAACATAAGGAGCAAATTATGGATATTGTTTCGGATATCATCGGCAATCAGAAAAAGATTGCAGAGTACCGTGCCAATATTCAAAAATTTGAAAATCAGATAGAAATGCTTATTCCGTGGATGATGCTGGATGTTCCCATGACATGGAAAGGGACAAAGAGCACAGAGCTTCTGGTCGGAACAATGCCCGGACAGATGACTTTAGACGGAATGTATAGTCTGATTGCAGAAAATGCACCGGAAATTCGGAGTAGATATTACTGTTCTTTCTTCTGGACAGGACGCAGTTATATTGCAGTGCTGTGTATGAAAAAGGATGCGGGAAAGGTCGAAGAGGTTTTCAGGCAGAACGGTTTTGCCAGACCGTCACAGCCTGTGACACAGACGCTGCACAAGAGAAAGAAAAGCTGGAAATGCAGATTAGAGATTTACAGAAAGAAATTTTAGATTGTCAGGAAAATATTAGAAAACAGCAGTCTGAAAGAATGAATATCAGGCTGGCATCTGATTATTTCCGTGCAGAGCTGAAAAGTACGAGGTACTGGGACAGCTTCCGCAATCTAAGAAGACTTTCATGATAAGCGGTTATGTACCGGAAAAAGCAGTTCCCGCATTAGAAAAGGCGCTAAATGAAAAGTATACCTTGAGTATGGATGTGGAGGAGCTGGCAGAGGATGAGGAAGGCCCGGTTCTTCTTAGCAACAATGGATTTTCAGAGTCGGTAGAAGGAGTTTTGGAGTCCTATGGATTGCCAAAGAAAGGCGAGATTGACCCAACAACAATCATGTCCTTCTTCTACGTGTTTTTATTTGGATTAATGTTATCCGATGCAGCGTATGGACTCATTATTTTCCTCGGTTGTTTCTTTGTACTGAAGAAATTCCCGAGAATGGAGCAGTCTTTAAAGAAGGCCATTAAAATGTTTATGTACTGCGGTATTTCTACATTGGTATGGGGTGTTCTCTTTGGAGGATATTTCGGAGATGCCATTGATGTAGTGGCACGAACCTTTTTCCACGTAGAGGTTCCGGAGGGCGGACTTGTAAAGGCTCTTTGGTTTGTACCTTTGAATGACCCTATGAAAATGCTTATTTATTCTATGGCATTTGGTGTTATTCACCTGTTTACCGGTTTGGGCATTAAGGGGTATATGCTGTTAAAGGATAAGAAAGTGTTGGATTTCTTCTGTGATGTTGTGCTTTGGTACGTATTTTTAATTGGTTTGCTGCTGATGCTGCTTCCAAGCGAAATCTTTGCATCCATTGCACAAATTGACCCAAGTATTTTCCCACCGGCAGTAGCGGGAACAGGAAAGGTTCTTTCTATTGTAGGTGTAGTAGGTATTATTCTCATGTCAGGACGTGCCAATAAAAATCCGGGGCTTCGTCTGGCATTGGGCTTGTATGATGTATATAACGTAACGGGATGGCTCAGTGATGTATTATCTTATTCCAGACTTTTAGCTCTGGGACTGGCAACGGGAGTTATTGCATCTGTTATTAACCAGATGGGAAGTATGGCAGGAGACGGCATCTTTGGTGCGATTGTATTTCTTGTAGTATTTGTATTTGGTCATGCGTTTAACATGGCAATCAATGTGCTGGGAGCTTATGTTCATACAAACCGTCTTCAGTTTGTTGAGTTTTTCGGCAAATTTTATGAGGGTGGAGGAAAACCTTTCAACCCATTTAAGTCTAGTACAAAATATGTAGATGTTAAGGAGGAAACGTATTTATGAGTCATTTAGGAATTGTTTACGCATTATTAGGTGCAGCAGTAGCAGTATTTTTATCAGGTGCAGGTTCTGCAATCGGTGTTGGTATTGCAGGTCAGGCTGCCTCAGGAGTTGTTTCTGAAGACCCTTCCAATTGCAAAAGTATTGATTATGCAGCTGCTTCCGGGTACACAGGGTATCTACGGTTTGCTGGTTGGATTTATCACTTTATCAAAAATCGGATTATTAGGCGGCGGAATGCTTGAACTGACACCTCAGCAGGGATTATTGGTATTAGCAGCATGTCTTCCTATCGGTATTGTTGGTTTGATTTCCGGTAAATATCAGGGAATGACTTCCGCAGCAGCTATCGGAATTGTTGCAAAGAAACCGGAACAGTTCGGTAAAGCAATGCTTTTCCCGGCAATGGTTGAAACTTATGCGATTTTAGCGCTTCTTATTTCTATTCTGTCTGTAACAAACCTTCAGTTCTAAAGAGCAGGGCAGTTTTGAAAAAGATGGAATAAGTAAAGGAGAGCGAAGAATGACTGGATTAGAAAAAATGAAAAGCCAGATTCTTGAAGAAGCCCATACCTGTGCAGAGAAAATTCTCGAAGATACGAGAAAAGAGGCGGATGAAATCCTTGCCCAAGCGAAGAAAGAGAGCAGAGGCAGAGTGCAGCCGTATTTCTCAAAATGCAGAGGAAGAAGTAAAAAATCTTGACAGAACGCTCAGAGTCTTCCTGTGCGTTGCAGAGAAGAAAAGCTCTTTTAGAGGCAAAACAGGAAATTATTTCAGAAGTGCTTGAAAAGGCTTATGAAACCTTAGTAAGCGCAGACGAAACCACATATTTTGGAATGCTTCGAAAAATGCTCTATAAATATGTTCTTCCGGAAGAAGGAGAAATCTGCTTCTCAAAGGAAGATTTGGAAAAGATGACACCGGGCTTTGAAGAAGAAATCAAAGGCATTGCAAAGGAAAAGGGCGGAGCGCTTACTATTTCCAAGGAAACCAGAAATGTAAAAGGCGGCTTTGTTCTTGTATATGGAGGCATTGAGGAGAATTGTACATTTAAGGCAATGTTTCATTCTCAGAAGGATGAGCTTTCTGATAAGGTTCATAGTTTATTATTTTCATAGCATAACCGCAAAAAGGAGGAATTGATTTGTTTGACACAAAGTATACCTATGCGGTTGCGCGAATACGTGCGCTGGAGACATCATTATTTACTTCCCAGATTATAGACCAGTTGCTTGCCTGTGAAACAGAGGAACAATGTATTCAGATTTTACAGGAAAAGGGCTGGGGAGATAATGATACGGCAGGAAGTGCAGAGGCAATTTTAGAAAGAGAGACAGAAAAAATATGGGAGACCATGAAGGATTTAGGGGTAGATATGTCTGTTTTTGACGTGCTTTCCTATCCAAATCTCTTTCACAATCTGAAAGCAGCGATTAAAGATGCCTGCTCCGGAAAGGATAATCAAAATCTGAATATTTATTATGAAGATACGCAGATTAGTCCTAAGGAGATGTTGGAGATTATTAAAAATAAAGAATTTTCCAGATTTCCGGAAAACATGTCAGGTGCGGCAAGAGAAGCTTATGAAACCTTGCTGCATACAGGAGATGGGCAGTTGTGCGATGTGATTATCGACAGGGCGGCATTGGATGCAATCTATGCAGCCGGTGAGGCAGCGAAAGACAGCATTATCAAGGAATATGCCGAGTCTGTTGTTGCTATTGCAGATATTAAAATTGCAGTGCGCTCACAGAAGACCGCAAAGACCATTGAATTTATGAAACGTGCAATGGCTCCGTGTAAATCCATAAATGTAGAACAGTTGTCAAAAGCGGCAGCAGCAGGTATGGAGGCAGTTACGGAATATTTATCCGGCACTGCTTATGCAGAAGGAGGGCAGGCGATTGCAGAGTCTTCCTCCGCATTTGAAAGATGGTGTGACAATCGTATGATGCAGGCAATGCAGCCGCAGAAATATGAGTCATTTTCAGTAGGACCTTTGGTAGCTTATGTGCTGGCAAGGGAAAATGAAATAAAAACGGTGAGAATTATTCTCTCAGGAAAACAAAATGGTTTTTCTGAGGAGTCAATCCGGGAAAGGGTAAGGGAGATGTATGTATAAGATTGCAGTTGTGGGCGACTATGACAGTATATACGGATTTGCTACACTGGGCCTTGATACATTCCCTGTGGCCGACCGTAAAGAGGCAGAAGAAAAAATAGAGGCACTTGCCAGTCAGGAATATGGGATTATTTATATTACAGAAGCCTTGGCGGCTGAGTGCAAAAATGTAATAGAAAAATATCAGGAGAGAATTTTACCGGCGATTATTCAAATCCCCGGCGTGTCAGGAAATACCGGAGACGGTGTGCAGGGCGTGAAAAATTCAGTAGAACAGGCAGTAGGCTCTGATATTCTATTCAGTAATAATTAGAAAGCAGGTGATGCGTGGCCATGAGCAAAGGTATAATTAAAAAAGTAGCAGGTCCGCTGGTTATTGCAGAGGGCATGCGTGATGCAAATATGTTTGACGTTGTTCGTGTTAGTAATCAGCGTTTGATTGGTGAAATCATTGAAATGCATGGAGATGAAGCATCCATTCAGGTATATGAGGAAACTTCAGGTCTTGGTCCGGGAGAACCGGTAGAGTCCACAGAAGCTCCGCTGTCTGTTGAATTAGGACCTGGTTTGATTACCAGTATTTATGACGGTATTCAGCGTCCTCTGGATGATATTATGAAGGTTTGTGGAACAAACTTAAAAAGAGGTGTGGAAGTTCCTTCCTTAAAGAGAAATTTAAAATGGAATTTTGTTCCCACAGTAAAAGCAGGAGACCATGTAGAAAATGGTGACATTATCGGTACTGTTCAGGAAACCATCGTAGTAAACCATAAAATTATGGTGCCTTATGGCATGAGCGGTACTGTAAAAGAAATTAAAGCAGGAGAATTTACCGTTGAGGATGTTGTAGCTGTGATTACAACAGAGCAGGGTGACAAAGAGCTGACTATGATGCAGAAATGGCCGGTTCGTAGAGGTCGTCCATATCTGAAAAAGCTTCCTCCGGAAATGCCTCTTGTAACAGGACAACGTGTAGTTGATACCTTCTTCCTATTGCAAAGGGTGGTGTTGCCGCTGTTCCGGGACCTTTCGGAAGCGGAAAAACAGTTATTCAGCATCAGCTGGCAAAATGGGCAGAGGCGGACATCGTGGTTTATATCGGCTGCGGTGAACGTGGAAACGAGATGACAGACGTATTAAATGAGTTCCCTGAACTGAAAGACCCGAAAACAGGACAGTCCTTGATGGAAAGAACGTATTGATTGCCAATACCTCCGATATGCCGGTTGCTGCCCGTGAAGCATCTATTACACAGGTATTACCATTGCAGAATATTTCCGTGATATGGGTTATTCTGTTGCACTTATGGCAGACTCCACTTCCCGTTGGGCGGAGGCTCTTCGAGAGATGTCAGGACGTCTGGAGGAGATGCCGGGTGAAGAAGGATATCCTGCATACCTCGGTTCTCGTCTGGCACAGTTCTATGAAAGAGCAGGACATGTAATTTCTCTTGGAAAAGATAAGAGAGAGGGAGCATTGTCTGTAATCGGTGCAGTATCTCCTCCGGGTGGTGATATTTCTGAGCCGGTATCTCAGGCAACTCTTCG
>ENA-OQCK01001132-OQCK01001132.1-human-gut-metagenome-genome-assembly--contig:-NODE-1132-length-10653-cov-2.835075_pt1 | contig 10653 bp, 13 predicted proteins | sample MGYA00242498_ERZ504578 | MGnify/ENA primary metagenome ERZ504578 (study PRJEB26092, sample SAMD00036229) | human gut metagenome | host: Homo sapiens | study: EMG produced TPA metagenomics assembly of... | reverse complement strand
CCAGAACACGCGCAATCGCCGCAAAGGCCGACTGAATCTGTGAGGAAAGGGAGGATATCTGAGATAATGGATCATTGACCTGCCAGATATAGCGGACAAAGGCCTGCAGATTTCCAACGCTCAGGTTTCCCTGTATGATTTGTATCGTACCAACAACCGCAACACCGCCGATAGTCAGATAGGTAACTAACGCATTCAATGGTCCGATGGTACTGGATACAAACTGTGCGGTACATGCATTCTGCCGCAGATTTTCATTCAGATTGCGGAATTTTTCAATAGACTGCTGCTGCTTGTTGAAGAGCAGAATCTCATTGTAGCCGGTATACAGCTCCGTTATGGCGCCATTCAATGCGCCGAGTGCATCCTGCTGCGCCTTAAAGCGTTTCTGGGAATGCCTTACGATAAAGACGGTAATCAACAAGGATAACGGAATGATCATAAAGGCGATGCATGCCATGAGAACATGGATGCGAAACATCATGATCAGTGCCAGAATGATGGTTAGAACACCGGTAACCACATTGACAAAGCTTTGCTGCAGGGCATTGCTGATTGCGTCCACATCGTTGGTGATTCTGCTCAGCACATCACCGAACTGGTGGCTGTCAAAGTAGCGTACCGGCAGGCGGCGAATCTTACTTTGCAGCGCATTTCTTAAATCCTGCATCGCATGCTGAATCGCGTTTGTCAGCCAGATAACGGCAAATACCTGAGACAGGGTCTTCGCCAGATAAATGAATGCCAGCATCAGCATGATCTTCGTTATTTCATCGAAATTCACCTGCAGCTTTCCAATGCTTCGGCAAGTGACAAATCGCTTGCCAGCTGTGTGGTAATCATACCCTCCACACTTGGCGCACTGACCATGGTAACCACACTGATAATGACCATAAGGACAGCACCTGCAAATTCCCATTTATATGGAGAGATGAATGGTTTCAGTCCGAATACGATCCGTTTGAGTGATGAAAGCTTCTTATTCATGTGCCAGTTCCTCCTCACTGAGCTGAGACAATGCGATTTCCTTGTAGATTTCACAGTTCTTCAGCAATTCCCGGTGAGTTCCGGTACCGATGACATTTCCTTCATTTAACACAACAATGCGGTCTGCTTCCATAATGCTGGAAATGCGCTGTGCGACAACCATGACGATGGCATCACCGGTTTCTTTTTTCAGCTCTTTGCGCAGTGTTGCATCCGTTCTGAAGTCCAGTGCGGAGAAGGAATCATCAAACACATAGATATCCGGCTTGCGCACCAGCGCCCGGGCAATGGAAAGACGCTGCTTCTGCCCGCCGGAAACATTGGTCGCTCCCTCGGTGATTTCTTCCTCAAAGCCATGCTCCTTTTCCATGATGAAGTCATATGCCTGTGCGGTTTTTGCCGCCTGCATAACCTCTTCCATGGTTGCGTCCGGTTTTCCAAAGCGGATATTGTCCGCAATCGTTCCATTGAACAGAAAGGCTTTCTGCGGTATCACACCTAGCGGGAGCGCAGCTCAAATAAATCATAGTCGCGGATATCCACACCGTCGATCCGGATGCTTCCCTCGCTGACATCGTAAAACCGCGGTATCAGATTGACCAGTGTACTTTTTCCCGACCCGGTACTTCCGATAAAGGCAATCGTTTCACCCTTTTTCGCAGAAAAGCTGACATCCTTCAACACCGGCTCTTCCCCATCCGGATAGACGAAGGTCACATGCTCGAAGCTGATCGTACCCTGCTGATTTCCATCCATGCGTTTTCCGTCATTGTGCACCAGCGGTACCGTATCAAATACTGCTTCAATACGCTTGGCACTGACCTCTGCACGCGGATACATCATAAAGACTGTGCAAAACAGCATAATGGAGAACATGGCGTGGAACAGATAATCCATGAAGGCCACCAGCTGACCAAGCGGCAAATCGCCACCCTGAATCAGTAAAGCAGCCACCCAGTAAATGCACAGGCCTGCTACGTTCATAAGCAGGAAGAAAATCGGCGAGGTCATCATCATCAGCTTAAACAGCTTTTTGGAATAGCCTGTGAATTTCTCATTGGTATCATCAAAGCGCTGCTGTTCATAGGCGTCGTTGTCAAATGCACGAATCACACGGATTCCACTTAAGTTCTCACGGGAAATCCGGTTCAGACTATCCAGGGATGCCTGCTGATTTTCGGAAATCGGTTTACTGATCTTCGCAACCACAAAGACTCCGATGATAATCAGCGGGATGGTTGCCACAATGATACCGCTCAAAGGCAGTGATGCTCTGGCCGTCATGATAATACTTGCAACGAACATGATCGGCGTCATCAATGCAGTACGAAGCAGCACATTGACAAACATCTGAATCTGAAAAGCATCATTGTTGGTACGGGTAATCATGGAAGAAATCCCGAACCTGTTAAATTCATACGCAGTAAAGCGCTGTGCATGATCAAAGATATCATTTCGGATATCTCTGGTAATTGCCGTGGAAATCTTTGCACAGCAATACCCGAGAAGAATTGTCATACTGACGCCGATCAGTGAGATCAGCAGTACGACAAATCCCATGCGGATGATATAATCCGTATCGGCATTCATAACACCGACATCGATCATATCCGCGATTATGGTCGGGATGCCAAGTTCCACCAATGCAAATCCGAAAACGGAGATGACATTGATAATGAATAGTTTTTTATATCGTGACAGATAATGCAAAATAAGTTTCAAAATATCCCTTCCTTTCTTGACGTCGTTCGTGAGCTATACTATCATAAACTATAAGGTAACCTTACAGTCAAGAGGAGAATGTATATATGAAGGAAAAGAAATATCTGACAGCAGGACAGTTTGCGAAAATCTGCGGGGTGGAAAAGCATGTATTGTTTCATTACGATGAGATCGGGCTCTTTCAGCCGGTCATGGTCAACGAGAATGGCTACCGATATTATTCCTATCATCAGTACGATACCTTTTCCGTCATCACCAAGCTGAAGAAAATGGGAATGCCGCTGAAGGATATCAAGGTATTTCTGGAGCAGCGCAGTCCTGCAGTGTTTCTGCAGCTGCTGGAGGATAAGTTTGAGGAGGTGGACCGGGAGATTGAAAAGCTGCTTGCCCTGAAGCGAATGATGGTCTATATGAAGGAAAGCACGCTGTTTGCGGTAACGCATGAGGATGAGGATATCACCATACGCCAATATCCCAGAGAGATTCTGCTTTGCAGCGATGATCTGGAAAATGCCTCCAGCCGCAGCTTTGCCTCCTTCATGGAGGAATATATCAGCTTCTGCAAGGAGCATAATGTACTGGTTCAGGAATCTGTGGGCTGTATGATCAAGACAGACAATATACGTAACAGAGATTATCTCAATTTCTCTTATCTTTTTATGAAGATTGAAAAGGATATCCGCCGAAACACACATATCCGTGAAGAAGGGAGTTATCTGTGTGCATGGCATAAGGTTCCTATGATACAATTCAGAATACCTACGAGCGGATGCTTGCGTATGCTGAGCAATGCAATTTAATAATCGGTCCCTACGCCTACGAGGAATATCTGATTGCCGATATCGCACAAAAGGATCATACTCGGTACGTGACCTATATTCGTATGGATCTGGTGGATTAGAAACAGTTGAACATTTTTTACTCTGTATCCTTATCTGCATGATTATGCTCTAATGCCGGGTATCTATTGAACCCCCTATGGACTGAGGTATAATCCGGCTAACCAGCCTCGGGTCTTTTGATTCTAGCAGGGGTGTTCGTGCACTTACTCTTTTTACATAGTAGGCACCAGTCCCGGAAAATGGCTGATGTGTTTCTTCACCTCCTTTCCCTGTTCTTACTGTCTATCTGCGCAGCTTTCTAATGCTACAGAATGATTTCCCCTGCTTCATGCAGGATACGTTGAATATCACAATGCATGTTAAACAGATGACGGCCCATTTGGACCTTGGACTCCTTTCCTTTTGGTGCTATAAACGTGTATTGTCTACGCATCCAGAACCTCCTACATGCTTCTATACGTTTCAAATCTGCAAAAATTCTGCATTATTTTACAGATAAAGACAGGCACCGATATCCCTGTGATGAGATGGTGGAATTGATTTGCAAATCATGAAGCGCAGACTTTCATAATATGTTTCGCAGCTACAAAGATTCAAAGAAGCCTGTACCAAATAAAAATTTACACATTCTAAAAAACCTCGAAGCTTTCAGCAAATTACTGAACATCATCCGAGGTCCTTATGAAGGTGTAATTGGTATGCGGCATTGATTTCTGTATATTGCGCCAATCAGCCTGCAGCACACTCGCAGCCAGATCGTTCTCAAGTCATATCAAGCGAACCGGATTCCTTCCTGTTTCATCCAGTAAGCACAAGCGCCAACCATTCCGGCACGATTTCCAAGCTGTGCAAAAGCAAGCTGTGTATGCGCATAGATTTCTTCATTCATATACTGCTTTAGATATGTTTCCATCAGCGGTGCAAACAATTCCTTCTGTGTCATGATACCGCCTCCAAGAATAACGATCTGCGGATTCATCAGACAGGCACAGCTGCTGACGCCAATAGCGATATGGCTGCACAGCTCCCGAATTGCCTGCATACACACAGCATCACCGCGTTTTGCCCGTGCACATATGATTTTTCCATTCAAATCAGCTTCCTTTGTCTGTGCCTCCACATGCTGAACCAGTGCCGTGGTGCTTGCGATATCCTGAAAGTGATGATCCTTTACCCACATGTAGCCGATTTCTCCTGCACTTCCGCTACAGCCACGGTAGATGGTATGATCGATTACCACAGCTCCTCCGATCCCTGTTCCGATTGTCAGCATCAGTACATGAGCAGCACCCTTTCCGGCACCGAAGACTGCTTCTCCCAAAGCAGCGGCATTCACATCGTTCTCCACCCAGCAGGGATATGAAAGCGGGCTTCCAGCTGCTGTTTAAACTGCAATCCGGTATATTCCGGAATATTATCATTGGCATACTGAATACATCCCTTTTCCGCATCAACCATCCCTGCTGTTGAAATAGCAATACCTTTGATATCCTGTCGCATAGCCTTTGCAATCAGCGACTCAACACGATGCAGGATGCCAGGCCCCTTCAATACTCTGGCATCGCTGCTCACCTCCTCCTGCATCACAAACACCGGCTGGCCCTTTCGCAGTGTAAGGATACCATACTTGATGGAAGTTCCTCCGATATCAAATGTAATAAGCATTCGATTCCTCCTTCATCCTCCGCAGCAGCTCAACAAATTCCCGCTCGGTTGTACAGCTTGACAGACGCTCGACATGTGTTTCTTCCATGAGGATATCCGCAAGCTCACTGATCAGCTCCAGATGACTGTCGGCATCAACTGCAGCAAGCGTGATAATCAGCGATACCGGATCAAATTTCTCACTGCCAAACGGTATCGGCGGCTCTAATGTTGTGAAATGCACCGATAGCTCATTGACACCGCATTCCGGTCGGGCATGTGCCAAAGCAACATGATTTCCCAATACGATATAAGGACCTACGCGATGCACCGCATCAATCATTGCACGGATATAGCGTTCCTCGATTTTTCCGGTTTCCAGCAAATGCTGTGCTGACCTGCGGATTGCATCCTCCCAATCTGCGGCATGAACACCTACCTCGACATTTTCTTCTTTTATCAGTTCTAACATGATGTTTCTCCTTTGCTATGAGGATTGAAACCCGCAATGAGTTCCTTTAGTTTCAGCTCCTTCAAAGAGGAAATCTTACGATAGCAGCCTGTAAAATCACTTGACTCTGTAATTTTGTTTGGTACGATCAGACACGGCATACCTGCTTTATCAGCTGCGATCAGGCCGTTGCGGGAATCCTCTATTGCCAGACATTCTGCACAGGAGCAGCCAAGAAGCTCTGCGGCTTTCAAAAATATATCCGGTGCAGGCTTGATGTGTCTGCTTAATTCCGCTGTGGAAAATGCATCAAAATATTCCAACAGCTGCAGCCGCTCCAGATGCACCTGCGGTTTTTTCTGGTCGCAGAGGTCGCAATTGCAGGCGCAGTCCTTTTTTCTTCGCCGCTGTGACCAGTTCTGTAACGCCCTCCATTGCCGGAAGAGTACGGGTACGCTCAATAAACTCTGCCATTGCCTGTTTCTCAAATTTACGGATATCCTCATCCGTACCAAGCTCCTGCTTCAGGAAAGCAAACAGCCGCTCACTGCTGGAGCCGACGCACACCAGATAATCCTGTATGCTTAAATCATAATGATAGACCTTTTTCAGCCAATCTCTGTATATATAGTACCATTGTGTTTCGGTATCAACAATAACACCGTCAAAATCAAATACGAGTGCCTTTAACATAGAACCCTCCTTTTAAAAAAGGAATCCTCATATACGCGCAGATTCCTTTTTCAGCATTATGATCTCGCTGCCTTGATGCTGTTTACGAGCTCATCATATTCCGGTGCATTCAAATAATCCTCAATGGATATGATTTCGATATCCGGCTGTTTCTCATGTGCCACCTGCCGCAAAGACACGTGCGTCACAATGATATCCGCCTTTGGATCCGGCAGCTCCATGACCCGGGCATGCTCCACCGTGATATCTGTGATTCCGGCCTTTCGCAGCCGCTTGGCTATCACACTCGCGCCCATGGCAGAAGATCCCATCCCGGCATCACATACATACACAATACGCTTTACTGTACGGAAATCCGTCACAGCTTCCTTTTCCTCAAACACAGAGGATATCCGGGATTTCTTTCCCTTCAAAGACTCCATCTGCTTTGCGGCTTCCTTCAGGTTCTTATTTACATCCTCATCATTCTGTTTGGAATGCTTCACAATGACAGCGGCAACCAGAAAGCTGACGGCGGTTGAAGCAAGAACGGCAAGCAGAATCAGCAGCTGATCTCCAGCCGAGGCCATCATCATAATAGTGACGATACTACCAGGAGAGCTGACTCCCACCAGACCGACATTGAACAGTGTAAACAGGAAGGTGCCGGTAATCCCTCCGGCAATTGCAGCCAGGACGGTCAGCGGATTCATCAGGATAAACGGGAAGTAAATTTCATGAATACCGCCGAAGAAGTGGATAATGCTGGCTCCATAGGCATTCGCTTTTGCATTTCCCTTGCCAAAGAAGCAATATGCCAGCAGTATACCAAGTCCCGGCCCGGGATTGGATTCCAGCAGAAACAATACCGATTTTCCGAATTCATTCAGCTGTGTCGTACCAAGCGGCGTCAGGATTCCCTGTCCGATGGCATTGTTCAGAAACAGCACCTTCGCCGGCTCGATGAAGATCGCTGTCAGCGGTAACAGATTGTTGTTTTCCAAGGTGGAAACACCTGCGGAGAACACAGCAGACAGTGACGTAATGGCCGGAGCGATCCAGACACAGCCGATGATTGCAATAACCGCACCAAGCAGGGCAACAGTCAAATTTCCAATCAGCAGCTCAAAGCCGACAGGAATCAGCGGCTCCACAACCGCATCCAGCTTTTTCAACAGCCATGCGGACAGCGGTGCGATTATCATGGCTCCCAGCAGCATGGAAATATCCGCTCCGATGATAACCCCATTGTGGTAAAGGCACCGATAACAGCACCTTTTTCTCCATATATCATTTTTCCCCCGGAAATTGCGATTAACAGCGGAAGCAGGTACGTGAGTACCGGTGAAATAAAGGCCTTCAGCATATCGTTGGACAGCCAGATTCCCAAAGCGGTCAGAATGCCCCAGCCCATAAACGCTCCCAGATTCGGAAGCACCATGGCACTGAGCTTTCCGCCAAGGCGCTGAGCCTTCACACGCAAAGATACATCGTTTGACATGTTCTTATTCTCCTCTTCATATAATGTAAGCTTACGTTCGCTAAACTTTAACGCATGATACTTGCGCATGCCCCCATAAACGATTGCGTTGTTCAACACAGACAGTCTATTTATAGGAAGCATACATTCGCAGCTTAAAGCGCTACCTCTTTTCCTTCCACGATGGAACGCTCGATGGCATCAACAACCCGCAGTGCATCATAGGACTGCTTTGGAGTAATGACGGATTTCGTATTTGTCGCAACATTGTTTACAAACGCCATAACCTCTTCTGCCAAATCCCCGCATACTTCACCGTTAACGTAGTACCAGTGACGGCTGTCCGGATACTGAACACCCTTTCCGGTAACGAAGCGGACACCGTGATCACAGGAATCCACATAGGCAACGCCCTTTGTGCCAACAAGCTCTACCTTATCATCAATAATTGTCGGAGAGTTTTCCGGAAGTGTCCAGCATGCCTCCATACAGGCTACAGCACCGTTTTCATAGGTAACCAGTGCATAGATCACATCATTCATGCCGTTTTCCTTCAACAGCACACTGCGATTTTTCGCGAATACCTTCACCGGCTGACAATCCATCCACCAGTTGATATAATCAATATCATGAATCATAACATGCATACTCAAATCACTTGCGCCGATATAACGCCGCGGTCCGATAATCGGACTGTTTCTTCTCACGTAGCAGTGAATGATATCCCCAGCTCATTGCTGTCCAGCCGCTCCTTGATCATGCAAAGCGCGGATCGAAGCGAAGCAGGAAGCCTGTTGTAAATACTTTATCATAATCCTTTGTAATTTCATATAGGCTTTCCCATCCTCCAACTCCTTTGCCAGCGGTTTTTCCAGAAGTATATGCTTACCTGCCTGCACTGCCAGCTCCACAGCCTCCCGATGCAGATTGTCCGGAAGTACGATACTCAACGCTTCTATTGCGGTATCCTTTAACAGCTCCTTATAATCCTTATACAATGTGATTCCCGGAAATTCTGTTTCCAGTTCCTTTCTGCGGCTGTCATTAAACTCACACAATGCACACAGCTCCACCTGTGGTAGCTTCTGATAAATCTGGGCATGATAGGTTCCCATCTGTCCTACACCGATAACACCAACGTTGATTTTACTCATAAAAATCCTCCTCTCCTACAGCATGATTCGCTGCCTTGAAATCTCTTTCAATTTCTGACTCCATTGTAGATCCGGATTAAAAAAAAGAGAAGACAACCGTTTTCCATATGAAACGGCAGCCTTAAACCATTGTGCTTCAGCAGCTGTTTCCGTTTCAAACGGCAGCTTCTTCAAATATTCTGCCTGTCGCTTTGCCAGAGGAAACGGCGAAGCCTTATGTTGCTTCCGGATAGTAAAATCTATATAATAAGGGTACCAGGGGGATGTAAGGATGAGGAGGTGGATGCGCTTGTTTCAGTACACGCGATTACAGGACTTACTTGACTACTTTCTGTCACATCAAGCTACATGTCTCCATCTGTGTTAACCAGACACTTTCAAATATCCCAGCGAACACTGCGCAGCGATATCCACAATCTGAATGAGGAGCTATCCGGCTTTGATGCTCAAATCATCATGAAACGCTCTCAGGGCTATGCCTTGGAGATCAAAGAGGGACAGACACGGGCACTGCTGGAGAATATGCTGGTTAATGAAGAGGAAAAGCAGCTGGATTCTGCCGACAAGCGAATCAACCACATCATTATCAAGATGCTGTATGCCAACACCTATCTCACACAGGATGCGCTGGCGGATGAGGTGTTCGTATCCATCAATACGATAATCAATTATCTGAAAACAATTCGTCTGATTCTCTCCAAATATCAGCTCACACTTCAGACAAAGGCAAACCTTGGCTATATTGTAACCGGTGAAGAGGCGGATAAGCGCCGCTGTATCATTGATCTGATTACGACCAATTATCAGCATTATGAATTCCGGTTTTCTCAGGAACAGACAGCCCTGCTGAATCATGTCAACCTGGAACAGATCAAGGATATTGTCATGGAGTTCAATCGAAAGAACGATCTGCACTTCTCAGACTATAATCTGAAAAATCTGATTCTGCATATCGCATTGTCCATATCCAGACTGCTTGTAGCCAAACCAATCGAGGAGTATGCCATACCGGAGCATGAAGCGCTTCGTACATTGCTGGAGCCGCTCATTACAGAGATTGAGCTTGACTTTCAGGTTGTCTTTACTGCGATGAAAAAAAATTACATTTACTCCCATTATGTATCCAACACAAACGAGCTTCTGGATGCGCAAAAAAACACGGAATACATCCATAATCTGGTCGCAAATATTCTGGATTCCATCTTTGAATCCTATCACTTCGACCTACGTTCAGATTTGATTCTGGAGCATGATCTGACGCATCATCTGCAATCCATTCTGAATGCCAGGTATTATCATCTAAACAAAAAGAATCCGCTGCTGAATACCATTCGCAACAACTATATCCTTGCCTATGAAATAAGCGGAACGGCAATCAAACAGGCATTCGCAAATGAACCGTTTGAGCTAAATGATGATGAAATCGGCTATATCTCTTTACACATCGGAGCAGCCATTGAGCGCTATTTTGATTCCCGTTATCTCAAGCACAAGAAAGCTGTTATCGTATATGACAGCGGGTATGCAGCCGGCAGCTTTCTTGCTTCCAAGCTGAATACGCTATTTAAGGAAACACTGGAAATCATCGGCAGATACCCGTCACACGAAATCGAAGAACAGAAGCTGCAGGCTGCGGATATCGTGATTTCCACCGTTGCCCTCAAGCAGACAGTACTGCCGGTGGTGGTCGTGGATATTCCA
>ENA-OQCK01001131-OQCK01001131.1-human-gut-metagenome-genome-assembly--contig:-NODE-1131-length-10657-cov-1.520133_pt1 | contig 10657 bp, 14 predicted proteins | sample MGYA00242498_ERZ504578 | MGnify/ENA primary metagenome ERZ504578 (study PRJEB26092, sample SAMD00036229) | human gut metagenome | host: Homo sapiens | study: EMG produced TPA metagenomics assembly of... | reverse complement strand
TTCACCTTTCAACAGTTTAAACGATCTGTCTAACCTTTCGCTTAAATTCTCAAACATAATTCGTATGTATATTTATTTTATTTTCTATTCTTTGAATGAGGGGCAAAGGTACAAAAAAGAGGCGAATATATAACACAAAGAGAAGAATCAACAGAGGAAATAGCAAAAAAAGAGGAGGTTGCCTCCCAACCCCCTCTTACAACCGAAAGATATTCTTTATTTACGCACATATGTAAAATTTCCCCAAACCAATCGAGTCGGAGCTATCGTTACTTCATATTCGCGGTTTTCTTGATAAATGAGATTATGGGTTCCCGTCCATATAATAGTCAAGAATGTATCCCCGTTTTGTTCCTTTTTTATCACATATTCAAAATTATAGGAATCAGGATCAGTTCCATCTGTATATATACCACTTATTACACCCTTGTTATTTGAATTAAATTCAACTCTCAAAGTACCCGGATGGCCATTTATAAGCTGATCTCCAACTTCCCATACACCTACAATAGAACTATTTCCTGGAGTCACATCATCGTCCATCATCTCCACAAGAAGTAAACGTGAACGACATAGTCATTGCTATGATAACCAGCAGTAAATAAGTGAATTTTGTTTCATACACTGTTTGTTTTTAATTAATTATATGTTTATAATATTTAATTCCGTGCCGACAAAGGTAATTATCATCTATATTTCCAAAAATCTAACATTCCCTCAAACGCAATTATTATACCAATAACAATTACTATCCGGTCAAAAGAAGAGCCTATTCGGATACTCGTATTTTCTTCCCTACCCCTGCTGCCTGAAAAATATAAATTCCGGAGTGACTGACCGGAATCCGGATCGTCCCACCATCGGACACCCCTTTCGCCAGAATAATTCCTGACAAATTGTAGAGTGCATATCGGTGGCCTGCGGGAATCCCGTCTGCTTCAACCATCCCATTACCAGTTCTGATCCGAAGTTGAGCGGGATCGATCTTTTCGTTGGCAGAAGGATCTATTTTGCGCATCAAGATACAGTCGTTGTCAAGATAAAACTCGCAACCATCTGTGATACAATTCAGTTTCAGAAGGTCGGACTTCGTCAGCCTGTAGCCGTCCACTCCTTCGGCAATCAACACCGGATTACCTACTTCGGGCTCCATTCCTACGCCAGTCAGCACATCCAGCTTGTCTCGCAGAGGGTCTGTCAAGCAAATTTTTCCTATATATGTATCGATTCTTCCCAAAAGATCCCGACATCGATCTTCGCGTTCCTGAAAGTTTGAAAGAGGTAAACGAACTGACCTGGCCATGAACCGCTCCGGCGAGCAGCGACAAAGAACCGATACTATGAAGATGTCCTTCCATAATACCCTCATACACAAGCGTACTGGTCTTGTCGACATGCACCGTCGCAGATGATCCGATTTCGAGTGATCATCGTATTCGGATGAATGTTCAAAATCGATCCATTCAGCACCTCCAAAAGCGGTCGTTTGTCTATCCATTGCCCCTTTAACGTAATATTATCCAACACCAGACCGCCATTATTGACCGAGAAGATCCCGCCACTATTCAGCGAGTTGAGCGTTCCACCACCTCCCAACGTAATATACTTGTCCTTGACCGTCACCGGATTTGTCACTGAAATCTCAGTCTCCACTATAACATCCGACGGTTCCTCTTCCGTCCCGGCTGGCAACTCGTCAATGGCTCCTGTCAAATCCTCTTCCGTTTCGATCACCGGATCTTCCTGTCCTAACTTACAAAAACGATCTTCCCGTTTTTCACACCGAAACCAATTTTTTCCCGACATCATAAAATCTCGAAGCATCGGAACGGGTCGGCGTATATCCATCCACTCCGATGGCCACGACTTGTCCCAACACAATTAGCACCAGGATAAAGAAATGAGATACTATGCGCAAAAATCTCATCCGTCAAAGGAGCGAATATCTCTAGTGGTTTCATGGAACTACAAAACTTTCTGATCACAGCATCTCCTCCGATTTTAGTCGTTCCATTGTTGATGACCCAGTTGCTCGTCCGCCGTTCATGACCAATGTTCCTCCCTCTGCAACATTGATCTCCCTTCTCCAACCGCATTCTCGCCATTGATCACAGTACCATTCATAATAAAAATGCCGCCTCCAGCTATCCGCACGCAACTGGGTACAGCCTCATCGACTTGCCTCCGTAATGGCTCCTCCGTTCATCTCCAAGATACCTCCTGATTTGACGTAGACTACCGGTGCCCCTTTCGAGAACTCTCCCCCCTTCAACTTTACCTCATCCAAGATCAGTTTGAAGCCGCCCCCAACTCCGAACAACAGCTCCACTTTATTCACAGAATAGCCATCCGGCCGAATAATCGTTCCGTTTTTCAACGTGACCGTTTTTTTACCGGAAAACTCGATATAATTCCACTCATAGGTTTCACCCTTCAGATCAATCACATCTCCATCTTCCGCTTCTTTAATCTGTTGCCAAACAGTTTTTCTACTTTCCTGCGCAACGGCTTCCTGTGACAGAAAGAAGGCCATCAGGAAAAATAAAAAGAAAACAGGCAGCCCGGCTGTAGTGGGTCGTTGGAAAAATTGTAGCGTCTTATTGTTCCATAATATTTTTAGTTTTTAACGCTAAAATAGACATTCGCGGAGCTCGAAGAATGGAAAAAGGAAGAAAAAAGTCCTATCCGGTAATTTACGACTGCTATCCGGTAAAAAAAAGCACTTATCCATAACAAATTCATCTATTTCTATCACGACACATAACATTACATTTAGACACCCAAAACAGCTATCACCTTCCTTATCGATATGTTAAAATATATTACCCGCAAGGGTAATCCTCTAAATATGCCCTACTAATCCGATTTTCATGGATAGGTAGTGACATTTTGATACTACCGCCAATCGCCATATATCAGAAAAAACAAGGGTATAATAAATAATTTATCTTTTTATCGGAACAATCTATTTTTATATCATTATATCTGTTACATTTGCCCAAACAAATAGGTTTATTTCAATACAAGCTCATCAAAAAACATCTCTTATATGAAAAAAGAATACCCTCTTTACACCATTGCTATCTTTTTATTTTCCGCAATCCTGTCCTGCAACAAGCAGGTTCCGGTAACACAGGAGATCAACTTTGCGCCTAAAGGAGATACGGTTTATGAACAAGCTCAAAAAGCGATCTATTCAGATGCCCTTTTCGCACGCCAGATATTGGAGGAAGCGATGCAGACACGCCCGGTGCAGGACAGCGTCGACTGGTATATCCTTTATAATTTATATGTCAAAACTTTTCTGACGACTTCCGAGTTCGACACGATCTTGCCACTGTGCAGGAAAGTCGAACAGTTTTGTGCACGCCAAAAGATATTGACACCCTATCATTATTACCTGCTGGCAGATGCAAGTAACAACATAGGGAACCGGTATGCAATCACCAGCATGAACGATTCCGCCCTTAAATATTTCAAACAAATGCTCTCGTACGGCCGGCAGACACACAACAGCGAGGTGCTGCTGACAGGCTACACGAACCTGGCCGACGTCTATGTCCGTAGCGGCCGCTACGACCAAGGGGCATGGTACTACCGGCAGATACTCTACATTGCCGACTCGATCGATCTGCCCGAACCAGAGCTGATCAATATCTACACCGGACTGGGACAAACCTATTCGGAACTGCGGGATTTCGATCTTTCGCACTACTACTTCAACTTGGCTTACAAGCTCTTCGACCAGATGGACATCAACCGGAAATTCGTCTATTGCACGAACCACGGAAACGTCTACTTTTTGAAAAAAAAATATCCCGAAGCGCTCGACCTATTCAAAAAAGGATACGAACTGGTCAAACCTTCACCCGAATATGTTTATGCCCAAAATGTCTGCATGCTGAATATCGGAGCCATCTATCTACTGATGGGACAGCTCGACTCAGCCCAATACTACTTGGATCAAAGTTATTCCTATTTTGAAAAGATCGGTAATTCATCAGCACTGTACCACGCCCAAACGCAGATATTCGAACTCGCGCTCCGAAAAGGGAATATCGCCGATGCGACAAAACAACTCCACAGCATGACCGATAATTTGCAAGCAGAACCGACTTTAGTCGATATCCGAAAAAAATTCCTACAACATTATTATGAAGAGACAGGTGATTACCGCAAGGCCTACCAATATCTCAAAGAAAACATGCGGATGGACGACTCCATCCGTAACGACCGCATCCGGATGCGAGTGGCAGAAACGGACCTCGTTATAAACAGGATACGACACTGATGAAACAAAGGCTGTTCATACAAAAACAGCAGAGCGACATGCGATCGCTGGAACTAAGTGTCTATATCTGGATTCTCGTTTGTGTGATACTGCTGACCATTGCAGCTTTCATCTATTTCTACCAGAAAAAACAACGAGCCTTTCTGCTGGCGGAAACACGCAACAAGATCATCAGCCTCCGGATGGAAAATATCCGCAACCGCGTATCACCCCATTTTATCTTTAACACGCTCAACCGGGTCATCAACCATTACAGCCAAAGCGACAGCAGCTACAAAGAGCTGTATAACCTGATCAAAATCATGCGCCTCAACCTGCGCCTGACAGAAAAACTATGTATCACGCTTGCCGAGGAGATAGATTTCGTCCGTACCTATCTCGACCTCGAACAAGAACGCTTCGGCTCCTCCCTTCAAACCGAGATACGGATAGACCCGCAAATCAATGCCGACCAGTTCGAACTCCCCTCCATGATGATCCAGATTCCGGTCGAGAATGCTATCAAACACGGACTTCGGGATAAAGAGGGCGAAAAACGACTATCCATCACTGTCTTCCGTCAAGACGGGAATATTATTATTAGCATAGAAGACAACGGTACCGGTTCCGGCTGCAAACTGGCTGTCCAGCCATGCAAAGTACAGGAACGGGCCTGAAAGTATTGAACCAAACTATCGAGCTACTGAATGCAGGAAACAGTGTTCCTATCACGATCCTTATCAAAAAAGTAGCCAGGGAACGGATGAAAACCCAGGCTGCCTCGTACAATTCACCTTGCCAGAGGGTTATTCGTACACTTTGCCGGAAGGAAAGTAATCGCTTAGCTCTTTTTGTAACCGAATAACCGTCCAAAAAGGGAGAATATCCATGATTTTGCCTAAAAAGGACCGGAACACTTTGGTGACAACTATTAAATTTGTAAAAAAAGAGAGTGCACATGAAGAATAACTACAAGATAGTAATCATCGACGACGACGAACTGGCTGTGGACAATTTAGCTTTCGAATTAAAGTCCTATCAGCAATTTAATGTGGAAGGGATAGCCAAAAACGGGGCAATGGGGAAAAAATTGATTTTCAAAACGATGCCGGATCTGGTATTTCTCGATGTCGAGCTTCCCGATATGCAGGGACCCGAATTACTGAACTTGGTCCGCAACGAGATCACATGGAACATGCAAGTCGTCTTTTATACGGCTTACAATAAATATATGCTCGATGCGATCCGCGAATCGGCCTTCGATTACTTGTTGAAACCAATTGACAAAAGCGAATTGTCCAATATGATGAAACGTTTCATCGAAAAGGTGGAGGAACAGCAATTGCAGACAGTTCCCTTTCATATCCTGTTAAGGAGCCTTTCACCGCTGGAGCAGACGATCATCATCCTCGCCGACAAACGATCTGCAGTTCCTCAGCCCGAAAACGTAGGCTTTTTCAAATACAATTCAGACAGGAAGCAATGGGAAGCGTACCTGAACAATGCGTCAGCCCCCATCGCCATCCGTAAAAATATAGCGGCGGATCAGATACTGGCAAGTTCTCCCTCGTTCATTCAGATTCATCAATCCTATATCATCAACATCAATTATCTGATCATGATCAAGGATAAGAAATGCGTGTTCTATCCGCCGTTCGACAATGTCCGCGACCTGCAGATTTCCAAACTGTATCTGAAAAAACTGCAGGAAAAGTTCTTGATGTTGTAAAAATGTCAATCTTCTTCGGGGGTGAACAAAACGGCTCGCTGGTACAAAGATTTCGCTTTTTTCTTTTTACCGAAAAGAGGTTGGAAGGTCATGTATTTCGAACCTTTGCCCAAGCTGGATGACCGTTATGGAATCAGCTTGACGTCCTTTTTTCACGAAGATCGTGCCATCACGATCTTCTTTCATTTTATTAGACAGACATTTTAAGGTCAAAGAGGCGTTGCTTCGCGGGTTGCCGTGCACCAGTTCGGATAGGAGTAGATTTCCCACGGCGTCTCATTTTGACTGACCGTATATTCGACGGGCAAATCTACCGTTCCTCCTTTCGGAATAAAAACAAGTGTATCGTTCTCATCCGGAGTGAATATCCTGAAATTATCCATTTCCTGCATCAAACGGATTTCGGCATGACGCGAACCGGCACCGATACGGATCGTCCTGTACGCCTTGCCGACCCTTCGTTGATGGAAGGTTCAACATACAGGTGCAGGCTATCTTTACGCCAGGAGCACCAAGGAGCATCATTGCTTTCAACCGCCCAATCGCAATTCGAAGTTATTTCGATCACTTTCTCCGTATCGTCAGCCAGGAAAAAAAGATCGGATTCACTCAACGTCAATTTCTCTTCCGCCCCTTCCTGCACGATCTTGACAAGTTGTTTCCCGCCGGACCATTTCAATGTGATAGTTTGCGAGCGGCGTACTGTCGTCCGATTCGGATTGACGACGATTTTCAATCCATCTTTCTCCTTTGTGGCCGTGCACCAGTCATGGACATCGGAGAAACTCCAACTTCGTTTCGTTTTTACCGGGATGATTTGCTCGCCTCCTGCCTCCGGAAACTCATAGCTTTCTTCTGCAGTTACCTTGGCGGTCTGTTGCGTGAAATAGTTCAGTATCTGCTTACAAGCAGTGATCTGCTCATCACAATTCAGCACGCCTTGCTGGTCGCGGTTTACCTTGTAGCATCTCTTGGCCGACTCGAACTTACGGACCGCTTCTTTGACAGACGCCTCCGTCCGCTTTTTCAACAAGGCCAAACCGCCCTCATACGTCCCGTTGCAATCCTGTGAAAAGGCAGACGCTACAAAAAGAAACAGGGACAGAAGGCTACAAAAAACTTTCATATAAAACTTGTTTATCGTTGTCTTCATCTTCTTCAATTATTAATGTGAACGGCGATAGAATCCTGAATGGCCTCCCTGCGAGCACGAAAATCTTTCAACACGGCAGATTCCGGTTTAACGCCGGATGCCCGTTTATAAAAAATTTCCGCCATATCGTAATCCTGGGTTTGTTCCGCTTCTGCCGCCATAGATACGAATAAGTTATAAATCTCTTCAATCTTTTTCTGCACACTGTCTTTCCGAGCTGAAACGCCTGCCACATCGGGAAATGCGGTCCGATATTCATCCTCCAGCCTTAAAGCAGCATCATAACGCCCAACAGCCCCCAGATAGAACTGCTCATAATCTCCTCCCTGACTTTTATTGCCAAGGTTGGTCAGACTATCGCCGGTATGAATATACTGAAGATATTCGTTGTAGCGGGCCTCAATTTCCATTGCTTTCGCCTTGGCCTCCTCCTTTTCTTGCCTCTGCTCCATACTACGAAAAATGAAAAAACGATTCCTAAAAGAAAAACAAGCGGAAGTCCCCACTTCAATACTTTGGGAAGCATAGGAGAAGCATTGTTCTGCTATATTATCTATTTCAGGGTCAGGTGTTTCTACTTCTTGTATCTCCAAACTTTCATCCTTGCTATCTTCTTGTACCACAACCGGGACATCCGAAGTTCGTTCTTGCGGCTGCACTTCAGGCAAAGGTTCCGTTTTTTTCTCTACCTGCTTACCAGGTAAAACCGGGATTTCACCATTCAGATATTGTTCGCAATAGATCCGTATTTCCATCGCGGAAGGACGTTCCCAGGTATCTTTCTGTAAGCACAGATCGATTATCGCCTTCAATTCATCCGACCACTCTCCCTCCAAGACTGGGATTTCAGCACCATGCTGCAACAACAGTCCGCCATGTTCCCCGAAAGACCATCCCCGTCAATAACTCGTAAAGTGTCGCTCCCAGGGAGAAAATATCGCTCGCTTTGATCGGTAAAGGATATTTGCTAAAGCGTTCCGGCCCCATATAGGCTAATGTGCCCACGGAACCCTCCGTCTTCATGATGCTTTTCCGCAATGTATTCCGCGCCTTTATGCTGATACCGAAATCTGTCAACAGATAACGTCCCGACACATCCATCAGGATATTGTCTGGTTTAATGTCCTGATGGATAACCGGAGGCTCCTGTCCGTGCAAATACTCCAACCCGCTCGCAATATCCCGCAAAAAAGCCATGCCTCCTTTTCTCCCATTTGTCCGATCAGACTGGCTGCCGACCCCTGCCGGCAATAAGGCAAAACCAAATAAGGCATCCGCTCGAAGGTGTCGTAATAAGTAGGCTTAAGCAAATTGCCATGATTCAAATTGAATACAAGGGAAAACTCGGTCGAGAATAGTTGCACGCCATGCTCATCCATACCGCCTCCCGGAGCATAGACTTTTAATGCGACTTTCAGGGAAGTCAAAGTATCATCAGCCAACCACACTTCAGAAAAGCCACCACGCCCCAAAAGTCGTTCCAGCCTGTAACGGTTAGCAAATAGTATATTTTCTTCTAACTGCATAGTTTATTTTACTGTTTGTTCATACCATTGGATAATCTTGTTTTGCCATGCTGTGGAAAACGACCAAGCCAGACACGCCAGAAGAAGAACAAAAACAAAAGCGACCGTCCAAAGAACAAATTTCCGAAGTGGCTTTTTCCGTTCTTTTTCAGTGAATGTCGAGACGGTTTGCTGCATATCCTGTACCGACGGCTTATTTTCTTCCGGAACAATCTGGCAAAGAACGACTGTGACGTTATCGTGGCCACCCAAATCCAATGCACCTTGAATCAATGCCTTCGTACAAGTATCGATTTCGTTCGAAGTCTCTTGCATAACAGCTTCGATCTCCTCATCCCGTAACATTGAATTAAGCCCGTCCGTACAAAGCAAAATCACCTCTCCCTCCTGCAAAGGCAAACGGACAAATCCGGATTTGCCGCTTTCTGGGGGTTGCCGAGGCTACGAGTGATAATATTGTTGTCAGGATGGTCAAAAGCATACTCCGGAAGAAGACGGCCACTATCAACCAGTTCCTGTACATAAGAATGGTCTTTTGTCACTTGCGCAAGCCCAGATACAGGATTGAACAGATACCCTCGGCTATCGCCACACCAAATAATATTGGCATAACCGTCAAATAACCAAGCAGCAACGAGAGTAGTCCCCATCGACTTGACACTCTTTTCCTCTCTGCTCTTTCTTTTTATAGCGTTATCGGCAGCCACCACCGCTTCATACATATATTTGCGGATCGTAGAAGCGTCTTTCACAATCTCGTCCGTTATCTTATCCGCCGAAAAAAACTCTTTCATCGTATCGACGGCTATTCGGGATGCTATTTCACCGGCCTCCAAACCTCCCATGCCGTCCGCGACAACAAGCATCGCCCCTTTATTACCTAAGGTAAAAACGGTATGGCAATCGCGGGGAAGCAACCACTCCCCCGCGTTAAGATCCGCACTCACGACAAAATTATCCTCGTTATTCGTACGGACACACCCAACGTTCGTTTGTGCTCCGAGCTTAAACTTAAAAGGATTATTATTCGTTTCTCCCATATATTGTTCTAATTTTCACTATCGGACAGCTGCTATCGGTACGACCACTCCCCGCAGTCCTTCAGCCATAGAAGAAATCAACCCGACTACTTCATATTCCCCGGTCTCCGAAACAGCGAAAACAGGTGCACCCGAACCGCCTATCTCAAAACTTGTATTCGTCGTCATGATATCGCCACGATCCAACCGCTGTGAGCCGTCACACCACTTCCATAAACCGGGCCGGAAGCCGAATTGATACCGACTTCTGCCGGAAATCCTAAAATGGTCAAAGGAATGCCTCGACCCAATGAAGTCGATTTAGAAGTATCGAATTTCAAACCACCTTTTTTGGCTGTCTGGAAATAAGCCCAGTCCTTCCCTCCGTTAGACGGGGCAATACGCAAACGGGCTCCTTTGACGAGACCTCCTAATGGACCCCGAAGAACCGTATAGGTATCGGCACTTCGGTCGCAGGTGACTGATCACTCGTGAAAGCCAACGCATCTCCGGTAGAAGAATAAGCAGTAAAATAGGCCACCACCCTTTCCAGATTACAGACTGCCTTATTCAACGGGCGCATATCTTCGTCCATCAGATTACCGTTTACCTGGAAATACCATCTTTCAATGATTCGGCGGGATGTGACAAAGCGTCCGTCACTCAACAAGAAACCGGTTCCCGCCCAACGATTAATGATATTGATCACTTCTGTCTTGCCTTTTTTATTTGTACGCTCCACTTTATCCAACTGTATATAATAGATGTAAGGAAAACAACTCTCATACGAAGTCATGCCTGTCGCCACCGGAACGGCAGAAGCTGCGGTCTGCTCGCCAGCAGACACCGTTTGTTTGGCAGATTCACTTTCCGTTTTTTCCTCACGGGCTGATTTCAAATCGCTTTTCAGGTCCACCAATCGCTACGAAGCTGGTTTATGCCCTGCGAAGTGCTGGCTTG
>ENA-OQCK01001130-OQCK01001130.1-human-gut-metagenome-genome-assembly--contig:-NODE-1130-length-10677-cov-3.032038_pt1 | contig 10677 bp, 18 predicted proteins | sample MGYA00242498_ERZ504578 | MGnify/ENA primary metagenome ERZ504578 (study PRJEB26092, sample SAMD00036229) | human gut metagenome | host: Homo sapiens | study: EMG produced TPA metagenomics assembly of... | reverse complement strand
CCTTAACATCGCCAATCATATTCCAGCTGCTCAATCCGGTCCATCATCCAGTTCTTGTCCTGGTAAAAGGATTTCACCGACTCCCAGCTGACCTGCTGGCCCTCCAGGGCATCCCGGCTGACGTAGCGCTTGGGACGGTTGATGATTTGAAGCACATTGGAACGGCTCAGATCTCCTAATGCGGCCCGGATATAGGAGATTACATTTCCGGCTATCCAGTGCTCATACAGATTGGCACCGCATCCCTCATGTAAAAAGGTATGTTGTATTCCATGAGCTTGGAAATCAGCAGCCGCGGCCCCACGTTGGTCCGGTAGAGCACCGCCATGTCATTGTAGGAGATACCCATGGAGCATAGTCACGTATTTCCGTGACGATTCCCAGAGTTTCGTCCATAGGTTCCTGCCATGCCTTTATGATGACCGGATGTCCGTTCCCTCTTGCCGCCTTGATCTCCTTTGGAAAACGGGTCCTGTTGTGTGAGATAACCCGCCCCGCAGCCTCCATAATCTGGCGGCTGCACCGGTAATTGGTGTCCAGGAGAATCTTTTTTGCATCGGGATAATTCCGCTCAAAGCCCAGCATCAGCTCCGGCTTTGCCCCGCGGAACCGGTAAATGGACTGGTCGTCATCCCCGACGATGAACAGGTTGTTTCCGGGAAGAGCCAGCATTTTCACAATTTCATACTGAATCCGGTTTATATCCTGGAACTCATCAATTAATATGTACCTGTATTTGTCCTGCCATGCAGACAGTATATCTTTTCTTTCCTTAAACAGCTCATAGCACATCACCAGCATGTCGTCAAAATCCAGCAGCCGGTTCTGTCTCAGCCGTGCTTCATAGCCCCGGTACAGCTGCCTGAACATGTCCTCGGAGCAGTTTTTTGCATAGTAGTGGTCCATGTCCATGATGTCGCCCTTCACCATGCTGATTTCACTGAGCACAGAGGATATGAACTCGCCTTCATCCTCAACCTCCAAATCGCATTTTGACAGCATTTCCTTTATGAACTGAACGCGCTGCTCTTCCCTTACAATGTCCGCGGCCTTATACCGGTAAGCCAGTTTGAGAATCAGAAAAAAGACAGAATGGAAGGTTCCAAAGGAAACCCGGCTGCATCCTGCCTGTGTAATCTGTTCATAGCGCTCCTTCATCTCCCTGGCCGCTGCCTGGTAAATGTAATTACCAGAATATGGGAGGGATCCACGCCTGCCTTTTCCGTAAGATAACGGACCCGGTTGGTGATGACTGTCGTCTTGCCGGAACCGGGTCCTGCCAAAACCAGCATAGGACCTTCCCTGTGCCGGATTGCCGTTTTTTGTGCGTCGTTAAATGCCATTTACTAGATTCCTATGCCTCAAGCATCTGTATCCCTTTGCGGATTCTGGCCAGGGACTCTTCTTTGCCCAGAACTTCCATGATTTCCGTGGCTCCGGCCGGCGTCATCTGCTTACCTGAAACAGCGGTGCGGATGGGCCACATCACAAAGCCGGTTTTGACCCCCGTGTCCTCCACATATTTTGAGAGGACACCGTAAAGGGCATCGTTGGTGAAATCCCCCTGTGCTTCCAGAAGAGGCAGCACATCCTTTAAAACCTTAAGGGAGGTCTCCGGGTTTGTCTTCATCTTCTTGTGGGTATACATGGCCGTATCGTATTCCGGAAGGGTCTCGAAGAAATCCACATGGTCCGCAATGTCAGGGAACACTTCAATCCTTGTTTTGACCATGGACGCTATCTTCTTAAGATCCAAATCCCTGCTGACGGCCGCCTTCAGATACGGCTCAGCCATCTCATAGAAGGTATCAAAATCCATAGCCTTCATGTATTCGCCGTTCATCCACTTAAGCTTTGTCATATCGAACACGGCAGGGGATTTGCTCATGCGGTGATAATCAAATTCCTTTACCATCTCCTCCAGAGTGAATATCTCCCGGTTGTTCTCCGGTGACCAGCCCAACAGGCCACGTAGTTCACCACGGCCTGAGAGATGAAGCCCTGCTCCAAAAGGTCCTCAAAGGAGGAGTGTCCGCTTCTCTTGCTCAGTTTATGGTGGCTCTCATCCGTTATCAGCGGGCAGTGCACATAGACCGGCACATCCCACCCAAAGGCGGCATAGAGTCTGTTGTACTTGGGTGATGAGGACAGATATTCATTTCCCCTTACCACATGGGTAATACCCATCAGATGGTCGTCCACCACGTTGGCGAAATTATAGGTGGGATATCCGTCTGACTTGATAAGGACCATGTCATCCAGCTCGGAGTTGTCCACTGTGATATCCCCGTAAATCTCGTCCCGGAATGTGGTGGTTCCCGTGGTGGGATTGTTCTGGCGGATGACATAGGGCATGCCTGCTGCCAGGTTGGCTTCCACCTCTTCTTTGGTTAAATGGAGCAGTGCTTATCATATGCCATGATTTCCTCTCCATTTACAGTGGTCTTAAGGGCGGCCAGACGCTCCGGAGTACAGAAGCAGTAGTAAGCCTCTCCTTTTTCCACCAGCTTCTTTGCGTACTCCAGGTAAATACCGGATGCCTGGCGCTCGCTCTGGACATACGGGCCGCATCCTCCGTCCTTGTCAGGACCCTCGTCATGGATCAGGCCTGTATCCTTCAGGGTCTGGTATATGATTTCCACTGCCCCTTCCACGAAACGTTCCTGGTCTGTATCTTCAATACGGAGAAGGAAATCCCCTCCCTCATGCTTTGCTATGAGATAGGCATACAATGCCGTCCTTAAATTTCCCACATGCATCCTGCCCGTGGGGCTGGGTGCATACCTTGTCCTTACTCTGCTCATGTTAAAGTCTCCTATATTCTTCTCAATCTGATAACTCAAAAACCATTATATAACGAAGGCCTAAAAAAGACAATGCCTGTTTTCACAGGCACTGTCCCTTTCTTTATATCTATTTGAATGTGGCGTTGTTCACCTCGTCAGAGAACTTGCTTAAATCCTGAGGCATCCATGCGACCTTTTCCTTTCCGCTTACATCCACCTTGACTCTCTGGCACTTGATGGTCAGCTCGGTCATCTCTTCTGCCGGCACCATCCCGCCAATCTTTCCCATATACTGCTTTACAGCATCCTGCATCAGCTTCTGAAGGGCATCTTCATCACCGGTCATAATGGCCGCGGCTGTTTCTTCGTCGATGTTGTTCTGCATGTCGGTCATAACGTCTACCATGATATTCTGCATATCATCCATGGAATAGCTCTTAACCTTCAGAAGTACGGTGGTCTCGTCCTTGCTCTGGTCTGTGATCTCGGCGCTGTAATCCAGCTTGTCAATCAGTCCCTGAAGGGCATTGGACATTTCAGCTACTTCTTCGTCAGAGAACTCGATGCCCGCGCCTCAAACTCTGACTTGAACATGGAAACCAAATCTGTCTCGGCGGAATCTTCCATCAGGGTGGTCTTTACGTCTTCCTCAGAAGCAAATCCCAGTAAATCCTTCATAGGAGTCGCATTTTCCTTAACAGACAGCTCGTACAGCGCTCCCACTACCTGGTCTGCCGGCTCAAGCTTCTGCTGGCATCCTGTCAGGCAATTTATTTTTCCTCTGTCCTGGCAGCGGTCTTATTCTCTGTCAAGTCGCTCGGTCTCATGGTCAGGTTGATTCTGCCCATCTTATCGACCTCAGTTACCTTTACAGTAACCTCATCTCCGATGTTCACAACATCCTCCACCTTGCCAACGCGCTTATCAGACAGCTTGGAAATATGAATCATACCATCCTTATTGGGGGCCAGCTCCACAAATGCGCCAAAGTTCATGATACGCACTACCTTGCCGTTAAACACCATGCCCGCCTCAATATCCGTGACGATTCCGGTAATAATCTGGATAGCCCTGTCAATCATGGCCTCGTCCGTGCCGCATACATTCACAGAACCGTCGTCCGTAATGTCTATCTTAACGCCGGTCTCCTCAATAATCTTGTTGATGACCTTGCCCTGCTTACCTACCACGTCGCCAATCTTCTGCGGATCAATGGTAATCTGCTTAATCTTCGGAGCATATGGGCTTAAGTGCTTTCTCGGCTCTGAGATAACAGGTCTCATTACATTGTCCAGAATATACATTCTGGCTTCCCTTGTCCTGGCAATGGCTTCCTCAATAATCGGCCGTGTCAGTCCGTGAATCTTAATATCCATCTGAATGGCAGTAATACCATTCTTGGTTCCGCCCACCTTAAAATCCATATCGCCAAAGAAATCTTCCAGGCCCTGAATGTCGGTAAGCACCAGATAATCGTCATCCGTATCACCGGTCACAAGACCGCAGGAAATACCGGCTACCATCTCCTTAATAGGCACACCGGCAGCCATCAGCGAAAGGGTGGACGCACAGATACTTGCCTGAGAGGTGGAACCATTGGACTCCATGGTCTCAGATACGGTACGGATTGCATATGGGAATTCCTCCGCACTTGGAAGGACCGGAATCAACGCCCTCTCCGCCAGGGCCCCATGGCCTATCTCGCGGCGGCCCGGTCCTCTGCTTGGCTTTGTCTCGCTACAGAGAAGGACGGGAAGTTATAGTGGTGCATATAACGCTTGCTGGTCTCATTTTCATCCAGGCCGTCTAATTTCTGGGCCTCGGACAGAGGAGCCAGGGTGCAGACGTTGAGAATCTGTGTCTGGCCGCGGGTAAACATGCCTGAGCCGTGAACTCTCGGAAGAAGGTCAACTTCCGCGGCCAGGTGACGGATTTCCGTGATAGCGCGGCCGTCAGGACGCTTGTGATCTTTTAAAATCATCTTGCGGACCGTCTTCTTCTGATACTGGTAAACAGCCTCGCCCAGAACGGCAAGCCATTCTTCGTTTCCGGCAAATGCCTCTTCCAGCTTTGCTGTGATTTCCGCTATATTCTTCTCGCGGGTCTGCTTGTCATCGGTAAACACGGCCTCTTCCATTTCCTGTGGGGTCACGATTTCCCTGATGGCTGCAAACAGCTCTTCCGGCACCGCGCAGCTCTCATAGGAGTGCTTTTCCTTGCCGCACTCAGCCACGATGGTGTCGATGAACCTGATAATTTCCTGGTTCACTTCATGAGCCTTAAAGATGGCGTCAATCATAATCTGCTCCGGAACCTCGTTGGCGCCGGCCTCAATCATGATAACCTTTTCCCTGGTGGAAGCCACGGTCAGAGCCATATCAGACACCTGCTTCTGGTCAGCAGTGGGGTTGATGATGAACTGGCCGCCAATCAGACCCACCTGTGTGGTAGCACAGGGACCTGCAAACGGGATATCGGAAATGCTGGTCGCAATAGCAGAACCCAGCATGGCTGTCAGCTCAGGGCTGCAGTCAGGATCCACGCACATTACGATGTTGTCCAGGGTCACGTCGTTGCGGTAATCCTTGGGGAACAGCGGACGCATGGGACGGTCGATAACGCGGCAGGTCAGGACAGCATTTTCAGAAGCCTTGCCCTCTCTCTTATTAAAACCGCCCGGAATCTTTCCTACTGAGTATAATTTTTCCTCATATTCCACACTGAGAGGGAAGAAATCAATGCCCTCCCTTGGCTTGGACGACGCGGTTGCCGTGGAAAGCACCACCGTATCGCCATAGTGCATGAAGGCCGCACCGCTTGCCTGGGCAGCCACACGGCCAACCTCAACGGTCAGTTTGCGTCCTGCCAAATCCATACTAAAACTTTTAAACATACTGGTATCTCCTTTACAATAAAAATAATAAATGTTACCGGTATGGCCGGGGCATGTCCAATCCATATGTCATCCCCGGGCAGAAGACGCCGAAACTACTGATCTGCCTGCAGAAATCATAATCCTGCAGGTACATCAGCGGTCTCGGAGTGATACCTCTGCCGCCCACACCGCTTCTTCCTTTCCATGATAAGCAAATATAGGGTGGAGTTCCCTCCACCCTAATCTTCAGAATTACTTTCTGATACCAAGCTTCTCGATTAATGCACGATATCCTTCCAGGTCTGTCTTCTTTAAGTAATCAAGAAGACCTCTTCTCTGTCCAACCATCATCAGAAGACCTCTTCTGGAGTGATGATCCTTTGGATTCTGCTTCAGATGTTCGGTCAGTTCTGTGATTCTCTCTGTCAGAATGGCAATCTGAACCTCAGGTGAACCTGTGTCCCCTGGCTTACGGCCATACTCTGCGATAATCTGTGCTTTCTTTTCCTTTGAAATCATGGTGTTTCCTCCTTAATATTATTCCTCTCACCAAAAACCAGGCTGCCGGCTGGAGTCACCAGGTAACCGGGCATCGGCGTTATTTTATACCGACTTAGTATAGCATAAATGGGTGGGGTTGTAAAGTGAGAAAAAATAAATTTGGCGTGGCAATTTGGCATGGCATCGTACCACATCTTATTTCTCCACAAGAATCTCCGGATGTTTTTCATAATATGCATTCGCAAACTCTTTATCCTTTTCAATCCGCTCCTTCAGTTCCTCAAGGGATGTGAACTTTTGTTCCGGGCGGTCAAAGGCCAGGATCTGGACTTCTATGTTTTTGCCGTAGATGTCGCCCTCCAGGCCGAAGATGTAGGTCTCCACCTGCCGGGTATTCTCCTCCACTGTGGGTTTCTTTCCAATGTTGGTAACGCCTTTATAGTAGACGCCGTCCACCAGCACGCGGGATACATAAACGCCGTATCTGGGCAGGCGCTTGATGGGAGGCGGAAGTATATTGGCTGTGGGAAAACCTAACAGACTGCCTCCGATATGGTTGCCGTGCACCACTTCCCCGTGGATGGCATAGGGCTGGCCCAGCAGCTGGTTGGCTTTTTCCACATTGCCCTTTTCCAGTTCTTCACGGATATAGGTGCTGCTGATGTCGCGCCTGTGGTCCTTTTCCTTTTCTATGACATGGAGACGGTATCCCAGGTCATGGGCCATGGCCAGGAGCAGTGCTGCGCTGCCTGCCCCCTTGTAGCCAAAGCTGCAGTCCGGGCCTACCACGATTTCCCTGGCATGCATACGGCCTGCCAGAATATCCCTGACAAAGGCTTCCGGCTCCATATGGCGGGTTTCATCGGTAAATGGGTATTCTACCAGATAATCGATTCCCACCTTCTCCATGTTGGCGCGGCGCTCCAAATTGGTGGTGATAACGGTCTGGGGCTGACCCGTGACTGCTGTTCCCGGAGCCGTGCCAAAGGTGAAGATGGCAGTGGGATACCCTGTCCCTGCCTTCAGCTCCATCATGGTCCTTAACAGCTTCTGGTGGCCTCTGTGCCTGCCGTCAAACTTGCCCAAAGTCACGATGGTGGGCTCCTCTATCTGAAATTCTGTGGTGTCTGCTATATACCTCATCCTGTCACTTCCTCGTTTTTCCTCTGTTCCAGATGTTCCGGCGGCGCTGCATGGGATGCTACATGGGGAACATCTTCCAGGGCTTCCACCAGTGCCTGTCCTTCTGGTACTGGTAGACCCCCGTAAATCTGTGATTGCTGTCATACATGCGGAACATCTGTCCGTCCTCAGCCCCGGCCTCCCGCTCACCTGACCGGCTCCAGTCCAGCTGCCTTGCAAAGCAGGGATTGCCATTGTGCAAGAGGGAGTCTGCTTCCGGCAGGCATCTAAGAGGCCGGAAGGACTGCAGGGCCTCCTCCACCGGGAGGATGCAGCTCTCCAGTTCTCCCTGGTCACGGAGCTGTTCCAGCTGGTCCAGTGTCAGGCTGTCCTCAACGCTGAAGCGGTCCACTCTGGTACGTGTAAGGTGCTCCATACAGCCGCCGCATCCCAAAAGCCTTCCGATATCATGGCACAGGGTACGTATGTATGTTCCCTTGGAACAGGTGACCTCCATCCAAACCCTGGGCAGATCTATCCTGTTTACCTTTATGTCCAGAATCTGCACCGGCCTTGGCTGGCGTTCCACTTCCTTTCCCGCCCTTGCCAGCTCGTACAGCTTCTTTCCGTCCACCTTAAGGGCGGAGTACATGGGAGGTATCTGGCGTAATTGCCCCTAAATCCCATGACAGCGTCCCTTACCTGTTCCCCGGTAAGGACAGTGCCCCTTCCCTATTTTCTGCCAGAATGGTTCCTGTGGTGTCCTGGGTGTCTGTCTCACAGCCCAGAAGCATAACGGCCTGGTATGTCTTGGACCGGTCCGTCAGCATGTCGCACAGCCTGGTGCCCGTCCCCAGACAAACAGGAAGGACTCCTTCAGCCGCTGGTCCAGGGTTCCTGTATGGCCTATTTTTTTCTGTTTTAAAATTCCTCGAAGCCGGGCTACCACATCGTGGGAAGTATAGCCCGGCTCTTTGTATACATTTATGATTCCGTGATACATGGTATGTTCCTTACTTCTGGCCGTCCGGGACAGCATCTAACTGCCCGGCAATGTGTACGGACAGATTGTTGATAACGTCGTGTATGCTGCCGCTCATGGTACATCCGGCAGCCTTACATGGCCTCCGCCTCCAAAGAACGCCGCAATCCTGCTTACGTCCACCAGATACCGTGAACGCATGCTGACCTTGAATTCCTGGGCGCCTGTCTCATAGATGAAGATAGCCACCTCCACACCTTCCGTGAGGCGCAGCTGATCGATAATACCGTCCAAGTCCTTGCCGTCAACCCCGTAAAACTCCATCTCGCTCTGGCGGATGGCACTGAAGATGCACCGCCCGTCAAAAAAGGTGATGCTCTCCAGGAGGGCCCTGCCCAGAATCTGGTTCTGGATGTATGTTTTTCTGTAAAAGCTGTTGTCTATGATGGCTCCGAAGTCAATTCCCTTTTCCATCAGCTTTCCCGCTATCTCCATGGTGTGGGCTGATGTACAGGAAAATTTAAACACGCCTGTATCATGTATGATGCCGGTGTACAGGCACTCCGCCGTGTGACGGTCGATTTTTTCTTCATCCAGCTGGTCAAAAAGGACCTCGCAGGTAGAACTGGCCTCATCCGGAACCACGTTGGTGCCGCCGTAACGGGTATTGGTCACATGATGGTCCAGGCACAGGCTTTTGTCCGCCCGGTCCAGATAATGTTTAAAATCACCCAGACGCTGGATATCGCCGCTGTCCAGGCAGACACAGAGCTCATAGCACGCATCGTCAACCTGGTGGCGGATTTTGTCATATCCCTTCAGATAATTGAATTTAGGGGATGACTCCTCCAGATACACGGCTGCCCGTATATCCGGATGATTCAGCCGGAGATAGTTATAAAGTCCCAGCGCGGAGCCCAGGCAGTCGCCGTCCGGGCGTACATGGCCCAGGATGGCGACGGACTTGGTGCCCTCTAACATCTGTTCAAGAATCGTCATTAAAACTCCTCCTTTGCTCCTTCCTCATCCTGTGTTTCTTCCTGATGAAGGTCTTTTGTCACTTCATCGATGAGTCTGGACATGTTGACACCATATTCAATGGACTGGTCCAATATGAACTTAAGCTCCGGCGTGTTGCGCAGGTTCACTCTTCTTGCAAGCTCCCTGCGCACATACCTTCTGCGCTCTTTAGTCCCTGGATGGTAGATTTTCCCGCCTCCTCGTCCCCAAGAACGCTGATATACGCCTTGCAGAACTTAAGGTCTGGTGTGACCTCCACGGAAACCACGCTGGTCATGGGATGAATCCTCGGATCCTTGATTCCCCCGCGGATGATTTCACTGAGTTCCCGCTGAACCTCCATGTTGATTCTGGTATTCTTTATGCTGTTCTTACGCATGTAACTCCTCTCTTAGCCATGATGCCTATCTCGGTACTTCCACCATGATGTAAGCCTCGATCTCATCATCTTCCTGAAGATCATTAAACTTCTCAAATACAAGACCGCACTCGTATCCTGCCGCCACTTCCTTTACATCGTCCTTGAAACGCTTGAGGGAAGCCAGCGGTCCTTCAAAAATCTGCTCTCCGTCTCTCTTGACACGGCAGCTGCAGTTTCTCTGGAATTTGCCGTCCAATACATAGGAGCCTGCAATGGTTCCGATGCCGGACGCCTTAAAGGTCTGGCGGATCACTGCGTGGCCGATAATCTTTTCCTCGAATACAGGATCCAGCATGCCCTTCATGCTGCCTCCACATCCTCAATGGCCTGATAGATAACCTTGTACAGACGGATATCCACCTTCTCACGCTCCGCAATGGACTTGGCGGTCGCGTCCGGACGGATGTTGAAGCCAATGATGATTGCGTTGGATGCGGATGCCAGGGAAACGTCGGACTCGTTGATGGCGCCCACGCCGCGTGGATCACCTTTACCATGACCTCCTCGTTGGAGAGCTTGGTAAGACTCTGCTTTACAGCCTCCACGGAGCCTGTACGTCGGCCTTTACGATAATCGGCAGTTCCTTTACATTGCCGGCCTGAATCTGGCTGAACAGGTCATCCAGAGACAGTTTTGCCTTGGTATCCTCTATCAGTTACTCTTTCCTTCTGAGATAAATGTCTCAGCAAAGTTTCTTGCTTCCTTCTCGTTTTCAGTTGCCACAAATACCTCACCGGCATTGGGCACATCGTTAAGGCCCAGGATTTCCACCGGTGTGGACGGTCCTGCCTCCTTCACGCGGCGGCCCTGTCGTCCATCATGGCACGAATCTTGCCGAAGCACGCGCCGGCCGCAATGGTCTCGCCTACTCTTAAGGTGCCTTTCTGTACCAGAACCGTGGCAACAGGTCCCTTGCCCTTATCCAGCTCCGCCTCGATTACAAGGCCCCTGCCCTTACGGTTGGGGTTAG
>ENA-OQCK01001129-OQCK01001129.1-human-gut-metagenome-genome-assembly--contig:-NODE-1129-length-10695-cov-13.024886_pt1 | contig 10695 bp, 13 predicted proteins | sample MGYA00242498_ERZ504578 | MGnify/ENA primary metagenome ERZ504578 (study PRJEB26092, sample SAMD00036229) | human gut metagenome | host: Homo sapiens | study: EMG produced TPA metagenomics assembly of... | reverse complement strand
ATCCTCTTTAAACTGTTGGGAATATTTTGTACCTTTTGCCATAACCATTCTCCTCCTTGATCTATGACTATCATATACTATTTATTGAAAATGGTCATGTTTATTTTGTACTATTTATATTCTAACACCATCTTGCATAAATCAAATCCGACAGAATGGCATTGATATCATACTTGAATTTATATTTTTGTTTTAATTTCCGGCAAATCGTATTCATTTGTAGCTGATAATAAACGGATTGCAGAAAAAGATAGCCACCACGGAAGAAGATTTGTTTGTCATAATCTAACTGCCTGTCAGCATGAAAAGTAAGTTTTATTTGTTTTTCTTCTTTTTCCTGCTTGTATTTTAAAGTTTCTAACCGAGCTTGTTCTTTAGCCCAAGCCATCACGTCATTACGTGTTGGACCGTGTTCTGGTAAAAGTTCCTTTAAAGTTCCTAATTTTCTAATAATGACAGAAGTGCTGACCCCTTTGTCATTGACATAGCCTTTCGAAATGTAAAATGATTCGGCGTTTTTAGATTTTGAAGTAGTAACTCTCATACAAAGGACCTCCTTTCGTATATTTTACAATAAAATACAATATATAAAAATCAATAATTTGGCACAAAAAAAGCAGGTTTTATGCGACCTGCGAGGTATTTTTCTATTATTCAACAATCAAACTCCCGCGTCTATGCGGGACACCAGCGAAAATAAGCCTTTTTTCATTTTTCATAGTTAAAGCTCCGACAAAATATGGAAATAATATGGGTACTTGTTACTTTATATAATAACAATAGAAATCTTAAATAGCAAGAGCAAATGTAATTTACCACAAAAATGTAGTAAATTACAAATTTATAGCAAAATGACGAAATTATAAGTCATTATTGAAAATTTTAATGTAATATGCTACATTTTAGGTAGAAGAAATGGCCATTTCTGAATTGTTACAGGAGTGAAAGGAGGAGACAGAAGTGGAGAAAAAACCTCAAATTTTGCTGTTGACCCATGGCGGTTGGGGAATGTCGCTTGTTCAGGGAGTAAAAATGATCTTAGGCAGCGTTGATTTCGTGAAGGAAACGGCGCTTTTGCCGGAAATGACATTGCCGGAGTATATGGAACTCGTGAAGGCGGAAGTTGAAAAGCTCCCGGAAGGTTCAATTATTTTGACAGATGTATTTGGAGGCACTACAACAAATGTTGCTGCAAAACTGGGAAGAGATTTTAATTTAAAAGTGTATTCCGGTTTAAATGAACCGATGCTGCTGGCGGCATGTTCGGACATTTCATTTACAGGAAGTCTGAATCCGGAAGATGTCCTTGAGGCTGGACAGACTTCGGTAAAAGATGTAGTAGAAGAAGTGCTGAGTGCAATGAGGAAGGAGAATTAAAATGGCAGAGATTGTATTGTGCAGAATTGACAGTCGTTTGATTCATGGTCAGGTAATGACAAAGTGGGTAAATCAATCACAGGCAAACAAAATCGTTGTGGTAAGTGATGAGCTTGCAAATGATGAATTTATGTTGGAAATTTATCTGTTGTCAGCGCCTGCAGGAGTTAAGATTGAATGTTATGGTATCGAAGATACGATTAAAAACTGGAACGAAAATCAGTTTGGAACCGGAAAGGTCCTTTTGCTTTTGCCGGATTTGAAATCTATGAAGCAGATTTATGACGGGGGAGTCAATGTGTCTCAGATTCAGGTAGGAGGTCTCGGAGGAGCGCCGAATCGTAAGGTTGTATTCCAGAATATTACGCTGGATGATCCGGACACAGAAATTCTGGAAGACTTAAGTGCAAAGGGCGTGAATATTATTTTCCAGACAATCCCTGAGGATTCCCCGATGAAATTTGATGAAATACTGAAACGTTATCGTTCATAAGAAAAGGAGAGTTAAAAATGAGTGTTTTAGGTGTAGCTATATTTATGGGCTGTTACTATTGGTTCTGCAGACTTCGGTTTGGGTATACATTCTCATCTGCATTGCTGCAGCCTGTTACGATTGCAGTATTTGTAGGATTGATTACAGGAGATATGGCGAATGCTATGAAAATTGGCGCCGGACTTCAGCTTGTATATCTTGGGGTAACATCTACTCCGGGCGGAAACGTACCGAGCGACCCAGCTCTGGCTGGATGTATTGCAATTCCTCTTGGCGTGGCAGCAGGAATGAACCCGGAGACTGCAATTGCATTGGCAATTCCGTTCGGTGTTCTGGGAGTATTTGTGGATCAGTTAAGAAGAACTACAAACTCTATTTGGGTACACATGCTGATAAATATGCTGAAAAAGCTGATACAAAAGGTATTATGAGGGCGGCATTCCTTTATCCGGCAATTGCAGGATTTATTATCCGTTTCCCAATCGTATTTATCATTGATTATTTTGGAGTCTCTGTAGCACAGAACTGATAGAGATTCTTCCGGCATGGTTATCTCACTCATTTGAGATTATGGGAGGTATTCTTCCGGCGCTGGGATTTGCAATTACATTAACAGTTATCGGAAAGAGAAATCTGATTCCATTCTTTATTATAGGTTTCTTTGCTGTGATGTATCTTGGCCTTGATACAATGGCTGTTGCAATTTTTGCAACCTGCGTAGCATTGCTGATGAACTTATTTAGAATGAAAGAGGAGGCGGCATAAAATGGGTGAAATGAATATGAATCAAACTACACAGCCGGAAGTAAGCAAAAAGCTGACAAAAAAAGATATTACGAAGTCCATGTGGATTTATTATGCGGGGGCAGAACTTTCAAACTCTTATGAGCGACTGCAGAGTCTGGTATTCTGCGCATCTATGACCCCGATTCTTAAGAAGCTGTATTCTACGGATGAAGAGTTAAGTGAGGCGCTGAAGAGACATCTTGTATTTTTTAATACAGAGGGTATTCTCGGAGCGATCATACAGGGTATTGTTATCTCTATGGAAGAACAGAAATCAAACGGCGAGAACATTACAGATGATGCGATTACAGGTATTAAGACCGGTCTTATGGGACCTGTTGCCGGTATGGGAGACGCAATTATATGGGCGGCGGTTATGCCGATTATCTTCTCTATATTCCTTCCGTTTGCATCAAATGGTTCTGCGCTCGGCGGAATTATGCCGTTGATTTTATATCCACTGCTTACGATTATTATTTCCTATTATCTCATTCACAATGGATATAAATTGGGAAAGAAGTCGATCGTATCACTGCTGCATGGCGGCAAAATGAAAAATATTATTTTTACGGCAAATGTAATCGGACTTACTATGATGGGCGCTTTATCCGCAAGCTATGTAACGCTTTCTACACCTCTTGAATTCAGTTTTTCAGGGGGAAGCACGATCGTTCTCCAGGATGTATTGAACCTGATCGCTCCGGGACTTCTTCCGTTGGCGGCAGTATTTATCATCTATACATACCTGAAAAAGAAAGGTCCTCACTATACAAAGATTCTGTTGACAGTAGTAGTTGTTTCTATCATCGCTTCTTTACTTGGAATTTTATAAGAATAAAAATTAAAAAGGGTTTATCGTTATGGATTTATGAGGCGGAGGAGATGATCCCTCTGACTCGTTTAGGAGACAGATTATTATGGAAAATATTTATAGTAAAAATGGTCTGCAGGCGGTTATCAATGCATCCGGGCGAATGACGAAGCTAGGAGTTTCCACCATTTCACAAGGCGTTGGCGAGACTTTGGTAGAGGCGGCGGGAAACTATATATTGATTGACAGCCTGTATGAATTTGCAGGAAAAAAGATCGGGGAGATGATTGGATGTGAGGATGCCTGTGTTACCTCCAGCGCATCGGCAGGAATCGCACTTTCCGTTGCGTCTTTGATCTGCAAAGATAATATTACAATGGTACATCATTTGTTTGATGCGCTTCTGAAAATTGATAAACGTGAAGTTATTCTTTTAAAAGGTCATAATGTAGATTTTGGAGCTCCGATTGCAGAGATGGTGCAGCTTGGCGGCGGGAAAATTGTAGAAGCAGGGTACGCAAACGGTTCAAAGCTTACGGATATCTCAGACGCAGTAAATGAAAATACATTGGCGATTCTTTTTGTAAAATCTCATCATTGTGTGCAAAAAGATATGGTGGATGTAAAAGACGTAATTGAGCTTGCTAATACGCTGGGAGTTCCGTGTATTGTGGATGCGGCTGCGGAAGAGGATTTGGGCCGCTATATGCAGATGGGAGCAGATATGGTCTGCTACAGCGGTGCAAAGGCGATTGAAGGTCCGACAAGTGGATTTGTGGCTTGTAAGACGACAGAACTTGCATCGAACATGCGGCTGCAGTATAAAGGAATCGGAAGAGCCATGAAAATCGGAAAAGAAGGGACCATGGGACTGCTGCAGGCAATCAAGGAATATCTTGCAGGCGAACATGTTTGTGCGGTCACAAAGTCAGATTTGGAGCAATTTGCTGCAAAAGTGAATGAAATCGATGGATGTAAGGCGGTACTGATTCAGGATGAGGCAGGCCGTGAAATTTATCGTGCGAAAATCAGTTTTGATAAGAATGCGTATGGTTTTTCTGCAAAAGAGATGATCGGCAAGCTTCAGGAAGGCGCGGCTGCCGTATATACACGAGATTATCAGCGAACATCGGTTCACTCGCAATTGACCCGCGTCCGCTTAAAAATCTGGATGAGCTGGAATATATTTACAGACGAATTGTGGAAATCGGAAAGGAGAAATGAGAAGTGAAAGGACTGAAGTTTTATAAGGATAGAGTATGCTTGAACTGCCTTACAAGTTCAGTTGAAAATGCAGTGGCATTGTATGAAGCGGCGGAAGGGCATGTGGCATTGGGACTTTTATCTGCAAATTACCCGGATGTGCAGAGTGCGGTCAAAGATATAATCCGATATCAAAAAAAGGTTGATAATTGTATTTCTGTCGGACTGGGGTCAGGAAATCCGGGGCAGTGGAAGGCAGTTGCAGAGATTTCCGAAATCATTAAACCAAAACATATTAATCAGACATTTACTGCTGGGGGATATACAAGGGCGCTTGCAGGAGAGGAACCTTTTATGAATTCCATGGTTGCTCCTTGTGGGAAACCGGGATATGTCAAGATATCTACCGGATATCTGGCAAAAGACGAAAAACCTGCGATTGTACCGGTTGCAACTGCGATCGCCATGGCAAAAGAAGAAGGCGCAAACTCTTTGAAATATTTCCCGATGGGCGGGTTGAAATGCAGAGAAGAGTATGAGGCTGTGGCAAAGGCGTGTGCGGAGCATGATTTTAATCTGGAACCGACAGGCGGAATTGATTTGGATAATTTCAGAGAAATTCTGTTAATCGCTGTAAATGCAGGCGTGAAAAAAGTAATTCCGCATGTATATTCTTCTATTATTGATAAAGAGACCGGACTGACAAAGGTGGAAGATGTAAAGGCTCTGTATGCGATGATACAGGAAGTTGTCCGGTAATGGAATATTGATTGGAGTAAACAGTTTTGAGGGCGCGGTATTTACTGCGCCTTTCTCACTTTATAGGAAAGTTCGATATTTGTTAGATTCATGAATGAAAAAAGCCCGCATAAAAGCGAGCATGATAAAGAGATGGCACTGGTTAAAAGATATAAAAACCTTCTACACCAGCCTCATCGGAAAATAAGTCATCTTCATTTAAGAAATAATCCATATCCAGAAGTTCATCTTGCTCATATTGCGAATGTCCTCAGATGTGAATCCTTCCGGTGGATGATCCATGTATTTTTTGCGTAATTCCTCGATATTAGGTTTCATGTTCTTGTCCTCCTTACAGAGGATTATAGCATAGAATATAAAAAAAGAAATCATGCAGAAGAACGTTTTCCGAGAGAGTTGGACATTACTTTCTCATAGAGTTCTTCGAGAGGTACGCGTTTGTGTTTGTAATAAAGTTCAAGTAACACCATTTTGTGTTTGCAATCGGGACATTCTAAAGGATCATAGCCAAAGGAGAGCAGGATGGCGGTCCTCCATTGATTGAAATTTCGATAAATACGATGCTTATTTTTAGAAATCGCACGAAAAAGGGTTTTATCGATTTCCCTGTGTCTGGCATATAAGCCGCCATATCGAATCATTTTGAAGTGTTTCTCGGGGATATGGCGGATTAATCTTTTGATGAAATCAATGGCAGGAAGAGTTTCTTCTATGTATTTATTATCCTCATGGCGATTGTAATGGAAAGTAACAGTATCCCCATCATAGTTGTCGATTCTGGATGTAGCAATGACAGGACGGCCAAGATAACGCCCGATGTATTTGATAACGTTCTTAGGGTCACAAAGATTCGGCTTTGCATAAACGTAGAATCCTTGTTTATGTTCACGGTAACATCTGGATTTCACCTTTTTAAACGAAGGACCAATGATCGTCTCCATTTCATTCAGTAGAGCGGTACGGAAGGCATTGCGAAGAAAGTTGTAGTTAAAATATTTGACATGGCGCCAGAAACCATCATCGCTAAATCCCCCTTCCGAGATGAGACAGTGAATATGAGGGTTCCATTTGAGGTCTCTGCCGAAAGTGTGTAAGACCATGATAAAGCCGGGGGTAAAGTTTTTGGATTTATTCATTTGAAAAAACATACGAGAGATGACACTGTTCACCGCGTGAAAAAGACAGTTGAGCAGAGACCGGTCATTGAGAAAGAAGTCCCTGAGATTTTCATCAATGGTAAAAACGCAATGTCGATGATTCACATTCACGAGTTTAAAAGACATACTGGTAGTGCGTTCCATGGCATATTTATTGCCACAGGTAGGACAAAAACGACTGTGGCAACGGAAAGGGACAAATTTCCAATTTTTACAATGTGTGCAGATATACATGGCGCCACCATAGGAAGGATCACCACAGTTAATTACTTTTTCGATGTTTTCCATTACAACAGGTCTTGGTTTTAAATCGTATTCAATTATTTCATAATAATCTCTGAGCATCTTCTGTATCACATTCATGAGATTATTATGAAACAAAGTAGGAGAGAAAGCAAGCCTTACCCCTCAAGATTGAGGGAGGGCACTGAAAAAGTAGATAATACTGCCTATATTTGATACAATGTGTATATCAAATATAGGTGGTGTTTTTATTAGGTAACAGTTCAGACATCAATGTCATTTAGATAAGATAAAAGAAAGCATAGGGGCGATGGGAAAACTAAGGAAATAGTTCATAAAAGCAGATGGTATAGATAGAAAAGTCTGATTTTTTTCATTCTGTATCAGCTGTGGAGAAAAATAATTGCATGAAAAAAAGCAGGTTTACATCTGCTTCATAAAAAGTATTATGGATATTGATGGAGCTGCCAGATTTATGCTGCGCGATAGATAAAATACCGTGGCTTTCGGAAGTGCGCCGTTTGGAGTCGGGGATACTTCCGTTCATCCCGGACAGGATTAATTCCTTCTGAAGCAGTGCCACATCACGTCTATGGGGTCTTTCCGGGTATCCGGACGGAGAAAGACCCTGCATATATGAGCGGCTCTGCTAAAATTCACTTTATATTTATGCTTTGTTTTTCTCCGTTTAATCACGGTATGATTGATCAATGTTTCTGTTATGTTGTATGCAATCAGCTTAGCCCAGATTTCTTGTTGAATGTATTCCGGTTTATAGGCATGAAAGTTGCTCAACCCAATCGTATATTTCAACTTTCGGAACGAGCCCTCGATAGTCCATCTCCAGCCATAAAGTTTTTTGATTTCTTCCATAGGAAACGCATCTTCCTCTAAATTTGTAATGATACATTCCATTGTGTTTTCTGCGATTGGAAATCGGAGGACACGAAAATAAAGTGTATAGAGTGGATTTTTCACTGGGTCAAGAAAGTCACAGGAAGATTTATTGGTCAGGCACCGATAGACCTGTGGCTGATTTTTTATCTCTTTTGTCTATTTTCGTGTAAGAATCAACGATAAAGTACGATCGAAAGTTCCATAATCTGATATGGGTAAGTGCGTAAGAATCCCACGCTGCCAAGATCTTTTGCCCGGATTAAAAACTTCCATCCTTTTTCCTGTGCATGGGTAAGGACGTTATAACTTTCATATCCGCGGTCTGTGATCAGCAGTACCGGTTCTTGGACTTTGGAACGCTGCATCATGTCTATAAGAGCCCCGGTTTCATTGGGATAACGGCCAGACTGAATAATGACATCTGTATAAATGCGATTTTTCAGATCATACAAAGCATTCAAATGAAGATGGTTATATCCTTTTTGATTGAGTTTCAAAGAGTTATGGCGTCTAAGAGTATCTTTATCTTCTGGATTATGAGCAATGGCTAAATCAGAGCCATCACAAGCAAACAGACGGTATCCACGATACGTGTCCATGGATGTGAAAGAATCATTGAACGCATGGAATAAAAAATCCATAGAATCAGGCAATAATTTTTGACATTGTTGAGAAAAGGCGGGAATAGAAGCCATTTCCGGCTGAAAATCCCAGAATTCCATCCATTCCCGACGGATCGTATTTCCATTCATGCTTAAAAGAAATCGAATTGTATCCCAGAAAGAAACTTTACGTTCTCTGGAAAAATCTTTCCCCGGCTGTTTCACAAACAAATGAGAGGCAGACTGCATATCAGAAATGGTGGAGAGGAGATTTTTCTTTAAAGTTACAGGTGATTCGTGTGTCATAGGGGAGCCTCCTTAAATAAAAAATATATTTAAGTGCTTCGCCGCAAATTTGGGGTGATTTGTCAAGCATTATTTTAATTTTATTACAAAAAAGAGCGAGCACATAAATTTACTGTACTCACTCTTTGGAACTAGCTTAACTTATTGACATTGGTCGCAAAATTATCAAACCAGATGATGGAGCGGCGCTCTTAGTTTATTCATCCTCCATACGGCTTTTCTGCGCAAAAGGCGCAATTTTCTGAAACATCTCCAGAGATTTTGAATCTTCATTTAAGAAATTTAAAAAGATAATATCAAAAAGCATTAAAATAAAAATTTCCCGGGTTATGGTATCATTGTTTTTCAGAGAATTTGTCTTCGGAATCAGGAAAACAATATCTGCATAAGCGGAACATATCGATTTTTCGTAGTTGGAGATAAGCGCAATAAAACTGTCATTCTGAATGATTTCTCCAAGCGCCTCTGCAAGAGCGTGTCTGTTCCCGGAAAATGTAATAATAATAAAAAGTTCTTCTTGAGTGGCAAGACTGGCGCGGAATTTCAAGGCGTCCCGGGTGGTAATCGCCTGAACGTCCATTCCCAGTAATGTAAATTTGTTCGTTGCCAGCTCAGCAACGTTTCGATTTTGGTCAAGCCCTACAATGTAGATGCGCTTTGCCGCAAGCAGTTGCTTTCTGAGAATATCAATATGGTCCGGTTTTATCAGTTTAAAAAGCGCTTCTATTAAAATATTATAGTCCTGCATCAATAGCGTGTAGGAGTTATGACTGATGATAGTGCTCTCTTTTTCAAGTTCATTTTGTAACGTATATTTTAGCTCGCTCAAACCAGAAAATCCTACTTTTTGTGCAAATCGTACAATGCTTGCATCAGAGACATTAATTTTGGCGGCAAGACTCTGGGCGCTTCCGGTGAGGAATTCCTGAGGGGCAGTTTTGATAAACTGAACGATTTTCCAGTCGGTTTTTGTAAATTGATTTGACATACCGTCTATGCGGGACATCAGCGAAAATAAGCCTTTTTTTTCATTTTTCATAGTTAAATCTCCGACAAAATATGGAAATAATATGGGTACTTGTTACTTTATATAATAACAATAGAAATCTTAAATAGCAAGAGCGAATGTAATTTACTACAAAAATGTAGTAAATTACAAACTTGTAGCAAAATAACGAAATTATAAGTCATTATTGAAAATTAAAATGTAATATCCCATCTTTAACAGTTAAGAAAAGAAAAATCGCTGTATCCCTTGTATTTATTGGGATACAGCGATTTTTATTGTTGTCACAGACTATAGTAATTTATTCTTTTCCCTTACTTTTTTCTGGATATTTCTTATTTTACTTTTGCTTATGAATTGATAATCCGTTCTGAAACCACAGATCTCATGTAAATCATCTGTAATAGTTTCCCGTTTGTATAAAGGATAAATCCCTGCTCCTGTATTTCGGCGAAATTTATTTCTTTTAGAGTATCCAGTAATTCTTCACAGGTATATTTAGAATTCAGTTTTTTCTCAAGAAAACGGTAAATCATCAATGCAAGGAAACAAATCAAGGAATGTGCGTTGATCTGGTTTTCATCCTGTAAATAAACAGGACTTGCAGAAAAATCTGTTTTCATAATCCGGAAGCATTCCTCTATCTGCCATCTGCTCTCACTTACTTTTAAAATATTACCGACTTCATCATCCAAAAGGTCTGTGCACACAGCATAAAGTCTATCATACTGAACTTCTTCAGAAATCTTATTTTCATCTAGACAATGCTTAACATCTGCAGCTTCCCCTTCTTTTGTGACAGCCATGATTCCAATGAAACGTGCCGGTTCATTTGGGTTTTTACGGTTTTTTTTGTGTTTCCTGAATGGAGCATTTTTTGCGCCCGTTCAGCCTGCTGGTCACGGATGGGTTTTTGATAAAGGGCATATTTAGGCCACTTATAAATGATTTTCTACGCAAAATGGCAAAATTTCGGCATCAGGAAAATCAAGATGTAAGCGCCGGAACAAGGATAAGGTTTTTTATCGATAAACCAGCAGCTATGATCTCTTTTC
>ENA-OQCK01001128-OQCK01001128.1-human-gut-metagenome-genome-assembly--contig:-NODE-1128-length-10703-cov-1.813446_pt1 | contig 10703 bp, 16 predicted proteins | sample MGYA00242498_ERZ504578 | MGnify/ENA primary metagenome ERZ504578 (study PRJEB26092, sample SAMD00036229) | human gut metagenome | host: Homo sapiens | study: EMG produced TPA metagenomics assembly of... | reverse complement strand
TCTGGGGGGCTTGGCATAAACGAAGTCTATCATCCGCACGAATATACCAAGGAACTGACTAGTCTCTGCATGACCTTGCAAAGACGGAAGATCCCGACCGTTACACTGTTTCGGTAAACGGCTACGGACACATGGAGCATCCGGTCAACCTGAACGCCGACATACAGGGAATGAACCGCTATTTCGGCTGGTATGAAAAGAAATTGCAGGATATCGAACCGTGGGTGGAAGGCTTGGAGAAGAACTATCCGGACCAGAAACTGATGCTGACGGAATACGGAGCCGATGCCAACTTGTTGCACCAGACGGAATATCTGGAGAACTCGTTGAACTGGACGAAGCCTTTCTATCCGGAAACGTTCCAGACGAAAACACACGAATACCAGTGGAGCGTGATTGCAGGGCATCCGTATATCGTCGCTTCTTATTTATGGAACACTTTCGATTTTGCCACTCCTCTGGCCAACCGCGGCGACCTTCCCGCCCGTAACATGAAGGGGCTGGTGACGTTCGACCGCAAGACGAAGAAAGACTCTTATTTCTGGTACAAGGCGAACTGGAGCGAAGACCCTGTCCTCTACCTGACACAGCGTCGGAATGTGGATCGCGAAAAGAAAGTCACCTCCATCACTGTCTATTCCAATATCGGCGAGCCGAAAGTCTTCTTGAACGGCCAGGAGCTGTCCGGCATCCATAAAGGTTATACCGACGTACATTACATTGTAGACAATGTCACCCTCAAAGACGGAAAGAACGTCGTGAAAGCTGTCGTCCAGAGTGACGGTAAGACATACGAAGACACCATCGAATGGATGTACACCGGAGAGAAAAAGAGGGAAGCGGATTCCTTCTCCATCAAAGGGGTACATGCTGGGTTTGAATAAAAAAACAACATACTAATTAAATATAGCTGGCCTTGACTGTAGACGTCACTGAAGTTCGCCCGATTTGTGCAGCTTTAGTGGCGTTTTTTCATATCCAATCATATACTTAAAGGTTCCTTGGAGGTGGTTATATTTAAATTTAAATCAGACAATATCCCCCAATAAAATAAATATCTACAATAAACCATTGTCTCCTAACACTATACTAGAAATAGTGGTTTGTTAAAAAATATTACCCTTGCTACTAATTACAACTATATGGGTAGGAAATCGAATTAGATGCAGTAGTAGTTTCGATTTGAACCAATGGCTTTTTTTTACCTTATATTACAATAAGGGTAAAAAAAGACATATCGAGGAAAAAGCGGATTTACCATTCCGATGAATGGATGTGTATAAACGAATCTGAAGAAGGCAAATCTGACATTTTGCAAAAAAACAAAATCGCCAGTAAAATTTCTCATCACACAAAGAGTTATATTAATTCCTTTTCTTACTTTTGCAAGAAACCGTATCAGAGATAGCAGATGGGTAAAGGAACAAAAAGCATAGCCTTTTATTTGATGATGATCCTGGTCTTTGGCTCACTTATGTATTTCATAGTCAAAGAAGGAGAAAGCCAGCAGGTCGGAACAGCCGTTCAGACCATGCAAAATGCCCCCAAAACGATGGGGGAAGGCTTTCTTGTGTTCTGGGATTCGGTTGCTCATCACATCCAATCGTCGATGGGAATCCTCCTTCTGCAAATCATTACCATATTAATCGTCTGCCGCCTGTTCGGCTGGATGTTCCAAAAGATCGGCCAACCCACTGTTATCGGTGAAATCGTAGCCGGTATTGTACTCGGTCCGTCCGTGCTCGGCCACCTCCTGCCGGGAGTATCCGCGTTTCTTTTTCCACTCGAGTCATTAGGTAATATCACCATATTAAGCCAATTCGGCTCATTCTTTTCATGTTTGCCATCGGTATGGAACTGGATATCGGCGAAGTCCGCAAAAAATTGAAAGAGACCATCCTGATCAGCCACACCAGTACGGTCGTGCCGTTTTTCTTCGGTATGCTGACAGCCTATTATGTCTATGGATCTTATGCTCATAAAGGGACGCCGTTTCTCTCGTTCGCCCTCTTTATCGGGATTGCCATGAGTATCACGGCCTTTCCCGTTCTGGCCCGTATTATTCAGGAAAAGGGGTTGACCAAAACACATTTGGGAACTATCTCATTGGCAAGTGCAGCCAACGGAGATATCACAGCCTGGTGCCTGTTGGCCGTCGTGATTGCTATCGCTCAGGCCGGCAGTATGCTGAGTGCCGTTTACAATATATTGTTTTCCATCCTGTATATCCTCTTCATGTTTCTTGCCGTTCGTCCTTTCTTACGGATGATCGGCACATATACCATATAAAGAGGTAATCGACAAAGCACTGGTAGCCTTGATGTTCCTATTACTGATCGTTATCCTCCTATTTTACTGAAATATTGGGGTTGCATGCTCTCTTCGGCGCCTTTATTGCAGGCGTGGTCATGCCGGGAAACATCAAATTCCGCAAGATCATGACAGAGAAGGTGGAAGACGTGTCATTGGCGCTTTTCCTTCCGCTTTTCTTTGTCTCGACCGGATTGCGTACGGAGATCGGCTTGTTGAACACTCCGGAACTTTGGGCCATGTGCGGAATCTTCATAGTAGTGGCTATTATCGGTAAGTTCGGAGGAGCACTGTTTTCCGCCCGTTTTGTCGGTGAAAGCTGGAAAGACAGTCTTTATATCGGGGCCTTGATGAATACGCGCGGTCTGATGGAACTGGTCGTGCTGACGATCGGCTATGAGATGAAGATATTGCCGCCTTCCATTTTCGTCATGTTGGTGCTGATGACATTGGTCACGACCTTTATGACGATACCGTTGGTCTCGTTCATTAAATTATGTTTCAAGACACGCGAAAAGATCAAGGAACACCAGGTTTATGCGGATCCGACCGATGGGATATTCAAGGTGCTCCTTTCATTCGGACGTGCCGGAAACGGACAGATTATGCTTGATGTCGCCCACCAGATGTTTGCCCGTGGGAAGAACAAACTGGACCTGACGGCGCTTCACCTGACCGTCGGCTCCGATGTCAATCCGTTGCATACGGATAATTTCGAGGAAGTGAGTTTCGGCCCTATCTTGTATGGAGCCAAAAATTAGGCATGAACATCCATACACGCTACGAGGTTTCGAATAACGCCGGACAGGATATTTGCGACATTGTCAATAACGAAGGATTCGACTTTCTGCTGGTCGGTTCCGGTATCTCCATGAGCGACTCGCCGGACGATATCGCGGCTACCCGCTACCGTACCTCTTTCTATAACCGCTTTTTCAAACGCTTCAAAGCTCCCGAATCTTGGTTTTATCCCGGAGCATTGCTGAAAGACAAGACCAAGATGTTTATCGCCCGCAGCAATTGCGACGTCGGTGTGTTCATCAACCGCAATTTCGTGAAGGCTTCCAATACATTGGTCGTCATCAGCTCCGAAGAAGACCTCTTCCTGCTCGACTACACAAGGACATTGCTGAAAGCGACTCACGGTTCTGCAGGCATTGTAGCCAAGATATCCACCACACGCCCGGACATGACCGGATTGTCAAAGAACTTTGGGATTTCGTCTCGTCTACCCCGCAAACTCATTTGCTGCCGGATAAAGACCTGACACCGGGATTGTTCAATAGCTATAACTTCATGCTGATCGGCTACAACACCTGGAACGATGTATCCGAACATCGTAAAGAGGCACTTCAAAAAATGCCGTCGACATTAATTTTGAATAAGAACAAACGGAATTCTTCGGATAATTAACCCGAAACTTATGCATTTTATGTGAGTTTTTTCTTCTATCTTTGTGCGAAACCAATCTCAAAAAATCATGGAGTCGCTAAATCTAATAAAGAATGACCCTTGGCTGGCCCCCTATAAGGAGGCGATCGAAGGACGATACCAATATGTGGTAAACAAAGAAAAGAGCTTGACCGGTAACGGTAGACAGACGTTGTCGGAAATGGCTTCCGGGTATCTTTACTTCGGATTGCATAAAACAAAGAGTGGATGGGTTTTCGTGAGTGGGCACCCAATGCCACCGCTATATACCTGATCGGAACTTTCAACGGATGGAAGAAAGACGACCGGTACAAGCTGCAACGGTTGGGCAATGGCGTTTGGGAGATCACGCTTGCAGAAGATTTGCTGCATCATGAAGACCTGTTCAAACTTCTGGTCGAATGGGAAGGAGGCAGCGGGGAACGTATTCCTGCATGGATACGGCGCGTCGTTCAGGATGAAAATACCAAAATTTTCAGCGCGCAAGTATGGAATCCGGAGAAACCTTATGTATTCAAGCATAAGCGGTTTAAGCCTAATGTCTCTCCTTTGTTGATTTATGAATGCCATATCGGTATGGCTTCGAATGAAGAAAAAGTCGGCAGTTACGACGAATTCCGCCGTATGGTCTTACCTCGTATTGCGAAGGAAGGATATAATGCCATTCAGATCATGGCTATTCAGGAACATCCTTATTACGGCTCGTTCGGTTATCAATGTCAGCAGCATTCTTTGCCGCATCTTCCCGTTTTGGAACGCCGGAAGAGCTGAAACAGTTGATAGACGAGGCTCATGGCATGGGGATCGCCGTAATTATGGATATCGTACATAGCCATGCTGTCAAGAACGAAGTAGAAGGACTCGGACGTTTCGATGGGTCTTACACGCAATATTTCCTGGGCGGTGCCGTCGCGAGCATCCGGCTTGGGACTCCCTCTGTTTCGACTATGGGAAGAATGAAGTGCTTCATTTTCTGTTGTCGAACTGCAAGTTCTGGCTGGACGAATATAAGTTCGACGGTTTCCGTTTCGATGGCGTGACCTCGATGCTTTATTACAGTCACGGGTTGGGCGAGGCATTCTGCAATTACAGTGATTATTTTAACGGCCATCAGGATGGTGATGCATTGCGTATCTGACGTTGGCTAATAAATTGATCCACGAAGTCAATAAGAATGCGATTACGATTGCCGAAGAAGTCAGCGGGATGCCCGGTTTGGCTGCTAAATATGAAGATGGAGGTTATGGTTTCGACTATCGTATGGCAATGAATATTCCCGATTACTGGATCAAGACGATCAAGGAAAAGAAAGACGAAGACTGGCATCCTTCTTCTATTTGGTGGGAGACAACGAACCGCCGTGCCGACGAAAAGACAATCAGCTATGCGGAAAGTCATGACCAGGCGTTGGTGGGTGACAAGACGATCATTTTCCGTCTGATCGATGCCGATATGTATTGGCATATGCAGAAAGACGATCATAATTTTATGGTGGAACGCGGTGTGGCTTTGCATAAAATGATCCGTCTGGTTACGGCTCCACCATCAACGGAGGCTATCTGAACTTTATGGGAAATGAATTCGGCCACCCGGAATGGATCGATTTTCCGCGCGAAGGAAATGGCTGGTCGCATAAGTATGCACGCCGCCAATGGGATTTGGTCGATAATATGGATTTGAAATATCATTTCTTGGGCGATTTCGATCGTGAAATGTTGGAGATGATCCGTAGCGTGAAGAACTTCCAGTCCACTCCGATACAGAAAGTCTGGGATAACGATGGAGATCAGATTTTGGCTTATATGCGGAAAAATCTGGTATTCGTATTCAATTTCAGTCCGACAAAATCGTTTACCGATTACGGCTTCCTTGTGCCGAAGGGAGAATATGAAGTGCTGCTGAATACCGATGCCACCCGTTTCGGAGGTTTCGGGCTCGCGGATGACTCCATTCACCATTTCACACAGTTTGACCCGTTATATAAAAAAGAGAAGAAAGAATGGCTCAAATTATACATTCCGGCACGTAGCGCCGTCGTATTGAGGAAAATGAAATGAGTTTTAAATTTATGATTTATGATTTATGATTTGTGGTCAACGCATAAATCATAAATCATAAATCATAAATCTGACGAATCCGACAAATCATAAATCATCAATCATAAATTACTCATGTTATATCCAATGACATTTAAGCCTATCCTTAAGAGTATTATCTGGGGAGGCTCTGACATCTGCCCGTTTAAGGGATCACTCCGGTACAGGAAGGTATCGGCGAAGTTGGGAACTTTCACATGTTGAGGGGAATTATTCCATTGTGGATAATGGTGCACTCGAAGGTAAAACGCTGGATGAACTGATCCGTACATATGGCAAACAACTGTTGGGGGAAAAGGTGGTCGAACAGTTCGGTTCCACATTTCCTTTATTGATCAAGTTTATTGATGCACGCGATGATTTGTCTATCCAGGTTCATCCGGATGACGAATTGGCTAAGAAGCGTCATAATTCTTTCGGCAAGACAGAAATGTGGTATGTGATCAACGCAACCAAAGGTGCCGGTTTGTATTCTGGTTTTTCAAAGCAGATCGATGCGGATGAATATGTGAAACGTGTCGAGGACAATACGATCATGGACGTGTTACAGCGTTACGAAGTGAATCCGGGCGATGTTTTCTTCTTGCCTGCAGGTCGTGTACACGCAATTGGGGCCGGTTGCTTCATCGCTGAAATTCAGCAGACAAGCAATATCACCTATCGTATATATGATTATGACCGTAAGGGACCGGATGGCAAAGGGCGTGAATTGCATACCGAACTGGCAAAGGATGCGATCGACTATACCTTGTATCCGGACTACCGCACCCATTACAAGGCGCATACGAATGCGACCGTAGAACTTGCCGCCTGCAAGTATTTTACAACGAATTTGCTGGATGTCGATACGATCATGGTTCGTGATTTCTCTGAGCTGGATTCTTTCGTCGTTTATATTTGTATGGAAGGTAAAGCTTCTATCCGTGATAATAAAGGCAATGAAATTTATATTCACCAGGGACAAACAGTCCTGATTCCGGCTGATACGGATGTCGTGACGATTTCACCGGTTCCGGGTGCCAAGTTCATGGAGACGTATATTGGATAAAGACGGTGTGTCAAAATCTCCTTGATAAAATGCCGCAGGTTTTCCGGATCATCCGGAGGCCTGCGGCATTTGTTTTTATTCGATTGTCAACTCTAATCTCTGTAAGGCTTTATCGTCGGATGAACCGCCATAGAGTATCTGGTATTTTCCGGGGCGGACTTCCATCGTTTGTGTATTGTCGTTAAAGGAGTGGAATGTTTCGGGAGCCAGTTCGATGTTGACTTCCTGACTGTCGCCAGCTTTTACGTGTACAGCAAGAAGGCCTTCAGCGCCTTGATCGGTCCTTCCGGATCGTTCGGATTTTTGATGTAGATTTGGGCGACTTCGTCACCATCCATTTTGCCGGTGTTGGCAATGTCGAACGTCAGTGTAACAGATTGGTCTTTGGCAATCTTACCAGAAGACAGCTTCGCATTCCGATAGGCAAAGTTCGTGTAGCTCAAGCCATATCCGAACGGATAAAGCGGCGTTTCGGTCATATAACGATAGGTACGGCCTTTCATGCTGTAATCTTCGAAGTCCGGCAACTGGTCGATCGATTTATAGAATGTGACCGGCAGGCGGCCTGACGGGTTATAGTCGCCAAACAGGATGTCGGCAACTGCTGTTCCGGCTTCCTGTCCTCCATACCAGGCATTCAGAATGGCGTCGATGTTGGCCTCTTCCCAGTTCAAAGCCAGAGCACTACCCGTACAAAGCACATAAACAACCGGCTTGCCTGTCGCCTTCAGTGCTTTTACCATTCTTGCTGTACTTCGGCAGTTCGATATTGGTGCGGTCTCCTTTTTTGAAACCTTCCACGTTGACCGGCATTTCTTCACCTTCCAGGCGGGGAGAAATACCTCCGACATAGACAATCACATCCGCATCTTTGACTTTGGCGGCTGTAGCGGCATAATCGACAGGCCGACGCGTACCGATCTGGAAATTGAGGTCGGCGCTGCCCATGCGTTGCATATATTCGATCTTGACAGGATATTTCTTTCCCTTTTCTGCATTCAGCATATACGTCTTTTCCGCTCCGTATTCGTTTTCCCATACTTCGGCTACTTTTCATCTCCGATAAAGAGACGGAAGGCGTCGTTTCCTGACAACTTGATCTCGACCTGTTCCGTCTCAGGCGCTTCAAACTCGCCGGTGAAACGTGCTGTGAAGTTTGTCAGGTTTACATTCGGTGCGAACTGCGTGTTTCCACCTGTCGTATAATGCAACTGGCTTGCTAAACCTTTGTAAGCCGCTTCTCCCTTGAATTCCGTATTGTTGAAAAATTCGGAAGCGAATCCCTGTCCGGCAGGGAGGTGATGTGGCTGCCCAAGTCTTGGATTACGAAGTCGGCGGCATGATTACATCCCAATTCGTAGATGACTTCTGTATCGGGTACTTTGTTGCGGATACCTTCCAATATTGTTACGGTATGTGTCGGGAAGCCATTGTAGTTCGCCCAAAGCATGGTCGAGTCGGCAGCGTTCGGACCGACAACCGCAATTTTCCGGATCGTTTTACTCAGTGGCAGTGTGTTGTTCTTGTTCTTCAGCAACACCATACTCTTATGCGCCATTTCGAGTGCTTGGGCCACATGTTCGGGGCTTTCCACCACATTGTACGGGATTTGTGCATAAGGAACCCGTTCGTCCGGATCGAACATGCCTAATTCAAAACGCCCTTTCAGCAGTCGGCGGAGGGACACATCCAGATCGTTTTCGGATATCTTTCCGTCTTTCAGAGCTTTGACCAAAGCTCGGTAGCTGTTGCCGCATTCCAGATCTGTGCCGTTCAGGACGGCATCGGCAGAGGCACTTTCTGCATCGGGATGTGTTTCGTGGCGAGGCGTGCGTTCGTCCCGTTCCCAGAAGTCATTGATCGCACCGCAGTCGGAGAGGATGATGTTTTCATATCCCCAACTGTTCCGGAGGATGTCGATGAGCAGTTTGTCGCTACTACAGCAGGGCTTGCTTGATAGCGGTTGTAGGCGCACATGACTTCCTGTACATTCCCTTCTTTCACTAAGGTTTCAAAAGCCGGCAGGTAGGTTTGCCATAGATCACGAGGTGTCACCGTTACATCGAATTCGTGACGGTTCCATTCCGGCCCGCTATGGACTGCATAATGCTTGGCGCAAGCATGTGTCTTGAAGTATTTGGGATCGTCTCCCTGCAAGCCTTTCACTACGGCAACGCCCATCCGTTCTGTCAGGTACGGATCTTCTCCATAGGTTTCCATGCCACGTCCAACGGGGATCACGGAAGATATTGATATTCGGGGTCCAGAAGGTCAAGCCTTTGTAGCGGTCGTATTCTTTATCCTTTTGATACTGATGGTATTTGGCGCGGGCTTCGTCGCTTACCATCGTGAATGTCTCATACAGTGCGTCGTCATCGAAAGTAGCCGCCATCGCGATTGCTTGTGGGAAAACGGTCGCTTTTCCGGCACGTGCGACACCGTGCAAGGCTTCGTTCCACCAATCGTATTGGGGAATTCCGAGACGTTCGATTGCCGGAGTCGTATTCATCATTTGTCCGACCTTCTCTTCCGCAGTCAGACGCTTCAAGAGGTCGTCTATACGTTCGTCGATAGGGAGATCGGGGTTGCGGAACGGATAATCTTCTTGTCTTTGACTACAAGAAACAGACAGCAATAATGTCAATGCTGCCACCGTCAGATGTTTCATTCTCATGTTATTAAATTTTAGATATTGTATGATTTACGTTTTATCTTATTGTAAGATGTTTGTTATTAGATATTTATTGTGATAAATTGTGTTGCAAAACTAATGGTTTACTTGCATTTCTTCAAGTAGAATTACTTTAAAATAGGTTACTTCGTCCGTTATTTTAGCAAATGTCCTAATTTTTGTAAAATCGAATAATAAAAAGAAAAAGAGATGAAGAAGTTTTTAAGTATGCTTTTGGTAGCGGTGGGACTTGTGTCTTGTGGAGATGATGATAAGCCGTATATTCCCGAGTTGAATAAACTGACGAGTGTAACATGTACGAAAAACGGAAATGCTTTTTTTAACGCGGATATCACTTACGATCAGGACAAGCAAATCAATCGGATTATATTGACTACGGAAGGAAACCAGTTTACCGATAATTATATTATTGTAGACAAGACGATTTCCGTAAGCGGGGTGAAGATGGTCGACGGTTCTCCGACTAATCCGTTTGTTCATACGGTTTACACGTTGAGCGGAAATATGATTGCGGCCAAGGAAGAAAAGGCTGAAAACGAATATATAAATAATGCGGTGTATACACAAACGGAAAGCAGTTATACTTATAGCTCTAACTGGCTGAAATCGGTTTCTAAGGTTATTCGACACGCTAATAAAGACGGTTCGTATAGGGAGATTTTTGTAGGCGAAGTAGACCGCTATTCTTGGGAAAATGGAAATGTGGTGTATTATGCGGAATTGCCACACAAAGAGATTACATATGAATATGACTCCCAGTTGCGTCCGGCAAACTTCCCGTTACGGTTGTCAATTCATTCCAGCCTGTCGGTTTTGATATGGTTTCTCCGATAAACTTTATGTATGGGAAGATGAACCAAAATTTGCCGACCCGCGCCTATTGGTATTATATTTCTGGTGCTGCGGATATCCGTGCCGAATATACATTCCGCTATACATTGACCGGCGATTATATCACAGGCATGACGATTGAAGAAAATATCAAGCCTGATCTTGAGACCGGCGATCCTGCGGAAAACAACACGTATGAATATGCGTTTGTCTATAATTTCGTGGCAGAACAGAAGTAGAGAGCTCTACTTCAATAATCGGGGCGTAGCGGGCAGTTCTTTCTTGAGCTTGCGCG
>ENA-OQCK01001127-OQCK01001127.1-human-gut-metagenome-genome-assembly--contig:-NODE-1127-length-10703-cov-2.982318_pt1 | contig 10703 bp, 13 predicted proteins | sample MGYA00242498_ERZ504578 | MGnify/ENA primary metagenome ERZ504578 (study PRJEB26092, sample SAMD00036229) | human gut metagenome | host: Homo sapiens | study: EMG produced TPA metagenomics assembly of... | reverse complement strand
CAACAATACATCGTCGTAGGTTAATCCGTCCATTACGATTTTATCTGCAATAAATGACATAGGGCTTTATGCGTTTAGATTTTATTGCGTGCAAATATACGCATTTTATTCAATATGGGAAAACGATAGAATATTTTTTTGCTAAGAGAATACGAAATTTTGCAGAAATAAAAAGAATCAGTCCCCCAAATGGCTCACATAAAACAATTACAAAAAAACAGGGAGTTCATGAAACAAATGAAGCGCTTTTATTCTTCTGGTCCAGTGTTTTTCATTAAATTTGTACTTTGAACAAAAGAAACAAAAGAAACATGGAAAAACAACCGCAATTTCCCTTTGCGCCCAAAGACTTCGCACGCTGCCTTAACGCCACATGCCCCCGTTCCCAAAACTGCCTGAGACGAACTGCCGCCCTGCAGGATACGATGAACATCTATTTCTCAAAGTGGTAAACCCGCTCCGTTATCCCAAGAGGGTGAAGAATGTGAACTGTTCCGTTCCACCGACAAAGTGCGGATGGCATGGGGAGTCACCCACCTGCTGGACAATGTGCCCTACAAAGAAGGCAGCCTACTGCGCAATATGATCATCAACCACCTGGCAGAAGCCAGTATTACCGGTGCTTCCGCAAGGAACGCCCTTTTTCACCACAGGACCAACAGACCATCCGCCTTCTGTTCCGCCAGAGAGGCATCAGCGAAGAGCCGTCATTCGACTACTACACAAATGAATTTAACTGGTAATATCCGTCACACTGTCACAGCCGCATGCAACACATTGTGCGACAACAGTTTACCACTGTGACAGATGGTGTGACGGATGGTGTGACGGACTTTTATCTGTCACACCGCCGCCTCCGGACCTCATCATGCCCTTACCAGCTGATACACAGTGCCTTTACGTGTATGCCGTGAAGGAATACCCTGTTTCCTCAAAATTCGTCCGAATGCCGCCACCCTCTTGGCGTTCAATGGAATATCCACTTCCTGATGCAATATCTTCAATATTTCGGCAGGCGCCATCCACTCGCCCTCTTCCCCCGCTTCCGCCATGCGGAAATAACGGAAAAGGAACTGCTCTTCAGGAGAATATTGCTGAAATTCGCGGTTCGCCTCCGTCATGACATACTCGTCCGCATCATTAAACCAGTAACGCTCGCCGTGCGCCAGCTCGTGCATGGCCTGTGCATACAACTGATCGTAGTCTATGGGACGCGAGGTATCAATCACCCCCTTCACCTCAATGCAGATGAAGCGGCGGCTGCCCGAAGGATCGGTCAGCAAATCCTTGTGGTTACTGGTGGCAATGAACGAAGCATAGCGGCGCATCTCCACCACCGATGTGCCGTAAGGCCGGCGCGCATTCACCACCGGCTTTTGCAGGATGTGCTTCAAGAATCCCTGTTGTGTGGCGCTCACCTGGTCGAACTCGTCAATGTTGATCAACGCGAAGCGATTCAGGCTTAGTTCGACATCTTTCTTGCGTGAGAAATCGAGGCTGTCCGTATAGTAGGAACATTCGGAAGGCGGCATGATGCTGCGGCAAAAGGTGGACTTGCGCGTTCCCTGCGCTCCCACCAGCAGGGGCGAAACACTGTTGGCATAGCGCTTGTCCATCCCCCGCCAATGAGCCACCATGTTCAGAAACCAGCGATGGAACAATTCGGGCCAATGCGGATTGTCACAAGGTACGGTCTGCGCCAGCGGACGGATGCGGTCGCGTCCGTCCCACTCCGGAAGGTTGAACAGAAAATCCTCCAGCGGATTATACACCGGCACACGATTGGAATACACATAGCGGCTGATATCCCTGTCCCACAGGGGGATACCTTCGGCCTGTGCATCCAGGGCGATGCTGTTCAGCGCACGCTTGTCCACCGGCTGAAAGCGGAAGCAGAAGGAATGCCGCTCGCGGAACTCCGCCTCGCCGGTCTGCACGTTAAAGCGAAATTCATAACGTCTTTTCATAAACTCGGCAATGAGGACCGACAATTGCTGCTCACGGCTCAAAGCGCATTTGCTTCCGAAATCCTGACGCCGGCTGTACACATTCCGCACCACCTGACGCACCAGTCCAACGGTTTGCGTGCAAAATGACGGAAACGCGCCCTGCTGACCACCGCTTCCTCCGGAATGCCCGACCGGAAACAGTTCAACGCCAGTTGCGAAAGAAGGGTATCCCAGCTATAGGAGGACTTTTCATCGGCCGGATCGGGCTTATCCAAATCAATGTAAGCCTGCCTCAAGGCCGCCTCGAACAGCATGGAGAGCGCATCTGCCGTTTCATAACTCCCCAAGGCACGTTCCAAAGGACGCTGGCCGGAGACAGCAGGTTCGGTATGCAAGGCCATTTCATCGGGCATCCCCATAGGCTGTGACAGGTAGAACTGCACGGAGTCCGGCCGGTAAAGCACATCGGGTCATAGGAAAGGCGTGAATATTGTTCCAGGAAAGGTTCCTTGGGACGGATATCGAATGACAACTGGGGCTGGTAGCACTTCACCGCCATGATGTAGGCATGAGCATGAAACGCTTCCGCCTCCGCACGGGTAAGGGGCAGCGTATTGTCGGGTCGGGTGAAAGCCACCAGGATTTTCACCGAATGTCCGCTGGCGCCCATAAAGGCGCACCGCGTCTGCGGCAACTTCCATGCCTCCCGTTTCACCTGCTCCACTTCCGCCCTGCCCGCCAAGGGGCCTACGGTCAATTCCACCAATCCGTTATAAGCTTCATGCACTGTCCGCCCTCCGTCTTGCGGAACTCGGCGGCAGGCATCATCTTGGGCAGTTTGTCCGCCGCCTCGCAATGGTCGCCGGGGAGGAAATGGCGCAACTGGCTTCTGAACATGGTGACGGGACAGGTTTTCACCTCCTCTTTCATTCTTTCTACCCATGCATCCAGTGTAAGAGTGCTCTGGGTTACATGGTTTCCGCCGTCGCGTACCTGGGTAATCTTTATCATTTATCGTGTATTTATTCGTTTTTTCCAATCTATAAAGATACGGATAAAATCGGGAAACAAAGCAATATACAGGAAGGTTTCTTTCAAAAAAAAGGACGCGAAGGGCACAGGAATTTCCGATAGGGAGGTGAAGCGGAAAGATATTGAAGGAATGCATTCGCGACAGGTATAATCCAGACCATTATATGCTATGATACAATGTATTGCACCATTTGGAACAATGAGTTTTTCTAATAGAAACCATTAATTCTAGCGCATGGTACAACCTGTCTTTACATATAGGAATAAGTTGTTCCACTGATAGGAATAATTTGTTCCATTAGCATGAAACTATTTGTTCCACTGGACGGAACAAACTGTTCCAACAAGTGGACAACCCACATCATGCATGTAAAAAGAGGCTGTAGCATATGTGCAAGATTAACAAAAGTCTGTCACCGTATCCGTCACGCTATCCGTCACCATCGCAACACGTTGTGATTCAAGTGTATAAGTTACCATGTGACAGATGTGACGGATGTGACAGTTTATTTTCTTTTTTATATGAGGATTGCATACTATCCACGGGATTGTACTAACTCAATAACCATGTTGTTAAAGGAGCTACAGGGGTGCAAAGTAAATTCAGCTATTATTTTGCTTGTAGGGGCGAGGTTTGCTCGCCCGAAAATAGTCTACGTTGCATATTACTCCCAAGATCGTGACCGTTGGTTCGGGCAGGCAAGCCCCACAACCGTCAAGCTAAGGAAAAACATCTACCGTAAAGCATATCCTAATGCCTCACCAAGTTCTTCCAACGAATATCTGCCGACTGCAATTCTAGTTCCTTGGCGTATCTGGAAGGGTCACCGCTTTCATTCCTGTACAAAATAATCAATCGTCTATCCTTTACCTTCATGCTTATTATATCTTCCTTCCAGAGTACCATATCCTTGTATATCTCATGACAACTCGTACTAAAAATTATAACAACAGGACATACAAATACCAAAAGAGGATAGATGCTAAAACGATGTTCTATAAAACTAGGAGAGAGAACTAAAAAAAGAACTACCACTACTATCTTAACACTAAAGAATCTGCGAAGTTTTATTCCTAAAGGCCGCTTCTTGACCTTTTTGAACTCATATCTGTCACCGGTTATGTATAATGTATCATACCGGAAGTATAATTCTTGGTCTTTCATAATTATATTTTTTTTAAGATTCATACAATCAACTCAACCTTATAACTTTTCATGATTATCCGCATATATATCACCGGATGATAAATGGGAATTTATGTGCCGGTATATTTCTCGGTACGGATGACGCTTCCACCGTAGGGGCAGACCCATGTGTCTGCTCGAAAGCATAAAGTGAATGTTATCAGCGGACACACGGGTCCGCCCCTACGGTGAAAGCATCTATAAATTAGCATTTGGTGGTATGATTGCGGATAATCATTAACTTTCTTGGCTCTTCAAGCCTGCTTTTAATTATCTGACATTCTCCTCTTTTATACATCGAACATATCTTATGCGTCATTAAGCAACGAATAACGTCGCAATATTTGCGGCAAAAATACTTAATGATTATCGTATCACCAAGCGAAGTCTTATAATGTCTCAAAGAATGCGATGATTTTGGACAAAAAACGTCTGATTAGCTTGATTTGCATCTGCATTCTCGAATCAAATTAGGGATTGTGCATTTGCAATGTCTGCAATTAGTCCCTAATTATCAAATGTTTTATTGAGTTTTTATTTATCATACAATACAATAGCTGATTAAAGAAGTCATAAAACGACATAATATCCTATTAATCAGCCTATAAAAGCGAGTTTCCAATTACATTTTATTCTTTCCGATAACGAATCTCAGTAAAATAAAAAAAACAGTAAAATAGCAGCAACTAATATTGCAGCAACTTCTCCCCCCTTATTTTGCGGTATCACATACCACAACAGACAATAAGCTATGACTGCACCAATCAACAGAGGAAACAATTTAATCCATTTTTTCCGCATTTGCTCTTTTCATTTTATAACACACAATCGGATATTCTATGATCCATTTCATTCATACAATACCAATTTGGTTTTCATGACTACATTATTCATTAGTTTGACATCGGTAAAATTAGGAATAATACAATGAACCACCTAAAAGTAAGATAGACAAATAGCAGGCTAAAAAAACATTTTATAAACAATTAGATACCAATAAATTACAAATAGAAGTTCATACAAACGGAGCGTCATCTATAGACAAGAACATCAACGGACACGCATCACAAATAGAGCGTGCCGTATCATTTGCCATAAATTCCTGCATTTTTTTCTTCATCCGGACTATCCACCCCATATTACCACCAAATCTGCTTTCCGTTTTCATACGTAAAAATCCGCTCTTCCTTTCCCTGCGTATGATTATGCAGCCAAAGCAATGCATTCTTGGGTACTTCCACATATACCAATGTGTCGTGTCCGGCTGTTTTTCTACCGAGACTGCACCATTCGTCATTCCAATAGAAAAGTTCATAGTCATCACCAGGTATCACCTCATTACTGTCGTGAACATCAGAAGCTATTTTATTATACTTGGGGTATTTGCGATGTAAGGTGACAGATTCCGTATCGGATAAAATAGGGCGGAGAGAGCGGACTTCGCCTCCTTCATATAAAATGACCGGAGCGGCGAAAGGTTTCAATATTCCCCGTTCGTGAACGACCGGAAGATATGCAATGCCTTTCCCTTCTTCCCTGTAACCGTCTATCTTGTTATCTCCCCAAAGAAGTCCCCTCCCCAGGTTCCGGAAAGTCACGTTCCCATTCCCCGAACTTGCCAAGCACCGGTATCCACTGGCTATTATTAAATGTACACAAGTACGCCTGTTTGTTCTTACCGTCCAATGGGAAACTGACATCGGACAAAGGCATATCATATCCTTGTGTCACATCTTCCTCACCGGGAGACCGGTACTGCATTCTATACACTTTAGAAACTTTATAGACCACAAAGTTCTTCCCGTCCGGTCCGTAACCGATATCAACAAAATGTCCGGCAGTGTCTTTCACTACATTCCAACAATGTGCAGAACTCCTGTTGGCCCACGCCTTGACGACATCCGTTGCCGCAGGTATGCCGATAGCACGCAAGGACAAAGTGAGGAAAGCGGTCATGTCATCACAAGTCCCCCATTGCAAACTGTCCATTTCTTCATAACTCATGATATACGGATATTTGGTCATGCCTGCATTATAACGCACCGGATAACGCATGGCAATACTACGGGCTACCTCCTGCGGAGCATTCAACGAATCCAGCCAGTGACCATAACGCTGCAAGGCAGTCCTCCGCCAGTGAGACAGAGGTTCATGAGCCACCCGATAAGGCAATACATAACTACAGAAATCATCAAATGAATAATGCTTTGCCACCCCCCTCCGATTCCATACCTTAAACGCCGATTCTATGTTCTCTATTAAATAGTCACTTGTCATTACTTCTATATCCCTGACTATTTTAATCCGGGATTCGGGTTGGATTTTTGAAATAGAATCGAATACAGCGGCCACAAGCGAACGGGATATTTCCCAACTGACGGGATCCTCCTTATCCAAAGACAACAAAGCCCGTGCGTATGTGTCCGTGGAATCCAATGGTAACACAGCATATTGATCCGGCATATTTTCAATAAGGAAACAAGCTGCCTGATATTTCAACGTATCATCCGATAGTATGCCAGCACTTTTTCCAGCTCCATCCGATTATCGCCTGCCTCACGCAAAGCACGTTCCAAGGCGGTCTTTTCCGGTAAGCAAGAAAAGAATGCGCTGACGAGAAACAGAAAAGATAAAAGCCTCAACATTTCATATCCGATTAAGGAAACGTAACTCCTTCGGGTACCAAAAACTTCATGGCCGGGACTTCTGCATTCTCCTGAATTTCCGTTGCCTGCTCGGTAACGATAACCATTCCATTGGATGAAGTCTCGTTCTTCAGCGGAATACCTTTCCATATCCATACCGTGGAATAGGTGGTTTGTCCTCCATACACTACCTCCAAAGTGTACTTGGTACACTTCCTGCCCAGTATTTCTTCTGTTCCCACTTCCTTTATCTTGTGCAGTTCACGTACTTCGTCTGTCAGATTCAAATAGTTGACCGGCTTGACGGGCAAAGTTGCTTTATTGGCCACCTTCATATCGAGGTCAATAGAGATAATCTTATCTCCATCGGCTATCGTCCGGATATGTTTCTCCACATTTGCCACGCCTCCCACTTTCATTGTAAGTTCGGACGCCTCCTTTCTGCCGTAATCGTCAAAATACTGCACGCCTTGCACTTTCTGCCCCATAGTGACCGCCTCTTTCTTGAGGATGGCAGACTTGATTCCATACTTCGCCTCTTGGGCGAATGCTGTTGCTGTAGCCGATAGCAACAGAACAGCCAATAAACATTTTACTTCATTATCGTTTCTTTTTTAAAATAACACTATTTTATAACTTCATTTTTGCTTTTGCCATAAATCCTCCGCTCAGACCAGCATAGTTTCTTCATTTCACATAAATGCCCTCCAATAATCAGCATACATATTCTCTCCTTCCATCATTTCCTCATGCGTACCATAATGACTGACCCTTCCATTCTCAATCAAATAAATATAATCCGCATATTTTTTTAATATGTGTAGCCTATGGGATATGAACAATATGATTTTATCTCTTTTCAGCCGTGATAACAGATCCATAACAAACATTTCCAAATCTCTATCCATAGCAGAAGTCACTCGTCAAGTATAAGCACAGAGGGATTCTTAACCAAGATGCGCGCAAAAGCTATCAATTGTTTCTGACCACCCGATAAATTTATCCCCTCTTCTCCCACAACCGTATGATAACCTTGAGGCAATCGGGCAATATATTTGTCCACTCCATAGCGGGAACAAACATCTATAATATATTGTGGAGACGTATCCACGCCACTGAGTAACAGATTATCCATCACTGTACCATTAAAAATAAAAACATCTTGCGGAACAACACCTATATTCTCCCTCCATTTTTCTATGGCAGTCCCCCTCAAATCATCCTTCCCATTTAATAAAATTTCCCCTGTCTCCAACTCATATGCTCTCTCCATGATCTTGCAAAATGTCGATTTACCACAACCGCTTTCGCCAATAATAAAAATCATTTTATCCTTAAAAGCCGCAAGAGAAATATTGTCTAAAATTCTTTTCCGTCCTGGAAAAACGGAAAGAAATATTCTTAACTTGAATGCTATCCACCCTTCCCGGGGAAAAATCTCCTTCTTTCTTTTCAGAAGGAATACCCACAAACTCAAACATACGATTAAAAGCAACTTTTGCCTCATTCAATGATACGGACACTAAAGCCAAATTAACAATTGCCGGTGCAATGGATGCCACCAGACTTATCGCAGCCATCAATTCCCCTAATTTCAACCGCCCGGACAAGACAAAGAAACTCCCTATCCCTATCGCCCCTACAATCAGTACAATACTAATAATACCATAAACAACCGATAATTTTATATTCAGCCTTCCTAAATCAAACACCTTGTTTTGAAAGAAACCATATATTGCCTGATTCAGTGCTCCAAACTCATGTTGTCTATTGAAATTCTTTATGGTATCTATTCCCTGCATCGTATTTATAAAATTACTTTCACTGTGCGCATAACTCATCATCACATTACGCTGAGCCTCAACCAACGGAGCATTATATATGCTCACTATCCAAATAAATAGCGGAATACTTATAACCAGCAATAAAGCTATGGGCCAAGAATAATAAAACAACATACTTAAAGTTACAATAGTAACTAAAAAGTCAATAACAATGCTTCCTGCAATGATACTGACTACAGATTGAATGCGGCGTGTATCATTAAGACGTGCTACTAATTCGCCTATTCTGCGCGTATCAAAAAAGAATTTAGGCAAACGTAACAGATGATTATAAAAGAAAGCGATCAGTCTATTATTAAAATCACGGCTCTGGAGAAACAACATATACTGACGGATCGTTCCTAAACCTAATCGTGCCAGCAGCAAGAATGAAACCAGAACTAATCCCAGCCATAAACGTTTATAATCTTTATCAGGGATGATGACATCAATCAATTTTTGAGAAAAAACAGCTGTAGTCATCCCCAAAACAGACATGAGTAATCCTACAAGGATACTTACTCCCAATATGGCATAATCATCTCTCAATAGATGGATGAGCCAAGCTCTTTTCTGTGCTTTAATGTCTTTCTGTAGTATAAAATTGTTTGTACACACAAGAGTAAGACAAGCGTGAGATTTCCATACTTGTTCCAGTTCTTCTGCGGTATAAGTGATTATTCCTTTGGCAGGATCCCCCATAATAAAATATCCATCCTTAAAACCATAACAAACCATATAATGCTCAAATTTTCCATCTAGTACAAGATGAAGGATTACAGGACTTCCATGTTCTTTTAATGAAAGTATATCAGTCTCACAACCTTTTGCATCAAAGCCGACTTGCCCGGCAGCCTGATAAAGCCCAAGCAAAGTAGTGCCTTGTTTTGTCGTACCGCTCAGCTCCCTCAAATATTGCAATGTTGTGCTGCCACCATAATATCGTATTATAGATAGTAAACACGCTACGCCACAATCGGATGCATCATGTTGTAAAACAAATGTTTTATTCAGTTCTTTCATTCTCATAACCATGTATCTATCAGATCTCAATATAAATATTTTACTATCTTTTTTATAGTCACTGCTCCACGAAATATTTTTTTAAGCTTCCCTTTCTTGTCGTATATAATAATAGTAGGAGGTGCCTTTATTTTGAATCTTTCGGCAAATTCACCATGAATGTCTATTGCTATAGTGGCGTTTTTCAATTTATCTATAGGATATTGTAACAAGAAATCTTGCACTTCACTTTCTAATGCATTAGTTATAAAAAGTGCATTAAAATTTTCAATCCTTTTTATTTCTAACATTTCAGACATTTCCATGCTACAAAAATAGCATTCTGGATGGAAATAAATTATTAATAATGGCTTTGAATCTGTATAATACTTCTCCATTGTAAATTTTTCATTATCAATCGTAGATAACTTAATGTCTTTTTCTTGCTTCAAAGAATAGTGCTGTAGAATATTTAATTACACCAACAACCACACATATAAACAATATCACAATAAAACATAGCAGCATCGTTCGCAAGCATTTTATATAATTATTCATTCTACTATACATAATACTATAAATACAACAATGATAATGTATAAAATCAATCCTGTACAATACGTTGAAGTAACAAAATTCATGCTATCACGATAGGTTCGATTTGTAGCTACAGACAACAGCATTGATACAAACAAGAAATATAAAAATTCAAATATATTAAAAAGACTTATCGGAATGACCATCCATGCATCTAAACTATCTACATCAAAAAAATATAATAAAGAAGTTTTTTGCATTATGTTCGCAGCAAAATCCGTTCCTGCATACAGAATCAGGCAACAATTTAGAAGTGGAGCCAAAATCAATGCAAAGTCCGCCTTTAAAGAGACATGAAAATAAGTCTTCCAAGTAGTGGTTTTATGGACTCTTTCTAATAGTATATTACCAATAAACAAACAGACATATTAAAGATGAAATAAAATCCAAATAAGTACAAGTAAATAGGCTTTATATCAGACATTTATAAAGAAATCGTTTCTTTCAGTTGTTTTCGCTATTTTCTGTT
>ENA-OQCK01001126-OQCK01001126.1-human-gut-metagenome-genome-assembly--contig:-NODE-1126-length-10716-cov-3.594579_pt1 | contig 10716 bp, 8 predicted proteins | sample MGYA00242498_ERZ504578 | MGnify/ENA primary metagenome ERZ504578 (study PRJEB26092, sample SAMD00036229) | human gut metagenome | host: Homo sapiens | study: EMG produced TPA metagenomics assembly of... | reverse complement strand
GAATGGTCTGCCCATTTACCTCTCTTCCTATCTCTACAAGTTTATTATTTACCTCCAATCCGGTAATCACGACAGATTCGGAAGTGGTAAACGCTTTAATGTCATCGGGGTTAAAATAAGTAAGATTTTTATTATTTCCCCAAAACAGGACATCCTCCCAATGCAGGACAGAACGGTTACTGCCCGCAATGTAATAATTATAAAACAAATGCTGATGACGGCTATAACGGGAAATACCTGAATTAGAGCCCAACCAGATTTGCCCGTCCGCATCCTCAGTCATGCAACCAATAAAGTTACTGCACAATCCATCCCGGGTAGTATATACATGAGTTATCGCATCCTGTCCGGGAGAGAAAACTGCCAGACCGGCCATGTATCCGACATACAAATTACCATCGGACGAAGCTAATAATGAACGAACGGAATTCTCAGCCATACCATACTTCTTTTCATAGCCGGTCTGCAGTTCTTTTTCATTTATCACTTTACATATACCATAATTCGCAGTGCCCAGCCAAAGCGTATGATCGTCGGTTTCAGCCATAGCACGAATATAAAGAGGAGACAAGTTCTGTAATCCGGATACTTTGAAATGTATCTTCTTACCCCTGTTCGTTTCACGGTCGAATAACCAAAGTCCTTTATGTGTACCAATCCAAAAACGACCTTTGCTATCAAGAAATAAGGCCCAGACAGATGATTTGTTAAGGTCACCATCTTCCGTGATCAATCGCAATATCTTGAATGAGCGTTCTTTTTTATAATAACAGGTCAATGAACCATCTGAATTCCCAAACCATAAATTCCCTTTCTCATCTTTCAGACTGCACAACACAGTCTGTTGTTTTTTCACATCTTGATCTCCTACTTGAAAGAAGTCTATTTTTTCCGAAGTACCAAACGCTGTCCGGCTCCGCATAATTCCTTTATGGTATGTTGCCAACCAAAGATAATGATCGTCATCCGCTACAATAGAACAAATCTCATTATGCCTGTCCTGATAAAAACAATTATAAAACTGCATACGCAAATCCGACCAAATAACTCCTCCACCATCCGTACCAATCCACAGAATACCATGTGAATCGTAATAAGCCGCAATCATCCTCGTTTCAAGATTGCGGTACATCAAAGAAGAAGTGTTACTATAAACTTCTGTCAATATCTCGTCCTGATTATTTTTATCTATTGTCATCACCGTATATCCATTCCACGTTACGGCCAGATATTTATTCTCATTTAATCTGATAACACCGAAAACATCTGTATGAGAAAGTCTGTCGGATACCGGAGCCACATGATAAGTCAACTGCTTGATTTTCCCGGTTCGTTCATTGTAATAAATAACCCCATGAGCAATTGTAGAAATCCATATCCGACCATCATCATACAAAACAGAATTTACAGACAGACTACCGGTACGCCCCAGGTCAATCACCCGAAAGGAATTCAGGTTTGTCGCATCCAGCAAGATAATTCTACCTTTTTCATCAATCAGACAGATACTTTTTTATCCGAAGAATAAGTGATGGCAACCAAAAGATTATCCTGGTTATTCCAGCCTGTATATTTTTCTTGAACCCGGAGCCGAAGCTCACCCTCTTTTGATGCGCACCGCTTCATTAAATGCAGCTCACTCCCGGAAATCACCCAAACCAACGAATCGTTCTTCTGCAACATCCCTCGAGATGGAATACCCTGTCCCGAAGAAGAAACCACAGACAAAAACCGTTCTTTTTTCAAATCAAATGCAGAAAAAACACCATTATCCACAAATGCCAGCACCCCGTCAAAAACCTCCTTTAAGTTTGAAATACTAGGATAACTCCTACTCCTTTCAAAATTTGTAATCCGCCTACCGTCATAACGGCTCAACCGTTTCGGGTTCCAAACCAAATGAAGCCTTCTTTATCCTTATAAACAGCAGATACGGTATTGTCGGCCAATCCGTTTTGCATATTGAGCAGATGCACATCTTTGCTTAAAAAAGCATAGCACACATCCGGCAGCAATATACATACTCCAATTATAACCAGTGATAAGATTTTAAGGTTCATATTTAATTCATTACCTGTAGCAAAGGAATAAAATAAAAAAAGAGATAACAACAAAGATTCACCAAAAAATATAGAGATGCATTAAACATGCATGCTGAATGAAATGAACGTGTATTAAGCCACATCACTGATTAACATACATTTGCAATGTATTAACCTAAATGTCTAATTAAAAAACAGAGAAGCATGAAAAAAATCTCAATTCTATTTTTGATATTGCTTTGCAACTGTACATTCCTGTACGCCCAGCAATTCAGCATCACCGGTGTAGTCACGGATAAAAAGCTCAATGAGCCCATTATCGGTGCTAGTGTAGTTGTCAAAGGTACTACCAACGGAACGGTTACTGATCTGGATGGAAAATTCACAATCCAAGCCTCAAAAAGCAGTGTGCTAATTATTTCCTTTATCGGGTATACCCCCCAAGAATTTACAATCAATGGCAATCAAACTTTTTATCAAATCTCTTTAGCGGAAGATACGCAAACGCTGGACGAAGTTGTGGTAGTAGGCTTTGGTACGCAAAAGAAAGTGAACTTAACAGGAGCAGTTGCTACCGTGGATAAAAAAACACTGGAATCACGTCCTGTCACTTCAGTTTCACAAGCTCTTCAAGGAGTGATGCCAGGATTGAACATTGACATGAATGACAAAGGTGGACGATTAGACTATAATCCCACCATGAATATTCGTGGAACAGGAAATTTGAATACCGGATCCAGTGCCTCACCTTTAGTTTTAATTGATGGAGCCGAAGGAGACATAAACTCATTAAATCCGCAGGATATCGCTAACATTTCCGTGTTAAAAGATGCTGCCGCATCTGCCATTTACGGTTCACGCGCTCCATTTGGCGTAATCTTGGTTACAACCAAATCAGGAGAAGCAGGAAAAGCCACCATTCAGTATTCAAACAATTTCAGATGGTCACGCCCCACCAACATTCCTGACATGCTCGACTCCTACCGCTTTGCCAAGTATTTCAATGCAGCACAAAAAAATTCAGGAAGCGGCACCACTTTTATTTTCACTGATGATACGATAGACCGCATTCAGAAATACATGGCGGGTGAATACCCATACACCTCAGACCCCAATGGTTCACAAGGAAACAATTTTTTCCCTTTCAACGTCGCTTCCAATGATAATCAAAACTGGCCAAGAAACTTCATTGACAAAACATCTTTCGGACAAGAACATAATCTAAGTATCTCCGGAGGAGGTGAGAAAGTTAAATACTATCTATCGGGAGCTTTCCTTTCTCAAGACGGACAGATGAATTACTCTGACGAAAACAAGAAACGTTATAACATCAGTGGAAAGGTAACAGGACAAGTCACCAAATGGCTAAGTTTAGATTTTAACGCTCGTTTTATACGTTCAGATATAGAAATGCCAACTTTTGTGAAACTCTATGGCGACCTTTCTTTGCAGAAACGACCAAATTATATCCCATGATGCCTCTCTATGACAACAACGGACACTATACACGTAATCCTAAATTAATGCAATTAACTTCTGGAGGGCGTTCAAACAGCAGTAAAGACACCTACTTCACTTCCGGAGGTTTCCATCTGACTCCATTAAAAGGATTAGGTATTCACGGACAGGCGACTCTACGGACAGAAAGCTACCGCCACCAATATAATGTAAATAAAGTCTATCTCTATACCCGTGACAACCAACCCGTGGAAGAAGCATGGTTAGGAGGAGACCCCGATTTAGCAGCAGGAAAGACATTTGTGCAAAGTCAAACACAGCAAACTTCCATGATGACAACTTCACTATATGCAGATTATGAATATTCCTGGAACAAGCACAATTTCAAAGTTACAGCAGGGATGAATACCGAATATTATTACATCAACGAATTAATCGGCAAACGCTATGATGTCATCAACGAAAATGTCCCCAGTATCAATACGGCCACTGGTACAAGTGATTTGAAAGGCTCCTCAAAAGAATGGGCTACAATGGGATATTTTGCCCGTTTAAATTATGACTACGAAGGACGATACCTATTAGAAGGAAACATTCGTCGCGATGGAACTTCACGCTTCCGCGGTAACCAACGATGGGGCACATTTCCCTCTGTTTCTATAGGTTGGAACATCGCCCGCGAAGCATTCTGGAGTCCGGCAGAAGCATATGTCAACCTGTTAAAACTACGTTTTTCTTACGGTAGCCTAGGCAATCAGAATACAGATAATTATTATCCTACTTATTCTATTCAAAATATAACTGTAGGTAGCGTAGATGCCGGCGGACGCTGGCTGCTTGACTTAGCCAACAAGTCCAATATAGCATCTTCCCCCGGTCTCGTCAGTTCCTTGCTCACATGGGAACGTGTCACCAGCTATAATGCAGGACTTGACTTTGGTGCATTTAACAATCGTCTGAACGGATACGTTGAATACTACATTCGTGATACCAAAGACATGGTAGGACCTGCCGAAGAAATAACTCCATTAGTAGGAGCATCAGCTCCCAAAATGAATAATACCTCTTTACGAACCAAAGGCTGGGAATTACAACTAACTTGGCAGGACAGAATTGGTAAAGTAGGGTATCATGCTTCTTTCAATCTATCTGATGCTCAAACAGAAGTAACAGAATATCCCAATCCTGATAAAACATTTTACACCAAAGATGGAGACGGAAACACCATTGAAAATTATTGGAAAGGGAAAAAATTAGGCGAAATATGGGGATTCAAAACAGTAGGCATAGCAAAAACCGATGAAGAAATGCAATCATGGATAGCCCAACATGACCAAAGCAAATTACCCAATGTAGGAAACAATATTTGGAAAGCCGGTGATATCATGTACGCTAACCTGGATGACAATCCTGCCATAGAAAAAGGTACGTCTGCCACTGATCCGAAAGATTTAACCATTATTGGAAATTACACACCCCGCTTTCGTTTTGGCTTCTCATTAGGAGCTGACTATAAAGGATTTGATATCAATCTAATGTTCCAGGGCGTAGCAAACGTGACGTTTGGGTAGGAGGCGACGACAGAACCGCTTATTCTAAAGGTATGATTTTCTGGGGTATCAACGGGGGGCAATGGGATTCCACCGGATACGAAGAACACATGGATTACTTCCGTCCTGAAGGAGATGAAATGGGAGCAAATCTCAATGCTTATTATCCGCGCCCCATTATTGGAAGTAAACAAAACCAGCAGGTACAAAGTCGTTACTTGCAGAATGCAGCTTACATCCGCTTGAAAAACATACAAATAGGTTACACGTTGCCTAAAGCATGGATACAAAAAGCTAACCTGGAGAAAGTACGACTATTCTTCTCCGGAGATAATTTATGGACTGGTACCAAGATGAGTAAAAATTTTGATCCAGAACTAATTTACCAAAACGGTATGAGTTATCCGTTAAGCTATACTCTATCATGTGGAATTAATATTACATTATAAACTTTAAATAAATCATAATCATGAAATTAAAATACATCATACTCCCTATAATAGCAACTTCATTCGCTATAAGCTCATGTAACGATTTTCTAGATAGAGAACCATTGACAGACAATGTGAATGAAGGTTTTTTCACAGAACCAAGCCAATTGCAGGCTTATTGTAACAAGAAATACGAACTATTGCCCGATTTCAAAGACACCAATCTTTTTACCAACGATCAAACCAGTGATAACCAAGCAGGAACAGATCCTGTAGATTTCTTTCTACCGCAACGTATCAAAGTTGCGCCACAGGAAGTTATAATCGGCAAGGACATTTGCGCGACTGTAACCGATTGTTATATTACGCTTTGGAAAATATCCAAAAAGGGGAACTGGAAGATACCCGCGAAACTCAGCAATATATCGGTGAGATTTACTTCTTCAGAGCTTACATCTATTTCGAATATTTGAGGAAATTCGGAGATTTTCCCATTATCAAATCAGAACTTAGCGCAGATGATTATGCCGCCAATGTGGAAGCAAACAAACGTAAGCCACGTAATGAAGTGGCCCGATTTATTCTAGAAGACCTGAACGAAGCCATTGCCCGATTATTACCGCGCAGTAATAATCTGACCAATCACCGTCTGAACAGAGAGTGTGCCTATCTATTTAAATCACGTGTAGCCCTGTATGAAGCAAGTTGGGAAACCTACCATCAAGGAACCGCACGAGTACCAGGTGGTCCGGGCTGGCCGGGCGGTACTTTCAATGGCAACCTTAATACTGAAATAGATTTCTTCCTGACTGAAGCGATGGCATCTGCCAAAGAAGTGGCAGAAGCAATACAAATCTCTGATAAAATAGAAGATTATATGAATATGTTCAATCAATATGATCTTTCTTCCAACAAAGAGGTATTATTATGGCGTATGTATAGTGCGGATGCCAAAGTGAATAGCTTAGTAGAAGGCAATTATCATAGCATATACAATGAAAACGGTGAAGGCTGTGTGGGACAAGGTGGAGGTTATACACGATCCATGGTTGAAACTTTCCTAACTACCAATGGCCTGCCTATTTATGCACCAGAAAATACAGAATACAAAGGCGACAAGAGTATCCCCGATGTAATGGAGAATCGTGATTTACGCCTTGTAGAATCAACATTCAAACCGGGTGATATGGTTTGGAGAGGTGGTAATATGGACCAAGACGGAAGAATGGTCTATGCAAATCTACTACAAGCTTATCAAAACTTAAGCAGAACAGCTACAGGATATTTAGTTCGTAAAGGATGGAGAGACAGCAATGTAGCTCCAGCGGATAATTCACCTTTGGCTTATATGATATTCCGCGCCAGCGAAGCATATCTCAACTATATGGAAGCTGACTATATGAAAAACAAAAATCTAGATGATTATAGCAAAAAATACTGGAGAGCTTTGAGAAAGCGTGCCGGCGTATCAGAAAACTTCCAAAAAACTATCGATGCAACAGATCTAAGTAAAGAAAACGATCTGGCTGTTTGGTCCGGAAGTCAGATGATAGACAAAACTTTATATAATATCCGCCGTGAACGACGTTGCGAATTTATAGCAGAAGGCATGCGTAAAGATGATCTTTTACGCTGGCGTTCACTAGATAAAATGAAAAACTATCAAACAGAAGGATTCAATTGGCAAGAGTATCAAAAAGAGCCTTACTATGTGAAACAATTGGCTGCCGGCTTAGTGGTTAGTAATTCTAAATATTTACGTCCGCATTTTGCCAACGAACTGATCATTACCAACAATGGCTACAACTTTGAAGAAGCGAATTACCTGACCCCTATCTCTTATGACGTATTCCGTCTTTCAACCCCTGAGAAAGGAGGCGATATTTCCACTTCCGTTGTTTATCAAAATCCAGGCTGGCCTGTCGGTGCCAATCAATATGCTCTGCAATAGGTTTAGATAAAATAACTCAAAAAGGGTGTAGTTTAATTCGTTACAATGTATTCTTATTGTACCTTTGAACACACCCTTTACCAATATCATACCGAATTAATATGAAATTTTTATATAAAAAAACATTTTTCATCTTTCCGTTCTTGACTTCTATCTATTTACAAGCTCAAGAAAAACCTAACCTGGTCTTCATCATGGCAGATCAGTGGAGAGGAGATGCTTTAGGTTGTCTCGGAAAAGAACCTGTCAAAACACCTTGCCTGGACCAACTGGCCCGTGAAGGTGTGAATTTCACCAATGCTGTCAGCAGCTATCCCGTATCTTCACCGGCACGAGGCATGTTGATGACAGGCATGTATCCGCATAAGAACAAAGTAACAGGCAATTGCAATTCTGCCAACGCTCCTTATGGAGTAGAACTTCCACAAGATGCACGCTGCTGGAGTGATATACTTAAAGCCAATGGATACCAAACAGGATATATCGGCAAATGGCATCTGGATGCTCCTCATGAACCATACATAGATACTTACAACAACCATGGTACAGTTGCTTGGAACGAATGGTGTCCCAAAGAACGCCGGCACGGTTTCGACTATTGGACCGCTTATGGTACTTACGACTACCATTTAAAACCCATGTACTGGGACACTGACGCTCCCCGGGACAGTTTTTATTATGTCAATCAATGGGGACCGGAGTATGAAGCCGACAAAGCGATTGAGTACCTCAACGGATATATAGATAAAACGCAGCCATTTGCCTTAGTCGTATCCATGAACCCTCCACACACCGGTTACGAGTTGGTACCCGACCGATACAAGGAGATGTATAAAAACCTGAATGTAGAGGCATTATGTGCCAACCGTCCCGACATTCCCGCCAAAGGCACTGAAATGGGTGACTATTTCCGAAACAATATCCGCAATTACTATGCCTGCATGACCGGAGTCGATGAAAATATAGGTCGGATAATCAACGAATTGAAAACGTTTGGGTTTATTTAAAAATACTATTGTAGTATTCACTTCTGACCACGGCATCTGCATGGGAGCTCATGAACAAGCCGGAAAAGATATCTTTTATGAGGAATCCATGCGAATTCCAGTCCTTATCTCATGGCCGGAAAAAATAAAGCCGAAAACCGACCAAACAACCATGATAGCTTTTGCCGACTTGTATCCGACCCTGCTTTCCATCATGGGCTTTCAGCAACAAATACCGGAAGAAGTACAAACATTCAACCTTGCTTCCGTTCTCCTCTACGGAAAAGAAAACAACCGCATTGTCCAACCCTATTATTACATACAGTCATCCAATCCGGCAACAGGCTACCGGGGATTACGCACCGCTACACATACGTTTACTATCCATGCAACCGATGGTAAGGTAGATAAGATTATTCTATTCGACAGGAGATCAGACCCTTACCAAATGAATAATATAGCTATGCAGCATCCCAACTGGTAAACCGATTGAAAAGCCAATTAAAAACATGGCTGCAAAAAACAGAAGATCCATTTTTTAATTATTTATAACCTATGAAGATACTATATACATCCCTTCTCTTCCTTATGAACTGTGTACTGAGTGTTGCACAACCGGAAGTCATTATACCCAAACCGCATCAATTGAAATGGCACGAAGCGGAAATGGGAGCCGTATTTCATTATGACCTCCACGTATTCGACGGCATCCGCTACGGACAAGGCAATAACCGTATCAGCCCATTGAAGATTATAATATATTTAATCCTACCCAACTGGATACTGACCAATGGATTCAGGCAGCTAAAGCCGCAGGCTGCAAATTCGCCGTACTCACAGCCACGCATGAAACCGGCTTCGGATTGTGGCAAAGTGACGTAAACCCATACTGTCTGAAAGCTGTAAAATGGCGTGATGGCAAAGGAGACATTGTCCGCGATTTGTCAACTCCTGCCGTAAATATGGTATCCACCAGGCATCTATGTAGCATCCGGTGGAATTCACTTCTGGGTATCCATAATTTCAAGGTAGCCGGTGACGGAGAATTTGCCGCCAACCGACAGGCGTGGTATAAACGCTTCTGCGAGAAATGGTGGAAGAACTTTGTACCCGCTATGGAGATTTATATATGATTTGGTTTGATGGCGGAGCGATGACCCACGAGGTGACGGTCCTGATGTGGAACCCATCGTCAATAAATACCAACCCAACTGCCTGTTCTACCACAACATAGACCGTGCTGATTTCCGCTGGGGAGGTTCAGAAACCGGCACAGTGGGATACCCCTGCTGGTCCACTTTTCCGGCCCCCTGTTCACATCATAAACGTATTGAAAGCCAAAAAGACCAAATAGCCTTATTAAAACAAGGTGACCCCGAAGGAAAATACTGGGTACCGGCTATGGCAGACAGCCCCTGCGTGGTGCCAACGGCCGCCACGAATGGTTTTGGGAACCCGATGACGAGAATAATATCTATCCATTGACAACGTTGATGGATATGTACGAAAAATCCGTGGGCCGCAACGCTACGTTAATCATCGGGCTGACCCCCGATCCCGATGGGCTATTGCCGGCAGGTGACGAACAGCGTTTAAAAGAATGGGGAGAAGAAATAAACCGGCGCTTTGGTACACCATTGGCGGAAACCCAAGGCCGGAGGCAACAGCTTACGCTGAATCTGAATGAAAAACAACCGGTCAACTACTGCATCATCCAAGAAGACATTGCCAAAGGCGAAAGAATACGCCAATACAAGATAGAAGCGAAAGTCAACGGAAAATGGCAGACAGTATGCTCCGGCGAGTCTGTGGGACACAAACGCATTGCGCACTTCGAACCGGTAGAAACCACTGCCTTGCGCCTCACCGTAACCCAATCCGTTGCCGTACCCGAAATCAGACATTTCAGTGCCTATAACGTAACCCTCAAATAAAAAATCATGAGAGAATATAAAGCAATATTCATTTGTATCCTGATTTGCAATGTATTTGTTTGTCCGAAATCCTTTGGGCAAACAGATTACACATATGAAAAAGGAAAGTCATTCAAGAGTACAAACGCTTTGTCAATGACAGATACGATTGATTTAACTTCCATTTCTTCTCCCATACCCTATAAGAAATCCATACCCGGACAAATCCAGACTATTGCCTGTCCGGTACGGTTACCCGGGTACGTCCGAGGTATTTTCTTCAGCCGAGACTCCCGTCCGGGAGATTTTGAATGGCCCAACAATACCAACCGGCTCCTACCTTGGGTGTTCAACGATTTAAAAGAATTAACCGACACCCGCTATC
>ENA-OQCK01001125-OQCK01001125.1-human-gut-metagenome-genome-assembly--contig:-NODE-1125-length-10728-cov-3.293274_pt1 | contig 10728 bp, 13 predicted proteins | sample MGYA00242498_ERZ504578 | MGnify/ENA primary metagenome ERZ504578 (study PRJEB26092, sample SAMD00036229) | human gut metagenome | host: Homo sapiens | study: EMG produced TPA metagenomics assembly of... | reverse complement strand
TGTATCGTAACCTTCACCATAGAGAGGTGGAAAAGGAAAATCAGCACACTCAGCATAACACCGCCGAAAGCCAGTTTCTTATAAGGATTGTTGAGCTTACCGAAAACTCCTTCTACCGAGTTCATAGCACGTGTGAAGTACAGCGAAATCAGACCGCAGAAAATCCCCAGCAGGATAACGAAAGGAATACGTTCCAGTTCGAATGCCTGGTCGAGATGAAACTTGAACATGGCTTCCGTGCCGGTAGTGATATACGAAACGGTTGCCGCCGTCACTGCAGAAATCAGCAACGGGAGTAAAGAAGACATAGTCAGATCTATCATCAGGACTTCCAGCGTAAACACCAGTCCGGCGATCGGAGCCTTAAAGATTCCGGCAATCGCACCTGCCGCGCCACATCCTACCAGCAACATCAACGTCCGGTGCTCCATTTTGAACACACTACCCAAATTGGAACCGATCGCCGACCCCGTCAGCACAATCGGCGCCTCCGCCCCTACCGATCCGCCGAATCCGATCGTAATGGCACTGGCAATGGTAGACGACCAAATGTTATGCCGCTTGATGCGTCCCTGCCTACGGGAGATAGCATACAGAATCTTGGTGACCCCATGGCTGATGTCATCCTTCACAATGTTACGCACAAACCAGCCTGCAAGAAAAATTCCGACTACCGGATACACCAGATACAAATAGTTGGCTTCCGTCGCATTGAAATTATCTGTTAAGAAGTTCTGTATCTGGTGAATGAAGAACTTCAATAGTAAAGCGGCAAACGCAGTGAAAATCCCCACCAGAAAACTCAATATCAGGATAAACTGTTTCTCCTTGATATTATTTTCCCGCCACTTGATGCAACGCTGCAATAAACTAAGTTTTTCCTCTTTCATTTATTCGCGAATTATCTTAATCACTCCACCTTTGTCCAGTTTTATAATACTTGAGGGGTTCGGTCTGCTCATATCGTCCTGACGATAGCCGACGATATAGTCTACTGCCGATTTGATCTCGTCACTGATTTCACTAAAGTTGGCAGCTCCCGGCTGGCCGCTTACATTGGCTGATGTAGACACGATTGCCTTGCGGAACTGCTGGCAAAGACGTTTGGAAAACGCTTCATTCGTCACACGGATTCCCACGCTTCCGTCTTCCGCAAGCAGGTTCGGAGCCAAATTGCGTGCACCGGAATAGATAATCGTCAATGGTTTATCGGCAACTTCTATCAAATCCCATGCCACATCAGGAACATCCTGTACATAAAAATCCACCTTGACAGACGAATCAACCAGCACCAGCATAGCTTTGCTATCGGCACGTTTCTTAATCTCATATACCCGACGTACAGCTTCTTCGTTAGTCGCGTCGCAGCCTATGCCCCAAACGGTATCGGTAGGATAAAGGATGACACCTCCTTCATTCATCACCTGACAGGCTTTTTTAATATCTTCTATCATTCTTGAGTAATTTCAGTTGAGAATAACACGCAAAAGTACTACTTTTGCGTCGAATTCAAAAAGATTAAGTGAAAACAATGGAAGAAATCGTATTTCACCACACGCTACCTATTCAGTTGCGCTTCAATGACGTAGATAAATTCGGTCACGTCAACAACACTGTTTATTTTTCTTTTTACGATTTGGGCAAGACTGAATACTTCGCTTCCGTATGTCCCGGAGTCGACTGGGAGAAGACCGGCATTGTCGTTGTCCATATCGAAGCAGATTTCGTCAAACAGATCTTCGCATCAGACCATATCGCCGTACAGACTGCCGTTTCCGAAGTAGGAACGAAAAGCTTTCATCTGCTCCAACGGGTGATCGACACAAAGACGAACGAGATAAAATGTATCTGCAAATCAATCATGGTAACTTTCGACCTGGAGAGACATGAGTCCATGCCTCTGACGGAGGAATGGATAGAAGCGATCTGCAAGTATGAAGGCAGGGATTTAAGAAAGAAGAAATAAAAACATATACCTCTCAATATCAAACCAGTCTTTCCAACCTTATCATATTGGAAAGAGCTGGTTTGATATAAGTCATATATATAGCCGCACTCCAACAGGATCAGAATCTTTATTTATCATAAGAGTATAGCAAAGTTGCTGTCTGTTTATTACAAACTTCCGCCCATCCAGTGACAAAGTTATCGTTGCCTAACATCAATCTATAAATGCAAGCTTTGATTATAAAAATGAAAGCTTCGTTTTTATAAATGAAGGCTTCGTTTATAAAAACGGAACTTGTGTTTATAGATTGATTCCTATCCGAAAAAAGTTCAATCCTTATCCAAGAGAAGTTTAGTCTTAATGCCGGAGAACTTTGATCTTAATGCCAAAGAAGTCATCTATTAAAAAGCCACCGTAAACACTTAATGCCACCATTAGCAAACTTCCGATTTTCTATCCCCTTTGAAATATTTTCGTCATATCTACACTCACCTCCGGTTTTTTTCGTACTTTTACCCCTTGTTGGGAAGAAGTGCCTTTCTGACCCCTGAGAGCAGAAAAAGAAAAAACAATATATAAAATGAATCACAAATGGAATTATCAACCCATTACACCCGAACAGGCAGAGACAAGCCAGACATTGGCCCAGGAATTAGGGATTAGCCCGATACTTGGACAACTTTTGGTACAGCGGGGAATAACGAAGGCGGTTGACGCCAAGAAGTTTTCCGCCCGCAATTGCCCGACCTGCACGATCCGTTCCTGATGAACGATATGGATATTGCAGTAGAACGTCTGAATAAGGCTATGGGAAAGAAAGAGCGTATTCTGATTTATGGAGATTATGATGTAGACGGAACTACCGCCGTAGCACTGGTCTACAAGTTTATCCAACAGTTCTATTCGAACTTGGATTATTACATACCCGACCGCTATAACGAAGGTATGGCATTTCTAAAAAAGGAGTGGACTATGCCGCTGAAACCGGTGTAGGATTGATTATTGTACTCGATTGCGGCATCAAAGCAGTGGAGGAAATAACGTATGCCAAAGAGAAAGGTATTGATTTTATCATCTGCGACCACCACGTGCCGGACGACATCCTTCCTCCTGCCGTAGCCATCCTAAACGCCAAACGTCCGGACAATACGTATCCGTACACACACCTTTCGGGTTGCGGTGTCGGTTTCAAGTTCATGCAGGCATTTGCTATCAGCAACGGTATCGAGTTTCATCACTTGATTCCTCTGCTCGATCTGGTAGCGGTAAGTATCGCTTCGGACATCGTGCCGATTATGGGCGAGAACCGTATTCTTGCTTTCCACGGACTGAAACAGCTGAACAGTAACCCGAGTGTGGGAATGAAAGCAATTATTGACGTCTGCGGACTCTCCGAACGGGAAATCACTGTCAGCGATATCGTGTTCAAAATCGGACCGCGCATCAATGCTTCGGGACGTATCCAGAATGGAAAAGAAGCTGTCGACCTGCTCACGGAGAAAGATTTCTCGGTTGCACTGGAGAAAGCAGGACAAATCAACCAGTACAACGAAACCCGCAAGGACCTCGACAAGAGCATGACGGAAGAAGCCAACAACATTGTCGCCAATCTGGAAGGGTTGGCCGAACGGCGTTCTATCGTTCTCTACAATGAAGAATGGCACAAAGGGGTGATCGGTATCGTAGCTTCCCGCCTGACAGAAGTTTATTATCGTCCCGCCGTCGTACTGACACGGACAGATGACATGGCAACCGGTTCGGCACGCTCCGTTTCCGGTTTGATGTTTATAAGGCGATCGAACATTGCCGCGACTTGCTTGAGAACTTCGGAGGCATACATATGCTGCCGGATTATCCATGAAAGTAGAGAATGTGGAGGCTTTCACCAAGCGGTTCGAGGACTTCGTTTCGCAGCATATCCTGCCCGAACAGACCAGTGCGGTAATCGACATCGATGCAGAAATTGATTTCAGGGATATTACGCCCAGGTTCTTCAGTGACCTGAAGAAGTTCAATCCTTTCGGCCCGGACAATATGAAGCCGATTTTCTGTACGCATCATGTATATGACTACGGTACAAGCAAAGTGGTGGGACGCGACCAGGAACATATCAAATTGGAACTGGTTGACAACAAGTCGAACAATGTAATGAACGGTATCGCATTCGGACAAAGTTCGCACGTGCGCTATATCAAGACAAAGCGCTCCTTCGACATTTGTTACACCATTGAAGAAAACACGCACAAGCGTGGCGAAGTCCAACTTCAAATCGAAGATATAAAGCCGATTGAATAAGTATCAGGAGATATTAAAACAATATTGGGGATATGACTCCTTCCGCGACTTGCAGGAGGAGATCATCACCAGTATAGGCGAAGGTAAGGACACGCTGGGGCTAATGCCGACCGGAGGTGGCAAATCTATCACATTCCAGGTGCCCGCTCTCGCCCAGAGTGGACTTTGTATTGTCATTACCCCCCTCATCGCCTGATGAAAGACCAGGTGCAGAATCTGCGCAAACGCGGAATCAAAGCGCTCGCCATATATTCCGGCATGACACGTCAGGAGATTGTCACTGCGCTGGAAAACTGTATCTTCGGCGACTATAAGTTCCTTTATATCTCTCCGGAACGGCTGGATACGGAAATATTCCGTATCAAACTTCGTTCAATGAAGGTCTCCATGATTACGGTAGACGAAAGCCACTGTATCTCACAATGGGGGTATGATTTCCGTCCGGCTTACCTGAAGATAGCAGAAATACGGGAACTGCTGCCGGGTGTTCCGGTGCTGGCACTAACGGCAACGGCTACTCCGGAAGTCGTAAAAGATATTCAGTCACGGCTGAACTTTCGCGAAGAGAATGTTTTCCGTATGAGTTTCGAACGGAAGAATCTGGCATATATCGTCCGCAAAACGGACAATAAGACGGGAGAACTGCTACATATCCTGAAAAGGATAGACGGCAGCGCAATTATCTATGTCCGCAACAGGAGACGCACCAAAGAAATCACCGAATTATTAATGCAGGAAGCATTACCGCCGACTTCTATCATGCCGGACTGGACAATGCCGTAAAAGACCTCCGGCAGAAACGCTGGCAGAACGGAGAAATCCGCGTCATGGTAGCCACCAACGCTTTCGGCATGGGCATCGACAAGCCTGATGTCCGTATCGTACTGCATATCGACCTTCCCGACTCTCCCGAAGCGTACTTTCAAGAAGCCGGACGGGCAGGAAGGACGGGCTGAAAGCCTATGCCGTTATCCTGTATGCCAAATCCGACAAAATGACATTGCACAAACGGGTGGCGGACACTTTCCCCGAAAAAGAATATATCCTCCAGGTATACGAACATCTGCAATATTACTATCAAATGGCCATGGGTGACGGATTCCAATGTATCCGTGAGTTCAACCTGGAAGAATTTTGCAGGAAGTTCAAATACTTCCCCGTGCCGGTGGACAGTGCGTTGAAAATACTGACGCAAGCCGGCTATCTGGAGTATACGGACGAACAGGACAATGCTTCCCGCATTCTTTTTACAATCCGGCGGGACGAGCTGTATAAACTACGGGAAATGGGTACGGAAGCGGAAACTCTGATACAGACCATTCTCCGTTCCTACACGGGAGTATTTACCGATTATGCTTATATCAGCGAAGACACACTGGCTATCCGCACCGGATTGACACGCCAGCAAATTTATAATATATTGGTGACACTGACCAAACGCCGTATCGTAGATATATCCCGCACAAAAAGACACCTTATATAATATACACGCGCGAGCGGCTGGAACTGCGTTACCTGCACATTCCGGCTTCTGTCTACGAAGAGCGCAAAGCCCGGTACGAAGCACGTATCAAAGCCATGGAAGAATATGTCACTTCCGAAAGCGTTTGCCGGAGCCGGATGTTGCTTCGTTATTTCGGAGAAAAAAATGAGCATAACTGCAAGCAATGCGACGTCTGTCTGAATCGTCACGAAACGGACTGCCTGCCCGAAGACTCTTTCAGAGAAATGAGAAAACAAATCCTGGAACTGCTTACCCGGAAAAGTTTGCCCCCTGCCGGAATAGCGAATGCCATTGAAGCAGAAAGAGAAGATATCAGCCGGGTAATCCAATATTTATTGGAAGAAGGTGAGCTGAAGATGCAGGACGGAATGTTACATATATCAAAATAAGTTATTACATTTGCAGATAAACTCAAAAACAACATATCATCATGCCGAACTTTTTTAAATCTTTCTTCTCCGGAAAGTCAGAAACACCGGAAAGTGAAAAACAGAAAAACGACCGGAAAAGATTCGAGATCTTCAAATATGACGGTCTGCGTGCACAACGTATGGGACGTCCGGATTACGCAGTAAAATGTTTCACAGAGGCCCTTGCTATCGAAGAAGATTTCGAGACAATGGGTTATCTCAGCCAGCTTTATATCCAGACGGGCGAAACCGAAAAGGCCCGCGAACTGCTGGAAAAAATGGCAATCATGGAACCTCATGTGACAAACACATTCCTGACATTGGCCAATGTGTGCTTCATACAGGAGGACTACAAAGCAATGGAAGAAGCTGCCAGCAAAGCGATCGCTATCGAGAAGGGAAATGCAGTGGCACACTATCTGTTAGGCAAAGCCGTAAAGGACAGGACGACGACCTAATGACGATTGCCCACCTGACAAAAGCGATTGCCTTGAAAGATGATTTCATCGAAGCCCGCCTGATGCGTGCGGAAGCATTGCTGAAAATGAAGCAATATAAAGAAACAATGGAAGACATTGACGCCGTACTGGCACAGAACCCGGAAGAAGAAACCGCTATCCTCCTGCGCGGCAAAGTGAAAGAAGCCAACGGACAGGAAGAAGAAGCAGAAGCCGACTACCAACTTGTAACAGAAGTGAATCCTTCAACGAACAGGCATATCTCTACCTGGGACAACTTTTCATCAACCAGAAGAAGTTGACAGAAGCTATCAGTCTGTTCGACGAAGCAATCGAACTGAACCCCAACTTTGCAGAAGCATACAAAGAACGCGGCCGCGCCAAACTGCTGAATGGAGATAAAGACGGTTCTGTAGAAGATATGAAGAGGTCATTGGAACTGAATCCGAAAGATGAGGCCAGCCTGAACGGAGAATTCAAGAACCTCGGCCCAAAACAGGAAGCATTGCCGGGAATCTTCTGATTGGCGGAAGTCATTCAACCCGTTCCGACAGAGGGTATCCCATGTCTTTTTCATTCTTTTTTGCAGAGAAAACAAAAAAAGTATCGCTTTTTGTTTGCGTTTAGCAGAAAAGTATTACTTTTGCCCCAGAATTAGAAACCAAAGCAAAAAACAAAGACTCGTATGAGATCATTTACTTATGCATATTACTTCTTTTTTTACTTTTACTTTAGCCAGAAAGTAGAGCGGGAGTTTGTATGTATCAAGTGACATGATGCTTAAGGACTGAATAAGAGAAATCAATCATATGAATCCCGCTCCAATATGGACGCGGGATTTTTTTATATAATACATTTATAACAATGAAAAAAATAGCAATTCAAGGAACACTCGGCTCATATCACGATATCGCCGCACACAAGTACTTCGAGGGAGAAGAAATAGAGTTAATCTGTTGTGCCAGTTTCGAAGACGTGTTTACCTCGATACGTAAAGACAGTCAGGTTATCGGAATGCTAGCCATAGAGAATACGATTGCAGGCAGCTTGCTGCACAACAACGAGTTGTTGAGACAAAGCGGTACACAAATTATCGGTGAATACAAACTGCGCATCTCGCACAGCTCGTCTGCCTGCCCGATGAAGTTGGGAAGACCTGACGGAAGTCAACTCCCACCCTATCGCCCTGATGCAGTGCCGTGATTTCCTGAACCAGCACCCACAACTAAAAGTAGTGGAAGGTGAAGATACGGCACGCAGCGCAGAGGCTATCAAGAACGGAAATCTGAAAGGACACGCCGCTATCTGCTCCAAGATAGCCGCCGAACGTTATGGAATGAAAGTCCTTCAAGAAGGTATCGAAACAAATAAGCATAACTTTACCCGTTTTCTAGTCGTTGCCGACCCGTGGCAAGTGGACGAACTCCGCCAGCACCGTACAAACACGATCAATAAGGCGAACATGGTATTCACACTGCCGCACTCGGAAGGCAGCTTGTCACAAGTGTTGTCTATCCTGTCGTTTTACAACATCAACCTCACTAAGATACAGTCGTTGCCGATTATCGGACGGGAATGGGAATACCAGTTTTATGTGGACGTAGCTTTCAACGACTATCTGAGATACAAACAATCGATCGCAGCAATCACTCCATTAACCAAAGAACTTAAAATATTAGGCGAATATGCAGAAGGTAAATCAAACGTATAAGATCGCTCCCGCCGACAGACTGGCAAGTGTAAGCGAATACTACTTCTCTAAGAAACTGAAAGAAGTAGCACAAATGAATGCGGAAGGAAAAGACGTGATAAGTCTGGGTATCGGAAGCCTGATATGCCACCTTCGGAAAAGACAATCGAAACATTGTGCAATAATGCCCACGACCCGAACGGACACGGTTACCAACCGTATGTAGGTATCCCCGAACTTCGCAAAGGTTTCGCAGCATGGTATCAACGCTGGTATGGAGTCGACCTGAACCCGAACACGGAAATACAACCTTTAATCGGCTCGAAGGAAGGAATCCTCCATGTCACACTGGCTTTCGTCAATCCGGGAGAACAGGTATTGGTACCGAACCCGGGATATCCCACTTATACTTCTTTGAGCAAGATACTCGGCGCGGAAGTTATCAACTACGACCTGAAAGAGGAAGATGGCTGGATGCCCGATTTCGAAACTCTGGAGAATATGGATTTGGGCCGCGTAAAGTTGATGTGGACCAATTACCCGAATATGCCGACAGGCGCAAACGCCACTCCGGAACTGTATGAACGTCTCGTTGACTTTGCCCGCCGGAAGAATCTCGTGATTGTCAACGACAATCCGTACAGCTTTATCCTAAACGAAAAGCCAATTAGTATTCTGAGCGTGCCGGGAGCTAAAGAATGTTGTATTGAATTCAATTCCATGAGCAAAAGCCACAATATGCCGGGCTGGCGTATTGGAATGTTAGCGTCAAATCCCGAATTCGTACAATGGATATTGAAAGTGAAAAGCAACATCGACAGTGGAATGTTCCGCGCCATGCAACTGGCGGCTGCAACCGCCCTGGAAGCTGAAGCCGACTGGTACGACGGAAACAACCGGAACTACCGGAACCGCCGTCACCTTGCCGGTGAAATAATGAAAGCACTCGGTTGCACCTACGATGAGAAACAAGTCGGTATGTTTCTCTGGGGCAAGATACCCGATTCCTGCAAGGATGTGGAAGAACTGACAGAGAAAGTATTGCATGAAGCGAGAGTGTTCATCACACCGGGATTTATCTTCGGCAGCAACGGAGCAAGATATATCCGTATCTCGCTCTGCTGCAAAGACAATAAGTTAGCAGAAGCACTGGAAAGAATTAAAAGAATAAAAAACAAATAAGAATATGGAACTCGAATCAATTTTATTACCGGGCATAGAAGCCAAAAGACCAATCGTCATCGCCGGCCCATGTAGCGCAGAGACTGAAGAACAAGTAATGGATACCGCCAGACAACTGGCAGCCAAAGGACAGAAAATATTCCGTGCCGGAATCTGGAAACCACGTACCAAACCGGGAGGTTTCGAAGGAATCGGTGTAGAGGGTCTTGCCTGGTTGAAAGAAGTGAAGAAGGAAACAGGAATGTATGTTTCTACTGAAGTAGCTACTGCCAAGCACGTTTACGAATGCCTGAAAGCCGGAATCGATATTCTTTGGGTAGGCGCACGTACCACTGCCAACCCTTTCGCCGTACAGGAAATCGCCGATGCATTGAAAGGTGTTGATATCCCGGTATTGGTCAAGAATCCCGTGAATCCGGATCTTGAGCTGTGGATCGGAGCTTTGGAACGTATCAGCAATGCAGGTCTGAAACGTCTGGGTGCTATCCACCGCGGTTTCAGCAGCTACGATAAAAAGATATACCGCAACCTCCCCCAATGGCACATTCCTATCGAATTGCGCCGCCGCATTCCTAATCTGCCTATCTTCTGCGACCCGAGCCATATCGGAGGAAAGCGTGAATTGATAGCCCCGCTTTGCCAGCAGGCTATGGACCTGAACTTCGACGGTCTGATTGTGGAAAGTCACTGTAACCCGGATTGCGCATGGAGCGACGCTTCACAACAAGTGACCCCGGACGTACTCGACTACATCCTCAATTACTGGTTATCCGCACCGAAACCCAGACTACCGAAAGCTTGTCCCAACTTCGTAAGCAAATCGATGAATGCGATGATAACATCATTCAGGAATTAGCAAAAAGAATGCGCATCGCCCGCGAAATCGGTACTTACAAGAAAGAACACGGAATCACCGTTCTCCAGGCCGGACGTTATAATGAGATTCTTGAAAAGCGCGGTGCACAAGGTGAACAATGCGGCATGGATGCAGAGTTTATGAAAAAAATATTTGAAGCAATCCATGAAGAATCCGTTCGTCAACAAATGGAAATTATTAATAAATAATCAGGTAATAAACTGAAGCTTCGTAAGCTTTCTGCATAGCTTCTCCTCCTTCGGGAAGGAGGAGTACCCGTAGGGGGAGGTGGTAGGAAAATAATGAATATACCTTTTTAAAAAATAATCCTACGTACCCTTCCCTCTGAGAGAGAAAGCCATACGGAAGGCAGTATATGCGAAAC
>ENA-OQCK01001123-OQCK01001123.1-human-gut-metagenome-genome-assembly--contig:-NODE-1123-length-10764-cov-2.212278_pt1 | contig 10764 bp, 11 predicted proteins | sample MGYA00242498_ERZ504578 | MGnify/ENA primary metagenome ERZ504578 (study PRJEB26092, sample SAMD00036229) | human gut metagenome | host: Homo sapiens | study: EMG produced TPA metagenomics assembly of... | reverse complement strand
CTTCCCCGCTTCTTTTAAAATACTGCCTGACTGCCACTGTCTTCCCAAAGCCGGAGTGCCTGCACCATCGTCACATGAAACTTATCAATTTCCTGTAGCGCTTTTATTACAGTTTTTCTAACATACTTTTTCATTTTTCTCACATTCCTCTTTCTTTCACTATTATACTGAAAGAATCGCATGTGTTCATCATAAATAAATTTGTAATATTTGGAAATTGTAAAGCAATTCATATCGCTTCGCAAGCTTTGATTCCTCCGACCGGTATCATGATAAAACCCCTTGGAAAAGATACTATGGATTTAAACCATACAGCATGCCTGATGCATTTAACGAATACAGATGAACTGACGGCTGAGATGTTCTATGGATGCTGCGTACAGATTTTATTTCTGTATCGGACACATTCATCATCTACATCCTTCTTACATACCTTGTATTCATTCTACTGCATCATTCTTTATCCTTTATGCCGTCACGTGCTTATTCACCTATGAAATAAGTACCCCATACGATTCACAGCTGCCACGCTGCCGCATTATCCCTTACGAACTGACGAAAGCTCTTCGGCTTTTTGTGCATAACCGCTTCAAAATCAGTCGTGACCTTCTCTGCACCTTTAAACCGTGTCATCATATAAAGCATCCCCATAACCTTACAATACTCCTTCTCCAGCCCCCGAACGCTGATCCAGTAATTTTTTTGCAAATGACGGCTTTGGATTCGCATACACAATGTTCCTTCCCAGCTCCTGCGATAAAATTTCAGCCACTTCCCAATAATCAATCGCTTCTGCTCCTGTTATGGAATAGCTTGTGTTTTGATGCATATGCGCCTCGCAAAGAACCCTCGCTGTCAGCTCACCGATATCCTGAGCATCAATAAAGCTTGTCAATGCATTCCTGACGGGTACGACAATTCTGTTGAAATGCTGAATTTCAAAGGCATGCACGCCACTGATATTCTGCATAAAAAAACCGGGGCGTATATGGCAGTACGGCAATCCCGCCTGCTCGATATATTGTTCAATTTTATGATGCGGAGGGATGGGATTTTTCTCTACTCCCAGCAGGGAAAGAAAGCTTACCAGCTGAATCCTCTTCTGCTTCTGCAACGCATCGATCAGCGGCTTCAAAGCCTTTGGATCACCAAGATGCGGCGGCCGCATGAGAAACACCCTGTCCACATCCTGCAGGGCAGCCGGAAATGTAGACGGCTTTGTAACATCAAACAGGACAGCCTCTGCATTTGGAAACAGCTGTGTAAGACGTTTCACATTCGTACCTGCTGCTTTGACCTTTTGTCCAGCAGGATAACATTGGCCATGTTCAGTAAATCAAGCAGGGTATGAAATGCCGCCTCACCCATGGAATTTCTCAAAATATTCATCTGCTTCATATATTCATCATAGGTTTCATTCACCAGCTGCACTGCTTTCTCTGTCGGCCGCAAAAGAAAGCTGCGCTTATCATTTTCCTGCTGCTGCTTTTCAAGAAAGCCGTTTTTCAGCAGCGCAGAGCTCATATTGGTAGCCATCGCTTTTGTCACCTTGAAAAAGTCTGCGACTCCCTTTGCCGTCTTCTCTCCGTCTGCTTTAACCAAATAAATCAGCATCCCCATTTCACTGGATCGAATGGGCAGGTTGCGCCTTGTATTCATATTCAGACGGCAGAACAGCGATACCTGTTCCATTGCATTCATCATCGTATCCATAGATCTCTCCTTGTATTTAGTACATCTCATTTACTATATTATAATAGAACACTTGCTATACTATGTCAATACAATAAAAGTTCTGCGTGATTACATATATCACATAATACCTGTTGACACATTATACTATGTATTATATAGTATAATGTGTCAGGAGGTGTCATCATGGATACACAGCTGAAAAAAGGACTGCTGGAAATCTGCGTTCTTGCAGTATTGAAAAAAGAAGATTCCTATGGCTATAAAATCGTAAAGGATATTTCTCCATATATAGAAATCTCTGAATCAACCTGTATCCCATACTCAGGCGGCTGGAAAACAGCAAATGCCTCAGTATTTATTCCGTGGAGCATCACGGACGTCTGAGAAAATATTACAGAATCACCGATATTGGCATTGCGCGCATTCAGGATTTTCTAATGGAATGGCAGTCTATGCTGCATATTTACGAATTTATCAAAGGAGGGATGAATTTGAATAAACAGGAATTTATCAGTCTGCTGGAAAAGCGTTTATTTCAGCTTCCACAGGTAGAGAAGGAGCATTTATTAAATTATTATAATGAAACGATTGAGGACCGCATGGAGGACGGCATGAGTGAAGCAGAGGCTGTAGCTAGTCTGGATTCCATCGACATGATTGTAAAGCAGGTCTATGCAGAGCGCGAGCTGCCTATCGAAGAGGGAAAGCCTGCAGCACGGGGAAACAGGAGGCGTGGATGGAAAATCGCTGCTTTTGTTTTACTTTTTCCATTCTGGATGACCCTGCTCAGTATGGCATTCGTTATCTATCTGCTGCTGTGGACACTGCTTGCCGTCCTGTTTTGCATAATGCTGACATTTGTCTGCTTCCTTGTCGGTGCTTTGTGGAATCTGATACCGGTTGTAAGAGCAAATGCCGCTGCAGCTGTTGTTCTGCTTGGTTGTATGTTTCTTTTTTCCGGTCTCTTGCCGCTGTGCTGGAAGCTGTTACGCATAGGTGTTGCATGGCTGAAAAATCAAACCGGTATCTGGCTGGCGGCGATACGGCATCTATTTGTAAAGGCGGTGAATTAAATGAAGGTCACATTAAAACAGCTGTTGAAATATGTACCGGTCATCTGTATTCTGCTTGGTCTTCTGCTGATTGGCGGCGGCTTTGCGATGGCCGATTTCAAGATGGAGAACCTGCAGACGGTCGAGCATAAGCCATATATGAAAAGAGAAAAAACAATTACCATGCATCAGATTTCCTCCATCCGGATTGACAGCTATCACAGTGAAATCAATATTCTTCCTGCAAAGGATGATAACATTCATATCCAGTATGAGGAAAATGATGAGTATCCGATGAATGTCACAAAGGATGCCACCTCTTTACAGCTGAAACGTGCGACAAAGAGTTTTCAATTCAACTTCTTTGATTTTGACCGTGAGCTCAATATTCCGATCACAATCGAGCTGCCGAAAGCCTTTCATGGCAAGCTGGATATCGATACCTCGTACGGCAATGTGACTGTACATGACATGGCATATCAGAATATCACGATCAACAATGATCATGCAATGTCAGCCTTTCCAAGCTAAAAGCGGAAGCAGTAACACTCGATGTCGCCTATGGCAGCGTCGTTCTGAATGATGTAAACAGCAGGCAGGCATTCCAGCTGAACAGTGAGCATGGCGATATCATTTCCAAAAATCTGAAGGCAGACAGTGCCGTGCTAACGACCGCCTATTCCGATATCACTCTGGATGATACCGAAATTACAAAGGATATGACACTTTATCATGAGCATGCTCCGGTAAATCTTGGAAAGCTGAGGGCACAGGCATTGCAGATAGAAAGCGCCTATGGTGATATCCGCAGCACAGGTCTTACCATCGCGGAAAACGCAGACTTCTCACTGGAGCGCTCCGATGTCACCCTGCAGAAGCTTTCCGCAAAGGACATGACGATGGAAAATGCTTATGGTGACACGATGATTTCAGAGCTGGACGCGATAGTATTCTGATGGAAGGCGAGCGTGGCAGCTTCAGCGCACGGTAAAAGGAAGCATTGACGACTTTAACATTCTTTCCGAAGCAGAGCATGGGGACAATACGCTTCCGACCAAATATGAAAACAGCTCCCGGCGCAAGCTGCAAATCAATGTAGAATACGGCGATATCAATGTAAAATTTCAAAAATAAGGAGCTGAATGGAACTTTCGGAATAATAGCATGCGCGTATAACTCATATTGCGCTCAAATGCCGAAGTTATACATCAAGCCACTACGATAAGCACAGCTTCTCTGAATTATCAATAGGATTTCTCAGACATATTCCATGCGGGAAGCAATCTGCCATATGTTATGAGGAATCCTTTTTTTATGGCTGCTTTCACTCTTTTACTGTTTCCATTATCGCTTGGATTAGCGTCTCACAGTCTTATTTACGTACGGTTAAAGAGATACGGGTGCATCCTACCTAGCTATTTTTCACCTTACGTGCATAAAAAACTGTCTGTTCTGTTTCCTAGGAAAGAAAAAAAGACGATCACACCGGTGATCAAACGTCACACACCGGCAATCGTCGTATGAAATGATATTTTCGCAAGCCTCCTGTGGAAGCTGTTAGGATACAGCAATTTCTGAATTTCAAAACAGCTGTGTGCTTCTTACGGAGGTATTTCAACACCCTTTTAAGGAAAAATCTCTCCATCCATGTTAAGCCTGCTGCTTCTGCCGCTGCCAGATTCCCTCGTTTTACTCTGTCTTTCCTTCAACAGATGATAGACATGTTCATATACCTCTGCCCGTTTACAGCGTATGATATAGGACAGCTCTTCTCTTAATGGTACACATTCCTCTATGAAATGCACCAGCTCTGCATGATAGCGATTCTGGTCGTTTTTCATTTCTTCCAGTACACGGGTAAATGTTTTGGAGGAAGCGTAGTTTCTTCCATAGCTGTCGGTTGCGGCATCCAGACTGTCTGATATGGTAATAATGCAGGTAAATAAATGATAGGTTTCCGATGGCGCTTCCACACCCTGCGGATAACCGAATACGCCGTCTACGCTTCTGTGATGATTTGCGGCAACCTCGCTATAGGCTGCAAGCTTCCCGATCCTTGAAAGGATGTGTCTGCCTGCGAGAGGATGATATTGAATTGCTTCGAATTCAAGTCCGCTGATGTTACGGTACTGTGTATTGATGACACTTGTACAAAGCACCTTCCCCACATCATGCACCAGTGCGGCATTGTGAATATATGCAAGCAGATCGTCACCCTTCTGCTGTATTGCCTCCACACTGTCCAGACCAAGCAGACCGATCAGCAGCTCCGGCTTTTCTTTCAGCAGCTGCTGCAGGATAGCCTCACTGCACGCAGCGACCATATAGGTATGAATCAGTGTCTGCGGCTGGCGAAGCATAAACAAATCCATAAAATATTGAATGACATCCTCTGCTTCCCTTACCAGAGAGAGCAGTGGAATAATCTCATAATAAACTGCATGCGAAATACGATATTCCGTGAATAGATCCGATGGAAGAAACGCGATATAGCCAATCACCTTCTCCAGTATCCGCTCGACATGCATCGACATATCAACTTCCTTTGACAGGGCATAAATCACATTGCATAAGGATAATAACAGATGGAATTGTATATCATCCAGCTCCTTACGACTGTAATTGCACCGGTAGGGAATTTTGCTGTCAATAGTCTCTACAAGCTCAGCCATGGCTTTCGCATCCCTGTTCTGTCGCAGATAGTCACACATCGCACATGTCAGCTGCCACTTCATAAGATTCAAAGGGACTTGCATCCTTTTGCTGCTGCGCGTCCTGCAAAGCTGATGGGACATATCGTGCAGAATGCTTAAATTGGGTGCGGACAGCATTCCCTTCTGTAAATTCAAAACGCTCATGATAAAGGAATTCGTGTAATTTATTTTTAGATACGGAACGATTTCATTGACCTCCAGCGTCCAATCAGCTTCGGCAATGAAGCGTTCATAGCTTTGCAGTCCCTTTTGATAGGATGGCAGGAGTGTCTGATTGAAATATGTATTATAATTTTCAACGCTGTCGATGTGCTCAAATAGAAGGGAGGACATATAATCGTAAATGGATAATCCAAGGCTTTGATCCTCCTGAGAAAGCTGCCCGTATAATCTCTCATAGCATTCCCCCATCTGAGTGACCAGCTGCAGCGAGCGTGCTCGAAAATGCACGGTATCCAGAAAAGTAAAGCAGACAAGCTTGATAAAGCTACACTTCATCAGGGAAATCTCATCGTGCCTGCCGGTATAATAGGTGGAAAGCATACAGGCGGAGCGATAGGTGAGATCCGTATCCTCCATCCTTGTACAGTAGCGGAATTGATAGGACAGCAGGGAATCAGCGATTGCATCCTGCAGACGCGTACCATCCTCCAGAAAATATTCGATATGACGCTGTATCTGCTGATTCCCGGATACATAAATGCTGCGCTGAAGAGCTGAGCAGTCCTTATATTTTTCTATCCAGCTCTCCACGCCGTCCTTTGTATGCAGCAGCTCATTTGTCTTTTGGTTAATGAGACGAATGGAGGCATAATACTGATTGAAGAATTCCTCCCACTCTTCCTGGTTGTGAAGCCGTGTTCCAGTTTCATAAGGCAAGGCCTCTCTTTCCTTTTCGGTATTCTTTGCTACGGCTGTCATTCTTTGACAGGGGTTTCCGCTTCCATTCGATTAAGCTTCAGAAAGGTTGCCAGAATCTGGGAAATCAGTGAGAGAGAGCTAACCTCTTCCCTTGTCCAGAAACGGCTTCCGGTACATTCATCAAAGCCGATAAATCCACGGAAAATACCATTGTCATAAAATGCACATTGCAGGGTGGAATGAATTCCCTGACTCTCAAACAGCTCAACCAGCGTTGGCGAAAGGCTTTGAATATCCCGGCAGTAAAAGATATGATCTTCCTGAAACAATGCTTCATAATCGCCCAGCTCCTTGTAATTTACATTCTGAAGCTGCTTCATTTCAGAGGAGATTCCTTCATTGCACCACTCATATGTATTGAAGCCGTGGCTGCCGTCCCTGGTGTTTTCAAAAATGTAGGAACGGCTGACATCAAACTGCTTTCCTACGATCTCCAGAACCAAATTGACTGCCTCATCCAGATGTTCATAATGATACAAAATACGGAAAACATACCGTGCCAGATTATCTTGACTCTCTGCGTAATTCTGCTCGGAATCGATCGCCGCTCCCAATGAGGAGTTTTGTAAATACTCCTGATTTTGCAGCAGGCTGTCATCGTACATACAGCAGCCGTTTTTCCCGCGCTGCTTTGCCTGATATAAGGCCTTGTCTGCACATTCATACAGCTCCTGAAAGCTTTCGCCATCTCTTGGATACATAGCGATCCCCATACTGCAGGTAACTGCAATCGGCTTTTTTCATTGGAAAACAGCTGCTGAAACATGGCAAGAAGCTCTTCAGCCTTATCCATTGCAGTCGTTGCGGATGAGATGTTTTTGAGAAATATCGTGAATTCATCACCGCCGATACGTCCGACAAGATCGTCTTTTCTCACGTTTCGCTTCATACCAGCAGCCATTTCACTCAATACAAGATCCCCGGTTATGTGTCCATGTGTATCATTGATCTGCTTAAAATTATCTGTATCAACCATAATCAAGGCATTCACGGTCTTTGGATTTTCTATCAGATAGCTCTGTAGCTGCTGCTTCATGGTTTCCCGGTTATACACCCCTGTCAGCGTATCCTTTTCAGCTTTGTGGCGCAGCTTTTCCATCTGCAAACGCTCCTTCGTGATATCCAGACCGATACTGTAGAAGGATGGTATACCGTCCCAGCTGTCCTCACCGCTGATATAACACAGCGTTACCGTCCAGATGCGCTCCTCTTTGCTGCGTGTATATGCCCGGGCCTCCAGAACAGCATTGTCCCCAGTATTTTTCAGACCTGCGCATACCAGTGAAATACGGGGAAGATCATCCAAATGGACATATTTTGAACAGCGGAAATGCAGTTCTTCCTCCAGCTGCACCTGCGTATAGCCAATCATATCCAGAAATATACCGTTATGCCACAGAATCGTATCAAGATCTCTTGCATCTATGCGGACCATACCGGCTGGAATCGTCTTCAATATCGCTTCTCTTTCCTGATCCTTTTTGTCCAGCTTATATTCTTCACTGTACATATCATAAGACAGCTCTATCCTCGAGCGATGTCCAAACCAGTCCAGCATTCGATTCTTAATCATAAAGGTACGCTTTAGTTTCGAATTATAAAATTCCCAGTTGTAGGTTTCATTTTTCTTTAGATAAGCATTGGTACAGAACGGACAGGGTGCATCCAGACCCTGTATTGCTTCATAGCATTTCCTTCCAAGCAGCTGTGCTTCACTTGCCTGCAGCGTGTCGCAGGATTTTTTATTTACATACAAAAGCTCATAGGTATCCATATCACTGATATACACGTTACCTGTATTGGCTGCCATCATCCATTCGAAATTATCGGTCATTTCCTGTTTGGCACTCAGGAGCTGTTCACGCTCATCCAACAGCTTTGGCATTGGTGTATAACAGAGCAGTATCTCCTGTCCTTCACCTTCCGATGCCCGGATAGTTCCTGCGATTTCAACCATCCTGTCAGCTCCTGCGATCCTCATGCTGCTGCGCAGCTTCACCTGACGCTGTCCGTGCTGATCTGCCGCACATAGTAAGGAATACAGCGTTTGATAATCCTGAATAAAATCGGAAAAGCACGAAGAAAATACAACGGATTCCTTAAAATCTTCCTGCTTTTTCCCCAACATTTGATAAAACGCTGTATTTGCCCACAGCACGGTCAATGCATCATCCAGCCGATGTAGACTGACTGCCAGTTGCAAATCCTCCATCATTCCCATATCTGCACTGCCTGCAGCTGATTGCTTCATCTGTACCATTTCGTAATCCTCCACTATATCTGCCCTTTATCCTGTGAGTGAAGTTACATCACCACACAAGCATCCTACTGCATCCATGTGCATCCGTACCCCGTTTATCTATGCATAAGGCGCTTTCATCAAAAAGAAAAGCACGCAATCCATTCTACACTTCGCTGCAGATATCATTTCTTTCATTATAGCACAACCTGAAACTTTATTTCATTTTTTGCATTATTTTAAATAATTTATTGTAAAATACATAGGAAAAATAACATCCAATATGACAGAACTACAATGAATCCTGTGAAACAGCGGATAAGCAAGCGCAGCCCCTCTTTTCTTCTTCCTCGTCATCACATGCTTTTTATATGGGGACATACGTACAGATACGTCCCTTCTCTGCCATCCCTGCTATCTTTCAAGCAGCAGCTCTATTTCATAGATATCATCCAGTGGAATCCAGGAATGATCACTGAATATGAGCCTGCGGTTATACTCATCCATTTTCTTCAAATACATAATAAGTGTACGGTATGCTCCGCCGTCCTTACGTTCATCCGGCTGGAAATAGGTTACCCGGATGCGCGGCTGCTCCGTGATATGCTGCAGAATTTCCTGCAGGCTTTCATCATTCTGCATATTTCTGTTTTCATCCAGAACTTTCGCTGATCGATCAGCGCTGTGCTTCCTGAATTGCCTCCTTATGCCCTGTCAAAGCGGCAAATGGCGCAAACTGGGCAGCGCGATCCCGTATCGGCATCTGCGCATGCTTTTTTGATACCGGATGAGGCAAATGGATAATATCCTCATAGTTGTCTGTGTGCTGTTGTTTCATAGAAATCTCCTTTTATGCCTTATGACCGCCAATCGTTTCGTTTCGCCGGATGGTATTGGCACCCTCCTCCAGATTCATACCCTTTTAAAACGGCATTCTTTCCATACTTTTTCTTTATCTGCAATGTTGCCTGCTGGAGCGCCTTTTCCTTATCCAGCTGTGCGCGTTCTTTTTCTTCCTGCTGCCGCAATGCATCATAATCCACAAACAGGTCCAGCTGTTCTGCTTCTGCTTTTTGCTGTACCTGCTTCTCATCCACAACATGATTTGCGGATATATTGATTCTGCGTACTGTCAAATGCGGATTTATAATTCTGTCAAAGAGCTTCATGACCTCCTTAATCATCCATTGGGAGGATGCTGTCTGCCGTTTTAGGTTAGCCGTGCCATGAGCATGCTTTGGAATCGTTCTTCCATAGCGGTCCGTTGTGACAGCCTTGATATACGGGGCAGCGGTTTCAAGATTCTCGATATCATACCCGATCGTCAGCACGATCTGATCACAGACCTGCCCCTTGTCAACCAGAGAAAGAGCAAGAAGATCCAGCATCTCCTTAATAACAAGCCTTGTTTTTTCCGTATCGTAGGGGCAGCTCAGCACCTGCCCGGTACCGATGCTTGTATTTTCCGGCTGATATGCCTTGATATCTGCCATTGTACACGGTTCATATCCCCAGGCATGATCAATCAGCAGCTCCGCATTAACACCAAACAGCTGATACAGGCGATCCTCGTTATATGCGTCCTGTGCGGTGCCAAGTGAGCATCTTGCAATATCTCCCATGGTATACAGACCAATCTGTTCCAGCTTCTTCGCATAGCCTTTTCCAATGCGCCAGAAATCTGTAAGCGGTCTGTGATTCCAGAGCAGCCTTCGATACCGCATTTCATCCAGCTGTGCAATCCGCACTCCATCACTGTCTGCCGGAATATGCTTTGCCACGATATCCATGGCGATCTTGCACAGATATAAATTGGTACCGATACCTGCTGCCGCCGTAATACCGGTTGTGTTCAGAATATCGGTAATGATACGCTTTGCCAGCTGTCGCGGTGTTGTCTGATAGGCTTTCAGATACCCTGTCACATCCAGAAAAACCTCATCGATTGAATACACATGGATATCCTCCGCAGAGATATACTTCAGATAGATATCATAGATTTTGGTGCTTTGTTCCAGATAAAAAGCCATGCGCGGAGGAGCCGCAATATAGGTCATCGCAAGCTCCGGATGGGTAGTAAGCTCATGTTCATCATAGGATTCCCCGACAAACTGATGGCCGGGAGCCGCCTTTCTTCTCTTTG
>ENA-OQCK01001122-OQCK01001122.1-human-gut-metagenome-genome-assembly--contig:-NODE-1122-length-10774-cov-3.717855_pt1 | contig 10774 bp, 10 predicted proteins | sample MGYA00242498_ERZ504578 | MGnify/ENA primary metagenome ERZ504578 (study PRJEB26092, sample SAMD00036229) | human gut metagenome | host: Homo sapiens | study: EMG produced TPA metagenomics assembly of... | reverse complement strand
TGAGTTATGATATTGAAACAATAGGATGGACGACGGATGCAGTTGTGAAACCTTTCAAAGGATTTGATTTCCATTTCCTGTTCACTTACCAAAGCCCGAAGTATAAAAAGTATGAAACGGGAGTGACCTTTAGTGACGGGACAACATCGGGTATCAATGCCACCGGCAATATCGTTACCGAAATTCCGAAGGTGCTGATTGAGCTGGACCCTAGTTACAACATTACCAAAGACTTGAAGGTATGGGCCAGTTTCCGTTACTTCAGCAAGACGTATGCAAATATTAAAAATGCCTATTATTTCAACGGCCGTTGGGAAACATTCGGTGGAATAAACTGGAATGTGAACAAACATTTGTCCTTAAGCGGAACTGTGATAAACTTCTTGAACCAGACCGGGGCGAAAGGAAGTATTTCGGGAGCCGAGCTGGTAGATAAGGAGAATGCGGCGGCATATAACGGCGCATGGATGGCAGGCAGCTATATCCGTCCGTTCACCGTAGAATTTGCGGCGAAAATAACATTCTGATTCAAGAGGGATTTAATTCTTCTTTATGGTGGAAAAGTAACATTTATACATAAGAATGAAACAAATGTTTCAGCCGGTAAGGCAGGTTTCCGTTAACTTTGCCGATAACGAAAAACAATCAAACAAAACTTTTAATATCCTATACTTCATGAAAACAAATCTTGTTAACCTTGCATTAGGTTTAGCCTTTACAGGAGGCGCTGTTTCTTGTCAGTCACAAAAAAATGACCTGGTTTTCGAACATCAGGGAGATACGGTGACAATCGTACATATTGCCCGTCCCGCTAACTATTTGTTGCTTCCGATTCAGGAGAGCAGCAAGGAAGGACTGGTAAGACTGGATACTGGGAGCCCCGCAGATACCGATATGGATGTGCGTCTGGCTACAGACAGCGTTGAATATTATGTTCCGTTTGCCTTGCCTCAGGGAAGTGAGGAAGCTACTGTCATTATAAAGAAGGTGGCGGCAGATGCGCTGTGTTGGGACAGCATCCGGGTTTCGGATACATTTGATACGGCAAACAGGGATAAGTTCCGTCCGGTTTATCATCACACTCCGCTTTATGGCTGGATGAATGATGCCAACGGACTGGTTTATAAAGACGGTGAATATCACCTTTATTTTCAATATAATCCATACGGCTCCGTATGGGGAAATATGCACTGGGGACATTCCGTGAGCAAGGATTTGGTTCATTGGGAGCATCTTGACCCGGCGATTGCCCGTGATACATTGGGGCATATCTTTTCGGGAAGTGCCATTGTGGATAAACATAACAGCGCAGGCTACGGTGAAAATACAATTGTCGCTTTTTATACTTCGCACCGTAATATACCCGGTGGGCAGAGCCAGGTACAAAGTATGGCATACAGTACGGACAACGGGCGTACTTATACGAAGTATGAACAGAATCCGGTTCTTACTCCGTTTGACGGACTACAGAATTTCCGTGACCCGAAGGTCTTTTGGTATGAACCCGAACAGAAATGGATTATGATTGTCAGTGCGGATAAGAATATGCGTTTTTATTCATCTGCCAACTTGAAGCAATGGGAATATATGAGTGAGTTTGGAGAAGGATTTGGTCCTCAGCCCAATCAGTTCGAATGTCCGGATTTCATCCAACTGCCTGTAGATGGTGACCGGACCAGGATGAAATGGGTGATGATTGTCAATATCAATCCGGGATTTGTCTATGGAGGCAGCGGTACGATGTATTTTACAGGCGACTTTGACGGGCATCAGTTTGTATGTGATACGAAACCCGAGGTGGTGAAATGGCTCGACTGGGGGAAAGATCATTATGCCACTGTTTGTTTCTCGAATACCGGCGACCGTGTCATTGCCGTACCTTGGATGAGCAACTGGCAGTATGCTAACTATACTCCTATACAACAGTTCCGCAGTGCCAATGCTTTGCCGCGTGAGCTGAGTCTGTATACGGGAGAAGACAAACAGCTTTATCTGAGTGCCGCACCGGTAAAGGAAACGGAGCACTTGCGGAAAGATTCTAAAAAGCTGGATGATTTTACAGTAAATGGCGAGAAGCGTTTAGAAACACTTTTTGAAAATAACGACGGCGCTTTTGAACTGGAATTGCAACTGGTGTCGGCTGGTAAAGAGGCTGGTTTTGAATTGCTGAACAGTTTGGGTGAGAAGGTGAAGATTTATCTGGATGCTTCGGAGGGACGTGTGGTAATGGACCGTGCGGAAAGCGGTATTGTAGACTTTGGCAAGAAGGTAAAACCGCATGATTTGGATACCGAAGAAAGTTATGCTCGTTATAAAGAGGTTACGGTGAATTATAAAAATGATTTTGCTTTGGGTACTTGGGCTCCGATAAACACCGCGAAGGCACATAAAATTCAAGTTTTTGTGGATAATGGAAGTGTGGAGTTGTTTGTTGACGGTGGCCGCGTTGCCATGACTAATCTGGTATTCCCGAATGAACCTTATAACTCTTTGCGTTTTTATAGTAAAGGAGGAGAGATGAAAATTTCAAATTTCACAATATATAAGTTAGGTTTGTAAACTAAGTATAAAGTCATGAATAGCAATAAAAATCTGTATGCCAAATTAATTCCGGTGATGCTGTGTTTCTTCGCCATGGGATTTGTAGACCTGGTGGGGATTGCATCGAATTATGTAAAAGCGGATCTGGATCTGACAGACTCTCAAGCCAATATATTTCCTTCCTTGGTCTTCTTCTGGTTCCTGATTTTCTCCGTACCTACAGGTATTCTGATGAATAAGATAGGGCGTAAGAAGACAGTTCTTCTGAGTCTGATTGTCACTTTTGCCTCTTTGCTGCTCCCTATATTCGGCGACGGCTATACGCTTATGTTGATTTCTTTCTCTTTACTGGGTATCGGTAATGCGTTGATGCAAACCTCTTTGAATCCGTTGCTGAGTAATATTATTGCGGGGGAAAAGTTGGCAAGTACATTGACTTTCGGTCAGTTTGTAAAAGCTATTGCTTCCTTTCTTGCCCCTTACATTGCCATGTGGGGAGCGATGCAGGCTATTCCTACTTTCGGGCTTGGCTGGCGGGTATTATTTCCTGTTTATATGGTGATAGCCGTTTTTGCCATCGTGTTGTTGGGGCTGACCCCTATTGAGGAAGAGAAACCCGATAAAGCGTCCGGCTTCAAAGCGTGCTTTTCCTTGTTGGGAAAACCGTTTATTCTCTTGTCTTTCATTGGGATCATGTGCCATGTCGGTATTGATGTCGGTACGAATACAACGGCTCCTAAAATCTTGATGGAGCGTTTGGATATGACATTGGCTGAGGCCGGTTTTGCAACAAGTCTTTATTTTATTTTCCGTACGGTGGGTTGCTTCCTCGGAGCCTTTATCTTGCAAAAGGCTTCTGCAAAGTCTTTCTTTGCTCTCAGTGTCGTGTTCATGTTGCTGGCAATGGTGGGATTATTTATATTCCATTCGGAAACAATTATTTATATTTGCATTGCATGATTGGTTTCGGTAACTCCAATGTGTTCTCTATTATATTCTCGCAGGCATTGTTTGCCATGCCCGAAAAGAAAAATGAAGTTTCCGGATTGATGATTATGGGGCTGTTCGGCGGTACGGTATTTCCGTTGGCATGGGAGTTGCCGGTGATGCCATGGGGCAGAGTGGCGCTGTGGCGGTGATGACTGTCGGAGTTATCTATTTGTTGATGTATACCTTGAAAATAAAGAAATGATTTTAATTGTAAACAGTAAATAATATCATGAATCAAATCATCGTAGGAATGGGTGAGGCACTATGGGATGTGCTGCCCGAAGGAAAGAAAATTGGTGGTGCTCCGGCAAACTTCGCTTATCATGTGTCACAATTCGGTTTTGACAGCCGGGTGGTCAGTGCGATTGGCGATGACAAGCTGGGTAATGAGATACTTGAGAATTTTGATGGTAAGAACTTGAAGTATCAGATAGAGAAAGTGCCTTATCCCACAGGAACCGTACAGGTGGAACTGGACCCTAATGGGGTACCTATGTATGATATAAAAGAAGGGGTGGCTTGGGATAATATACCTTTTACACCTGCTTTGGAAGAGTTGGCAAAGAATACCCGTTCCGTATGTTTCGGCTCGTTGGCACAGCGTAGTGTGGTTTCAAGGGAAACAATCAACCGTTTTCTGGATGTGATGCCCGAAGGAGAAGGACAATGTAAAATTTTCGATGTGAATTTGCGCCAAGGTTTCTATACGAAGGAGATTCTTTGCAACTCGATGAAAAAATGTAATATTTTAAAGATTAATGACGAGGAGTTGGTCACAGTGAGCCGTATGTTCGGTTATCCCGGCATAGACTTGCAGGATAAATGCTGGATTCTGTTGGCGAAATATAATCTGAAGATGTTGATTTTAACGTGTGGTGTCAATGGCAGTTATGTCTTTACTCCGGGTGAGATTTCATTTGTAGAGACTCCGAAGGTGGAGGTGGCCGATACGGTAGGTGCGGGCGATTCGTTCACGGCGACTTTTGTAGCTGCTATTTTGAAGGGAAAGCCGGTTGCCGAGGCGCATAAACTGGCTGTTGAGGTTTCTGCATACGTATGTACGCAAAACGGGGCTATGCCTGAGTTGCCGGCTCGTTTAAAGAATGAGTTGATTTAAATTTTAATGGTTGCGGATACTCATTCAAATTGGATTGGAAATCATATTGTCTGAGGCTGTATCGCGAAGAACCTGTAAATACAAAGTAGATGTAATCAGGTTCTTCGCGATGTTCTTTTTTACTTTCTCTTGCAGATGTTTGTTTTATTGGCGGTTACCTTTTATCTTTGTTATCTATAAATACCTTGAGGAACATGAAAAAACATCTTTTGTTTTTGATTTTATGCCTTATGGGAATTCTGACATCGTGCAGTCAGAAACATACGCGCTATTACATTGGTGTTTCACAATGTAGTGATGACGAATGGCGGCATAAAATGAATCATGAAATTGTACGTGAAGCCTTGTTTTATGATGGGGTGGAGGTGGAGATCCGTACCGCGAAAGATAATAACCGGAATCAGATAGAAGATATCAACTATTTTATTGACAGGAAAGTTGATTTATTGATTGTCGCTCCGAATGAGGCGGCGGCTGTCACTCCTGTTGTGGAGAAGGCATACGGGCTGGGAATACCTGTTGTGGTAATTGACCGTAAGATTTTGTCGGACCGTTATACGGCTTTTGTGGGTGCTGATAATTGTGAGATTGGCAAAGATGTGGGACAATATATTGTGAACCGTTTGGGTGGAAAAGGGAAGATTTTGGAGATAACGGGACTGGAAGGTTCCACTCCGGCTATGGAGCGTCATAGAGGATTGGCGGATGCCTTGAAGCAGAGCCTGGAATAGAAATTGCCGCCAGCGTGGACGGAGCCTGGCTGCAAAGTGTGGCTGGGGAGAAAATGGATTCCATACTTCAAGACAATAAGGATATAAATCTGGTTTTTGCCCAAAATGACCGCATGGCTGTCGGGGCTTATTTGTCGGCCAGACAGCGACAGTTGGAAAGGAAATGTTGTTTGTCGGTATTGATGCGTTGCCTGGCAAGGGGTATGGAGTGGAGCAGGTACTGGAAGGAGTGTTGGATGCCACTTTTATTTACCCTACCGGAGGAGATAAAGTGATGCAGGTGGCGATGGATATTTTGGAGAAGCGTCCGTATGAACGGGATACTAAGTTATCAACAGCCCTTGTTGATAAAACGAATGCCCGTGTCATGCAGTTGCAGACAGACCACATTGCCGAACAGGACGGAAAGATAGAACGGCTGAATAATCAGGTGGACGAATATTGGTCAAGATACTCTGCCCAGACCATGTTTCTGTATGCATGTCTGATTATCCTGTTACTGTTTGCTGCCTTATTGGCGATCATCGTCCGTGCGTATTGGACAAAGAACCGGATGAACATGGAGTTATCCCGTCAAAAGAAACAATTGGAGGAACAACGCGACCAACTGATCAGCCTCTCCAAGCAGTTGGAAGAGGCGACTCATGCCAAACTGGTCTTCTTTACGAATGTTTCTCATGATTTCCGTACTCCGCTTACTTTGGTTGCCGATCCGGTGGAACAGCTTTTAGAGGATAAAGACTTGACCTCTAAGCAACGATCCTTATTGAAAGTGGTACATAAGAATGTGAATATTCTGTTGAGGCTGGTCAACCAGATTCTTGATTTCCGTAAGTATGAAAATGGTAAACTGGAGTTGGTGAGAACCAATATGGACCTGCGTGCGCAATTACAGGAATGGAGCCATGCATTTCAAACATTGGCTTTGAGAAAGCATATCCATTTTGTTCTGGACGTGAACGATGACCGGACAGACTGTCTGATGGCGTTGGATGCCGAAAAGATGGAACGTGTCTATTTTAATTTGTTGTCCAATGCGTTTAAGTTTACCCCGGAGAATGGAACTATCACTGTCACACTTTCTACTTTAATAAAGGAGGAAAATAGAAGATATGTCCGTCTGGTAGTTGCTGATACCGGTTCGGGAATCTCTGTCCGGCACATCCGGCATATTTTCGACCGCTTTTATCAGATGGATGTGAACCATGCGGGCTCAGGTATTGGTCTTGCTTTGGCAAAGGCTTTTGTCGAGTTGCACGGCGGGGTGATAACGGTGGACAGTGTGGAAGGAAAAGGAACAGTGTTTACGGTGGATATTCCTATGGAGATAGTGGAGGAGCAGTCTGTAGATCGGATACAGGAACCGCACACTACACAGCCGACGGTGGTGGAGGAATTGGAGGAAACGGAAACAGAAGAACGGCTTCCGGATGAGAATAAGGAATGCATCTTGATAATTGACGATAATGCGGATGTACGTGGCTATGTGAAATCATTATTGAAAGAGGAATATACGGTGATAGAGGCTGCCGACGGACATGCCGGATTAAAGAAAGCTATGAAATATGTGCCTGATGCCATTATCTGTGATGTGATGATGCCGGTGATGGACGGATTGGAATGTTGCAGGAAGCTGAAAATGGAATTACAGACTTCTCATATTCCGGTGATGTTGCTTACTGCCTGTTCTTTGGATGAACAGCGGATACAGGGGTTTGAATGTGGAGCGGATTCTTATATTTCCAAACCTTTTAATTCCAAATTGTTACTGGTGCGTCTTCGGAATCTGATTGATAACCATAAGCGGTTGAAACAGTTTTTCGGAGATAAGATTACTTTGTCTAAAGAGTCTGTAAGCGAGGTGGATAAAGGATTTGTGGAGCGCTTCAGAGAGCTGATAGAAGCAAATTTGATAGATTCTGAGTTAAGTGTGGAAGAATTAGGCAGTAAGATGGGATTAAGCAGGGTGCAGCTTTATCGTAAGATTAAGGCACTTACCAATTATTCTCCCAATGACTGGTGCGTATTGCCAGATTAAAGAAAGCTGCTTCTTTGTTGGCTTCTTCTGAGAAAACCATATCCGAGATAACGTATGAGGTAGGTTTTACATCTCCTTCTTATTTTACCAAGTGTTACAAGGAATATTTCGGAGAAGTCCTACGGATTTCTTGAAACGCAGAGGATAATTGTGGGGGCGGACACGCAGCTCCGCCCTACAAGGAATACTTTAAATCAGTGTTGATAAATCTTTTTCGGCTACAAAAGAGAGATTATTAAGAATAATCACTTCCCTTGCTCTGTCCGGATTGTCTGTCCGGAAAATCAAGATGCCTTTATTTCCTAACAGGAAGGAATACAGATAAGTAATGCCTATTTGGGCTTCACTGAAAATGGTGATGGCGTCTGCCGCCCGCCCCGGCTGATTGTCTAGTGTGATGGCGAACACATCGGAGAGTGCCACGGAGATTCCTGCCTCTTTCAGCGTCTCGTATGCGCGTTTGGGTTCCGAGCAGATGATACGGTAAATACCATACTCTACTGTATCGGCAATGGTAGAGGCAATCAACTGTATGCCTGCTTCTTTCAATAAGTTCAATACTTTCTGTAGTGTCCCCGATTTGTTTTCGATGAAGACGGATAATTGTTGTATAGTCATAAACTTATTTTTTAAAAGGTTTTACGTAAGTCTTTCACACGGACTGCTTTACCTTCCGATTTAGGCAGTGCTCCTTTGGGTACCAGTTTCACACGTGGGGTAACCAATATCTCATCTTTCAGTTGGCGGGTAATTTCCCGGGTCAATGCTTGCAGGCGTCCATAGTCATCGGTGAACAGTTGGCTCAATTCCACTTCTACAGTCATTTCGTCATTAGATTCGGCGGTTTCGAGTGTGATCAGATAGTCACTGCCCAATTCTTTGAATTGCAATAAAATCGTTTCAATCTGAATGGGGAAGATATTGACCCCTTTCAGGATAATCATATCGTCGCTGCGCCCTTTCATTCTGTCCAGACGTTTGTGATGGCGGCCGCAGGGGCATTCCCCCGGCAGAATGCGGGTCAGATCACGGGTACGGTATCTCAATAACGGCATCGCCTCGCGGTTGATGGTGGTCAGTACCAGTTCGCCCACTTCACCCTCGGGCACAGGTTCCAATGTGTCGGGGTCGATGATTCTACGATATAATAGTCTTCCCATATATGCAATCCGTTTTGTTCCTGGCATTCAAAAGCCACACCGGGACCGCACATTTCGGACATGCCGAAAGAGTTGTAGGCTTTTACACCCAGCATATCTTCGATGCGGCGGCGTTGTTCTTCGGAATGAGGTTCCGCTCCTATGATCAATGTTCTCAATTTGGTGTCACGACGCGGATCAATCCCCATTTCATGCATTATCTCGTACATACGGGCTGCGTAACTGGGAATGGCGTGCAAGGCGGTGGTTCCGAAATCGGAGATGAATTTCAACTGGCGTTTGGTGTTTCCGGCAGCGGCAGGTACAGTCAGCATTCCCAGCCTTTCAGCACCATATTGAAAGCCCAGCCCGCCGGTGAACATTCCATAGCCGGAAGAGTTCTGGAAAATATCTCCCGGACGTAATCCTACCATATAAAGACAACGGGCCACTGCATTAGCCCATTCGTCAAGGTCTTTTGGTATGCAGAATGACAGTGGGATTTCCAGTTGTTCCACTGGATGAGTGAAGGCGGACTGTTTTTTCCAAAGGTACGGACGCCAGTCCGAAAGGATAAGTGTCACGTAGATCTTGTTTGGTGGTAAACGGGATTTTCTGTAAATCATCCAATGAACGGATATCTTCCGGACTCAGATGATTTTCGGCAAACCGTTGTTTATAGAAAGGGGAATTCATGCAATGGCGGACAGTCTTTTGCAGTCGTTCCAATTGTAGTTTCTCAATTTCGGGTCGTGTCAGGGTCTCTAACTCTTTGTGTAAATACATAGCATTTCCTGTTTAGTTGGTTATCAGTCCGACAAAAATAGAAAAAAATATAATGCGGTTGGGAATAAGCTGACAAAATATGTATCTTTGGAGGATTTTAATTTGAAAATGTGATGAAAAAGACATTGTTTGTAATAGGTATGCTGTTATGTGGGCTTTCATTGTACGCTCAGGATATGAAAACTCTTTTTATTGCCATGCCCGATTCGGTGGCTCCTTTATTGACAAAGGTAAATCGTGAGGATTGTGTGGATTTTCTGGCAAGCAATATGAAAGCGGAAGTGAAAAATCGTTTTGGCAAAGTATCTGAACTGAAAAGACTGACGGATGATTATTTGTTTCTGCAAACCACCGGAAGTAGTTCTATGGAAATGAAACTGTTACCCTTGAATGATTCTGTAAAGGTGATTTGTGTAGTGAATACTGTTTGCGGTCCGGCTTGTGATAGTGAAGTTCGTTTTTATAATACGGACTGGCAGCAACTGGCGAAGGAGGATTTTATTCAGCTTCCCTCCGTCGGGGCTTTTTATCTGCCGGTGGATACGCTGACCGATGAGGCTTATGCCGCGATTAGAGAGAAGGCGGATATGGAGTTGGTGAAAGCCACTTTATCAGAAGACAAACCTATTATTTCTTTTACTTATACTACTCCGGATTATCTGGCAAAGACGGAACGGGAAAAATTGGTTGTATACATCAGGAAAGAACCTGTAGTGTATGAATGGAAGGGGGGAAGTATAATGATGTATCTTTGAAATAAAGGTGGATACGTATGATAAAATAAAAGGCTGCAAACTTATCGGGTTGCAGCCTTTTATTTTGGAACTTATGTATAAGTTACAAATTACTTTTTCATACGGTTGCCGTAGCGGCTCATGAACTTGTCTACACGACCAGCTGTATCTACTAATTTGGATTTACCAGTGTAGAACGGGTGTGATGTATTAGAAATTTCCAGTTTTACCAACGGATAAGTTTCACCTTCGAATTCGATGGTTTCTTTTGTGCTACAAGTTGAACGTGACAAAAATACATCACCGTTTGACATGTCTTTGAATACTACGGGACGATAGTTTTCAGGATGAATACCTTTTTTCATTTCTGTATATTATTTTATTGTTATTATTTTTTTTACTTGTCTGGTAAACAATATTGGGTGTAATGGTCCATTTTGGACCGCAAAGATACTGCTTTTCTTTGAAATAGAAAAAACTTCGGGCTGTTTTTTCTTCTAAAAGCCTTATTTTCTTCTTTTATAGTATTGTAAGGTAGACATTACAATATAATCAGTTTGTATGTTTTAGTGAAGAAAATAGTTAATAAAATCATTTTTTATGAGATATTTTTGGTGTGAACTTGCCATAGTTAGCGCATTTATGATTACTTTTGCAGTGGAATTTAATTCACTAACAATTATAAATATTAGAACAAT
>ENA-OQCK01001121-OQCK01001121.1-human-gut-metagenome-genome-assembly--contig:-NODE-1121-length-10777-cov-2.826197_pt1 | contig 10777 bp, 14 predicted proteins | sample MGYA00242498_ERZ504578 | MGnify/ENA primary metagenome ERZ504578 (study PRJEB26092, sample SAMD00036229) | human gut metagenome | host: Homo sapiens | study: EMG produced TPA metagenomics assembly of... | reverse complement strand
TTCCCACCAAGGCTTACGGGACATGGTATTTCCCTGCGGAACCTATGACGCGGTCCGCATCACCATCGGAAGCGGAAAAGGCCGCAACTGGTGGTGCGTGCTCTATCCCTCCCTCTGCTACACCGATGCCATCCACGCAGTGTGCCGGATTCCTCCAGAAAAACCCTGTCATCCCTTTTGGCGGAAGATGACTATGACGCCCTGTTATCCCCCCTGGGCAGGACAAAACAGCCGCAGCAAAAGCCGGAGGTTCACGTACGGTTCCGGCTCATGGATTTATTTCAAAAAAAGGGCTGAGCTTCTATTTCTTCTGGCTGTCCAGCATGTCCTGAAGCGCCTCGTCGCTCTCGTCAATCCATACATCCTCTTCCTCCGCATTCAGTCCCAGATACCGGGCCAGAGTGCGGGGATCGTCGCTGTTATTCCAGCGGCTTACATACCGGTCAATCTCCTCAAAGGGAACCTCCCCTGACAGATACCGTTCCTTAAAGGTTCCTTCCCCCATTATTTCCTCCCCCGCACCGGTGCGGCCGGCTCCTGTTCCTGTTCCTGTTCCTTGATGTTGCGTGAAACCGTAATCTCCTGGTTGTCTATATGTTCCCTGGCCGCCTTTTTTGCCTCGGCTATGTTGCGGTTCTTAAGGGCGTTCAGAATGTGCTCGTGCTCCACCAGAAGCACCTGCCTTTTGTCCTCGTCCTTTATATATTCCAGGCGGTAGCGGTACATCTGCTCACGCAGGTTGCCTAACATCTGCACCAGCTTATCGTTGCGTGTCCCCTGGTAGATGACGTCATGATACTGCTCATCCGACTGGGCAATGCTCATGGCCTCTCCCCGGTCAATGGCATTTTTAAAGTTGCCCTGCACCGTTCCAGTTCAGCCATGTCGTCCTCCGACATCCGCTGGCAGGCCAGCTCAATGGCCAGTTCTTCCAGGGATCGGCGCACCTCCAGAACATCCCGCAGGCTCTTCTCAGATATCTTGGCCACCTCAGCGCCCTTTCTGGGAATCATAAGCACCAGGCCCTCCAGCTCCAGCTTGCGGATAGCTCCCTGATCGGGGTTCTGCTGACGCCTAATTTTTCAGCCAGCTGAATTTCCATCAGCCTTTCCCCCGGAGCCAGCTCTCCCTTCAGTATGGCCTGCCGCAGGGTGTTGAACACCACATCCCGGAGCGGAAGATACTCGTTCATATTAACCTTAAAATTATTTTCCATTTTAAAATGCCCCCTTTTCCTGCATTATACTCTGTCCTGCCCATTTCTTTTTACATTAAAGAAATTGGTCAGATACACCTGTTTTGCCAGCTCCGACGCCTTGCCGAAACGCAGGTCCTCGTAGGCTGCCTGCGCCGCCCTCGGATTGGCAAAAAGCCCGAATACCGTGGGACCGCTTCCGCTCATCATTGCCCCCAGAGCCCCATAGTCACGCATGACCTGTTCAATCCTTGAAATGGCCGGATATTTCTCTCCGGTCACCAGCTCCAATACATTCCCGAACCGGCCTGCCACCTCCCGCAGATTCTGGCCGCGGATGGCGTCTATCATACCGTCTATATCGGGATGGTCCGAAGGCGCAAGCTTCATAGCGTCCAGGCTCTCGTACACCACCTTGGTGGACACGCTGATACCCGGCTTGGCTATGAGCACCTGGCACTGGGGCATGGGAGGCAGAGGCGACAGCTTCTCGCCAATTCCCTCAGACAGGGCGGTTCCCCGCATAAGGCAGTAGGGTATGTCCGCTCCCAGGGTCACGCCCCGCTCCATCAGCTCCCCGGTGGACAGGCCCAGGCCAAACATTTTATTGACTCCAAAGAGAACGGAGGCAGCGTCCGTACTTCCTCCCGCCATGCCTGCCGACACGGGGATGAACTTGCGCAGATGGATGGACAGGCCCTGGCGTATGCCGAACTCCTCCATCAGCAGCCTGGCCGCTTTATGGGCAAGGTTCTGCTCATTATCCGGCAGATAAAACAGGTTGGTCTCTATCCTGATGCCCGGCTCCTGGGTGGCGTACAGGTCAATCCGGTCGTGAAGCCCCACGGTCTGCATGATCATCCGCACCTCATGATAGCCGTCCTCCCTCCGGCCCAGCACATCCAGAGCCAGGTTAATCTTTCCATATGCTTTTAAGCGTAAGTGTTTTATCATACGCGGACTCTCCTCTATGTACATTGTTCATATTTCTGTTTTTATAATACATTATATTGTATACAATACTTTCACTTTATTTGCAAGTGGAAATTGCAGAAAAATGCAGAAAACCGGCAGAAATTTTCCGGCCGGTTTTACTAATAGTAATAATCAGATTATTTCCCCTTCAGATTCCGAATTGCTTCCTTCATCTCCTCATCCTCTTCACCCAGCAGAGGGGTGGCATCCGTGTGATTCTGTTCTTCTTTGGGCATATATTTTCCGAAAATAGCAGTAAAGAAATATGAGTTCACAAAGGCAATGAGAGGCATCCCAAACAGGAATAAAAGCATGGCAAACTGCGGGAAATAAAACAATCCAAAGTATGCGGCTGCCACGATTCCCAAATCAGTGGCCAGTATCCCAATTGTCTGGAACAAATGGCGCACGGACATAAAAAATGCATTGAACAGGGTCCGCTTAACCGGATTATAAAACCTGGCCTGAAGCGGGAACACATACGTAATAATAAACAGGTAAATCAGAAGCAATCCGCCGGAGACCGCGGTCATGGCTGTCTTAGCCGCGCCGTTTATAGGCATCTGTCCCGACACAAAGAACCAGAAATCAAAGCCCAGCACGATTCCCGCCGCCAGCAGGATAAGCCAGATAGCTGTTGCCTGTTTGAAGTTGCTCTTAAAAGACCGGAAAAAGGACCGTATGGTGGAATCATCCTCATCCCGCACCAGCTTTAAGGTCACATAGTAGACGGCAGTGGCGGAGGCACCGGCTGTAAACACAGGGATGGAACAGACAATCCACAAAATGTTCAGTATGATTAAGTCTCCCAGCTTTCCTATGAACCGCCACACCGGATTATCGTAATTAAATATACCTTGCAACATAAGTATTCCTCTTCTCTCTGTAAATACACCTGGTGATATTCTATCATATTAAACGGAAAATGCAAAGGGCTGCTCTGATTTCATGAATTTTATATTCTTCTCAGGGCCGGATGTGGTATACTTACATGAAACGGCCTGTCCGTGCAAATACAGCAGAGAGAAACGGAAGGAATGCATAAGCTATGTCCATCAGAGAAGAAGCAGAAAACGAACGGCAGAAACTGAAAAACATGACCTGGAGGGACCGGACCTGGTATGTGTGGGAATATTATAAGTTCCACCTCCTGGGTGTAATTCTGGCCATCGGGGTCCTAAGCACCATAGGCACCATGATATACCGCCAGACCTTTACCACCCGCCTGTCTGTGGCCATTATCAACGATCGCTCCGGAGGCGCCGGCTCCAGCGCTCAGCTGGAATCAGATCTGCGGAAATACCTGGGATGCGGCAAAAAGGACCTGATTGAAATAAACGAGGGCCTGATGGTGGATTTTAATGAGGAATCCACCTCCCAGTACGGATATGCCACCCTGGCCAAAATATCCGCCCTGGCAGCCAGCGAAAGCCTGGATGTGGTCATCGGGGACCAGTCCGCCATAGACCACTACGAGACCATATCCGCATATCAGAACCTGGAGGAATTGCTTTCTCCTGAGCTCTATGCGCGGGTGAAGGACCATATCTACCGGGCAGAGGACGGCGAGGGAAACCTTACGCCTGTTGCCCTGTCCCTGGAGGATACGGCTTTGGGAGAAAAGACAGGCATCATCATGGATCCTCCTTATCTGGCCGTCATACAAGGCTCTCCCCATAAAGAAGCTGCCATTCAGATGATTGAGTATCTGTTTCCATAAGACACGTCATTCCCAGGCCTTCCGCCACCTTGCGGGAGGCCTGGTTTTCTCTGCGGATCAGCGCGCAGAGCCGGACTCCCAGCACCTCATGGCTGTAATCCGCAATAGCCGTCACAGCTTCCGCGCAGTATCCCAGCTGCCGGTAAGGCAGGAAAATATGGTACCCCAATTCCAGCCAGGGAACGGACTGTCCCAGGGAGTCCAGACAATCCTCCATCTCCCCTGCGAGTCTGGGATTGGACACTCCCGCCAGCCCCACCAGAACCTGGTCCTCCCTGCGTACCAGGGCCCATGTACCATACTCATAAAAGCCGTACTGGTTCCTGCGATACAGTTCCAGCGTCTCCCCTGAACGGAATATGGCCTCCTGGGCCCGTACTCCTCCTCCGGAATATAACCGGCATCATCCGCGGTCAGTTCCCGTATGAGAAGCCTGGACGTCCTGCATATATTCCACGGAAGCCCCAGATGGCGGCGTATTACCAGCTCCAGCAGTTCGTCCGTGGCATCCTCAATGTCCGGAATCACATAGGGAATCCCCTTTATGTCCCAGATATCCTCCCCCTCACGTTCAACGCCGACAACGGCCCTCCCGGCAGCCTTCGCCGCCAGAAGGGCCTCGGGTTCGTCTGATATGACTGCTGTGCAGGTTTTTCCATCTAACTGATACTGCGCTCTGTTACCATATTACCGCCTCATTGTCATATTGCTGTCCCATCGACGTATGGCCTCCGCTTTGCTGAAGGATGCCGTGAATGACAATTCCTATCAGCACTTCTCCGGTTCCGGATAGTCCACCCCGAAGGTTTCCACTGTCATGGACTTAATCTTCTGCTCCTGGAGGGGACGGTCACTGTAATCAGTCCTGACACCCGCGATTTTATTCACCACGTCCATGCCTTCCGTCACTTTTCCAAAGGCTGCATATGAGCCGTCCAGGTGCGGTGATGCTTTGTGCATGATAAAGAACTGGGAGCGCCTGAATTGGGGTGCATGGCTCTTGCCATGGAAAGTACGCCCTCTGTGTGTACCAGATCGTTCTTGACGCCGTTCTGTGCGAATTCTCCCTTGATAGAGTAGCCCGGGCCGCCCATACCCGTGCCGTCCGGGCAGCCGCCCTGAATCATGAAGCCGTTTATGACCCTGTGGAAAATCAGTCCGTCATAGTATCCTTTTTTTTACAAGGCTGATGAAATTGTTCACTGTATTAGGAGCTATATCCGGGTATAACTCTGCTTTCATTACATCTCCATTTTCCATGGTTATGGTAACTATAGGATTTGCCATTTTGTCTTTCTCCTTTTTCAATTAGAATCTTTATCCACTATAGCAAATTCCGCCGGCTTTGTCCAGCACGGCTTATCTTTAAACCGCCTCTGTTATTCTTCCCCTGTTTTCCGGTATACTATGACGGAGGGCCTGCGTTCCTCTGTCCGTATCATCCTGGTCCTGGTCTCAGTCTTTGCCCTTTCCATCTGGAATGAAGCCAAGCTTCAAACCGATTTCGGACAGCTCTACCCAGGAATACTTCATTACCGATCGGGTGGGAGAACACCAGGGATTAATAAATACGGAACCTCTGGCCCGTGTCCGGCTGAATTTTCTCGACTGGCTTACTTGACGCTTCAAGTGTGTATGAAACTACAATCGCTACAAATAATAAGGTAAACCATTTTTTTGTACTCATGCCATCATTATACCCGGTACGTCGGGATTGTGCAATGTGATTTTGACATAGACAATAAGGGTATTAATCATAAAGGATTGAGCCAATGATAACCTATGAGCCATTTTTTAGTACCCTGAAACGCAAGGAAATCTCAACATACAGGCTGATTAATAATTACGGTTTTAGCAAAGGTACGCTGGATTCCCTAAAACAAAATAAGAATATCACCATGGAAACGTTGAACTATATTTGTAATCTCTTAGAGTGTGAGATTAGCGATGTGATACGATATACAAAGGATTAAGGGAGCCTCGCGGCTCCCTATTTGTTTATCATCTTACGAATTTTCGGTAATCGTAGGTCAATGACAGTATCGTTTCATCATGATCAGCGTCCATACAAATTTGCACAGCCATAAGCAAAACCAGATACATTTTGAATTTCCAACAAAGAGCTTGTCAGTTCCGCAAATTCTTTTAATGCGGGCAAAACACAAGCGTCAAACCCTTCCATATACTGACGCTTATCATTGGTTTCTGATTCCCTTTTGATTTTTTGAATCGCCTCATGGACTGCAAACCGCTGACGGTTATCCAACTGCTCTACCTCGGTTAGGACATCGTCTGCCAAAGAATCATTTCCGGTGTAATCATACCTCTCTGATTGAGTGTTTATTTTTCTCACCACCTTTAAAATATATTGCGCCGCCTTAATTTTAACAGAGTGTCAAGGGCAGGGACAGCCGGGAGAACCGCTAAAAATTTCAGTCTGGGTCTGGTGATTTTTTCAAGGAGCCGTGGTTTTCTCCCAATGATTCAACGTGAAAAGACACATAGAGCAGTGGTTTTTTGCTAAATTCCGGCAGGGTGGTGACAGCGGTTTGAATGAATAGCCGGACAATTTTTAAAAGAGCTAGACTTTTTGTTTTTAGCAGGTCAGAGTAAAAAACGCATTGACTTATTAACAGCCAGTGCAACTTACACAAACACATAAGACAGGTTCAAATTTGTATTCTTAAAAGGCCTGTAAACAAAGGAGTTTCTTCTATGATAGTAAATATTCACGCAATGAGTGCCGTGGATTTTGACGAACCTGTTTTTTGTATTTAGTATGCAACAAATAAAAGTCTGTGAACATCTACCAACATCAGACACATTTTGTAAAAGCGTATATTATCTGATATTAGCAAAAAAGCATCAAAGCCAACAGTTTTTTGTTCAAGGGCTGCTCGATGATCGGCGGCCTGGAAAGAAGGCAGTTTGATATGAAAATGGGTGGATTTACGATGCCGGTAGGAGGGTTTTCAGGGATTTTCTTTGAAATTACTTGAATTTATAGAGTGGATTGATTATATAGAGATGTAAAAAAGGAACAACCACCTCACACAAGAGGTTGGCCGAATACTCAAATAGCAGAATTGCCACCCTTTCAACCGCCAAGTTTACAAGGGTGGTTTTTCTGTGCCGTTTCCGGGACTTAGAAAACGTTACTGACTAATCTTTAAAATAAAGGTCAGTAATGTTAATGGATAACCGTAGCGCCTATGTCAATAAGCTGCAGGGTGAACTACACATGGCATTTCCACAGTACCTTGGCATTTTCTCCAAGGTCACGACAAACACATCGCTCACTTTGCTGGAAACTTATACATCTCCAGATGCTTTTATAGAAGCGGACAAACAGGAGATTGTTGATGTCATTAAATCAACTGCCCGATTTGGTCTTACATATGCCAATAACAAGTATCATGCAATTATCCAGGCTGCCCATGAAGCTCAGGCGTCGGTTACATCATTGACAGCAATATCAGGCGTATCCGCCTTTATATCAGCTTTATCCGCAAGTATGATGTTAAGGTGCAATCCAAACTCACCCTCTTGTCCCACCGAAAATAGCCTTTTCCCTTCCAGCTTATTTTCGGGATTTTCTTCATTTTTAGATATTCAGATTTGATTTTTTCTGCCTTGTTCTCTGCTCCTTTTTCCGGTTTAGCGTTAGCCTCACTGTTTGAGTTGGCTTCACAAAAGGGTCAGGAACAGAGACAGATTGAGTTTTATTTGTTTTGGTCTTAGATTTGAATTTTCCTTGTAAATACGTTGTTTTCTGGTGTTTTACTTTTCAGATTTTCTTTCCAATTTGCTCTTTTTCCATTTTGAAAACAGAGACAGAACAGAGGGAAAAGGACAGATAGAACTGTGAGTGAAAAGCCGGAAAACAAAAAGCAGAAGTACCGGGATCGTTAAGTCCTGATACTTCTGCTTATGTTTACTTTGTTCTATTTTCGACTGGATAGTGAGTGTGAAGCCGGTGGGATGGAAACAAGGAAGGAGACACTTCCCCTTTGCCCATTCACACTTCGTTCATATTTCATTCAAAAACCTTTTACACAAACAACATTATTTCTTCATGTTTACGCTATATACTTTAACCATAGCAAACAACAAGAGTTGCTGCCCCAAAAACGCTTACAAGATTTTTTTCATAATACTCGAGCTGATAAGAATTTATCAGCTCTCCTCCCTTTTTTAATACTTTTTTCCAGAAGGCGCATCATCCACGGGATGGTGTGTTTTTTCGTTTATCCTGGCTCAGGGGCATAGTCAAATCCGCCCCTGTTTCCCTTCTTTGATTTGGTACATGAACTATCCTCTTACTCCCTCCCTATTTAGTCAAGTCTTTTTTCCTTATTTTTCAAGGATTTTTTAGTATCATATCTCAGATGAATGAGCCGGAGGAATGGACATTTCTCTGTATCTGATACGAAAGTAGAGGTAGGTGGGTACACGAAGTAAAACGTCGTTGTCTTTCGTTCCACATGGTCTTTTGTATACCCATCCTTCTACGGCCGCGAACCTCCCGTGTCTGCCAGGAGCTCCGGCATTTCTGCCGGGTCCTAACTTCCTTCGTCCCGACTGTCCATAATCAGGGTGTCTGCTTAGCTCCTTTGCAGGGTCATGCCCTACGGAAAATATTCCTGCCGACTACTGGCTCATTCTTTGTATTAAGTCTTACTGACCTGTCATGCATGATTTCCGGTCAGCGCCTTGCGGCGGACGTTTTCCCGACTCGTTCTTCCTGCCTTTCAGCCTTCCTGTCACGGCTGAATTCAGCCCTTAACTCCATTCGCCAAAAGCTCAATTCAACCGGGGACAGGGCATTGCCTGTTTGGTTACCATCTCCTCTACTGCTTATGCCGCCTGCATCTGCGGCCTCTTGATGTCTCCCATCAGTTTCAACGGGTCATAGTCCACACCTTTTGTCAGTATGGTGTAGAATACCCTTAGAATCTTACAGGCCGCTGCCACAACAGACCGCATCCTCTTTAAGGGGTTTTCCCTGCGTGTCCGGTTGTATTCATGGATTGCCCGGAACTCAGTATTCTTCCCAACCAGCGATATCGCCGCTTCATACAGCACGTATCTCAGGCCTTTCCTGCCCCTGTAACTGATACGGCCTTCTCCGCTGTGCTTTCCTGAATCATTTGCCACGATCGCATATCCTGCCAGCTTCTGCAGCTGCTTCGGGTTGTCAAAACGTCCAATGTCCCCACCTCTGCAATAAATCCGCTGACGCTCACCAGCCCGATCCCCTTGATTTCCATCAGTTTATCCACGTATGGAATTTCTCCCGGCTTCTCCTCTATGTTTCGGAGCAGTTCGTCCATCCTTGCTGTCTCCGGTGCCTCCTTACTTCCAACGCTGTGCTCTGCGGCTGATACCAGGGTCTGTGCCCTCTTCATTCCAGCCCCTCTCAGCTTTGCGTTCCTCCATATTTTGTTTACACCTTCTGCACCAAGTTTCCGGATGTCCTCCGGCAAAGGCGCTTGTTGGGGTTGTTGTCGTCCAGCTCTTTTGACTTCTTGACATGGTGGGGATTTACGTGTACCGGCTTCATTGCGTTGTCCTGCAGGAATTTCCCCAGTGCAAACCAGTAATGCCCGGTGGTCTCCATTCCGGGGATTACAGCGGTTTTTCCTTGCTGCTGCGCTATGTCCTCCATCCATGCCTTGAATGTCAGAAACCCTGCTTCTGTATTACTGAATTCCAGTGGTTTCTTCGTGTACTCATAATTTCTCCAGTCAAATGCCCTGGCGTAATGGGTCTCACTGCCGACATCAATTCCAACAATCAAAGTTCTTTCCGTTATGGATGCAATTTTTGCGTTTTGTGTGTTACAATTCATTTTAGATACCTCACTGTTTTAATAAGATTTTTTACTAACCGGCCAAGTCAGTAATCTTATTTTACTCTGAGGTATTTCTTTTTCTCAACCCTCTTTCTTGAACTCCCTATACTTGAATTATACAGGAAGCTCCTTCTTAAAAAACCCTCCGGCAGAGTCACCTCCCTGGATAAAAACAGCAGGGCTGTCAGGTTGGGAAAGGCCATGAGCCATTCCATATATCCGACAGCAGCCAGACCAGGCCCAGCCTGGCCTCGCTTCCTAAAAATACAGCTGCGATAAACAAAAGAGGATATACCTTGGCCGCAAACATGCGCTGCGCATTTTCTCCTAACCCGCATCCTCCGATAAAATAGGCAGCGGCCTGCCTCCCCAGATAAAACCAGGCCATGATAGTCGCAAAGGCAAATACCACCATGGAGCCGCTGACAAGATATTCCCCTACAATCCCCAGTCGTCTGCTGAAGCACCAGGCCGCAAGAGCTGCCCCCTCATAAGGGATTGTCTCCGGGCTGGAACCGGTCATGCACAGGATTACCAGGCCGTAAGGGTGCAAAGGACCACGGTGTCAAAAAACACCTCAAACATGGCCCACATCCCCTGCTCATGAGGCGTTGTGCCTCTGTAGGTCCGTGCAGTACGGCCAGCGTACCCAGTCCTGCCTCGTTGGAGAATACTCCCCGTGAGATGCCGTAACGCACGCTGCGCTGATTACATATCCAGCGGTCCCTCCTGCCGCCGCCTCAGGCCGGAAGGCGGAGGACACCATGGATACCAGGCTCCCGGTATCTGTTCCAGACAGGACAGTATCACAATCATGGAAAAGGCGATATAGATTCCGGATGCCGCAGGCACCAGTTTTTCAGCCACATTTCCGATTCTGCGGATTCCTCCCAGGTGACCAGCGCCAGAAGGCCGGTAAATATCAGTCCGCCAGCCAGGGCCGGCACATGCCAGGTGTATTCCATGGTGCTGATTGCCGAGTTGGCCTGGACCATGCTGCCCATTCCAAGGGAGCTCATCAGACCACAGGAAG
>ENA-OQCK01001120-OQCK01001120.1-human-gut-metagenome-genome-assembly--contig:-NODE-1120-length-10795-cov-3.415073_pt1 | contig 10795 bp, 13 predicted proteins | sample MGYA00242498_ERZ504578 | MGnify/ENA primary metagenome ERZ504578 (study PRJEB26092, sample SAMD00036229) | human gut metagenome | host: Homo sapiens | study: EMG produced TPA metagenomics assembly of... | reverse complement strand
ATGACCACAGACTGGGAGCCAACGAGGCGCCGCCTGCCATCATATCCATTTTCCTGGGAGAGCAGCTTGAGGATGTAATCGACCAGCTGTGCAGCACCGGCGAAGCCACCCACTCCAAACAGGGCGGCACCTTAAAGACCGGAGTTGACATTCTTCCTGATCTGGATAAGGATGCCACGGACAGAAACCGTACATCACCCTTTGCCTTTACCGGTAATAAATTCGAGTTCCGCATGGTGGGTTCCTCGGATTCCATCGCTTCTCCCAATACCGTGCTGAACACCATCGTGGCAGAAGCCTTTAAGGAAGCGGCAGACATACTGGAGAAGGCAGATGACTTTGATATGGCTGTACATGATTTCATAAAGAAGACTCTGGCCGGCATAAGAGAATCATTTTTAATGGAAATGGATATTCAGATGAATGGGTAGCGAGGCAGAGAGAAGAGGACTTCCGAACATCCGCTCCATGGTGGATGCTATCCCGGCTCTGACAACGGATAAGGCGGTGAAGCTGTTTGAGGCATTTGGGTATTTACAAAGGCCGAGCTGGAATCCCGGTCTGAGGTGGAATATGAGAACTATTCCAAGGCCATTAATATTGAGGCCAGGACCATGTACGATATGGCCAGCAAGTCCATTATCCCGGCAGTCATCAAGTATACCACACAGCTTGCCGCATCCATCGGGGCCGTGAAAGGCGTATGCCAGGAGGCAGATGTGAGCACCCAGACAGAGCTGCTTATAGAGACCTCAAAGCTGCTTACCGGGATAAAGACAGCACTTGCCCATCTTTTGGAGGTGACGGAAAAGGCCGCAGCCGCCGAGGGTGGCAAGGGCCAGGCTGTCATCTACCACAGCCAGGTAGTACCGGCCATGGAAGCGCTCAGGCTCCTGTGGACCAGCTGGAGATGATAGTGGATAAGGAACTGTGGCCCATGCAAGTTATGGGGATTTGATATTTGAAGTGTAAGTTTATAGAGTAAGAAGGCCAGATTCCGGGGAATGTTTCGGAGTCTGGTTTTTTATTTTTATGGTATCAAAAAAGGGAATGTTCTCTGCCATTTTCCGGGTGCTGTCATGCTGCTTTTATGCTTGCTTTTTTTAGCGGGTGTGATATAATGTTCATATATTTCCACAAAATGATAAATTTGAACACAAACAGGCAGGGAAGCGAGGATTACACAATGGACAGACATGGACTTGTATGCAGGGCAGTGCTGGAGCAGCCGGATATCACCCAGAGGGAGCTGGCCGGAAAGCTGGACGTCTCCCTGGGCACGGCCAATGGTTTGATTAAGGACTGCCTGGCAAAGGGATATATAGGAGAGAAAAGCAGCCAAAAGGGAAAAGCCAGATGGAGGCTTAGGGCTGAGGGACAGAAGCTGTTAGACCAATATAAGGTGGACGGCGCCCTTATTATCGCAGCCGGATTCGGTTCACGTTTTGTACCCCTGACCTTTGAGACACCCAAGGGGCTCCTGGAGGTCTTTGGGGAGCGAATGATTGAGCGTCAGATTAAGCAGCTTCACGAAGTGGGGATAAGGAACATAACCATAGCAGTGGGATATCTGAAGGAGAAGTTTGAATACCTCATTGATAAATATGGTGTGGAGCTTCTGTACAATCCTGAATACACCAGCAAAAACACCCTGACCACTATATACCGGGCCAGGAAGGTGCTGGAGGGACGCAATATGTACATTCTGTCATCGGACAACTGGATGCGGAAGAACATGTATCATGCCTATGAATGCGGGGCCTGGTACAGCTCGGCTTTTCAGAGGGGAGAGACCAAGGAGTGGTGCCTTTATTTCAATAAAAAGGGAAGGATCACTGATGTGAAAGTAGGCGGACGGGACCAGTGGGTCATGTATGGTCCGGCTTATTTTTCCCGGGAATTTTCCCGGCAGTTCCTTCCCGTGCTGGAAGCCTATTATAAGACGCCGGGAACAGAGCAGTTCTACTGGGAACAGGTCTATGTTGATATGCTGGAAGGAGAGGCCAGGCGGCGGCTGGAGGAGGAAGCCGGCGGACTGTTGGAAGCGGCCCAGGAAGCCAGCGGACTGGCTGCTTCCAGATGGGATGAGATAGAGATGGATGTGAACCGCCAGCCGGATGACCAGGTATATGAGTTTGAGAATCTGGAGGAGCTGCGCCTGTTTGACCCCCGCTATCAGAATCATTCTGACAATGCGGCCATGAAGCTGGTCGCGGAGGTATTCAAGGTACCGGAATCCCACATTAAAGATATCCGCTGCCTGAAAGCGGGCATGACCAACAAGTCGTTTCTGTTTAAGGTGGAGGACCGCCACTGCATCTGCCGCATACCAGGTCCGGGAACAGAACTTCTGATTAACAGGGAACAGGAAAAAACAGTCTACGACGCCGTTGCCCCGCTTGAAATCACCGAGCATGTGCTGTACATGAACGAAAAGACGGGGTATAAGATAGCGGATTACTATGAAGGTACCAGAAATGCGGATGCAGCGGATTGGGACGATATGGAAAAATGCATGTCCATGGTGCGCTGTCTTCACCAGTCGGGTATCACGGTGGCCCATTCCTTTGACATCCGGGAGAGAATCAGCTTCTATGAAAAGCTGTGCAGGAGCCATGGAGCTCTTTTGTTTGAGGATTACGAGGAGGTGAGGGGGTGGATGGACTGGCTCATGGATACCCTGGATTCCATGGAACACCCAAAATGCCTGTGTCATATTGACGCAAATGTGGATAACTTTCTCTTTTTTGAGGACGGCAGTGTAAAACTCCTGGATTGGGAGTATGCAGGCATGTGTGACCCGGTGATGGATGTGTCCATGTGTGCGATTTATTCCTATTACAATGAAGAGGACATGGAACGTCTCTTCAGGCTTTATCTTCAGAGGGAGCCCTCTGAGGACGAGCTGTTCGCCCTATATGCCAATGCGGCCCTGGGAGGATTCCTGTGGTGTCTGTGGGCTGTATATAAAAGCATTCTGGGCGATGAGTTTGGAGAATACACCATCATCATGTACCGGTATGCAAAAAAATATTATAGGAAATTACGGAAATTGTAATAAATTTGTTACCAAATGAATATGGGATTGTGCTATAATCGGAGATATGTAAACGGTTGGGGACTACTATGCCCCTGGCCAGATATACCAGGCGAGGAGGATGACAAATGGGATATAAAAAGTACTGGGCAGCAATCGCGGCAGCGGTATGATTGGGGCCATGTCATTGGGGTCTGTATTCACCAGCTATGGGGCGGACGGATGGAGTAAATCCAATGACAGTTGGACTTATATCTATAATGGACAGACACATACAGGATGGCTTCAGACCAGCGAGGGCTGGTATTACATGGACTTATCACGGGACATATGTCCACGGGTTTTAAGCAGATTGACGGAAAATGGTATTTCTTCAGGCCCAACGGTCTCATGGCCATGGGCTGGATCAATCCGGAGGACGGCAAATGGTATTATATGCTGAACGACGGAAGTATGGTTACAGGCTGGCTGAAGATTGGAAACGACTACTATTTCATGCGGGGCAACGGAACCATGGCAACCGGCTGGCGTGAGATGGACGGCGCATGGTATTATTTCCAGAGCAACGGAAAGTGCGTGGTTAATTCCTGGGCACAGATTAAGGACAGCTGGTACCTCTTTGGCACGGACGGCAAGATGATGACGGGCTGGGCTAAAGTGGATAATGATTATTTCTACCTGAATACGGACGCCGGATGCTGATCGGCTGGCTGAGCGACAGCGAAGGCAACAAATATTATATGGATACAAGCAACGGCAAGATGTCCACGGGCTGGAAGCAGATTGATAATTCCTGGCATTACTTCAACAGCAATGGACATATGATGACGGGATGGATTCAGCTGGACGGCAAGTACTACTATCTGAACCCTGCCAACGAGGGCAAGATGATTGCGGGCACCACAGCTACCATCAATGGCGTACAGTATAACTTTGACGGCAGCGGTGTATGCCAGAATGCCAACGGCGTATCGGCCCAGACACCGGGAACCGTGAACAATAATTCCGGCAGTTCCGGCGGCAGCGGCGGACCCGGCGTGTCCGGTTCTTCCGGCTCCGGTATCAGCAGCGGCACACCGGGTGGCTCCGGAAGCAGCACCAGCGGCCCGACCAGCGGCAATTCCAATAACAGCCCATCCGGCTCATCAACTGCGCTTGAACCAGGACGGACAGACGGACCAGGTTGATGTACAGCAGTTTAACAAGGGGGGATGTGACAGCGGATGGCTGGACATCCCCTCTTTTTTTGAAAAATACAATGGTATGAGGAGAAGATTATGAAAAATACGACACAGATAATGAGGCGCTGCCGCGCACTTGTCCTGGCGGGGCTTATCGGGGCAGGGACAATGGTGCCCGCGGGTACATCCCTGGCCGTGGGACCGGGGGAGACCCAGTCCTCCACGGCCATATCTCCCGTAGGGCCGGGGCAGAGTTCCACTGGCAGCACAGGAACCACTTCCGGTACAGGAACCACCTCCGGACAGTCTGCTTCCACCGCAAATCCAAACGCATGGAAGAAGGTAAACGGCGTATACCAGATGCCGGACGGCTCGTCCATCAATAATGTGCTGTTCCGGGGAATTGACGTGTCCAGGTGGCAGGGAGATATCAACTGGAGCCAGGTAGCCGCGGACGACGTGTCCTTCGTCATGCTGGGCACCCGTTCAAAGGGCGCAGTGGACCCTTACTTCCACAGGAATATCCAGCAGGCCAGCGCGGCAGGCGTCAAGGTGGGCGTATATATCTACTCTCTGGCCATGACGCCGGAGATGGCGGTGGAGGAGGCCAACTTTGTCCTCAACCTGATTCATGATTATCCGGTTTCCTATCCCGTGGCCTTTGACATGGAGGATTCCACCCAGGGAACCTTGTCAAAGGATGAGCTGGCAGACATCGCCAACGCGTTCTGCGGGCGGATTTCAGAGGCGGGCTATTATCCTGTCATCTATGCCAATGACAACTGGCTTGCCAATAAGCTGGATATGAGCAAAATGAACTATCCTGTATGGGCAGCCCGCTATTCCGCCAAACCCGCCTATCAGAATCCGGTTATGTGGCAGGCAACAAGCACCGGCGCTGTAAACGGTATAAGCGGAAATGTGGATATCGATTTTCAGTTCAAGGATTTCACCTCTGTGATTCCGGCTAATACGTGGAGGACTATCAACGGGCAGACCTACTATTACCAGAACTATGCAAAGCAGAAAAACAACTGGATTCAGGATGACGGCACATGGTACTATATGAACGGGGACGGTTTGGTGTCCAGGGGCTGGCTCAACCAGTCCGGCAAGTCTTACTATCTGGATGACTCTACCGGTAAGATGATAACCGGCTGGAAATCCGACAGCGGGAAATGGTATTATTTCGGCAGCTCGGGAGCCCTTTCAAAGGTTGGATCAATGACAACGGAACCTGGTATTACAGCAATCAGGAGGGTGTGATGCAGACAGGCTGGCTGGATGACGGCGGCCGCAGATACTTCCTGGAGGGAAATGGGACCATGGCAAAAGGCTGGACCAGCCAGAACGGGAAGTGGTACTATCTGGACAGCTCAGGAGCTTTCAAAGGGCTGGATCAATGACAACGGACCTGGTATTACAGCAGCCAGGAGGGCGTGATGCAGACAGGCTGGCTGGATGACGGCGGTGAGCGGTATTACCTTAAGGGATCCGGGGCAATGGCCACGGGCTGGCGTGAGATGGATGGGGCCTGGTATTACTTTGAGAGCTCCGGACGTATGGCGAAAGGCGTGATCGATGTGGGCGGACTCCACTACTATATGGAGCCATCCACAGGACGTATGGCGGCAGGCACCACTGTGGACATAGGCGGCGTGGCGTACAATACAGACGCAAGCGGAGTGCTCAGCCAGGTTGTTCAGGAAACGGGAAATGAGACCGGGGACGGCCAGACAGGAAATGTACAGACCAGCGCAGGCGGCAGCCAGGGAGGACAGGCGCCCCAGCCTTCACAGAGCGGCGGCGTATCCAACCAGGCACCGGGGTCAGGCCAGTCTGTCACAGGTACATCCGGCGGACCGGGCGTAGTGGTCACACCGATAGGAACAGCACAGTAGAAGTCAGGGAAATACGTTCTATATGATTTAAGTTCAGCTGAGCGGCGCCGGGAGCAGTCCCGGCGCTGTTTTCTTCTTTGCCCATGTTTTTTTAAGTATGTGGAAGACGGAAAAAGGTAAAAGCATTTTTACATTGTCCCCGCACATATACTGGATAGATAAGGATGTGAAATAAGAGAGGGAAAAACAGGGTGAAGCTGATAAATAAGTCAAAACTCCTGGCAGCCGTCTGCATAATGGACCTTCTGCTGCTGGGCGGCTTATCCATGCGGTAAGGGGGGAAATGCCGGCCCATGTGTCCGCTGACGGGGGCTCCTGGGTCAGGGAGGGAGGGGATACCCTGGACCGGGCCAAGGGCCTGGAAGGGAAATGTGTGGCTCTGACCTTTGACGACGGACCAAATGAGGATTACACGGAAAAACTGCTGGACGGGCTGAAAGAACGAAATGTCCGGGCAACCTTTTTTCTTATGGGTCAGAACATAGAGGGAAACGAGGAAATTGTAAAGCGGATGAAGGCAGAGGGGCATTTGATTGGAAATCACAGCTACAGCCATGTGCAGCTCACAAAGGCCGGATCCGACGCGGTTTGCCAGGCCGTGGACAGGACCAGCCGGATGATAGAAGAGATTACGGGAGAGCGGCCCCAGTATATGCGACCGCCCTATGGAGACTGGAATGAGGAGCTGGAGTGCAGGGTCGGCATGACCACCGTACTGTGGTCCGTGGACTCACTGGACTGGAAACTGCGCAATACCAACCGTGTTGTGAAACGTGTGCTTAAGGATGTGGAGGACGGGGATATTATATTGATGCATGATATTTTCCCCACTTCTGTGGAAGCAGCCCTGGAAATCGTTGACACGCTGACGAAGCGGGGCTATACTTTTGTTACGGTGGATGAACTGCTGATTGACTGAGGAGAATACAGATATGGATTTGTTTGATTATATGAGAGAAAAGGATATGGAGAGGGAGTCGCCTCTGGCATCCAGGCTCCGTCCAAGGACCCTGGATGAGGTGGTGGGGCAGCAGCATATTGTGGGAAAGGATAAGCTGCTGTACCGGGCCATACAGGCAGATAAGCTGGGCTCCATTATTTTTTACGGACCTCCGGGAACCGGGAAGACAACTCTGGCCAAGGTCATTGCCAATACCACCAGTGCGGATTTCAGGCAGATTAACGCCACGGTGGCGGGAAAAAAGGACATGGAGGAGGTGGTGAAGGAGGCCAAGGATAACATTGGCATGTACGGACGGAAAACCATACTGTTCGTGGATGAGATCCACCGCTTTAATAAAGGACAGCAGGATTACCTTCTGCTTTGTGGAGGACGGGACGCTGATACTGATAGGAGCCACTACGGAGAATCCTTATTTCGAGGTAAACGGAGCGCTTCTTTCCAGGTCCAGGATATTTGAGCTTAAGCCCCTGGAAAAGGACGATGTAAAGGAGCTGATCCGGAGGGCGGTTTATGACAAGGAACGAGGAATGGCATTTACGATGCCGAAATCGACGAGGATGCCGCTGATTTCCTGGCAGATACGGCCAACGGGGATGCCAGGGCCGCGTTAAATGCCGTGGAGCTGGGGGTGCTGACCACTGCAAAGGGACCGGACGGCGGATTCACATTGATATGGCAGTGGCCCAGGAATGCATTCAGAAAAGGGCGGTCCGGTATGATAAGAACGGGGACAACCACTATGATACAATATCCGCGTTCATTAAAAGCATGCGGGGGTCGGATCCGGACGCTGCCGTGTATTATCTGGCGCGGATGCTGTACGCGGGGGAAGACATCAAGTTCATAGCCAGAAGAATCATGATATGCGCTGCGGAGGATGTGGGAAACGCAGACCCTCAGGCCCTTGTGGTGGCGGTGAACGCAGCCCAGGCCGCAGAGCGCATCGGACTTCCCGAAGCCAATATCATCCTTTCACAGGCAGTTACCTATGTGGCCACGGCTCCAAAGAGCAACGCTGCCTGTATGGCGGTACAGAAGGCCATGGAAGCGGTGAGGAATGAACGGACCATGCCTGTGCCCGTCCATCTGCAGGACAAGCATTACAAGGGAGCGGAAAAGCTGGGGCATGGGGCAGGCTACCGGTATGCCCACGACTACCCCAGGCATTATGTGCAGCAGCAGTATCTGCCTGACGGTATGGAGGGAACCGTATTTTACGAACCTTCTGACAATGGTTACGAGAAACAGATAAATGCGCATATGAAATGGCTTAAAAGCTGACTTTCTGATATTTGTACATATAATACCTGACTTTGGTATCATACATTAAAAAATGGCGTCCCTATTGATGTTAATGAAAGGCGCCATTGCGGAAATGGTCTGGAGTTAGACAGTGATGTAAAGAGGAGTCCATGAAAGGTCGGAAGCGTAGGGAACACGCCTCCGGCCTTTTCCCTTGTCCGCGTCCCTGCCGCTCACCGCTCCTGGGCCTTATATCTTTTATCCTCAGATGCTTGGCGGCATCCTTTTGGCATTAGCGATTACATGGATTGATAAACTGTATTTCTATCCGCTCTTGCGGCTGGTCAGTGTCACCGCCCTGCAGATTGTGTATTCTTATATTTGCTTTCCAGGGCGCAGGCTAGGAAAGCTTTTATGTGGATGTACATACATGCTGATTGCCCTTACATCCGAACATATTGTATTCCGTATTACGGACCTTTTATTTCAAAGCAGCCTGAGACGGCTGTTGGAACCAAATGCCGGGCGTTATTGTATGGTTGTACTATATCTAATCATATGCTTCATTGCTGCATTAGGACTCATCCGGTTAATAAAAAACCAATATGTCCTGCCGGTAAAAGCTCAGCTGCTTCTCTTTGCGATGGTACTGTTAATCTTGGCTTTTCTGGACCAGCTTGCCAACATGACCATCACCATCAGCTCGCTGGAGGTTTATGAGGATATCGCCATTATGACGGACATTGCCTATATGCTCATAATCATCTTTGCCATTGTGACATTAAATATCATGATTTGGTTTGCAAAGGTCTGTCAGGAAAAGAACAATCTTCTGGTAAAACAGCATTGGGATGAAAGTAGGATAAAAGAGCTGGAAGCAGCCCAGGATGCAGTGGCTGCTCTGCGTACCTGGCGGCATGATATAAAGGAAGCATGTCCAGATGGTCATTGGATTCCTTGAATCCGGCCATGTGGATCGGGCGCTTAGTTACATACGGGACAGTTCCGGAGTAGAGGACTATACCAGTCTCCTGACCAACAGTGGAAATCTGGCCCTGGACAACGTATTGTCCGCCGGATTTATGAAAGCAAAACGGCATGGTATCCAGATCAATTATACAATTAAGTGTTGCGGGATATTTCCAATGAGTGACACTGATATTTCATCTTTGTTTGGTAACCTGCTCATATTGTATTTGTGGATATCAGTATGGAGGGGGATGAAAATGGTCTGTCGAGCGCACGCATGTTCAAAAAATGCGGTATGAAATTTCCCATCGTATTGTTTTCGGACAATGACAGGCATCTCATGGACAGCTATGAAATCAATGCCTTATATCTTACGAAACGTTTAAAAAGGTAGATATTGAACATTGCATGGAACGTATTTTTGAGATTACATCCAATGCAAACTTTAAACTGAGATTTGAGGACACTACATTCTGTATCCCATATGATAACATACTATATATCCAGGGCATTGGTGAAGAGTCTCTTATTGTCATGAAAGAGGGCTCATATAAACTATGTCTGCATCTTGAAGAACTGGATTATGCGCTTCCCGGGCAGTTCATATGGTGCGCGGCGCATACTCTTGTGAACATCAAATATGTACGGCAGATAGAAAAAAAGGGACTCTTATTGTGGAATGATGAGCAGCTGGAAATAAATCCGGATTATCGGCAGGCAGTGGTATTTGCCTATATCAACAAAGCTAGTTAGGGAGAGCTGATTATGGTTGAAGAACTGGCCAGCCGCTGGGTTGATTACGTGATTGAGAATGGGGCAGATAAGGAGCAGCGTGCTGTTTATGTATATGGGCTTATCTGTTTCATAAATGAACTGTTTAGTAGTGCCCTGCTCCTGGCTATTGCACTCCCTTTGAACAGAATATGGCAGATCGTAGTCTGGATGATGGCTTTTGACATGCTCCGCTTTAACATTGGCGGTTATCATGCGGATACCCCTGTCCGGTGTATTGTCGAAAGCGCGTTTATTGGAATTCTTTGTACCTTGGCCTATCCATTTTGGGTAAAGGGTCCTTATTCAAGTGTCTAATTGGCGCCGTGTGCATCATTATTGTATTTCTGCTATCACCGGTCCTATTGCCTATTAGGGCTTTTGATTCATTTTCTTATTGCCGGCCACCCATTCATGGCAGCCGGCCTGCTTTATTTTGGAGCCAAATTTCTTGAATGCAGTTTTACATATGGTGTTAGTATATAAGTTTGGACAGGAAAAGTTGAACGACCTATACTATGAAATGAAAGAGCAAAGGAGATGTTCAACATGGCGAAAAATCAAAAATCGTATACTCCGGAATTTAAGCAGCAGATCGTCGATCTGTATAATGCCGGAGGAACCTCGTATCCACAACTGGAACGTGAATATGGCGTAAATCGGAGCACACTTAGCAACTGGGTTAAGCAGCTCTCTCCCATTAAAGTATCGGAGGAGGAAACAGTCACAC
>ENA-OQCK01001119-OQCK01001119.1-human-gut-metagenome-genome-assembly--contig:-NODE-1119-length-10802-cov-2.632974_pt1 | contig 10802 bp, 13 predicted proteins | sample MGYA00242498_ERZ504578 | MGnify/ENA primary metagenome ERZ504578 (study PRJEB26092, sample SAMD00036229) | human gut metagenome | host: Homo sapiens | study: EMG produced TPA metagenomics assembly of... | reverse complement strand
GGAATGACGGACGGTCCGAAAAGGAGACAGATTACCTGAACCAGAACATTGGCAAGGATAAGCTGTCCGCTTACACGGCCAACATTGCCTTCACCGGCTTCACGGCCCCGAAGATTCTTTGGATGAAGAAAAATGAACCGGAAAACTTCGCGCGCATATGCAGGATAATGCTTCCAAAGGATTATCTGGCTTACAGGCTGTCTGGCAGCTTCTGCACGGATTATTCCGATGCCTCCGGCATGCTGCTTCTGGACGTGGCCCACAAGCGCTGGTCTGAGGAAATGATGGAGATGTGCGGCATCACCAGAAAACAGCTTCCGGATTTGTATGAGAGCTATCAGGTGGTGGGAAATCTGAAGGAGGAACTGGCAAAGGAGCTGGGATTTACACAGGATGTAAAATCATTGCCGGCGCAGGAGACAATGCGGCTGCCGCTGTGGGCACCGGAACCGTTGGGGAGGGCTGCTGCAATATTTCCCTGGGAACCAGCGGAACCATCTTTATTTCCAGCGAAAGCTTTAAGGTGGACTGCAACAACGCACTTCATTCCTTTGACCATGCGGACGGACATTTCCATCTCATGGGATGTATGCTAAGCGCGGCCTCCTGCAACAAGTGGTGGATGGAGGAAATTCTTAAGACGAAGGAGTTTTCCAGGGAGCAGGAGGGAATCGTCAGGCTGGGAGAGAACCATGTGTTCTATCTGCCTATCTCTGGGAGAGCGCTCTCCTCATAACGACCCAAGGGCCAGGGCATGTTTCATCGGCATGACCATGGATACCAGCAGGGAGGAGATGACCCAGCCGTATTGGAAGGCGTGGTATTCGGACTCAGGGATTCCCTGGAGGTGGCCAGAAGTTTAGGCATCCGCATTGACCGCACCAAAATCTGCGGCGGGGGAGCAAAGAGCCTCTGTGGAAGAAGATGGTGGCCAACATCATGAATGTGAAGGTGGATGTGGTTGAAAACGAGGAAGGCCCTGCCCTGGGAGGCGCCATACTGGCAGCCGTGGGCTGCGGGGAGTATCCGGACGTGAAGACCGCAGCGGACAGCATTGTGAAAGTCATAGAAACCATTGAGCCGGATGCTGACCTGGCGGAAAGGTATGAAAAGCAGTACGGCAGGTTCAGGCAGATGTATCCTGCGCTTAAGACGGTATTCCGGAATCTGGAAGAATAATATAAACAGGGAGCAGGATGCTTCAGGCCCCATTGCATGGCAGCTGGATGCAGCGGGGTCCTGGAAGTCAGGCTCCTTTTTTCTGTGGCGGTGCTTATTGTGCATTGCCTTGCACGTTCACAGGAATTATGATATAGTGATTCTGCCAGATGATAGTTGGTCAATATAGGAGGCTGTATGAAAGAAACGATGCGTGCTTTCCTGTTGGGAGAGTACAGGCCGGGAGCTTTCTGACGCCGGAAGGCGTATCTCCGAACTGTTCTCCAAACACCTGCGGAATAATTTATAATTGGTGAAGCCATGGCGTTCCAGAATATCACGGACAGAATCCTCCGTGGTAATCAGATCGCGGTAAATATAGGACAGGCGAAGTTCATTCTGGTATTCCAGGAAGGTAACGCCCATACATTTTTTGAAAAAGCGGCAGAAGTATCCCGGCTGCAAAAAGGCCACCCGGGCGATTTCACTGATGGTGATGGGACGGTTTTAATTCCTGGCCGTATAGGTCAGTACCGGGTCCAGACGGCTTAAAGCTTTGTTTTTCTGATTCACATCCGGTTTTAATACCTGCACACTGAAATTGTGGTACAGCTGGAATAATAATTCAAAGAGCAGGCTGTTAAAACGCAGCAAAAAGCCTTCCGGCCGTATGTCGTTGGCAATCTGCATCTGGGTCAGGGTGTCCTTCATCCGGTCCAGTTTGGTCCTCATGATTGGATCCTGGGTTTCGGGATTCCACAGAAAAAGGAGCTGGCTTACCTCAGGTATATAGGTTTCCATGAACTCTATGGGAATCTGCAGCACAATGGCCCGGTTGGGATGGGTACACTTGGTGGAGTGTATGACATTGGAATTAATAAGGATGCATTGACCGGCCGGGAGATTTCGGCTCATTCCCCCCGTATCATGCCCCAGAGGTTTGCTGATGTGAATGCCAGACCGGGCTATGTACGGCTCAGGGGCCAGGAGTCCAGGACATCCCTGAACAAGGTGAGCATCCTGGCCAGAAAGCTGACCAGCGTGCACGCCAGAATCACCACAAAAATGGAGTTCGTGCCCCTAGGTCCACCAGCACAGCGCGAGACTGATTCTCTATTACGACAACATGAATTACATTAACCTGAGAAAATATTACAGCGAAACTCTGGGGCAGAGCTCCTTATCCGTCATCCATCTGGAAAATGGAGTAAGGACGGAATTCCTCAATACCAGGATACCGGTGGAGGACCGGCCTGTTTACCTGAGACTGTACGTACAGGGCAGACAGTCCTGGTTTGAATGGAGCTATGACGGAGAGAAATACGAGAAAATCGGGTGCATCTTTGATACCACGCGGTTTTCCGACGAGTACTGCAAATACGGGGAGTTCACCGTAACCATGGCAGGCATAACCTGTGCGGACCGTGTAAAACATGCCCATTATGCTGACTTTGATTTTCTGGAATATGTGCAGGAGCAGGGAGAGTGAGGTGACACGGATGCCCCAAAACACATTTACCCCCCAATCCTCAGCGCTTTTTTGCAGAAACCATCAAAAAACTTGCATTGTCAGCTTGGGACGTGCTAATATCTATAATATGGATAAAAGATACTTTGAGAGAACAGGAGAGGTAAGATGACAAGGGACAGGATATATGGGTACTTCATTGAAAAGGATAATAACTGTGCGGAAACCATGCTGCGTGCCCTGAATGACGAATATCAACTGGGAATACCGGACGACTCGGTAAAGCTGGTGGGCGGATTCGGAGGGGGAATGGGCTGCGGGAAGCCTGCGGCGCCTGTGCGGAGGATGTTCCGCCATCAGCTACCGGCTCATTAAGGAAAGGGCCCATGCAACCCCTGAGCTTAAACCGGCCGTGGCTGCGTTTGCGGAGGAATTCGTGGAGCGTTTTGGTTCAGATGCCTGCTGTGAGCTGGTAAAGACCTATAAAAAAGAAGATACCCGCTGTCTCGACATGATTTGCATGGTTGCGGACATTGCAGACGTATGTTTTGAGAGAATCCTATCAGCGGAAGAAAGGAAATAGAGATTATGAGGATATTAATTGTAGGCGGTGTGGCAGGCGGCGCGTCTGTGGCGGCCAGGCCAGGAGACTGGACGCCAGGTCGGAAATCATCATGTTTGAGAGAGGGCATCATGTGTCATTTTCCAACTGCGCCCTTCCTTACTATCTCAGCGGCACGGTGAAGGACAGCAATGCCCTGGTCATGATGAGTCCGGAGAAGTTCAGGAAGCAGTATGACATTGAGGCGAGAACGGACAGCGAGGTGCTGTCAGTGGACAGGGAGAAGAAAACCATCCGGGTAAGAAACGGATGCACCGGGGATGTCTATGAGGAGCACTATGACATTCTGGTCCTCTCTCCGGGGGCGAATCCCATCCGCCCGAAGAGCATAGAGGGCGTGGACAGGTCCAATGTATTTACTGTGAGGAATGTGACGGATATAGTGAATCTGAAAAAGTTTGTCACCGACTGCCAGATTCAGGATGTGGCTGTGGTGGGAGGCGGATTCATCGGCATTGAAGTGGCTGAGAATCTAAGCATGGACGGAAGGCATGTATCCGTCATTGAGGCCCAGGACCAGATCATGGCGCCCTTTGATTATGATATGGTGCAGATGCTCCAGAAGGAGCTGCTGGACCATGGAGTGGATGTGATTGTAAATGACGGTGTCAGCGCCATCGGGGAAGAAAGCATTACCCTGGCTTCGGGAAAGGAAGTCAAGGCAGGCATGACCGTGCTGGCTATCGGGGCTGCGCCTGAGACAGGACTGGCTAAGGCCATGGGCCTGGAGCTGGGAGAGACAGGAGCCATTAAGGTGGACCACAATTACAGGACAAGCGACCCTGACATCTATGCGGTGGGAGACGCCATAGAGGTGTTTAACAGGCTGACCCATAAGCCGTCCAGGCTGGCGCTGGCAGGCCCGGCCCAGAGACAGGCCAGGGCAGCGGCGGACCATATGTACGGCATTCCCCATAATAATAAGGGGGTTATTGGTTCCTGCGCGGTCCGTATTTTTGACCTGAACGCGGCAGCAACCGGGCTGAACGAAAAGACAGCCGGTGCAGCCGGTATTCCCCATGATTCCGTCTATATTATCCCAACGGATAAGGTTGGGCTGATGCCGGGAAGCGCTCCCATGCACTTTAAACTGGTTTATGAATATCCTACAGGAAGGATTCTGGGAGAGGCCATTGGACGGGGGAATGGTGGATAAGAGGATAGATGTCATTGCGGCCATGATTTCCATGGGAGGAGCTCTGGAGGATTTAAAGGAGCTGGAGCTGTGCTATTCTCCTGTATTCGGTACTGCCAAGGATGTGGTGAACCAGGCGGCCCTGGTGGCCCTGAACCTGCTCTATGGACGGGTAAGGCAGGTGCCTGTGACAAAGGTACGGGATCTGGTGGAGACAGGCGCGTATATCATTGATGTCCGCGAAAGGAATGAGTACAGCCTGGGCCACTTAAAGACATCCGTCAATATCCCGTTGTCAGAGCTGCGGGACCGTCTGGATGAGATACCGGCGGATCGTCCTGTATATCTCCACTGCCGTTCCAGCCAGAGAAGCTATAATGCGTGTATGGCCCTTGTGAACCGGGGCTACAGGAATGTGTGGAATATATCAGGTTCTTATCTGGGAATCTGTCTGTATGAATATTTTACGGATGTGACCACCGGACGAGAGAAAATCGTAACCGAGTATAATTTTAAGTGATTGTTCCGGATGAGGATAGCTTATGACAATCGATGTGGAATCAAGCGTCCATGCGGGAAAGGCCATGGGGCTGTTTCTGGACGGATATAACTGTGCCCAGTCTGTATTTACAGCGTTCTGCGATCTGCACGGCATGGATGAAAAGGAGGCTCTGCGGTTGGGTTCTTCCTTTGGAGGCGGTATGGGGCGGCTGCGTGAGGTTTGCGGGGCGCTCAGCGGCATATTTATGACAGCGGGCCTGCTGTACGGCTATGACAGATAATGGAAGCAATGCCAGTCAGAAATTTACCGGGAGGTGTATATGCAGAGGTACGGCCGTTTTCTTAAAATCTTAAAAATAGCCGTGGGAAGTCTGCTGGCCATGGCTGCTGCCCAGGCGCTGGGCCTTAGGTACAGCTCCTCCGCTGGCGTGATTACCTGCTCAGCATCCAGGATACGAAGCGGGAAACCTTACGGGTCACGGCCGGGAGGCTGTTAGCTTTCCTGGCCGCGATGGTCCTGGGGCCGGTATCCTTTGCATTGGCAGGATACGGCCTTTGGCTATGGGGATTTTTCTTCTGATGTTTACTCCGCTGTGCATGAAATGGGGCATACAGGAGGGGATATCCGTGAACACGGTCCTGATGACCCATATTCTGGCCGAGGGTTCCATGGGAATGGCGGACATTGCCAATGAAGCTCTTCTGCTGTTTGTGGGAACGGGTATGGGAGTTTTACTCAACCTGTATATTCCGGGATCGGGGGCAGCCATACGTTCTGCCAGAGGGAAATTGAAGAAAAGTTTATCTGCCTGCTGAGCCAGATGGCATCAGAGCTTGGGGAGCCGGGAGAGAATGGAGCACGGACGGACGGACACGGGTTTCAGGCCCTGGAACAGGCCCTGGAGCAGGGAGAGCGCAGGGCCTATGAGGGGATGGAGAACAGTCTTTTGGCGGACACACGCTATTACCTTGGCTACATGGGGCTGCGGAAAAACCAGTTTGCCATCCTGTGCAGAATGCGGGACTGTTTTTCGCGAATGGAGTCCAAACCGGACCAGGCGTCTGTGGTGGCGTCCCTGCTTGAATCCGTAAGCGGTTCCTTTCACGAAAGAAACAATGCCCTGGGATTGCTGGATGAGCTTGAACAGGTGAAATTACAAATGAAGGCCCAGCCTCTTCCTGTCCACAGGCAGGAATTTGAGAGCCGGGCCTTGTTATACTTGAGTCTGCTGGAACTGGAACAGTTCCTGGTGCTGAAAAAGGAGTTTGCGCTGGGGCTGAGCCGGGAGGAAATCCGCAGATTCTGGGGACAGGCATAGACAACAGCAGCCGTTTTAAGCAAACCTTTTAGCTTAAGCAGGGTCGGCAAACTGTTCCGACAGCTTGTGTAACAGGGACTGGGCCTCGTCTCCCTGCCGGTTGATATAATCTGCTTCCGGAATCTCGATATCGTGAATCAGCACATTGCGAATCTTGCGCAGGGACACAATCTGGTTGATGCATTCCCTGTCCAGCAGATTCAGCCGCTTCAGGGTATTGATGTTGAAGGCTCCCCGCACCTTGGGGGAGTTTTTGGAGGAGACGCGGTTAAGCAGCTGTTCCAGGGGAACCCACTGGCTGAAGAAGTATTCCACTGCATGGCGCTCGTCCTCGCTGATGCCGTCCTGACCGGCCCGCAGCTCCTGGTAGATGTGGTAGCGCTTTTCACTTCCCGTAATCATCTGGTCAATGATCTGCTGGGAGATGTTGCGCCGGTCCTTCTCGAATTTCACGGATTTTAGTACCGGTTCCAGCTCCTTTACGCTGTTTATCTTCAGGCGGCTGCTGAGTTTGAACAGCAGCTCAATATTGCCCATGCGCAGCTCTATATCCTCGGGGCGGAAGTTGTTGCTGAGATAATTATACAGGTAGGAAGCCAGCTCGTACTGGGATCCGAACTCTGCGTTTTTGTTCCGTATGCGCTCATTGCCCGCGTTCTGAAGACGCTCCAGGGCAATCTCGCCGGCAAGGACCAGGCCGTTCAGCTCGTCCAGAATCGCCAGCTCCTCGTCGGACAATGTTCCCTGCAGGGGCTTGTAGACCAGGTCGTGCTCCACCTCGGACCAGGCGTGCATAAGGACCGAGGCCACCTGTATCTCAATGCGGGCCGTGGTATACTTTTTCTGGGAACGGTCCAGCGACTCCTCCCTCATGTGGGCCCGGTAATGGTTGGCCCAGTAACCGGAAAAACGCTTGTTATAAGAAGGCGCCTTGGACTGTTCCGGAAACTGTTTGGTTTCCAGAAGGAGGAAGAGGTCGTTAATAAGGCTGTCCGCCTTATCGCGGTCACCGGGGAAGTACAGTGACACCCTGACACCGCACAGGTCCGCAATATCTTCATATATCTCACGCATGTTTTTATAGGGGACCGACCGCCTGGAATTGCGTATGAGGACCTTGCTTTTCAGACGCCCCGGAGCTTTGGCGCGGGAGGTCACAATGGCCCGGATACCGGCTGCCTGAAGGGCGCTCTCTAACTGCCGGGCAGCCATCCGGCCGGCTGTTTCATAAAAGTTCATCTTTTTCTTGTAATTCTCTATGAACTGGTTGATTAAATCCATATCTGTTCTCCGCATTGCTTTGATACCCAATATTATATAACATTTTCAGAGGGAAGTCACCCCTGTGGTAACAATTAGAATAAATAGTAAAATCCTGCTGGCTTTAATGAAATTAAGTGTTATACTTAAGATATGAAAGTGCCGGAGAGCATCCGGTTATGAAGGATGGTACGTATGAAGAAAAGACTGATTCCTATTGTTCTTTTCCTGTCCCTGGTGGGACTGGGAGGCCTGTCCCTTGTGTCCATACACAATCTCCAGGGAAATGCCAGGGTCATCAATTATACAGGTGTTGTCAGAGGCGCCACCCAACGCCTTGTAAAGGAAGAATTGAAAGGGCGGACGGATGACGCCCTTATTGCGCGTTTGGACGGCATTATGGAGGAGCTGGCCACCGGGGTGGGGGAAAACCGCCTCATCCGTTTGAATGATCAGCCTACCAGGAGCTGCTGTCATCTATGGAGGACCAGTGGCAGGTGCTTAAAGAAGAAATCATGCTGGTGAGGCAGGGGAAGGATTCAGAAGAGCTGTTTGAACTCAGCGAGCGTTATTTCCAGCTGGCGGATACAACCGTGACAGCGGCGGAGCAGTATACTGAGAAACAGGTGAACCGCACCAGCAGGGGATTCGGAATTCTGATACTTGGCGCCATGGGTGTGTGGGGAATCCTGGTATGGCAGGAGCGCAGGCAGGATAAGATGCAGGCCGTTATACGGGAAAAGGAAAATGCCAACCGGCAGCAGAAGCAGCGTCTGGACCGTATGTGGGATACGCTTCGCGCGCCGCTCAACGATATATCCGAGATGATGTATGTCTCGGATGTGGAGACCCATGAGCTGCTGTTTCTGAATGAGGCCGGGATGAGAAATTTTCATCTGGATTCCATTGAAGGAAAGCGCTGTTATGAGGTATTCCATGGGCTCAGTGAGCCATGTCCGTTCTGCAGTGAGCATTTTACGGATTACGGTAATATTGTCACGTGGGAGAATACCAATCCCATAACAGGCCGCCATTATCTGTTAAAGGACCGCCTGATCGAATGGAATGACAGGCCGGCCCGTCTGGAGATTGCCTTTGATGTGACGGAAGCGGAAAAGGAGAAACAGAGCCTTAAGTTTGCCCTTCGCGCAGAGGATATGCTGGTGGACTGTGTGCGCAGCCTTTATGAGGACAGGGGCATCGGGGATACGCTAACCGTCATCCTTGATAAACTGGGACGGTTCATGAACGCGGACCGGTCTTATGTATTCATGCTGAGGGACGGCAAGCTGTACAATGAATACGAGTGGTGCGCCGAGGGTGTGGAATCCCAGATGGATACACTGCAGGGCCTGCCTCTGGAATTCATCGACCGGTGGCTTAAAATCTTTGACCGGCAGGAATGTATGGTGTTAGAGGATGTGCAGGATCTGAAGGAGAACTACAGGAATGAGTATGAGATTTTAACGGCCCAGGGGATCACCAGTCTGGTGGCGGCGCCTCTGGAACGGGACGGTCATTTCTGCGGTGCCATTGGAGTGGATAATCCTCCTTTGGAACAGCTGGTCAATATCGGCCCCTTCTGCGCACGCTGGGTTATTTCCTTATGCTGTCCTACCGCAGGGATGAGAATGAAAAGGAATTAAACAGGCTCAGCTATCATGACACCCTGACCTCCTTCTACAACCGCAACCGGTATACTGCCGATACGGATAACCTGAGAGTTACGGATTCCCCGGTGGGCATCGTATATCTGGATGTCAACGGCCTGAAGGATATCAATGATTTGAGAGGCCACGCATTTGGAGATAAGGTACTGGTGGAATGCGCCAGGAGGATGCGGGAGACGTTTGATGGAGCTGATTTCTACCGAATCGGCGGGGATGAATTTGTCATCATCTGCGGGAATGGAGCAAGGAAGTATTTGAGGAAAAGGTGGAGCTGCTCAGGAAGAATTTTGAGCGGGATTCCATATGCAGGGCAGCCGTGGGCAGCCGCTGGGCAGAGGGAAGCGATGATTTGTCCCAAATTATTGCGGATGCAGATGCAAGGATGTATGAGGATAAGAAAGAATTTTACCGCCGGAGTCCTGTGTCCCGGCGCTACAGGCATCAGAGCGACGAGGTAATCAATCTGTCCAATCCGGAGGTACTGGCAGACGAGCTGGGAAAGAATCATTTTGTGGTCTATGTGCAGCCAAAGGTTTCCTCTGCGGACCGGTCGCGGTGGGGGCAGAGGCGCTGATACGATATCAGTCCAAGGAAGTCCATGGTGCTGCCGGGCAATTTCCTGCCCCTTCTGGAGGAAGCCCAGACCATCAGCCAGGTGGACTTCTTTGTCTTTGAATTTATCTGTTCCAAGGTAAAGGAGTGGGCTGACCGGGAGAAGCAGGCATTTCCTGTTTCAGTGAACTTTTCCAGGTTTTCCCTGGCCCAGCCCTCCTTTGTGGAACAGCTGGTGAAGCTGTGTGATAAATATGGAATCTCTCCGGGACTGCTGGAAATCGAGATAACAGAGAGCATACGGAACGCGCCGGAAATTGACTTAAAGGAGCTCATAGGGAAACTGCGCCAGGCAGGATTTACAGTTGCCCTGGATGATTTTGGAACAGAGTATGTGAATCTGTCCCTGTTATCCTCAGTGGAATTCGACGTGCTCAAATTAGATAAGACCATGGTGGACGACATGGTCAATAACCCAAGGCCCAGGCCATCATTGAGTCCATAGCGGGAATCTGCAAAAAAATGGGAATCCGGGTGGTGGCAGAGGGAATCGAGACAGAGGAGCAGATGTCCGTGCTTCGTACCTGCGGGGTGGAGACAGCCAGGGATACCTGTTCAGCAGGCCCATACCTGTGGAGGAGTATGAGGAGAAGTATCTGTAAGTATACGGCTGTATACCATATGTCTGTATATCATACGGCAGTAAATACTCCTGGCCCTAGGTGGCAGGAGCCATCTTGTTTTCCTGGCGCCACTGGCGGGGCGGGATGCCGTATGTTTTTTTAAAGGCGCGGGAAAAATGGAGCTGGTTGGGATAACCCACAGCATTGCTGATGTCGTTTATGCTCAGCTCCGTAAGCTTTAGCAATTCGGCGGCCTTGGTCATGCGGTAGCTGATAAGAAATTCCTGAGGACTCTTACCCACTGCGTCGCGGAAGATTTTGCCGAAGTAGCTGCGGTTCAGATTGCAGAAAGCGGCAATGTCCTCCACCGATATGTCGTTCTGGAAGTTCTGCTCAATGAAGGATGTGGCCTCACGGATATAAAAGTCCTGGAGACGGCCTGTCTTTAACAGCCTGCGGGAGGCAGAGGAGCGGGTCAGATAGTCCAGGAACAG
>ENA-OQCK01001118-OQCK01001118.1-human-gut-metagenome-genome-assembly--contig:-NODE-1118-length-10813-cov-2.703257_pt1 | contig 10813 bp, 11 predicted proteins | sample MGYA00242498_ERZ504578 | MGnify/ENA primary metagenome ERZ504578 (study PRJEB26092, sample SAMD00036229) | human gut metagenome | host: Homo sapiens | study: EMG produced TPA metagenomics assembly of... | reverse complement strand
CTGATGCCTGTGCTTCTACCACAGATAATGGCATACCTTCATAAATAGAAGGAAAAAGAAAAATATCTATTGCCTGTAACACATCTGGGATATCAGAACGCAATCCCGCCAATATTACACAATCATTCACTTTGTTCTTATCTATCGCCGCTTCTACAAGATGACGTAACTCACCATCACCAATCAGCAATAATTTTGACTTTGGCTGCAAGGCATGATATTTAGCAAATACTTCAATAAGAAAGGAGTGATTTTTTGCTTCCATGAACTTACCAATATGCCCTATCACATATTCATCATCACCAAAACCAAAGTTATGGCGCATTATTAATCTTTTCACTACATCAAATTTAAAACGCTTCGCATTTATAGCATTACGCAATGTAATAAACCCATTCTTGCCATAAAGCCATTCTCCAGCTTCATCAGAGCAAGCAACAGCTTGAGTAAAAGAACGTCTATAGAGAGACAAAAACAACTGATTTAAAAGATTATGTTGAGATCTACTACTATGATTATGTATAATCCGTATTTTTATTCCTGCCCATATTGCCGCCTGTAATTCCATCACTGCCATAGCACTATTGGCATGCACATGTATTGCGTCATAGCCTCGGCATAATTTCTTCAATGCAAAAAAATATGCCAAAACATTTTTGCGATCAGACAACTGATAATATTCACTACCACTGGCATGTATTTCATCAAGCAGAACTTGTGGCGGATTATTAGTGGAAGCAAAGTCTATCTTCACCTCCTCTTTATTCATCATGCGGTAATAGTTCATCATCACTGTAGTCAGCCCCCTGTAGGAACAAAAGCTGTAGTAATCACAACAAGAATATTCTTCATTTTTTATTTTATTATGCCTACCAAATCTAATATATGTTGGCAGAAATTTCCGTCACGGTATTCATTCACCAATTCATTCACCCGCTTTCTCTCTTCTTTATAAAAGTCTGTATTCGTCAAAAGGCAATCTATAAACTCATAAAGATTCTTCAAATTCCGAATCCTATATCCAGGCTTGTAACCTTGCGGATCATCAACAGCAAACCCACGCACATCTGAATAATCCTCCAAGTCATCTTCTGTAAATGCAATGGGACGGTCTAAAAGTAAATAATCATAAAATATGGATGAATAATCTGTGATCAATGCATCACATTGAGTCATAAATTTATAAAGATCCATACCACGTTTTACAAATTCTGCATGACTAAGCAGTATGAAATTACTCATTTCCATCATATCATATTTATCTAAGTCTTGAACTGGATGTAACTTTACAACTATCTTTACTCCCTTTTCTTTCAAATAATCATTAATCTTAATAAAATCTTCACTATGCAATATCGGAACTATCTTAGCGTCTTCTACATCTTGATAGCCCATTTTGCTAGAATATCTAAAAGTAGGTGCCCATAATACCAACTTTTTATAATCCCCAAAATCATATTCGGGCCATGATTTATATAAAATGTCATTGCGAGGTTGTCCTCCTATTAGCACATGATCCAATGGCATAGAGAAATATCTGCTCCATATCTTGGCAAAGGTTCTTGAAGTAGCTACAGAAAAAGAATAATATTGATGTTTCCAAGAATGCCCCTTCAACATACCTGCATCAGCCGCCTTATAAGGGCTTCCATGCCATAGTTGAATAGTCTTTTGGTTGATTCCTGGCACTATAGGTATCTTCCCAAAGCTATAAAACACATATCCTGCAAAGAAATAATAAAAAAATCCCTTCACGCAACTAACAAATTTCACATTGGGGATATTAACAAAAGACCACCGCTTAAAATCATTACAGCAACAAATTATTTCATATTGTTCATTATATTTTTGCTCTATCAAATAGTCATAAAGCGACTTGACATTATCACGAAATCCCATGTTAGAATACAATATTATTTTTCGTTTGTCATGTCTGATTCGCTTATTGATTATAGAAACCACCCCAAATACATAGGTCTGAAAAATCTTTTTCAATTTTGGATTAGAAATCATAGATTGCCTGCTTCTTTGATTGTTGCTAACATTTTATCTTTCATACAACCCTTCAATTGCCAACCCAACGCCTCCAGTTTCTTTGTAGAAAAGACAGATTTTGTTACAACATTAAAAGATTTCTTTTCCATATCTTCCGGCAGAATTGTAATCACCTTTTCTCCACCCAACTGAGCAATTAATTCGGCCAATTCTCTAATAGAAATATTGGAACTGGCATCCGCTATATTATATGCTTGCTGAGTCTCACCTTTTAATAAAATATAAAGTAAAGCAGATACGCAATCTACAACATAACACCATGACCGATATTGTTCTCCTGTACTTTTCATCACAATATTTTCCTTTCGAAGCACATTACGAATAAATTGAGCGTACACACGGTTATCGGATTCTGTAAATCCTGGTCCGTAAACATGACAAGGACGTGCTATTACAACATCTATGCCATATTCTGCGCCATAAGATATACACAATGTTTCTGCCGCTCTTTTACTTGAAGGATAGCATGAACGAAGTGAAGTACAATCAACATATCCGCTATAATTCTCTGTAAATACTCTTCCATCGCCTTCACCATATACTTCTCCCGAAGAAATGTAGAGCAAACGTTTTATACCATGTTGTATGCCATAACCCATCAAATTATCCACCCCGTTAATATTACCTTTTATGACTTCTACAGGATGTTTAATAAATTCCTCCGGATATGCTCCACTAGCAGCATGAATAATATACTGAAAATTTACATCATATTCCAAAGGATGCGCCACATCGTATTTCACAAAATGGAAGGAGTTGTCATCAGCATATTTCAGAAAACGCCTTCCTGCTCTTTCCTCATTTCTTCCAGATGCATATACATTATAATTTCTGCCTTTATGAGCCATCAATACATCCACAAGACATCCCCCAATCAAGCCTGTTGCTCCGGTTACTAAAATATTACAGCCACTCAACTTATTCCACGGCAACAAAAGAGCGGCAGCTTTCTTTATATCATCTTGGTATGCCATATTATTTCTATTTCAACCATTTATCCTTATCTGTATGCATCAAAGCCTTTAAGATTTCCAAGTCTTCTACTGTCGTAATCTTTATATTCTTCTCAGAACCAGGCACAATATGCATTTCAATATTCTCATCAAGTTCCGCCAACAAAGTGCAAGAAGCTACAGAATTTACAATACCTTTTTTATAAGCTGATTCATGTGCCCTAATTATATTCTTCAATCGAAAAGTTTGCGGAGTCTGAGTGCGAATAAGAGTATCACGCGGAATACTTGTTGTAGAAGTAAATCCATCTCCGCTTTCCAATATAGCTTCTCGGCATTGAATACCTGTAATAGCATAGCCATAAGCTTTGCAAATTGCGATATTTGAGGAAATTATCTCTTGACTAAGCAGTGGGCGTACACCATCATGAATAAGAACAAGATCCTCATCATTACATCCCATTTCTTTCAATCCGTAAACTCCATTATGAATACTTTCCATACCTGTGTTTCCACCAGGAAATATCCACTTTAATTTATCAATCATAAATTGATTAGCGTACGATTGTAAAACAGTTTCCCAACCGTTCAAGCACACCACTGCTATTGCAGAAACATCAGGATGTTGTTGAAAACATTGCATTGTCCGAATGATAATAGGAACTCCATCGACATGCATAAATTGTTTAGGGATATCTTGTCCCATACGATTTCCTGAACCGCCTGCTATTAATAATGCTATATTCATCTAGTTAATTTTATTTATAATTATATTCAAACACAAAAATTATCTTTTAAACATTAATCTTTTACGACTTCATACTCATTATTTCCTATTAGCGCAGCTGTTAAAGCAAATTTTGTGGCACCATACATCTTTCCATATTGATAAGAATATGATTTCTCTGCTTTTGTTATTATCATAAAATCAAGAAAAGTCTTTAAATGCACTTCATAATCATCAACCACGGCATAGTCCATATGCTCTAATCTGCCTGGAATAACATAAACATACGACAAGGACTTCACAAGCTTCAAGAAATACGGAGAATCTGTTGTTACTACTATTTTATAACATTGAGGATGACGCATATGTAGTTGTTCCAAACACGCTAGGCTTTTTTTGATATAATATCTTTTTTCTTCCACTGTTAACTCTTCCCCAAAACCTGCATGATCTTTAAAATCCCCCAAAATACCGATGAAACGGAATGACACAGTGATGTATTTACCACCTATTTCCTGCAAACATTGACTGATAGCCTGCTCCAAACGGGGAGCAGGCTTAAATAGTTCTTGAAAAAAAGCTGGATATAAATCCTCACGTTGAGTAATAGAACTATATACATGACAAATGGGCTTCTTGAAATCCAGCAGACTGAAATAATCAGCTTGATGCCCACTCATCCCTACATAATTATTAAAGAAACGAAAATCAACAACCTTCTTGTCATGTGTCAAATCGGCTTCGTCAGCTACCCAATTTTCATGTACAGGCATCAGATAATCTTCTAACTTGAACGGATAATTCCAAGCTACTTTAAAAGTATATCCTCTTTGTTTGCAATAATAATATATAGAAAACAAGCCTCTTAAACGGTCGCTCAAACCACCATGAGGTGTCTTTCCATCAATAATAAAAACCACACGAGGGGGAGAGATAAACGACTCATTACCATGCGTCTTAGAATCAGCCGTATACACTTTTCTAAAAGTCACACATACTTTACAGCCATTTGCAGCCTCGCTGTGTTTTTTTCGCCCTATTAAACGAATCAATTTTTGAAATATACTATGTCTAGTCATAATCTACATTTTCTCAAAAGAAAGCTGATACTATTTTTATCTTAGATCTTATGATATATGCAATAAATTGTATATTTTACGGACTATCAACATTTTTTTCAACCTGCGCATAAAGGTATCATCAAGCTTTACATCCACCCATGAACCAGCCATCATGTGAATAGCAACACTCCCAAATCTAGCAGTAGGATAACTGGCAAATACTCCCGAATCAAAAAGACACACTTTATCTTTCAACATCTGCTTCTTATCCCTATATTTTAGTCCTCGTTTTTCCATGAGCCAGGAATAGATAACTGGAGCAGGTGTTTGATCAAACTCTCCTTGCTCATTTACAAACTGATGAGTATGATAATAATCCAATAATTCCTTTGTAAAAGGATGCCCTTTTTCACTACCTATAATAGCAGCCTGAATACCAAGCCAACAACTTTTCTTACACTTTCTCTGCGTTTGTAGTCTAAGGTTATACTGTCCTTTAATTCTTTTTTGTAAGTGTGATTATACTCCATAGAAGATACAAAACCATAATTCAAAAAATGTATCAAATTTTTTATTTACAATCACATCGGAATCAAGATAGAATCCCCCTTCAGTAAATAATGCATAAGCCCGGATATAATCGGCACAAAACGCCCATTTCTTTTGTGCATAAGCATCTTCTACCCATTTTACACTATGAATATCAAAGCCTTTTTATCCCATTTTTTTATTCTGTACTCTGGCATCACTTTTCTCCATCCATCTATATACTTTTGAATATTGGCAGGAATAGGTTCATCACTCAGCCAACAATAATGTATTGTCTTTGGAATCATATTTATTTTTTGATTTTTAAACGCAAAAGCAAAAGGTATACTTGTGCAATAGCAGTACTTCCTACAGCCAAAGAATTTGAAGAGGAAACAAGCGATAAGAACAAAATACAAATAACCCAAGCATTAAATTTCCCATAAGGTATTAACCACTTATGAAACAAAGGGATAAAAAAAAGAATCATAGCAAATGTTTGCAGAATACCATATCGAAAAATAAAAATAATCCACGGATTCTCAATAATAAGATAATCCAAACCAGCCATCGCTTGAATATATATAATATCCTCATAAGGAATTCCGACAAACATAAATTCCCTATAATCCACAACCTGAAAAATATCTAAGATTTCTGTTCTTGCCATTGAACTGGCATCTCCATATAATCCTAAATCAAGCAAACGCCCTCCAAAACTTGTATTGAATAGCATATAAAGAAAGACAGCGCTTGTCAATCCTATACACAATACATATTTTATCCGATGACGAGAGTATATCATATTTTTATAATTCAACAAAATATATACAACGGCTGACAGGACAATAGAGAAACGTGAATTAAAACATAACAGAGCCAACATACCTATACTCCATAACAAATTTTTTTTCTTTATTGAGAACTCATTTTGTAAAAGAATAAATGGCATCATTAAAGACAATATACAAGAATTAGACAAAGGATGTCCCCATAACCCACAACTCCTAAACTCATAGGAATCTATTCTACCAACAAAAGCATCTTCATTTTCCATATTGCCGAAAAAATGAAACATCATAATTTTTTCCACAATAGCAATAAAACATTCTAAATAGAAGAATATCATCACAATATATCGAACTTCCATCTGCATACGTTTATTCTGAAACAAAGAGAAAAGACAAGATAAACATACCGGAAATACAATAGCTGAAATATAATTAGTAATTTGATATTCTCCCTTGATGATCATATTTACATATAACATTATTGCTATTACAATGAATATATGTTTCTCTGGATTGGGTATTGTCATTTTATGAACATATATAAAGAAACAGAAAAACAACAATATTACACCAATTCCCAATTTAAATACAGGGCTTATGTTTATCAGACTAGAATAGCCTATGACAGACAAAAGATTTCCTGTCAAAACCAAAAAAGAAAATATACCCCAAAGCAATAATCTAGAATACTTTTTACTATAACTCATCATATCCATCTAATTATACAACCAAAAATATTTTTTATTTTCTGTTTGTATCTTCCAGCCATTCGTTTCCATGAAGCTAGATATAGCTGGCCCCAAATATGAATAAAATAATTATTGAAAGAAACTACTACATAAGATTTTCTCAAATCTAAGTCCTTAGAATACAATCGTAAAACATTATTCTCATTCAAAAAAGATTCAACTGCTAGAGTTGCATCATATTGATGAACTAAACTCTGAATATCTTTTGTTGCAATAAGTGACATTGTATTATAAACAACATAATGATACAAAGCAGTATCAACACAAACTATGCTTGTTGCATAAAACAGATACTTAACACAGAATACATAGTCCTCACCTCCTTTATATCCTAAAGGAAAAACGATTTCATTATTTATTGCTATCAATCTTCTGAAAAAGAAGCGCCAAATAACTCCCCAATTACTGCCTATCACATCTTGCAGACATTCTTCTCTTGATTTATATGTGAAATAACGTACAGTATAGCGTGATATACTTTCACAATAAAATCCGAAAGAAATCGCATCCGCATTAGAAGTGATAGCTGTATGATATAGCAATGTGATTGAATCTGGTTCTATCCAATCATCACTGTCTATATACCAAATATATTCACCATTCGCCTCTGCCAATAAAAGGTTGCGAGCTGCCGCAACACCAACATTGTACTTCCCAGAAATAATTCTAACCTGATCTCTTCTATTAGGATATTTTCTCAAACAGGATTCTATCACCTGTACACTCCTATCGGGTGAACAATCATCATAAAATATAAATTCTACGTCCTCAAAAGTTTGACTGAATAACGAATCTGCACATTTGTATACAAAATTCTCGCATTTATATACAGGTACTAATATTGAAACTTGTACCATATCACCAATGTATAATTCTAAATATTGTATTTATTATGTAATAGCATATTCTATTTTTACATATATTAATTATCAAATATTTAAGTTTCTTTTGACGTAAGACCAATTCCGGATAAAGTTCTAAATATTTGCGATAAGATAATTTTCCATATCGCAAATATCCCCCATTTTACAGAGATTTTATTACACTGCAACCAACTAGCAGGCTGCTTAGGAATAATATTTTGTATTACATTAATATAATGTTCTTCATTTAATACTTTTTTCAATGACTTTGAATGTGTCAAGGAAATACTGTTAATGCAATAATGATAAAAAGATTCCCCTATATAAATAATTTTCACATTTGATATTTTCATTACCAGTTCACATAGAAAGCACAAATCCTCACAAAAATTTAATTGATGATTAAAAGCAATACTTGCATTATCAATAGCTGCTTTTTTACTAACTTATGACATAATCCACCAAAGACACGACCTGTAAACAAATCTTCAATAAGATTTCCTGTATATCGCTGCCTAACGATTTTTACATTATTCTTTGAATTAACATAAAAATCAGAAATTACAATATCAGCATTTTTATCCTCAGCTATTAAAAAAAGTTTTTCAAAACAATCCTGTTCTATCCAATCATCGCTGTCTATAAACTGAATATATTTTCCTTTTGCAATATTAAGACCATATTGTCTAGCCCCACTAACTCCATTATTATCTGTATGAAAAGCACTGACACGCTTGTCAGCTATTGCATATTCATCACAAAATAGCCCTGACAAATCAGAACTTCCATCATCAATCAGCAATAACTCAAAATCAGAAAATGATTGAGAAAGTATACTATCCACACAACGCTTTAAGTACTTTTCCGCATTATAGACAGGTACAATTACTGAAATTATAACTTCGCTTGATTTCATTACTAGACATTTAATATATAATTACACTATTCTAACTTAAGCACCTAATATTTGTCAATTGGATATTTTTAAATTCTCTCTTCCTAAAATCTAATATTTGATAATCTTTTGCTTTTAATCCACAACATATATTTTCTTTTCAATATTCTCTTTTCCACAACAGATAAATTCAGATATACCATAATTAATGTACACAATGGACAAGACAAAATTATAAACACAGCACTGTATAAATGAGAGGGAAGATATAAATAAAGTCCAATAGGAACTAAAGAAGAACAAAAAGAGACCTTTAATATCGGCTTTATTACATTTATCAAGTAGTCATGTTTATTCATCTTTATCATTGGACATACTACCCACACTCTCACAAATTGAGCTATTATTTCTATCAATAAATGTACAATAAACACTGTTCTAGGCAGCATTCCTAATTTCAAACATAAATATGCAACAGGAAATATCAACAGCAACACCCCTCCCTCTAACATTTGAAACCTCTTTATTTTACCTGTTGCATGAACTGAAACAATCATAGGATTAGACAATGCATTACACAAAGTGATAATTAACATTATCCGAACAAAAGGAATTGTATAATCAGGTACAATTCCAAGCCATATAGATAGTATAAATCTACTCTCTAAAAAAACAGGAAAGGACAGCAAAAAGAGTAAATAAAACGAATAACGTGAACTCGCAAAGACCAATTCATGCATATAACTATAATCCCCTATTGCATAAGATTTTGTTATTTGAGGATTCAAAGCCATTTGAAAATTGCGACAAAAATTTGATACAGCTAATTGAACTTGCACTGCAAGACCTCTCGCAGCATTCACTACCGGATTAAAAAACATATTCAAAAGAAGATTCAACCTTGAGTATAGCCCATAACAGCTAAATTGCCATTCATTGTCCAACCAGCAAATAATAGCATTCTAGAAAACAGCTTTTTATCTCTTGTCCATACAAAATGAGACTCTCGAAAATGTTTCTTACAATATGTACTATATACCAGGCAAACAAATATTTGAATAATAAAAGTGAGTACTACATATAATTTCAATTTATCATAATGGAACACAACAAGTACATATACGATAATAAGTTTCAAAATAACTTCCAAAACAGAAATATATGCAAAAGCGCCCATTTTTTCGTGAGCTATAATCACTGCATTATAAGGTACACTCATAATCATTACAACCGCTGTCAAAACAGCAAATTGAAAAACCCAAAATGCGGCATCCATCCGTTCTATTGGAATAATCATTTTATGATAAAAGAACCAAAGACCTATTGTTTCTGCTAAAAGAATTATAACCAACGAAATAATGCCATGTATTATAACACTCATACTAAACACTTTTGATAATTCTTTTTCTTCTCCTCTACCTAAAGCAAAAGTTATAAAACGTTGGGTGCTTCCCGTCATTGCACTGTTTATAAAACTAAACATAGTTACTGCCCCACCCACAACATTATAAATACCATAATCCTCCACACCGAGCGTAACCAAATCACACGGCTGGTATAAAGATTTACAGCATCATAAAAAGCATACGAAAATAAAGTAATAGAGTATTTTTAGCTATTCTTTTATTATTTTGCTGAGATAAAGCAGACATTTTCAATTATAAAAAAGCACATTAAAATATTATGTCTATAATAGACAAGTCCCGTAATATGTATCCTAATTCTATTAATATATTCAAATCACTTGAAAGATATATATCTTCCACCTGCAACATTACTAATCTTACAGCCCACACATTAGTAACGTATCACCCCACATGTTACTAACCTTCCGGCATACACGTTACTAACCCTTAAAAGATCCTGTTCTTTTCCGAAAAGAACAAGGTCTTTAAAAAAAAGAACAGGACGTTTTCATTGAAAGAACAAGAGCTTTTTAAAATTTGACCTGTTGTTTTTTCCATAACGGTATCTACATGCCGAAACGCCTTACTTTTCCTTCAGATCTTTCAGCCACTCCGCAAACACCCTGCCTGTCGGCATTCCGGCTGAAGGATATACATTGTGAAATGTTTCAGCCGGAAAATATCCTTCAGGAAAACGATTCCCTAAGAATCGGAGAAAGATTAGTTCGGCTGAAACATTCCAACCCCCAGCTGAAGGATTCCTGAACCCAATCCTTCAGCCGGAA
>ENA-OQCK01001116-OQCK01001116.1-human-gut-metagenome-genome-assembly--contig:-NODE-1116-length-10821-cov-2.570881_pt1 | contig 10821 bp, 15 predicted proteins | sample MGYA00242498_ERZ504578 | MGnify/ENA primary metagenome ERZ504578 (study PRJEB26092, sample SAMD00036229) | human gut metagenome | host: Homo sapiens | study: EMG produced TPA metagenomics assembly of... | reverse complement strand
CAAAGCCGGACATGGCGCCGATGCTGATATGGTCCGCCATGACCTCTATTTTGATCTCGTCCGCATGGGCCTTAATCAGTTCTGCAATCCGGTCATTTCCATCCTGGAATACACTGATATGGTCCATGACCTCAAATCCGCCTCCTTGCGCATGGTCTGAATCTTGCTTATGAGCTCCCTCACAAAGCCCTCCTCAATCAGTTCAGGAGTCAGGTTGGTATCCAGCACAACGGTCACATAGTTGTCTTCCTCTGTCACATAGCCGTCCTTCTGGGAAACATCGATCAGCAGGTCGTCCTTTGTCAGCACCACTTCCTGGCCGTCATAGTCAAAGGTAAGCTGTCCCTTCTCATTCAGGGTGTCCATGGCGGAGCTGCCGTCGATATCGGTCAGCGTCTGGCGAATCCGGTTTAACAGCTTGCCGTACTTTGGTCCCACGGTCTTTAACTGGGGCTTGAAGGTATAGGAGGTAAATTCCCTTACATCATCGGAGAAAATCACCTGCTTCACATTCAGCTCTTCCTCGATAATCTGCACATAGAACCTTGACAGCTCGTGGTCAGCCTTCACATACATCCGGGCAATGGGCTGTCGGTTCTTGATGTTGGCCGCATTCCTGGCCGCGCGTCCCATGACAACCACCTTAAGCACTTCATCCATGTCGGATTCCAGCTCAGTATCAATCCAGGACTCATTCACCTCCGGGAAGTCGCACAGATGTACGCTTTCAGGCGCGTTTCCATCCACCTTTCTCACGATATTCTGGTAAATCTGCTCTGTCATGAACGGAATCATGGGAGCCGCCGCCTTTGCCACGGTCACAAGGGCCGTGTACAGGGTCATGAAGGCATTAATCTTATCCTGCTCCATTCCCTTTGCCCAGAAGCGCTCACGGCTTCTGCGCACATACCAGTTGCTTAAATCATCCACGAACTCCTGGAGGGATCTGGCGGCCTCAGGAATCTGGTAATTCATCAGACTGTTATCCACTGTCTTTACCATGGAATTCATCTTGGACAACATCCAGCGGTCCATGACGGGTAGCTTGTCGTATTCCAGGGTATATCTGGCGGGGTCAAAATTATCAATATTGGCATACAGCACCCAGAATGCATAGGTATTCCAAAGGGTACCCATGAATTTGCGCTGTCCCTCGGTCACTGCCTTATCCTGATAGCGCTTAGGAAGCCAGGGCGCGCTGCAGGTGTAGAAGAACCAGCGGATGGCGTCCGCGCCGTGGGCTGCCAGGGTATCGAAGGGATCCACGCATTGCCCTTGGACTTGCTCATCTTCTGTCCGTTTTCATCCAGCACAAGCCCCATGACAACTACATTTTCATAAGGCGCCTTGTTGAACAGCAGGGTGGACTCCGCAAGAAGGGAATAGAACCATCCTCTGGTCTGGTCCACTGCCTCGGAGATGAACTGGGCCGGGAACTGTGACTCGAACAGCTCCTTGTTCTCAAAGGGGTAATGGTGCTGCGCAAACGGCATGGCGCCGGAGTCAAACCAGCAGTCAATCACCTCAGGCACACGCTTCATTGGCTTCTGGCACTTGGGACACCTGATGTTCACCGCGTCAATGTATGGACGGTGAAGCTCAATTTCATCAGGGCAGTTATCGGATAAGCTTTTTAATTCCTCAATGCTTCCGATGGAATGCTGGTGTCCGCACTCACACTCCCAGATATTGAGCGGGGTGCCCCAGTAGCGGTTTCTGGAAATGCCCCAGTCCTGGATATTCTCCAGCCAGTCACCGAACCGGCCCTTGCCGATGGAATCCGGAACCCAGTTAATGGCATTGTTGTTGCGGATTAAGTCATCCTTCACGGCAGTCATTTTGATGAACCAGGACTCTCTTGCATAGTAAATAAGAGGGGTCCCGCAGCGCCAGCAGTGGGATAGCTGTGCTCAAAGCTGGGAGCCGAGAAAAGCAGCCCCCTGGACTCCAGGTCCTTTAACACCATGGGGTCCGCATCCTTCACAAAGGTGCCTGCAAAAGGAGTTTCCGCCGTCATATCGCCCTTGGCATCCACCAGCTGTACAAAGGGAAGGTCGTATTTGCGGCCAACGTTGGCATCATCCTCACCAAATGCGGGTGCAATGTGTACGATGCCGGTACCGTCTGTCAGTGTTACATAGTCAGCGCAGACCACGTAGTAGGCTTTTTTGTGCTGCTTCTCGCACAGGGGCACGGAGCAGTCATAGAGGGGCTCATATTCCTTGAACTCCAGGTCCTTTCCCTTGTAAGTCTCCAGCACCTCATAGTCCTCACCCAGCACGGTATCTGCCAGGGCCTGGGCGATATAGTAGGCGCAGCCGTCGCCTGTCTTTACCTTTACATAGTCTTCCTTAGGGTTCACGCACAGAGCCAGGTTGCTGGGCAGGGTCCACGGCGTGGTGGTCCATGCCAGGATATAGGCATCTTCTCCCTTTGCCTTGAAGCGGGCAATGGCGGAACGTTCCTTTACATCCTTATAGCCCTGAGCCACCTCATGTGAGGACAGCGGGGTGCCGCAGCGCGGGCAGTAGGGAACCACCTTAAATCCCTTGTACAGGAGACCCTTGTCCCAAATCTGCTTAAGAGCCCACCACTCGGACTCGATAAAACTGTTGTCATATGTTACATAGGGATTGTCCATATCGGCCCAGAATCCAACGGTGTCGGAGAAATCCTCCCACATGCCCTTGTACTTCCAGACGCTTTCCTTACATTCCTTAATGAACGGCTCCAGACCGTACTGCTCAATCTGCTCTTTGCCGTCCAGTCCCAGCTTCTTCTCAACCTCCAGCTCCACAGGCAGGCCGTGTGTGTCCCATCCGGCCTTTCTCGGCACCATATATCCCTTCATGGCCCGGTATCTGGGAATCATATCCTTGATTACACGGGTCTCCACATGGCCGATATGAGGCTTGCCGTTGGCAGTTGGCGGTCCGTCATAAAATACATAGGGCCTGCAGCCCTCCCTCATCTTGATGCTCTTTTCAAAGATGTGCTCTGCTTCCCAGAATTTCTCCACTTCTTTTTCCCGTTCCACAAACTTAAGGTCTGTGGGGACTTTGTCATACATAACGTCTTCCTCCGTTCCATTCATGATAGATTTCTATTCTGGTATGTGAAAAAGATTGTATATCCTTCCATGAAGCAAAAAAGGCTTCCGTCCCGAACAGGACGAAAGCCGTAAGCCGCTTCGTTTAACCACCTATTACTGCATACCATCATATGAGTTCCCATAACGCGGGAAACGCGTCCCGGCCTATCATGCGCTGCTGACGCATCCCTTCGGCCGGACAGCTCCGGAGTGATTTTCAGTTCTGCATTACTTACACCGGTTTCCACCATCTCCGGCTCTCTGTAGCGTTCCTGCAGGCCTACTGTCTCCATCTAAGCCTTTTCCATTTAACCTCTTTATTATAATAACCCGCACGTAAAATGTCAACCGTGTATCTGATTTTCCTTTGGATTGTTAATATTTTATCATTTCGTTTGCCTTTTCCAGAATATGTGTTATACTACTAACCAATATTACTGCACAGCCGTCAAAATCCTGCCGCACCGCATACTCTGCGTACAGCACACCGCTGCGCCCAGGGAGGAACCTATATGGAGCAGAGAAATCTTACCTTACTCACAGACCTGTATGAGTTAACCATGATGCAGGGATATTTCAAAGAAAAGGATGCCAATGAAACCGTTGTATTCGACATGTTTTACAGGACCAATCCCCACGGCAACGGCTTTGCCATCTGTGCAGGATTACAGCAGGTCATTGAGTACATTGAGGACCTGCATTTTGACGACAGCGACATTGAATACCTGAGAAGCTGGATATGTTTGAGGAGGACTTCCTGAGCTATCTCCACGAATTCCGCTTTACAGGCGATATCTACGCCATTCCGGAGGGAACCGTGGTTTTCCCCAGGGAACCTCTTGTCAAGGTTATTGCTCCCATCATGCAGGCCCAGCTCATTGAGACAGCACTGCTTAACATCATCAATCACCAGAGCCTCATTGCCACCAAGACAGAGCGCATCGTCTATGCGGCCAAGGGCGACGGCGTTATGGAATTCGGACTGCGCAGGGCCCAGGGACCGGATGCCGCACCTACGGCGCAAGGGCAGCATGATAGCCGGATGCATCGGCACCTCCAATGTGCTCTGCGGAAAAATGTTCGATGTCCCGGTAAAGGAACCCATGCCCACAGCTGGATTATGAGCTTTCCGGACGAGCTGACCGCCTTCCGCACCTATGCCAAGCTCTATCCCTCCGCCTGCATCCTGCTGGTGGATACCTATGATACCTTGGGTTCCGGCATCCCCAATGCCATCCAGGTATTTAAGGAGATGAGGGATGCCGGTATTCCTCTTGCCTTCTATGGCATACGTCTGGACAGCGGCGATTTGGCCTACCTGTCCAAAAAGGCCAAAAAGATGCTGAACGAGGCCGGATTCCCGGACGCAGTGATTTCCGCCTCCAACGACCTGGATGAAAACCTGATCAACTCCCTGAAAATGCAGGGCGCCACCATCAATTCCTGGGGCGTGGGCACCAACCTGATTACAGCCAAGGACTGCCCGTCCTTCGGAGGCGTATACAAACTGGCTGCTGTCATGGACAAGGCCACCGGCCAGTTTGTACCCAAAATCAAGCTGTCCGAAAACGCCGAGAAAATAACCAATCCCGGCAACAAAACCATACAGAGGATTTACGATAGGGCCACCGGCAAAATCATAGCAGATTTGATTTGTCTGGTGGGCGAGGAATTCGACACCCGCAATTCCCTCCTTCTCTTTGACCCCTTAGAGACATGGAAAAAGACCATGCTGGCACCTGACAGCTATACCATGCGGGAACTGATGATTCCCATTTTCCTGAACGGAAGATGCATGTACCAGTCGCCGAAGGTAATGGATATCCAGGCCTACTGCAAAAAAGAGCTGGATACCCTGTGGATGAGTCCAAGCGTCTCATCAACCCCCACACAGTCCATGTGGACCTGTCCAATGAGCTGTGGCACACAAAGAACCAGCTGCTGGATTCCTACCACAGGAAATAAACAGGCCGGAACGTGTAAAGGCCGGAACCGCCTCCTCTCAAATAAGGGGATGCGGTCCCGGCCTTCTTATATCTCTCCATCCACCAGAAGGGGAAGGACATTCTGCGGAAGGTCGTATATGACCATATCGGCCTTCTCATCCAGCGGCCTGGGTATCCGGTGGATAATGACCATCTTTCCGCCCTGGAAATATCGTATGTAGTTGCTGTAAACCTCTGACCGCAGGCTGGTTCCCAGTACCAGGAGCACGTCGGCCCTGGCTATCTCCTCCGTGGTGCGGCTCATGATACTGCTGTCCACCATCTCCCCGTAGAGAGAGGTACCGGGACGTATCATGGTCCCGCAGTCCTTACAGTGGGGAACATGGCTGGAATCCCTGATTTCTTCCATGGAATACAGGCGGCTGCAGTGGAGACACCTGTTCTTGTAAATGCTTCCGTGAAGGTAAATCACATTCCGGCAGCCCACCTGTTCCGGCAAATCAAAAATATTGGTGGTGACAATACACTGAAGCTTGCCCTCTTCCTCCATCCTGGCCAGCGCCCTGACAGACGGAGTCATGTTGGGAATCTTTTTCAGTATCTCCTCGCGGTAAAATTCATAGAAACGTTCCGGCCTTCTGGACAGACAGGAAATATGAAACAGTTCCTCCGGTGATTCCGAATATTTCTGCTCGATCTCATATGCCCGTCCTTCCTGCTTAAGTCCCAAAATGCCTCCCTCTTCCATCATCCCGGAACCGCAGATGGCAACCGTATAACTGCTGTCTGCCAGAATCTGCTTCAGAAGTTCCAATGTTTTTTCGCCAACCATACCCGCTCAGTCCTCCTCTTATTCTGATTGTTCCAGAGCGTGTCCAAAACCCACACACTCTGACATCATTATACCGCAAATCCCCCCTCCTTACCACAGAGATCCGCGGGAACTGTAAGCGTCAGCCCCGTAAATCACGGCGTTTTATGTCGAAAAAACAGAACACAGCTAAACCAGGTCATTGAAACAGATGGCCCCGTGGGGGCGAATGCTCATTCTGTAGGCGCTTCCCTCCCCTGTACATTTTTCAATGTAGTGTATGAATTCGTCCACCAGCTCATTGGGCAGCACTGCATGATGACGCCGGCAAAGCCTCCTCCGTGAATCCTGCATGCCCCCCTCTGCTTTTCTGCTATAAACAGCTCCGTAAGGGCCAGGGTAACTGTGATTCCCTGCTCCTGGTAATTGCTGTTGGTAAAGCAGTTCTGAAGCCATTTCCAGGAGGAATTGCCGGACGCCGTTATATTTGTTAAGAAATCTTGAAAACGGTTCTCCTTAAGGGCAAGCACCTCTGCCTCCACCCTCTTATTCTCCTCAAAGAAATGCAGGGCCCTCAGCACGGATCGGTCCCCGGCAAATTGCCGTACCTCTGCCAGGTTATCTATCACCTGTTCCTCGGATACCTGGGACAATACCTCTTTTCCAAAATACCGGGCCACCTTTTTCATCTCGGCGGGAACCGCGGAATAATCCGCGCTTAAGTCAGCGTGGCCCTTGCCGGTCTGTACAATAATCAGGCTGTGGTCCTGGGAACCAAAGTCAAAGTCTATCTTTTCCACCTTAGGTGTCAGCGGCTCCATGAAATCAATGGTGATAAGACCGCCCACGCACATGCCATCTGGTCCAGCAGGCCGGACGCCTTGTCCCAGTAATTATTTTCAGCGAACTTGCCGATATGGGCATAAGCCACGGTGCTCATGCGGCTTTCATTGAAAAATGTGTTGAGCATGGAGCACAGCAGCATCTCAAAGGAGGCAGACGAGCTGACCCCGGCTGCGCTTATGACATTGCTGGTAATATATGCGTTGAAGCCTCCCACGCTGTAGCCGGAATCCTTAAATCCCTGGAGAAGGCCCTTTACCAGGTCCACGGTTCCCGCTTTTTTCTCGCTGGGTTCCAGATGGTTCAGATCAATGGTAAAATCCTGGTTATATGTCTCGCTGACAATATGTACCTGGTTGGATTCATTCTTTCCGGCCACGCCCACACAGTCCAGGTTAATGCTGCCTGCCAGCACCTTGCCGTGGTTGTGGTCCGTGTGATTGCCGCTGATTTCCGTCCTGCCCGGCGAGGAGAACAGCATCACATCCCCTTCCCCGCCAAACATCTTCTCATATCCTGCCAGCAAATCCTCATAGCGCTTTACATTGGCCTCTACCCCGTCTTCCCCGTAGAGCCGCGCCATAAGAGTCCTGGCGCCGTCACTCTCCAGCAGCTTTACCGTCTCGTTTACCTTCATGATTTACCTCTCCTATCTTTACTGAAACTTCTGAATTCAGTTTATCACACCCGGGGCAGAAACAACAATACAATATTCTCCTGTCTTTATACTTTTTTTAAATGGGGATGACATAGGGCAGGCTTTGCTGTTATAATCTCTTAAACAGTATCATGTTAGAAAGCAGGTATTCACAATGGAATGGAACGGAAAACCCTATCACTCTCTGGACTATGAGCTGAGGCAGCAGTTCGGCCAAAAAATCTATAAGCTGTCCCTGGACGGAGGCATGACCTGTCCAAACCGGGACGGCACCCTGGGAACAGGGGGCTGTATCTTCTGCAGCGAAGGCGGCTCCGGTGATTTTGCCGCTCCCAGACAGACGGCTGTCTCCCGGCAGATAGAGCAGGCCATGGCACAGGTAAAGAGGAAGATGCCGGACGGCTCACAGGGTTCATATATTGCCTATTTCCAGTCCTACACCAATACGTACGCTCCCCTGCCCTATCTGAAGCAATTGTTTGGGGAAGCAGTCTCCCATCCCGCCATAGCCGCCCTGTCCATCGGCACCAGGCCGGACTGTCTGGAGCCTGAGGTCGCGGGCCTGTTAAAGGATTTAAACCGCGTGAAACCGGTATGGGTGGAGCTGGGTCTCCAGACCATCCATGATTCCACCTCCGCCTTTATACGCCGGGGCTATGGGCTGCCGGTGTTTGAGGATGCCCTCAGACGCCTTAAGTCTGCCGGCCTGACCGTCATCGTCCATGTCATATTAGGCCTGCCCGGCGAGACCAGGGACATGATGGCGGAAACCGTGAATTATCTGGCCCAATGTCCTATAGACGGAATCAAACTCCAGCTTCTCCACATTTTAAAAGGGACCGGTCTGGCAGATTACTTCCAGGCCAATCCCTTTCCCATATTCACAATGGAGGAATACATTGATTTTGTTATAGACTGTGTGGAATGCCTGCCCCCTGAACTGACCATTCACCGCCTGACAGGGGACGGTCCAAAATCCCTTCTCCTGGCTCCTCTGTGGAGCGGAAGCAAACGGCTGGTGTTAAACACCCTCCACCGCCGTTTTAAGGAGAGAAATACCTGGCAGGGAAAATATTATATCCCGGATTCCTCCTGCTCTGCCGCGTCTTCCTCCCCCGGCGCCACAATTCCGTCCTCCCCAACTGTCACGCCGTAGGAAATGGATGTGATATACTGATAAAAACCTGCTTTTTCGCCTTCATCTGTCAGCATCCTGGTATATCCTCCTGAGGATGTGCCGGGCACCAGCCTAAGCAGCGCGTCCTCCCCATCCCATTCCACCTTCAGAAGGGCCGTCTTCGGAATACTGCTGCCGAACACAAAATTACCAAGGCTGTATACAATGGGCTTTCCCTTGTAATATTCCAGCCCCTGCATCACATGGGGATGGCTCCCTACCACAAGGTCAGCCCCTGCGTCTATATACCGCTGTCCAAGAATTCTCTGGTACTCCTGGGGCCGTTCGTCACGTTCAATCCCCCAGTGCACATATATCACAAGGTAATCGCAGGCTTCCCTGGCCTTTTTGATCTCCTCCAAAAGCAGGGACGGGTCATAAGTGGTAAGCATGCCCGGTTCCTTGGAGCAGCGTTCCAGGAGCTCTCCGGTATGACCCTGGAAGCGCCCAGGAAGCCGATTTTGCGGCCCTTTGCCTCCATGAATACCGGTTTTTTGGCTTCCTCCAGATTGGCTCCGGCTCCCACCCGCAGGATTCCGGCATCATCCAGAGTGCTGCATGTATCCAGCAAGGCATCCGTACCGAAATCCAGGGCATGATTGTTTGCCAGTGTCACGATATCAATCCCCAGCTCCTGAAACATGGATACCTTTTCCGGGGGAAGCCGGAAGGTAAACTGCTTATCCGCAGCAGCCGTGCCGCGTCTGCTGAATGGAAATTCCTCATTTGCCATGAAAATGTCGCTGGCGTCAATCACCTGGCGGAATCCGCTGTCCACCACTCCCCCTATATTGCCGGCCTTCTGGTATGCGTTCAGCACATGGTCTGACAGGAGGATATCACCCGCAAATACGAATTGCAGAGGCGGGTCCTTATCCTCTGTTCCTGTTTCAGGGTCCTGTTCTTTAACGCCATTTGGAGCATCGGATAGGCCGCCATCCGCTGCATCCGGGCCGTCTGTGCCTTGAACGCTGTCCGGATTTGTGACGCCGCCTGCTCCGCCTGTTTCCTCCGGGACCGGCTCCTCTGCGCCGGCAATGCCCACACCTTCCGAGGCGCCTGCCATCTCAGCCCTGACATATTTGTCCTGTCCTGAGTGCCATATAAAATATCCCGTAATACCGGCCAGCAGCAGCCTAATAATAAGGCTGCTGCCACAATACATCCTGTTCTCTTCATAAAACCTCTCCTGACAGACATCAGACTGCCAATACAATCCCTCCGTCATTGGCATATACAGTGGCCACGCCTGCCGCGTTGGTAACCACAATCTTCTTGAATCCCACCCTTTTAGCCAGCTCATTCTTTACGTATTCAGCCCGCTCAGGGTTATTCACATGGCAGACAACCGCAATCTTGCCGGCCGCGTCCACCACTTCCTTTACCGCAATGTCGCACATTCTATGAAGCGCCTTGTTCATTCCCCTGGCCTGGTCCAGCTTGATGATGGTTCCTGTATCCGCGCCCATGACAGGTTGATGTTAAGGGCTGTGGCGAAAAATGCCTGCAGGCTGACAGACGCCCGTTCTTGCGGAGCGTATCCAGGCTCTCCAGTACAAAATAAGTATTCATGCCGTCCCTGTATGCCAGGTTTTCTCCACCACCTCATCAAATTCCAGTCCTGAATCGCACAGGTTCTGGATAAAGAGGGCGATGTTAAGCTCTCCTGAGGACGCGGAAAGTGAGTCAATGACAGCCACTTTCTTTGCCTGTTCCGCCATCCCCTTTTCTGCCATTTCCTCCTCATACAGCTTCTTTGCCACTGCCGCTGAATTATAGCTTCCGCTGAGGTGGCTGGACAGGGTGATGACAAACACCGCTTCCGCATCCGCTTTCGCAAATGCAGCCTTAAAAGTCTCCGGCGACGGACACGCTGTCTTTGGGCACTCCGGGCACGCCTTTACCATCTCTATAAACCGCTTCTGGTCAAATGTCTCATCATCACTACCTGAGCACTGCCTACCTGCAGTGTCAGCGGTATCATCTGAATCTGGGATCCTTCTTCATATCCTCTGTCAAATCGAGACAACTATCCCCGATAATCTTATAGGTCATAATTATGTCCTCCGGTTTTTCTTATCCATGTGTTTTCACATGTAGTATTCATTACTACTTATTATAACAGTATGGATGGTAAAATGCAATGCTTATGTGTTTCCAGTTTTATGGAGTTTTTTGGGGAGTTTCTTTGGCAGAGGAGGACAAGGACGGTGGTTGTGTCGCGTTCGTGGGAACGGGTGAGCGGGGGAGGCATGGACGGGCTGCGGGGCAAGAAGGTCTAAGGCCCTGCATATG
>ENA-OQCK01001114-OQCK01001114.1-human-gut-metagenome-genome-assembly--contig:-NODE-1114-length-10833-cov-3.134971_pt1 | contig 10833 bp, 11 predicted proteins | sample MGYA00242498_ERZ504578 | MGnify/ENA primary metagenome ERZ504578 (study PRJEB26092, sample SAMD00036229) | human gut metagenome | host: Homo sapiens | study: EMG produced TPA metagenomics assembly of... | reverse complement strand
CACATTATTGAACGTGTTACCGGAATCAAGGTAAAGGAAAGCACCGTCCTCAATCCGAATCTGATCCCGGAACAATCGGAAAGAAACGCATTATTCTGGATGTTCATGTGAAGGATGAGAAAGGTCGTTTTTTTAATCTGGAAATGCAGACGACCTATGCAGGAGTAGCGGAAATGATGCGCTTTGAATTTTATGGGGCCAGAGCATTGAACAACCAGCTGGATAGCAGTGAAAAGTACAAGGATTTAAAGCCGGTATATCATTCCTGTTTGAAAACAATGCGAAAAATGATATACTGGAATCAAAGGAAAGGCTGGTGAAGGTATTCATGGACAAGTACGAGGAAATGCAGAAGGATGATGAGCTGTGGTCAACCGCAATGGCGATTCAGATGGGAGAGGCACGTTATCGCTACGGCTTGGAGGACAGCTTTGAGGAGGGAATGAAGGAAGGTATCATAAAAGGGAAAGCAGAAGGTAAGCTTGAAGGGAGAGACAACTCTTACATAGGCTCATGGTAGCCAAATATCAGGAAGACTGTACGGCATGGCTACAGTCATTAACAGAGGATCAACTGCATATCGTATCCAATCTGCTTTTGGAATGTGATACCTTAGAGGAATTAAAGAATCGTATAAAAGCAATACTAAATAATACATCAAAATAAAGGAAACTGTTTACAAAAGCACGATAAAACCATCCTTTGATAAAAAGGGTGGTTTTATCTTTTTCAAAAAAGTCGCACGAATCATAAGGAAGCATATAGATTTGAATTGATGTAAAATTATTTGCATCCCCTTATTTGCAGGAGTATAATGATATTCATACATTGTGAACAAAAAAGGAGTTATGTTTATGCTATATACCTTTGTAATCTGCTTCATTGCCGGCATTGGCGCAGGGCTTGGCACAGGCTTTGCAGGGATGAGTGCCGCAGCTGTCATATCCCCGATGCTAATTACGTTCCTGCATATGGAACCCTATATGGCTGTGGGAATTGCCCTGGCAAGTGATGTGCTGGCCAGCGCTGTTTCCGCTTATACATATGGCAGACACGGAAATCTGGATATCCGCAACGGTCTTGTTATGATGATATTCGTACTTATCTTCACACTTGTTGGCAGCTATGTATCGAGTCTGGTTCCGGGAACAGCAATGGGCGGATTCTCCACCTTTATGACACTGCTGCTTGGAATTAAATTCATCGTACGTCCGGTGATGACAACAAAAAGCAGTATGAAGCATACCGATCCGAAAAAAAGACTTATGCAATCCATGCTGTCCGGAGCGATGGTCGGCTTTATCTGCGGATTCATCGGAGCAGGCGGCGGTATGATGATGCTGCTGATTCTGACCAGCGTACTTGGCTATGAATTGAAAACAGCGGTTGGTACCAGCGTATTTATCATGACCTTCACCGCATTTACCGGTGCTGTCAGTCACTTTACCATTGGAGGTATGCCGGATATGACAGCTCTGGTTCTCTGCATCGCCTCTACCCTGCTTTGGGCAAGAATTGCAGCTAGATTTGCCAATAAGGCCAGCGCCAAAACACTGAATCGGGCTACCGGAGTTGTGCTTACAGTGCTCGGTATCGCTATTCTGGCAGTTAATTATCTGTAGCCAGGCCTACAGATCAGCCGTATCTCACGCATTTCTTAACGACTAAAAGGGATGAAACTGTGTCTGAACTTATATAGACCTGTTTCTCCCTTTTTACATGCAGCAAGTGTATCGAAATATAGAAATGCTTCTTCGAAACTTAAGCGCTGAATTATTTTTCCATATAATCGACAGTATGCACACGGTATCCCTGCTTTCGGTCAACGACATTCTTCAGTGCCTTGTTTTCCAATAATGCCTGCAGGTTATAAAGTGCAATTTCTGTAAAGCGATAAAAGGATTCCTTCAGCTGGAAGGTGCCGGAAATATGAGGTGTGATGATGACATTCGGCTGCTTCCAGAGCGGATGCTCCTTTGCAAGAGGCTCGCAGTCACATACATCAAGAACAGCACCAGATAGCTGTTTACGCTGTATAGCCTGCAGGAGTTCATTTGTATTCAAAGCATCCCCTCTTCCTACATTGGCAAGAATCGCAGTTTTTTTCATACAGGCAAGCTGCTCACTGCCAAAGCATCCGCGAGTCCTTTCTGTACTCGGAAGTGCCAGTACCACCACATCAGCATGCGGAAGCAGATTGCACATTTCTTCCATAGTATGCAGTTCATCAAAATAAGGAACACGTTCCTGTATCCGCCGGCGAATTCCTATGGTATATGCCCCCATTGCTTTCACTCTTTTCGCAAATTCCTGTCCCAGATCACCGGTTCCTGCTATCAAAACCGTAGATCCGTAAATCGACTGTACAGGTCCTTCCATATGCCAGTACGCCTGCTCCTGATTGCGTATATACAGATTCATATTCCGCATCAGCATTAAAATTGTACAAATCAGATATTCACTGATCGCCAGTCCAAAGCTACCGGAGGCATTGCACAGCTGACAATCCTTCGCAAGCAAACCATCTGCTGTATACTGCTCACTGCCAGCACAATCCAGCTGCAGCAACCGCAGTTTCCGTGCATAGCCTAAAAGCTCGACCGGCACTCTGCCAATAATGACATCTGCTTCTTTTACCATAGCAGCACTCACGCTCGTTCTATCAGCACATGTGACAATATAGCTATCCGGTATGCGAGCGAGCTGTTCTCTTTCAAAGCCGGATAGCTCCAGCAGATGCAGCTTATCCCTACTCATCTTCATGCAGCAGCACTCTTCTTGAAATATCGGAAAGCAGATAAATCTGGTCAAAAACCTCTTCCATTTTTTCATTCAGCTCATCCAGAATTTCTCCGTCTACATTATAATTTAAAAAGGCATTTTCGATTTCCTCCGTCAGCTGCAGTCCCTTGTTGAAATTTCCAGAAACTTTATGAAATTGGTACTGTTTGCTGCATTTTGGAACTTCTCAACATCATGCTTGATGAAGGACAGCACCTCATATTCATTGGAGAACTTGCCATGTACCATGGAATACGGGCGCATCCTCTGCAGAAAATACTTCCCTTCCCGTGTAATATTGAAGACATAGGATATCCGCATATCCTCCTTCAAATCAAAATTAACCAGATACATCTGTGAGTCCAGCTTCTGAATCTTTGTTGCATTCATTTCCTCCAGCTTTTCCTGAATCAGCTCTTCATTCATATACATAATCAGCCCTCTTTTCCATTTGTTCACTTTATCATGATCCTTACCTTCAGTATATCACAAACCAAATGCTTCTCCTTATAAAATCTTGCGTTCCTTTTTTTAAATTTCGATGTATAATAGAAAGCTGAGGGATATATAATGGAAAATTTAATATTTTGTCTGAATGCCACGATTCCGGTATTCATAACAATGATTTTTGGTTACTTCTTTAAAAGAATACACCTGTTTGATGCAGCCTTCCTTTCAAAAATGAATAAATTTGTATTTGTTGCAGCATTGCCAGTCCTGCTGTTTGAGGATATCAGCACCACAGACCTTAGAAAAGCGTGGGATATATCCTTTGTCATCTTCTGCTTTCTGGCAACACTGCTGTCCATACTCTTTTCGATTGCTGTATCCTATCGATTAAAGGATCGAAGTATTCAGGGAGAATTTGTACAGGCAAGCTATCGCAGCAGTGCCGCAATTCTGGCATCGCCTTTATTCAAAATATTTATGGAAATTCAGGAATGGCTCCGCTTATGATAGTTGCGACTGTTCCTTTATATAATATTATCGCTGTAATTTTGCTGTCGCTCATGAAGCCAAAGCGTGGCGTATTGCGAAAAGAGCTTATTTTACAAACAGGTAGAGATATACTTTGCAATCCGATTATTCTGGGAATTGGTGCCGGAATGCTATGGTCCCTGCTCCGAATCCCGCAGCCTGTCATACTGCAGAAGTCACTGCATAATCTGGGAGCCCTTGCGACACCGCTCGGTCTGATGGCGATGGGAGGTTCCTTTGAATTTCACGATCTCTATGCCAAACGAAAGCCTGCCCTGATCTGTAGCTTCATGAAGCTGATTCTATTTGTTGCGATTTTTCTACCGATTGCAGTTTCTTTAGGTTTTGTAAATGATAAGCTGGTGGCAATTCTTGTCATGCTTGGCTCTGCCACGACGGTAAGCTGTTATATCATGGCGCGAAATATGGGTCATGAGGGAACGCTGTCCAGCAGTGTTGTCATGATGACGACGCTTGGAAGTGCATTTACATTGACGATGTGGCTGTATATATTAAAAAGCCTGGGAACCCTATAGGAGGAAACGATATGCAACTGATTAAACATGTACATATATTTGCGCCACAGGATCTGGGGATACAGGATATTCTCATTTCAGAAGGACACATTGCCCATATAGCACCTCACATAGAAACGGCTCCCTATATGGAAATCACTGACGGCAGTGGAAAACAACTGACACCGGGATTGATTGACCGTCATGTTCATGTAAGCGGAGGAGGGGGAGAAGGCGGCTTTGCGACAAGGACGCCGGAAATCCAGTTATCCGCTCTCATACAGGCAGGTATCACCACGGTGGTTGGTTTACTTGGGACTGACGGTGTGACGCGCAGTGTTGAGGATTTGATTGCCAAGGTCAAGGCTCTTAAAAGTGAAGGTATCTCCGCCTACGCCATGACAGGCTCCTATGCTTATCCGAGTACGACAATTACAGGCTCAGTAAAAAAAGATATCCTGTTTATAGACGAAATCCTTGGTGTCAAGCTTGCATTAAGTGATCATAGAAGCTCACATATATCATTTGAGGAATTTCTCAGACTGGCCAGTGAAGTCAGGACAGCCGGTATGCTCTCAGGAAAGCCGGGTTGTATGACACTGCATATGGGTGATGAAGCTGACGACCTTGCCTATGTCATGAAAGCCGTGAAAAACACAGGACTTCCCTGCACCATGTTTCACCCGACCCATGTCACAAGAAATGAACAGCTGTTTCAAAAAGCCCTGCAGCTTTTATATATGGGTGGTACCATAGATATAACCTGTGAGGAGCATGAGGGATGTGCTTCCTGGATCAAGCAGGCGAACCCAAAGGATTATGGAAGAATCACCTTAAGCTCTGACGGACAGGGGAGCTGGTCAGACTATGATGAATATGGTAACCTTACCGCAATCGGTGTCTCCGATGTTTCTGTCCTCCTGCAAAATGTACAGGAAATGCTGCGGAATCAGGATTTTTCAATTACCGAGTGCATATCCTTCTCAACAGCGAATCCGGCCCGTGTATTGGGACTATATCCTGCAAAGGGCTGCATCTCTGTCGGAAGTAATGCTGATCTCTTGTTGTTTGATGATGACTGGCAGCTTCATGATGTAATGGCAAACGGACGCTGGTTCATGAAAAATCAAAAGCTTTTGAAGAAAGGAACCTTTGAGTAAACAGGCTGTTATTACTGTTAGAAAACAAACTGAGATATCCTAACAGGTCACGATCCTACGTTCCTATCACTGCTCACTTGCCAGGATTAAACAGATAAAGATAAGAAGAAATCAATATGTATTCCTATAGCTTTTTAAACATCATCTTACAAGCTTTTTATGAAACTGAATATAACAAAATTAGAAATATATACCTAATAACAGCCCATTAGAATAGCATCTTCATACAATCCCCATCCCTTTGTATACCCAGCATATGGCTTGCTTAGCATTCAGGTGTTTCTTATGGAAAACGCCGACAACATACAAAAAGCGTTGTGGCAAGTTCTATATACTAAGAAAAGGTATCCGCAAGGACAAAACGGTATGCTACCCACCGTATGTCTTACGATACCTTTTTTATATACAATTATTCCTTTGAAGCTCTTCTAAGGAAACTGTCAGCTTTTAATACTTCAAATCCTTTATCTTCTCCCAGCTGAATTCTTCTCTGCCGAAATGTCCATAGCAGGATGTTGCCTTGTAAATCGGACGGCAAAGCTTGAGTTCCTCAATGATATCCTTTACCTCAAAGCTGAAATTGCTGCGTATGATATCAAGAATCTCCTCATCACTTTTGTTTCCTGTTCCAAAGGTATCTACCATAATGGATACCGGCTTCACCTTACCGATAGCATATGCAACCTGTACCTCACATTTACTTGCCAGTTGATGTGCCACAATATTCTTTGCGACATAACGGCAGTAATATGCTGCACTGCGATCAACCTTGGATGGATCTTTACTGGAGAAGCAGCCACCGCCGATTCTTCCCATACCGCCATAGCTGTCCACAACGATTTTTCTTCCTGTTGTACCGCTGTCACCAAAGGAACCTCCCATGACAAAGCTTCCGCTTGGGTTGATCAGATAAATGGTATCCTCATCCAGCAGCTCATCCGGAATGACAGGCGTTATGACATCCTTCATAACGATATCGGCAATCTGCTGCTGTGATGCCTCTGCCACATGCTGTGTGGAAACGACAATCGTATCAATCCTCTTGATTTTATCATTTTCATATTCAACACTTACCTGCGTCTTGCCGTCCGGCAGCAGCAATGCATTTCCACGGCGGACATCGCTCAGACGTTTTGCCAGCTTATGTGCATATTCAATAGCGGCAGGCATGTAATTGTCTGTATCATCGCATGCATATCCGAACATAATTCCCTGATCTCCCGCACCGATCTCGCCATCATCCTGTACAACTGCGTGGTTGATTTCCGAAGACTGCTCGCGTACCTTCACAAGCACCTCATACTCCTCCGTATACCCGATTTCCCGAATAACCTCTTTTGCGATTTCCTCATACTTCAGCTTTGCCTTGGTATTAGCCTCACCGTAAATAAGTACGAAATCATCCTTAATCGTTGCCTCCACAGCCATTTTGCTGGCAGGTCCTGACGCAGAGCCTCATCCAGAATACTGTCCGCAATGCGGTCACAGATTTTATCCGGATGTCCCTCAGTAATACTTTCTGATGTAAAAATGTAATTTTTCATTTCTCAAATCTCCTTTGCTTCTTATTAGAAAAATGCCTTCCCTAGCGTGAGAGAAGGCAAATCGTTATGTGATTGTTTCTCTTATCGCTGTTAGCAGTACCACCTTATATGATGCGTCATACAGGTTGGCGTGGGATCAAGCGAGCTAACTCTCTACCCCAACTCTTGATAAAAAGGCATCTATATTAAACCATAATATAAAACGCATTGCAATAGTAAAAAGAGATTCCGCATTGGAAATCTCTACATAAGATTGATGGAATAAATCTGTATGATTTTTTTATATACTTCCTGAAGACCAATTTGCCGGATCCAGTTATCCAGTTCAAATATATTCTCAGGTTCATTCTGTATATCCATGATATCAACAATTATACGATAAATTTCGTTATCTGTTACAGTCATGCCCACCCTCCCATTGAATATTGAGCAACTCCCCATGATAGCTCTCCTATATCATAACACAAAATTGATAATTACACCAATTTTTCGTTAATTTGATATGAAAAATTGTTACCTTACCAACAAGATAGCTAAAAAACCGAAGCAATATAGTAAAAAAATGATAATTACTTATATAAAAAGGAAAGACCTCTGTGGGAAAGGCAGAGATCTTCGTGAAAGAGAAAGGGCAACAGCTATTATGAAAAAGCTATTTATCAGGATGAGGAAACAAAACTGTCGCCGTTTAAGCAAACAGACATATCTTTGTCTGTACCTGTATCTTACACCTTTTATGTGAATACCTCGTGAAGCTGTCATGAAGGGTGTGTAAAGCTTTAAGCTGAGGCCCCTGCGGCTAGTATGAAAACAGAAATTCTCATGTATGGATTTGTGTAAGTATATGAAAATCCTTTCATTTTTACATTGACTTTCCCAATCTCAGCTTATAAAATGTACAGGAAAGGTGTGTAGAAAGTATATGAAATCAAGAGAAAAGCTATCATCAGACTGGGATTTATTCTGATATCCGCTGGATGTGCAGTCGGTCTTGGCAATGTATGGCGGTTTCCATATATTACAGGCCAATATGGAGGAGCAGCCTTTGTACTGCTCTATCTGGTTTTCCTGATACTGCTGGGATTACCGATTATGGTGATGGAATTCTCCGTGGGACGTGCCTCCCAGCGCTCCGCAGCGAAGTCCTTCGATTTGCTGGAGCCGGAAGGAACCAAGTGGCATCTTATAAAGTATGTCTGTATGGGAGGCAACTATCTGCTGATGATGTTTTATACAACAGTCGGTGGATGGATGATCAATTACTGTTTGAAAATGGCAAGTGGTACCTTTGAGGGTCTGCGAACAGAGCAGGTGGGTGAAGCTTTCTCCAATATGCTTGCCAGTCCGGGACAAAATCTGTTCTGGATGATTGCAATTACGGTTATCGGCTTCTTTATTTGCAGCAGAGGTCTTCAAAACGGTGTGGAAAAGATGTCCAAATATATGATGTCCTGTCTGTTTATCGTCATGCTCGTGCTTGTGATTCGGGCAGTTACCCTGCCAAACGCTGTTGAAGGCTTAAAATTCTATCTGATTCCGGATTTTCAGAAAATGATGGCAAACGGCTTATGGGACGCCATATTCGCAGCCATGGGACAGGCGTTTTTCACTCTGAGTCTTGGAATCGGTGCTCTGGCAATCTTTGGAAGCTATATCGGAAAAGACCGCTCTTTGCTGGGTGAGAGTCTTAATGTCTGCATTCTGGATACCTGTGTGGCCTTTATAGCAGGTCTGATTATATTTCCTTCCTGCTTCTCCTTCAACGTTGCAGCAGACAGCGGTCCCGGTCTGGTGTTTGTTACACTGCCGAATGTATTTAATGCCATGTCTGGTGGAAGGTTATGGGGCTTTCTGTTCTTCCTGTTCATGTCTTTTGCAGCTGTCACGACCATTATTGCGGTATTTGAAAATATTGTTGCCTTCGCAATGGACAGCGGCTGGTCCAGGAAAAAAGCTGTTCGTGTAAACTTTATCCTGATTCTGCTTTTATCACTTCCCTGTGCATTCGGCTTCAATCTTCTTTCCTTTATAGAGCCGCTTGGGGATGGAAGTACCATACAGGATCTGGAGGATTTCATTGTATCCAATAATATGCTGCCGCTTGGATCCCTCATGTATCTGCTGTTTTGTACCTTCCGCTATGGTTGGGGTTGGAAAAACTTCACGGATGAGGCAAACAGCGGTGTAGGCTTTCAATTCCCTATGTGGCAAGATTTTATGTTTCCTACATACTGCCTGTTGTTGTGATCTATATTTTCTTTCAGGGCTATATTGAGAAATTCGCAAAGCCGTGGAATATATTGATTCCATCGGTACTGCTTCTTCTGATGATTTATGTTCCTTTGCAGGCATGGAGAAAGAAAAGAGCTAATAATAAGAATACATAAGCCTGCTCACAGAAGCAACATGAGTAAGATATGAAAGGAGGTTCCTTAAAATTTAAAGGAACCTTTTTTACGGTTATTAAACGATTACCACCAGGAACGGATTTAATTTTCCTTCCTTAGCATATAGGATTGAATCGCTTCACCTACAGAATCCACCAGGTGATCGGCTGCTTCTTTTACCTTCTTAGGAGAAGCATGAAAAGTAAAGGATACATCTGCATCCTGCAGCATGGGAATATCATTGTAGGAATCTCCAATGCCATAGCAGCTGTCCAGATTCATAAGCTTTTTCAGCTTCAAGAGCGCCTTTCCCTTGGAACAGCCGTAAGGTACCACATCAACGAAATTCTGATTCTGGAATGCGGCACAGGTGTCCGGAAATTGCTTTTCAAGAGAACTGCATAACTGTTCTGCGGCTGCCTCGTCTGTCATGCGAAAGGATAATCCGTGTATTTGCTGCCCCTTTATTTCTTCTATATCGTGAATGACTGGAATATCTGTAAATGCTCTTGCTTTCTTATATGCATAGATGTTCCCGCCAGCCTGAATAGCGGTGCTTTCCACATCTTTCGTAAGCATACTGAGCCGCTTTGCAGTTTCAGGTAAAAGACAGCTTTCAAACAATATCCTTTGATTTCTGTCCAGTATCATTGCTCCGCTGCTTACGATATAAAAATCAGGATGCAGTCGCTTAGAAAGAAATGCTGTAATACCCCATAAAGGACGCCCGGTACAAAGACCGAACAGACAGCCCTGCTTCTGCAGCTGCCCGATTCCTGCTATATCCCCTTCACGATAGCTTTCTGCTGCATCATGCAGATACAGCGTTCCATCAAAATCACTCGCCAATGCCTTCATAATCTCACAACCCTTCATCTGCTTCATTGTAAGAGGAAAGTGTTTAACTGTCAACAAAGAAATAGGTTACTCTTCGCTCATACTGATAGAAGATAAACAGGGGTCTTATAAAAAGAAGAAAGCTGCTATATCTTAAGGTTCTTTCTCGATTGTGAGTAAATATAAAACAGAGAGACTTCAACACTATTGTATTTATCAATAGAAGCTGAAGTCTCCCTTTTGCAAACAACCTAAAGAATGAAAGAAGCTGTTTTAAATATCATAGCTGAAATCGTGTATGCATAGCTGCGATAGTAAACAAAGCTCCCTTTCTTTACAAAAAAATGATGAATATCAGCATTCCTTCTGTATTTCATATGCCTACAGCAAAAGGAATTCAATATCTATGGATGAACACCAATAGTTTGAATTCCTCTTTTCTTAAACCTTATTTAAGCATATCCCAAAAGGATACAGGTCTTTTTTATAATAAATGATAATGCTGCAGCATCTCTTTGATTTTTCATCATCCTGTACACTGCATTCCAGTACCGGCTTTCTTGCCGGTCCGATTTCCGCAATCCCTGCCAGCTCTGCCGCACGCTTCATGACAACTGGTACCGTTCCCAGC
>ENA-OQCK01001113-OQCK01001113.1-human-gut-metagenome-genome-assembly--contig:-NODE-1113-length-10843-cov-3.373460_pt1 | contig 10843 bp, 10 predicted proteins | sample MGYA00242498_ERZ504578 | MGnify/ENA primary metagenome ERZ504578 (study PRJEB26092, sample SAMD00036229) | human gut metagenome | host: Homo sapiens | study: EMG produced TPA metagenomics assembly of... | reverse complement strand
TATTAATTGAGCTGATGCAATTCCACAAATAAGGCAGCATAAGATAAGGGATATAAGTTTTTTCATTGTAGGATGAGTTATGATATTTATATAGTTCAGATTAATTTCTAGCTTTTAATATGGCTTCACGTACTTGTTCTCCGCGGACATTACGTGCTATTAGTTTTCCTTCTTTGTCAATGATACAAGGAAAGGGATGGCATAAAAGCCATAAGCTGTCTGGATAGCACTTGGAGCTTCATTACTTTTCGGAAAGCCTGTTTTATCCCACAGCATTACCCAGGGAAGTTTTTCTTCGTCCAGCATCTTTTTCCACTTAGCTTGGCTATCGTCTAGTGATACGCTGATGAACTCCAAATCGTCAGCTTTCAGTTCATTATATATTTTTAGCATACTACGCATCTCCTTACGACAAGGGCCGCACCAGGAAGCACAGAAATCCAAAACGACAATTTTACCGCGAAAGTCTTTTAATTTGACCTTCTGATCATTGACATTCGTGAAAGTAAAGTCCGGACATTCTGCACCAATAATTTGGTGGGAAAGGATTTTGACTCTTTCTACCAGCCAGCGGGCAGATAAAGAGTTTCGCTCATCATCGGAAATCATATCCAATAATTTCTTATTAGAGTAATAGTCATTTACATTGGCCAGATAAGCAAGCGCGGATACCATATTAGGTGACAGTTGCGCGTTAGCTGGAAGAGAAACAGTTGCTGTGTCCGGGTCTTTATCTGCGGGTAAATATTCTTGCAGAGTGAGAAACGAGTCGATACCTTTAAACGACAGGGAACTTTGTTCGGGATTTGTCTCATCATAGTAGCCGATGATGTTCACTTCATGGTTCTCGAAATATATTTTTTCTTCCGTTTTTCCGATTCGCAATGTGTAGATATCGGGTTGAATCAGCTTCTGTTCTGTGGCGAACTCTTTATTGGGTTGGAGTTCACAGCTAAGAATAAGTGTTCCGTTCAGGTCATTCACTTGCAAAGTGGTTGGTTTCAGTATTCTTAACTTGCCTTTAATTTGTAGTCCATCTTTGCACCACGAACTTGTCGTGGCGCAATAAGAAGGACGAAAAAAATAAAATGAAAAGTTTCTTTGTTGATATCATAGAATTGTATTTAAATAATAATCGTCACAGGAGAATAGTTACCAGTCAAATCCTGGCCAGGGATCGTCATCGTCTCCACCGTCTTCATCGTTGTTACCCGGTATTTCTGGATGAGGCTGAATATCCCAGTCATTCGGACCTTTAGCTATGGCTTCCAAATCAATTCCATAATTCTCCTTCATGTATTTGCGTACGAAAGCGAATTTCTCAATAATAAGCGGGAATTGACTGTATCTTTCGGTACTTTCGGCTTCCGTATAATATAATGATAGTAAGGCATATCCGGCAAATGTTGCTTCCCGGGTCGGGTTGCTGCCGTCATATTCTTCATTCAGTGTGAATTTATTTGTATTTACAGTACCTGGAAATCCCCTGTTCAAGTGAAAATCAGGACTGTCTGTTTCCCAAAAATAGAATGATATAGGAGTCACGTAATCCAAACCACGGTTGAATTCTTCGGGAATGGTAATTAGCCTTTTTTCTACAGCAGCCTTTATGATATTACCGAGAATCATTTTCCGACGTTGGCTGAACGTTACTTGGTCGTCCGGCATAATATATTTGTCGGTCATTTCTGCCTGAGGTCCGAATAAACAGGTGCTCCAGTAATCCAGACCATTAATGATTTCGTGCATGGCATTATTTTGTTTGATAACGACTGCTCCCAAATCTATTTCCGTTGCTATATGCACATTATAAGCCATATACCAATATAACGGTAATAATTTGCTTGTAACCTTTTTACACTTTTCGTTATTGAGGTAGGAGAATACATGTTTCTTCATAAATTCCGTATAGAACTTCGCCATTTCATCGTTGATACACCCTTCCCCTTTATAATTTGTGGATGCACCTCCTGTCCAGCTACGATTGAAATCTTCATCTTGCAAATCTTTATAAATCAGATAGACGCCGAAATCTTTTTGTATTTGTGAGATGTCATCATCCCAGCTATTCGTTCCTTGGGGAACTTTGAAACGTAATTCAATGCCTCCTTCTGTGGGGGTAAGTGCATCTTCTTCATAGCATGAGGTGAATGCTATGCAAGTGAGGAGTCCCCATAATAAATATATATTTCTCATATTTGTTTCTTTTTTAAGTTACTGAAATTATTAGCATTAGTTTTCTCGTTTAGGAGCCAAAGGATTTTGTTCCAGTCTTTTATTTTTAATCAATACTTCATCCGGAATCGGCATGGTATAAGAAGGGTCGTTAGATTTTAGCGTATATGTTTTACCTTCCCATTCGTGTGTGATTTGAGGCATTCCGTAGCGTCTCAGGTCGAACCAGCGTTGTCCCTCAAAACAGAGTTCTTTTCTTCTTTCTGCCTTGATGAAGTTTTTCAACGTCTCACCGGTCAATCCGGCAGGGACAACTAACTTTTCTGGTTCGTAACGATTCTCCAATAAAGTTCTCATAGCTGAAAGCGCCTTACTTTCTTCGTTATTGTAGGCAGCAGCTTCTGCAATATTCAGATATGCTTCACTCAGTCTAAAAGAGAGTGCAAAATTCTCTGAACCATTAGGCTCGCCCATTGCAGATAGTTGGTATTTCCCGAAAGAACTGTAATAGTCCGGATAAAACTGTTATTTATTCTGTTATATTCTTTAGCTATGTATTTTTCTTTTCTTAAGTCTCCATCTTTAAAACTTTCCAACAGATCATCGGAAGCTGTGAAGGCTTTCCGATAGTAGGTAATATTTATTCCCCAACCGGATAATCGGGGTCTTCCTCTTCACGAGATACTGTTTCGTTATTAAATTCTGTGAGATCAGATACATTTCCATATAGCCAGATTACTTCTGATGATTTCAAAGACGTGAAATTGTAATAAGGTTCTGCTGTTGACGTAGAAGGCAGATTATTCAAATTGATTAAAGAGAAAGACCACTCATTGATTACCTTGTCGGCATATATCGCTGCATCCTTCCAATTTTCCATGTAAAGGAAAACACGGGATTTCAATAATTGTATCATAGGAAGGCTGATTAAATAGTTCGGTTCGTATTGCTTATCTTTCGATAAAGTGAGAAACAACCGTTCCGCTTCGCTCAAATCTTCTATAATCTGGTTATAAACTTCTTCTACACTATTACGTGTCATTAATAAATCTTCTTCGGGCAGTAGGTTACTTGTCAATTTAAGAGGTACTCCCGCTGCTTGCTTGTCATAATTATAAGGTGCACCGAAGTGATTGACTAACATGAAGTAGTAGAATGCTCTTAGACCTAAAGCTTGGGCAATCACATAGTTCTTTTCAGCTTCTGTTCCGTTTACATCACCAATATAATCAAGTGCGGCATTTGCCCCTAAAATAAATTTATAGTAACCTTCCCAGATATTGTAAACAACGGGACTGTTCTTTTCCATTATGAAGAACATATCCGGTTGCCATGTGAAAACTGCTTTCTTGGATTCTACATATCCTAATGAGTTGGAATCGAACTCATACCCGGTTTTGTGGAACTGGACATCATCATCGAGGAAACTTAAAAAACCTAGTAAATTGTTGCCTGACTTATGTTGGGGGTAAGCACTGCCGATTAGCATCTCTTGGAGGGCGTTAGCGTCTTTAGGAACATATTCGCTTTGGGATTTCGGTTCCAGAAAGTCGGAGCAGGAGGACAGTGATAATAAAACGATTCCTATAATTGTATATATAAATTTTTTCATCTTTTATTTTTTTAGAAACCAATGTTAATACCTAGTGAGTAATTGCGCGGAAGTACACTATTGCTGATTTCCGGGTCGAACCCGTTGAAACGTTTGCTGGCGATAACGAAGATATTATCCATGTTGAAGTTGAGTGACAAGTTCTTCATGTATATCTTTTCGCACCATTCGCGTTTCATTTGCCAAGATAAACCGATATTACGGCAGCGTAGGAATGAACCACTTACAACCATAGCATCAGACTGCTCCCATACCGGGATTTTGAAAGTACTCTCTCCATTAGGTAATTGTATGAGAGACATATTGCCCTTAGGCAGTGAAGGTATGATAGTATGTGCTTCGTCTCCCGGCTCTTTCCAACGGTTTAACAAATCACGGTTTATATTCGTATATGGGTCTGGCATATAGTAGGAACTGCTAAACTGCGAGTAGGGCGAGGGCAGACGTTTTTTGTTGCCAAGCAAGAGTGAGAAACTGCTGTTCAGAGTCAGTGATTTATACCGGAAACTTAAACTTAATCCACCTGTAAAATAGGGATCTCTTTGCCCTGAATAAACCAGTAGGTGGTCGGGTCTATCAATCGGCTTCGTTGGTCATCCGGAATATCCAGAAGGTTGAATTGAGGTTCTCCGGTTTGTCCATTCAGACCGGCAAATGAGTATGACCAGAAACTACTAAGGGATAACCTTGTTTGAGTATGATATCCGAGCGTCCGTTCAGAAAATCACTAGCCTTGACTTCGATATCCGTATGCCCGCCCTCGTTCCAGTTTTTAGATGCATTCAGGCTGACACTTAATGCATAGTCACGTTTTTGTATCGGAGTAAAAGTCAATGTATATTCGATACCTCTGTTGTGGATAATACCTCCGTTACGTTTCATAGAAGAAATTCCATATTCATAAGGCAGGTCTAATTCGACAATCGCATTAGAGCGTCTTGTGTAATATTCCAGATTCATGTTGAACAGATTAAATAATTCCAGATCGATTCCGAAATTCCATGATTTGGTACGTTCCAAGACAGAGTCGGGTTCGGAATCTGGGAAATAGTAGATTGATATCTATTGTATAGATCAGCTACTGTTCCTTGATTCAGAATTAGATCCGGGCTAAGACGTGTGAGTGCATTTCCCTGAATACCATAAGTGCCGCGGAAGTTTAAGTTAGTTATCCAGCCCACATATTTTCTCATAAACCTTTCTTCTGAAGCCCTCCATGAGAAACCAAATGAGTAGGTTGGGTCAATACGATGATTGGTATCTTGTCCGAAGCGGTTGGATGCGTCATTACGTACATTGGCATTTATTACATAGCGATTTTTGAATGAATAGGCCAGTGTGGCAAATACAGAGAAGAAATTATCCGTAGTATTAACTTTTCTCCAACCACCGTCATATATTCTTTGTAGAATGCCCCAACCGCTGTTTTGAGAACCGGTAATCGGTTCGAAAGCTTGTAAGGTGGTCGGGCTTGTGATGACTTCTCCTCTATCGGGAACATATCCCCATACCGTATTGTTGATTCCTTTGTTGGTAGTAGAACGCAATTCCATACCTACTAGTGCATTCAATCGGTTCTCATCATTAAAAGCCTTACTGAATTGCAACTTGTTCTGTATGTTGTAAGAGTATTGATGTGTGTTGTTAGTAAACAATTCACCACCAAAAGGAAGTAAGGCGGCTTTGAATTCTTTACTGGCTGGTGAAACCGAGTTAAAGTCATATCCGCGATAATTCTCGGCAATGTAAAATGTCCGTTCCGATTCCCATGCCTCGTTTGTACTATTATTATCCGAATATCCTCCGGTGATTGATAAGTCAGCCAGTCTAGAATGTTCCATTTTAAGTCAAGTGAGGCGGACAGATAGCTGGATGCTGATTTTGAGCCGCTATTCTCCCGTTCATTAATGAAATTGTATGATAACGATCTTACTCCTTCATTATATGGATAGGAGGCTTTCATCTGATAATAGACATCAGGGTCTATTGAGCGGTTAGTGGTAGTGGCATATCCTAAAGGATTGACTCCTCCCGCAAATCCTTTATTCGTGTTTACACTTCCATTGATAGCTGCATTTATGGTTAGTTTCTGTACCGGACGTATAGTGATAGCAAGACGGCCGGTCATGCGTTCACTATCATTTCCAATTTCTTGTCCTTCGCTTTTGGAATATCCCATAGAAGCCGAATAACTGTATTTGTTTGTTCCGCCGGAAACACTTAGATTGTGATTATGGCTGAAAGCGCGGCGGGTTAGTAGTTTGAACCAATCTGTGTTTTGTGTTTCCAAAACATTCCGTTGGGCAAGGAACTCCTCAGAGGATATATCATGTGATAAATACATATTCAATAATCCTTCGTACGTGTACATTTGTTTGATAGGTTCAGCACTGTAAGGAGTTCCCCAGTTGAAAGCTTCTTGTGAGAACAGTACCCTTTCTTTTGAATTCATATAATTGAACTGATCGTAATTAGGTCGTGTTCCTATTATAAAATTGGATGTGTAATTAACGCTTAAACGATCAGTAGTATTTTTTTTAGTGGTAATTTCAATGACACCATTAGATGCCTTTGAACCGTAAATAGCAGTTGCAGAAGCATCTTTTAGAATACTGATGCTTTCAATATCGGCCGGATTCAGCCAAGATATCTGGTTACCGATGATATTTTTTAAGTCATTGGTCATTAGAGAGGTCGCATCCAATTCTAATGGGTCCTCCTGAATAATTCCGTCTACTACCCATAACGGGTCCTGATTACCTAATAGTGTACTTGTACCACGAATCTGAATCTTGGGAGCAGTACCTACGCGGCTACTGGTATTGGTCACTACCATACCTGCCACACGTCCTTGTAACATTTGGTCAATAGTGGTATACGAAGGCATTATGATATCCTTGGCTTTGACGGTAGTGATCGAACCTACCAGGTCACGTCGCTGGATGTTCTGATAACCGGTTACCACTACTTCGTCTATTTCTGTATTTGAGGAATTGTTTAGAGTGACGTTGATGGTTCTCTTTCCTGTATATTTGACTGTTTTCTTTTCCATTCCGATGAACGAATAGGTCAATATTAGTCCTTCCTGTGCCGGAATGCTAAAGGTGTAGTGTCCGTCCAATCCGGCAATAGCTCCTTGCTTTGATCCTCGAACACTGACCGTAGCTCCCGGAAGTGCTTCACCGCTTGTGTCACGTATCCAACCGCTAATAGTGATTTTGTCAGTTTTTCTTTTCTTGATAACGATAGCACTACCTGAAATTTCGTAAGTGAGATTAGTTCCTTCCAGGCATTCGTCCAAAATTTCGGTAATTGTTTTGTCTTTTGCTCTTACACTGATATCAGTAATGTTAGCGATATCTTCAGTTGCATACATAAAGATAAATTTTGTTCGATTTTGCAGGTACCAGAGTACTGATTCTAAAGTCTCTTCTCTAAGATCAACCGATATTCTCTGGTTGTCTTGTGCCTGAATCATAAGTGAAGATAGAGAGAATACGCATAAAAAGCAGAGCTTGATAATATTTCTGCTCGTACGCGATATCCCTCTGAATAAGGAATGTGCTCGTCTTTTCATAAGCGTTAGTTATAATGTATTAGTAATTATTTATAAGAGATATGCAGAACGCCTTCTCTTTGTTTTATATCTACCAGGTTCAGTTCTTTTATCATGTCAATAATCGGATTCATATTTGCATATCGATTAAGATAGGCTCCAATTTTTACTTGTTTGACAGCATCATCTTCAAATGTGTATTTGAATCCATACCATTAGAAAGATATGACATGACACTCTCAAGAGGGATATTTTTGAATATGAATGAACCGGATTCCCAAGATGTGTATAATTCTGTATTTACATTGGTTACAGTATTTCTTTTGGAATTCTTGTCAAAAATGAAATGTTGGTTGGGAGTTAATTCGAAATCTTCGTTTTTACTTTTAATTTTTATAGATCCATTAATAAGTGTAGTGCTTTCAATATTCTCGTCTGGATAGGCTCTGACATTGAAAGTTGTTCCTGTCACTTGAATAGAGGTATATGGTGTTTGGACAATAAATGGATGTTCACTGTCTGGAGCAACATCGAAATATGCTTCTCCTTTGATTTGGACAATACGTTGTTCGTTACTGAAGCATACAGGATATATCAATTGGGATTCTGCGTTTAAATGTACTTTCGTTCCATCTGACAAGGTTATGTGACATTCCATTCCATGTAGTGTTTGCAGGGTGTTTTTGATTTCTTTTATTTGAGGTTTATTGGTAGGCATTTGATAATTGATACCTTTGGAATCAATGATAAACATCTTGCTTGTCCCTTCTGGTAAAGCTCCTTCCGGAATTTTGAATGTAGTGCCGTTACTTAATGTAACTTCTCCGCCATGTGTGCCGGGATTGATTTCGCTAATCGGTTCTTCAGATATCCATTTATATATAGGATAGGAAGCCGGTATCATGAGTAGTAAGATAAGGGCTGCATATCTCATACTTCTTTTCCACAGAAAAAGGTTAGGTGCTTTTTCTCCATTTAACAGAGGATAAATCTTTTCCCATGCTTTTTGTGAGGAAAAGCTCTTTATCAACAGTGAGTGTTCTTCATATGTCCTCTGATTTAATATCCGGTCGGCTATCTTTTGATGTTCCGGATTCTCATTAATCCATTTATGGTAACTCTCATTCTCTTCCAAGGTTGACGAATGAGTGAATATGGGGGCTAATACTTTAGCAATCTTAAATTTTTCTTTAAATGATTCCATCATTTTTTCAATTGGTTCGTATATAAAACAATCCAAATGAAAAATGGGGTAATCAAAAAGTTACTTTATTTGCATAGAAAAAGACATAAGATGTAATTAATTCCTTTTAGGCTTTCTCGGAGTTTGCGATAAGCTATTTTTTTTAACTTATGGACAGTCCCTTCTGAGATTTGCAATTTGTCAGCAATTTCATTGTTTTTTAACCCTTTCATTGAATATAAGATGATATTCCGCATTTGAGTAGGTAATTCTTCTACCGCTTTGCGAACAATGCGAAATGTTTCTTGCTCAATAATCTCAGCTTCAAATCCATTGTCATATTCTTCTTTTCCGTGAAAAAAAGGAATATCTAGTTGTGCGTGTTTGAGGTAATTCAAACATTTATTTCGAGTGACAGTATAAAGGAAGCTTTTTACTTTCAGGATATCGTTGAAGTCTTCTTTTCGTTCCCAATAAGCCAACAATGCGTCTTGAACAATATCTTTGCAGACTTCTTTATCTTCAACATAGTGAAATGAGAAAACGCAAAGAATAGGGTAGTAGTCATCAAATAGCTTTTTGAAAGCTTGTTTGTTACCACGCTTGATGTCTGCAATTATATTTTCTATATGTGTGTTCACTGTTTAAAGCGGCGCAATTGGCATAAAAGAGTTTTTTATCCAATTTTGCTTATTTTCTTCAGCTTTTCTTCTTCGATGATTTTTATCTTTCTTCCGTCGATTGTGATTAATCGTTCTGCAGCGAATTGAGATAAAGTACGAATGGCATTTGAAGTCGTCATATTCGATAAATTAGCCAAATCTTCGCGTGAAAGATAAATGCTTAGGGTAGAACCGTCTTCTTCCAGCCCGTAGCTCTCTTTCAGGAACATCAACGATTCAGCAGACGTCCGCGGATATGTTTCTGTGTCAGGTTGACGGTACGTTCGTCGGAGATACCGAGGTCAATAGAAAGTTGGCGGATAAAGAACATGGCCAGATCGTTATTCTGGGCAACCAAGGTGGTGATAGCACTCATAGGAATCAGACAGACAACGGAAGGTTCAAAAGCAGCTGCAGCGGTAACGAAGTCCTGTTTCGCAAAGTAGGCGCGGTACGCAAAATATTCCCGCGGTTTGATCATGCGAATAATCTGACTTCTTCCTCCTACACCATCTTTGAAGATTTTTACTTTGCCACTGATGAGACACATCAAATGAGAGGGGGTTTCTCCTTCACAATAAATGGTTTCATTCTTTTTGTAGGTCTGTATCGTATAATTATTCATCAGAAACTCCTTTTGCTCGTTGTTTAAAGGAGCTAACATGTCGGATAACGGTTCCGAAATATCTATGTCTGACATATTCATTTTTACCATGGGTGCTACAAAACTGTGTTATACAGCACAAAAGTAAAAATAAAAAATGAGAAAATGAACGAATCTATAAAAAGATTGCACAAAAGCGGTAGCTTTCGTGCAATCTTGAAAACATTTTATTTAGTAAATAACAGTTCCCTATACTTCGGTAGAGGCCATATTTCATCGTCTACTTCCATTTCTAAATGGTCGATGTGATCTCGTATCTGGTCGAGATACGGACGCACTTTATCTTCGTATGCAAATGCTCTTTCCTTGTAGTTTTCAAGGTGGTTGGCTACTTTTCGCGCTTCGGTCATTTCACGGACCAGTATTTTAATGGAGGTCACCCGGTGGGAGATCTCACGAATCAACTCTTTACGGTCGGCGCTCAACACTTCGTATTCTTCGGCAGAGAAGATTTCCTTCATTCCGCGAAGATTTTCGAGCAGGCGATTCTGATAAGCCACGGCAGTCGGCACGATGTGGTTGATAGCGAGGTCGCCCAATACACGGCCTTCAATCTGAACCTTCATGGTGTATTTCTCCAATTCCACTTCCAAACGGCTGTTCAACTCCGTTTCGTTGAAAATGCGTTCGCCGATAAGTACGGATTTGGATTGATTGTCAACGTAGTGCATCAGAGCTTCCGGGACGTGGCAGATGTTGGTCAGTCCGCGGCGTGCAGCTTCCTGTTTCCATTCTTCGGAATAGCCGTCGCCTTCGAAACGGATCGGTTCGGAAGCGATGATTGTCTCTTTCAGCAGACGGAAGATAGCTTCGTCTTTGCCTACTCCTTCCTCCATAAGCTTTTCCACCGATGCGCGGAATTCGTTCAACTGGTTTGCCATGCAGCGTTGATAGCAATCATGGCGGCGGCACAGTTGGAAGAAGAACCTGCGGCACGGAATTCAAAACGGTTTCCGGTGAAGGCGAAAGGGGAGGTACGGTTACGGTCGGT
>ENA-OQCK01001111-OQCK01001111.1-human-gut-metagenome-genome-assembly--contig:-NODE-1111-length-10880-cov-3.263833_pt1 | contig 10880 bp, 8 predicted proteins | sample MGYA00242498_ERZ504578 | MGnify/ENA primary metagenome ERZ504578 (study PRJEB26092, sample SAMD00036229) | human gut metagenome | host: Homo sapiens | study: EMG produced TPA metagenomics assembly of... | reverse complement strand
GGAAAGAAAAGAAACTCGTCAAAGCAAAAGAAAATACAGGAAAGCAGGACTACAATGACAGTGACGGTGTCTTAAATCCATCCTCCTTCTGTTATTTCTCTCCTTCAAAGTTACTTAGATTCAATATTCATTCCGTTACTATCCGGATATTAAGTTCTTTAAAGATTCAACTTCCTAAGAATCAATGGACAGGTTTCTCATTCTATACTAATTTTATCAAATATTCCGATAGATATCACATCTATACATTAGGTCATATACTCATTTAGCATTTTATACCTTTTATAGACATAGAAAATTCATATTTTCTATGCCTTATTTGTTGTTCCTATCTTTTCCTTTTAATAACAATCAAAGTATATAAAATGGATTTTTTACTCAATTTTATACTCCATATTGACCAATATATGGTCATGATTGTGCGTGATTATCATGCATGGACCTATGCTATCTTATTCATCATAATCTTCTGTGAAACCGGATTAGTAGTCACTCCTTTCCTCCCGGGTGACTCTTTACTTTTCGTTGCCGGAGCGATCTCTGCGTTACCCGATATGCCTATCAGCATACACATACTCGTTATCATATTATTTGCTGCTGCCATATTAGGTGATTCATGCAATTATATGATTGGGCATTTCTTTGGTCGAAGGCTATTCAACAATCCTAAATCCAAGATATTCAAGCAAAGTCACTTGGAGAAAACGCACGAATTTTATAAGAAGTATGGTGGCAAAACCATTATCCTGGCACGCTTTATCCCCATAGTACGTACATTTGCCCCCTTCGTTGCAGGAATGGGGAAAATGAATTACTACTATTTTATGGTATATAATTTGGTTGGTGGAGCTGTCTGGGTAACTATATTCTGTTATGCAGGATATTTCTTCGGCGATCTCCCGTTTGTGCAGGAAAACCTAAAACTACTCATTGTAGCCATTATATTCATATCCATATTGCCTGCTGTAATTGAGGTCATACGCGCCAAGTTGAAATTTTAAACTGCCCAAACCATAGTCTGTATTCATTTGTTACTAATATAAATAAAGTAGAAAAAACAATTTAAAGTTTTTACACTTATGAAAAATTCTTTTTTTAGTCGGTTTACCCCAAAGGAACCGAAGTTTTTCCCGTTACTGAAACAATTATCAGAAGTACTTTCTGCCTCATCTGTTGCTTTAGTAGAAGTCTGCAACATGACCAACCGACAGAACGCTCGGAGTACTACAAAAAGATCAAAGACCTCGAACGGGAAGGAGACAGACTGACACATCTGATTTTTGATGAATTAGGAACTACATTCATCACTCCCTTTGACCGTGAAGATATTCATGACTTAGCTTCTTGTATGGATGATGTCATCGACGGAATAAACAGTTGTGCCAAAAGGATTTCCATTTATAATCCTCGTCCTATTTCTGAAAGCGGAAAAGAACTGAGCCGTTTGATCCAAGAAGAAGCTATATATATTTGTAAAGCTATGGATGAACTCGAAACATTCCGCAAAAAGCCGACACTCCTCCGAGAATATTGCTCCAAACTGCATGAAATCGAAAACCAAGCGGATGATGTATATGAGTTCTTCATCACCAAACTCTTTGAAGAAGAAAAAGATTGTATCGAACTTATCAAGATTAAAGAAATCATGCACGAACTGGAAAAGACAACCGATGCTGCAGAGCATGTAGGTAAAATTCTGAAAAGCCTGATTGTAAAGTACGCATAAAAGAAGCCTGAACACATGGAATTATTAGTGACTATCATTATCCTAGCTCTGATATTCGACTATATCAACGGCTTTCACGATGCTGCAAACTCCATTGCCACTATCGTATCTACGAGAGTTCTTACCCCCTTCCAAGCTGTATTATGGGCTGCCTTCTTTAATTTCGTTGCTTTCTTTATCGCTAAATATATAATAGGCGGATTCGGAATTGCCAACACTGTATCCAAAACCGTAGTAGAGCAATATATTACTTTACCGATTATATTAGCAGGAGTTATTGCCGCTATCACTTGGAATCTGATTACTTGGTGGAAAGGTATCCCCTCCTCTTCTTCTCATACCCTTATCGGAGGATTTGCAGGAGCAGCTATCATGGCAAACGGATTTGAAGCTATTCAACTTAATATCATCCTAAAAATTGCAGCATTTATTTTTTTGGCTCCTTTTATTGGCATGGTCATTGCATTCGGATTCACTTTGTTCGTACTTTATATCTGCCGGCGAGCTCATCCTCATACCGCAGAGCAATGGTTCAAGAGATTACAACTTGTATCCTCCGCCCTTTTCAGTGTCGGACATGGTCTGAATGACTCTCAGAAAGTAATGGGTATCATAGCTGCCGCCATGATAGCCGCACATTCCATGGGATTGGGGATGGGCATAAATAGTATCAATGATCTGCGACTGGGTTGCCTTCTCCTGTTTACGGCCATTTCACTCGGAACCATGTCCGGAGGTTGGAAGATAGTAAAAGCAATGGGAACCAGAATCACCAAAGTAACTCCACTGGAAGGAGTGATTGCCGAAACAGCAGGTGCTTTCACTCTCTACATCACGGAAATGTTGAAAATTCCTGTAAGTACGACACATACTATCACAGGGGCAATCATCGGAGTAGGCGCAACAAAACGCCTTTCTGCTGTTCGTTGGGGAGTTACCAAAAGCCTGATGACGGCTTGGATTCTTACAATTCCGGTCAGCGGACTTTTAGCAGCCGGTGTTTATTTTATTGTTTCTTTATTTATATAATAAAACATATTCCAGCCATATAAAACAGCGTTTAGAAACACTTGATTCCCAAACGCTGTTTTATATCTATTTTTAGTCATAAATATTTATATAAATCGCTTTAAGAAAAAACATCTATTCTTCTAACCTTCCTAATCAGTAAGTACATCATAACAAGCATATATCTCTCAAATAGAAAAAGAGCTGAAAGTCAATGATCTTCAGCTCTTTTTCTATATATTAAGCGTTTAGCAAATTCTTATTTGACTTCCTCAAAATCAACGTGATATATCTATCAGCGACTTGCGTACACGTGTTGCAAATATAACACAAACCCGAAAATAAGCATTCATAAGCAACACACGCTCTTGTTCATAAAAGTACGATTTTTATTCATAAATAACGAGATGTAAACGCATAAAAATCAAAAGAAAGCGATGTTTTTAACAGATTCTTCGGTTTTATCCTTACCTTTGTGTATGATATTGGGATGTTATACCCAAACAACAATAAGAAAACGATGCAGATACATAACAAATTCAAGTTGTAAAACTATTTATTATATTGAGATATGTCAATATGGAGCAAACTCATAGGAATCAAGAAAACCGAGGATAGAAACAATATCATCGGCAATAAAACCACCTCTGTACCATGTAGTGCCCACAATTATGCCATAGTAGATGTTGAAATAGGCTTGAAAGACCATAGAATCCATGATATAGGAGCCCTCAAGCATGATAACACGACATTTCATAAAACCTCAAAAGAAGAACTATTCATTTTCTTAAACGATGTAGACTACATCTGCGGACGCAATATCGTTCACCATGATGCTAAATACCTGTTTACGGACAAAATATGCCGCTGGATTTTAGTTGATACACTTTATGTTTCGCCTTTACTGTTCCCTGAACACCCTTACCACAGGCTTGTGAAAGATGACAAACTGATGAGCGAACAAATGAACAATCCGGTGAACGATTGCAAGAAAGCAAAAGACTTATTGTTGGATGAAATAGCATGCTGGCATTCACTACCGAAAGAAAAGCGTATACTATTTGCATCGCTGCTGAAGGGCAAGAAGGAATTTGAAGGATTTCTCAGTATGGTAAGTGCGGAGTATATCCATAAAGGAATACCTGAACTTATTAAAGAACTTTATGCCGGAAAGATTTGCCAACATGCCGATCTTGACATGCTCATCAACCAATATCCATGCGGATTGGCATACGCATTGGCTCTGATTGACACCACCGATTACCGCTCCATCACTCCCGGATGGATACTTTATAATTATCCGGAAGTGGAATTTATCATAAAACTCCTGCGACACACTACTTGCAAAGAAAGCTGCGACTACTGCCATACGCAATTGGATGTGCTCCATAACCTAAAAACATTTTTCGGATATGAGCGCTTCCGGACATACGAAAGCGAGCCACTGCAAGAACGTGCTGCCCAAGCTGCGGTAAAAGGGAAATCGCTGCTGGCAATATTTCCTACCGGCGGTGGTAAATCACTTACCTTCCAACTGCCTGCACTCATGGCGGGCCACTCCGTGCACGGGCTTACGGTTGTCATCTCCCCCTTGCAGTCCTTGATGAAAGACCAGGTAGACAACCTTGCCGACAGAGGCATCACGGATGCCGTAACCATAAATGGGATGTTAGACCCCATCACAAGATCGCTATCCATACAAAGAGTACAAGACGGAGAAGCCTCGTTGTTGTATATCTCTCCCGAAATGCTCCGTTCAAAAACAATCGAGAAAATATTGATGGCGCGCCACGTTGTAAGGTTTGTGATAGACGAAGCGCACTGCTTTTCTTCATGGGGGCAGGATTTCAGAGTTGACTATCTCTACATTGGCAAATTCATCCAAAAATACCAGCAAAAGAAAAAATGCAAAACCCCGATACCTGTATCCTGTTTCACGGCCACGGCAAAACAGAAAGTAATCCAAGACATCTGTGACTATTTCAAGCAGACTTTGGATTTGAACTTGGAATTATTCGCATCAACAGCCTCAAGAACAAATCTACACTATTCCGTCATACATGTAGAGAATGACAATGACAAATATTTAAAACTGAGAGAACTTGTAGCAGAAGCCGATTGTCCGACAATTGTTTACGTGTCACGCACCAAACGAACAAAGGAACTGGCTGCAAAACTGACTCGTGACGGTTACAAGGCACTCCCTTTCAATGGGAAAATGGAAGCCGATGAAAAAATTGCCAACCAAGATGCTTTTATGAACGATCAGGCACACATCATCGTGGCCACGTCTGCATTTGGTATGGGAGTCGATAAGAAAGATGTCGGTCTTGTAGTGCATTATGATATTTCCGATTCGCTGGAGAATTATGTACAGGAAGCTGGCAGGGCAGGTCGTGATCCTGGTCTTAGCGCACGTTGTTATGTGCTTTACAGTGACAATGATTTGGACAAGCATTTTATATTGCTAAACCAAACGAAACTTAGCATTAGTGAAATACAACAGGTATGGAAAGCCGTCAAAGACCTTACCAAACACCGTATGAAGTCAACTGTTCTGCGTTGGAAATTGCCCGGCAAGCAGGATGGATGATTCGGTATCTGACATTGAGACCCGTGTACGGACAGCATTAGCAGCTTTGGAACAAAGCGGATACTTGGTAAGAGGAAACAATGTACCTCATGTATATGCCACGGGAATAATGGTAAAGAATATGGACGAAGCAAGAGAACGCATAGCAGCATCACTACTTTTTGGCAGCGATGAAATAGAAAAGGCAGTCCGTATCATCAAGTCATTGATTTCTCAAAAACATATCGCCAAGGCTCAAGATTCGGAAGCAGAATCACGAATCGATTATCTGGCAGACATTTTGGGACTAAGCAAAAGAGATGTTATATCTGTAGTGGAGCGCATGCGACAGGAAGGTATATTGGCAGACAGTAAAGATATATCTGCCTATTTGCAGGATGCAGGTGATTCGGAACGAAAGTCACAAATTCTCCTCGAACGCTTTGCAAAACTTGAACAATACATCCTTAATCATATTCCCGACGGAGCTTTACGAATATCATGCAAGCAACTGAATGAAAATGCAGTGAACGATGGCATCAATACATCCAAAGAAAAAGATATCCGGACACTACTCTATTTCCTCACCGTCAAGGGATATACGCGTAAAAAAGAAGATGCGGCTCGTAACATGGAGATAAGTCGTCAGGCAGACCTAGAATCCACCATCAGGCGATTTGAGAAACGATTGGAAATAAGTCGCTTTGCCGTGGAATGGCTATACAAATTAGCTTTTGATGCAGAAAAAAAGAATGCACTCGACAAAGCCATCCAGTTCTCCGTAGTAGAGCTTCTGAACCGAATAAAATCAAATTCCCAATCCCTTTTTGGCGGACTTGATGACATTCAATTAGAAGACGTGGAAGAAGCACTTCTGTATTTGTCGAAAATCGGTTCACTAAAACTTGAAGGCGGATTTTTGGTACTTTATAATGCCATGAATATCCAAAGAATAAAGGACAACAAGTCGAGATACAAGCAAGAGACTATCGGATGCTCAACGAATTCTACAAGTTGAAAATCCAGCAAGTGCATATTGTAGGCGAATATGCCAATCTGATGGTAAGAGATTATCATGCGGCCTTGCAATATGTTCAGGACTATTTCCAAATGGACTACAGAAAGTTTGTCATAAAATATTTCAAAGGAGACAGAGCAAACGAGATACAACGTAACTTGACACCACAGAAGTACAAACAATTGTTCGGACAATTATCCAAACGGCAAATGGATATTATTTCCGACAAGGGTTCACGTTGCATTGTAGTCGCAGCCGGCCCAGGTAGTGGAAAGACACGTGTATTGGTCCACAAACTGGCCTCACTTCTGCTACTTGAAGATGTGAAACACGAACAGCTCCTGATGCTGACCTTTTCAAGGGCAGCCGCTACGGAATTCAAAAAAAGGCTCATGGAGTTGATAGCAACGCCGCCCACTTTGTCGAAATAAAAACATTCCACTCCTATTGTTTCGACCTATTGGGACGGATAGGAAATCTTGAAGAATCAAGAAATGTCGTTTCAAATGCAGCCGAGATGATATGTCAAGGAGAAGTGAACCCAATAAGATTGGCAAGACGGTGTTAGTCATAGATGAGGCTCAGGATATGGGAGCTGAAGAGCATGCGCTTGTAAAGGCTTTAATGACTAATAATGAGGAGATGCGTGTGATAGCAGTGGGAGACGATGACCAGAACATCTATGAATTCCGCGGTTCCGATTCCGGTTATATGTACCGACTGGCACAAGAAAGTGGAAGCACGTTTGTCGAAATGACCGAAAATTACCGCAGTGCGCGCCAGCCGGTAGATTTTGCCAACGGATTCTTGAAAAACATACATAAAAGGATAAAAAGTATACCAATTATCTCCATGAGAAAAGAAAAGGGTTGGGTTGAAGTGATACGCTATCAATCGGAATATATGTATCAGCCGCTCGTCGAAAACTTGCTTCAACATAGGGATAAAGGAACTTCTTGTGTACTGACCCAAACAAATGAAGAGGCCGTTATCCTGATGGCTCTTTTGCGGAAACATGGCATAAACAGTAAACTGATACAATCAATGGACGGCCTACGTTTTTGGAATATGGCTGAAATGAGATATTTCCTGAGGTATATAAACAAGCGGATAAAAACACCGTTAATCACGGAAGAGCTGTGGGAAGAAGCCAAGCATAACACCTTCTCTACTTATGACAGGAGTCTAAGCTTGATGTATGTGAAACGTTGTGTGGAACAGTTTGAACAAACCAACAAGACTAAATATTTCAGTGACTTCAAAGAATTTGTATTTGAGTCGTCGGTGGAAGACTTCTGCGACGTATCAGGAGCCGACGTTGTGGTATCAACTATTCACAAGGCCAAAGGCAGAGAGTTTGACGATGTGTATATGTTCATATCCGACAATTATGTAAAGGATGCCCATCTGATGCGTCGATATTACGTAGGAATAACCCGTGCGAAAAACAGACTGTTCATACATACAAACGGTGATTGTTTCAATCATTTGAGTGCAGACCGATATCTCATGGATCAGCGACAATATGACATGCCTGAAGAAATTGTACTGCAACTCTCTCACAAAGATGTCAATTTGGGATTCTTCAAAGAACGAAAACAAGAAATCTTGGCATTGAGAGGAGGAGACTCCTTGACTCACAGTAATTTCTTTTTGTATAGTTCATTGACTGATAAACCATAGCTAAGTTATCATCAAAAATGCAGGATACATTATCCGAATGGGAACAAAGAGGTTACAAGGTGAAATCCGCATCTGTACGGTTCGTGGTGGCATGGAAACCTAAAGATGCACAAAAGAATGAACCGGAAACAGCTGTTCTTTTGGCTGACTTGATGCTTTCTTTGTAAGCTAAAACGTTTGAAATTATCACAATATCATTACCTTTGTGATAAGAATTAAAATATTATACGAATAATAAGGGAATAATGCAAATACATAACAATACATTGATGGCGGAATGTTCAACTTATGATTTCAAGGAAATGTTGGAACGTAAGAAAGTAAAGTCATGGCTTAAATCCATATCGGCTTTTGCCAATACGGATGGTGGCAGTTTGTTCTATGGAGTGAACGACGACAGAGTGATTGTAGGTTTAAATAATCCACAAGCCGATGCCGACTTTATCAGCGAAACCATCAAGGCAAGACTTGACCCTGTGCCGGAAATACAACTTATTCCGATTGAACACGAAGGACATACCCTACTTGAAGTAAAAGTAAAGGCAGGAACGCTGACACCTTATTATTACTATCAAGACGGGACACGTACCGCATATGTACGAGTGGGTAATGAAAGCGTAGAGTGTAATTCGCAACAACTTCTTTCGTTGGTATTGAAAGACACGCACATGACATGGGATTCTCTTCCTACCCAAGTGGATGCCAGCAAGCACTCTTTCATCATCCTGGCCAATACATTCCGCGAGCAAACCCATCAAGAATGGAATGACAAGTATCTGGAATCATTCGGTCTGGTTACTCCTGAAGGTAAACTGACCAATGCCGGATTACTGTTTGTGGATAACTGCACGGTATTTCAATCGCGTATTTTCTGTACCCGTTGGACTGGACTTTATAAGGATGATGCTATCAGTTCCGTAGAGCATCGGGCTAACCTTGTATTGCTATTGAAATATGGCATGGACTTCATCAAGAACTACACTATGAGCGGATGGGTAAAGATGCCCAATTATCGCCTAAATCTTCCCGACTATTCCGACCGTGCCATCTTTGAAGGACTGGTAAACCACCTTATCCATAGAGATTATACCGTGATGGGTGGTGAAGTACATATAGACATTTATGATGACCGCGTAGAACTGGTATCACCCGGTGCTATGCTTGACGGTACACAAATTCAAGACCGTGACATATTCAAAGTGCCTTCTATGCGCGTAATCCCGTCATTGCGGACGTGTTCACACAGTTGGACTATATGGAGAAACGTGGTTCCGGCTTACGCAAAATGCGGGAACTTACGGAGAAGCTGCCTAATTCCTGCAAGGAAAAGAACCGCAATATCAAACGGAAGCGACCTCTTTCTACACCACATTCTATAATCTGAACTGGAACGAAAACGGAAGAATACCTGTTGAAGAAGTAGCCAACAGGGTAAATAGTACCCTCGAAAAGTACCCTGTAAACAAAGAAAGTTCGGTCGAAAAGTTCGGTGTAAACTGCAAAAGTTCGGAGATAATGCAAAAAGGTTTGGAGAAAAAGTTCGGAGATTCGAAAAACAAATCTAAAAGCATTGGGAAAACCGCACAAAAGATTATTGATTTCGTCATTTCCGACCCTTCAATGTCTGCAATTTCAAAGCTTCGTTCTATGGGAATCTTGTCTCGTGAAGGAGCAGACCATGGTGGCTATTGGCGCATTGTAATTAATCCTCAAACCGAGCAATAAACCTATGGGAACATCTTTCATTCCACTTTGTGCAATAATTGCTGTTTTGATTATCGCCTTTTTGTTTGCTTCCTTGCCGCAAGTAAGCCACAAAATGCGATACAGAGTGCTTTATGCAATAGCCATCATCATGCTATTTGCCGTTATTCCTATCAGTGAGTGTATGGCTAAGAATACCCAAAATTCAAACAGCAATTATCTGCTTGTTCTGATATTCGATATTGCAGTAGGTTATTTCTGTATGTACATTGCCGCATTACTGAAATTCAATGTCCTTAAACGAAAGAATCAAGCATTGGAAAATGCCTTGACCAAAAAGCAACAAGAAAATGTAGCAATCCTATTGGAACATCAGAATGAAAAGCAACAAGCACTTCAGCAAAGAGAACTTGAATGGTTAGCAGATAAAATCAAGATGTTCACAGAGGAAGAGCAGAAAGCTATTCTTGCCAGTGCTTGCGCATTCGCAGAACACGGTTTGATAATCACTCCCTCAATAACTATTCAGCAAACAGATACATGTAGTCAACAATATCTTATGTATTTTGTTTGTTCTGCCTTTTTCAACATGGGTAAGAAGCGGAATAATATTGTAAGTTTCTTATTTCAAGTCTTTCCCCTCTATTTCCCTGCTGGAGAAAGTGCTTTGCTAAAAAGATGCCGGGATTGGAAAAAGTTAGGGAGAAAAGGGAAAAAGAAAATCAATCCAAGTAGGTTTTACAATATATACTATTGAAGTATATTCCAATATAGAGTCGTTTTCCGACATCTATTTGTTTATAAAACATTACAATCAGAAATGACAACATGACAATGGATATAACAGAAGAAGTCAAAAACATATTGATGAAGATCCAGGTAGAAGATCGTGAATCTTTTGCTAAATTTTCTTTTGAGCATGCCAGTTGTTTTACTGAGGCAAACGGTGATTGGCTTTTCCCAGCTTTGTATGAGTTCTATACGGAAGAAGTCAAGAATCCAATGATTGTTGGACTATTACAAGAGTTAGGGATGCTTTTTCATCATGAAGTATGAAAGCCCCTCTCGCAGAAATTACCTCTCTTGACAGAAGCCTTTGTCTTGATGAATCTAACGTATTTGAGTACATTGTTAATCAACAAAGACTTGCATCGAAAGACATAAAGAAT
>ENA-OQCK01001109-OQCK01001109.1-human-gut-metagenome-genome-assembly--contig:-NODE-1109-length-10935-cov-4.526554_pt1 | contig 10935 bp, 9 predicted proteins | sample MGYA00242498_ERZ504578 | MGnify/ENA primary metagenome ERZ504578 (study PRJEB26092, sample SAMD00036229) | human gut metagenome | host: Homo sapiens | study: EMG produced TPA metagenomics assembly of... | reverse complement strand
ACAAGTACTTTGACGAAGTGAACCGTGAACCCGTGGTTTATCACTGGAAGTATAAAATGGATGAAATCAGTGAAGAGGAAGCAGTATCAATTTAATATAGCAATTATTTAATATTCGTTATACTAGTGGCAGCCAACGATACATGGGACATTTTCCAGATGGGAGGAAATTTCCCCAAATATGAAAACAGTATTGAGACATTGGGTGGTTACATAGAGGATGGAGTAATTGATGTTAGTGATACGACAGATGCATTCTTAAAGACAACACAAAATAATAATGGTGATCAAATGGGAATTTCTGTTGGTACCAATACATATGGAATCGCTTATGATCCGGCAATGTTTGAGGAGGCAGGTGTAGAGGAACCAACAGATAATTGGACATGGGATGAATGGAAAGAAGCTTGTTTGAAGATTTCAGAAAAACTTGGTGTATATGGAAGTTCTAAGATGGATAACTTTATTGCAGGTGTGACACAAAGAGTATCTCAGGCAGAAAAAGATGCAAACTTTTTTAATATGGAAGGAACCGGACTGGCTTGGGATGATCCGGAGCCACTTGCAGATTACTTTGCTATGATTCAGGAACTGACAGAGGCTGGAGCTTATCCGGATGCTGGTGCAATTAAGGAAATCAAAGACATTGAAAATGATTATCTTGTAACAGGTGATGCAGCAATGACATGGGTTGCATCCAACCAAATTAATTCTATTGTAAATGCTTCAGGAAGAGAAATTAAAGTTGCTCCAGTTCCAAGAATTGAAAAAGATGGAGCTTACGGAATGATTGTTCAATCATCACAAATGCTTTGTGTATCCAAGACTTCGAAACACAAGGAAGAAGCAGCGAAATTTATCAATTACTTTGTGAATGATATTGAAGCGAATAAGGTACTGAATGGAGAACGTGGCGTTCCGATTATGACAGAGGTTAGAGAAACGGTAAAAGCTCAAGCGGATGACGCAAGTAAGTCAATATATGACTTTGTTGATAAAATTGGTAATTTCCCAGTAGAAAACAGTAATGTAATCAGTCCGGAGCCGAAAACAGAAATTGAAGATTATGACAAATTGCTTATTGAAAAAGTTCAGTATGGTGAGATGACTCCAGAGGAAGCAGCAAAAGATTTGCTTGAATTTGCAAAAGGAAAATTCTAACATAGATATTGTTTCTGTAGTAGCATAATATCGTGATAAATTAGGATGTATGAGGGGCAGAAATATTTGGAAAGACAGATATTTTTGCCCATTTTTATCTGAAAAGACGATTGGTGAAGGTGGATTATAATTATGAAAAAACAACGTGATTTTAAGAAAATTTTATATAGTAATAATGTAGCCGGGTATGTCTTTTCGTTGCCATTCATAGTAGGGTTTCTCGGCTTTACATTGATACCAATTTTGGTATCGATGTATTATTCCTTTACAGATTACAAATTAGGTCAGGAATTATCATTTATAGGATTAAAAAATTATATTGATTTATTTGCAGATGAGCGATTCATGAATTCTATGAAGGTAACAGTTATTTATGTAGTGATTTCTGTACCTGTTAAGCTTGCATTTGCTCTTCTTGTTGCATATTTTCTGACAAAGAAAAGAAAGGGTGTTACACTTTACCGTTCTTTATATTATGTTCCGTCCTTAATTGGAGGAAGTGTTGCGGTGGCACTCGTATGGAAAACAATTTTTTCAAGAAGAGGACTTGCTAATGCAATACTTGCTGGTCTTGGATTTGACAAAATATCATGGCTGGGTAATCCGAAAACTGCAATGGGAATTCTGATTGCTATGGCTGCGTGGCAGTTTGGTTCCTCTATGATTATTTTTGCTGCTGGTTTAAAAGAAATACCGACTACATATTATGAAGCAGCTGATATCGATGGAGCGAATAAGCTTCAGCGGTTTATCAAGATTACATTGCCGTGTCTTTCTCCGATTATTTTGTATAACCTGGTTATGCAGACAATTTCTGCATTTATGTCATTTACACAGGCTTTTGTTATTACACAAGGCGGTCCAAATGATGCTACAAACTTTTATGCATTGTATGTCTATAATCACGCGTTTAAGTGGTCAAATATGGGATATGCGAGTGCAATGTCATGGATTATGTTAATACTAATCAGCGCACTTACTCTGATTATTTTTAAAACATCGAAATTTTGGGTATTTTCAGAATCTGAAAGCTAGGAGGAGAAAGCGTTATGAGAAGAAAACATCGTATAGAAAGTATTATATATCATGTTCTAATCTGCGGTTTCGGAATTATCATGATATATCCGGTATTATGGATGATCAGTGGTGCATTTAAAAATAATACGGAGATTTTAAATGGTGGTTTGAGCCTCATCCCAGAAGTTTGGAGATGGGAAAACTTTATTAAAGGATGGTCTGGATTTGGCGGAATTTCTTTTGGAACATTTTTTAAAAATTCATTGATTGTTGCAGGTGTTTCTACATTTGGAACGGTCATCAGTTCAGCATGTGTAGCTTATGGATTTTCTAGAATCCGGTTTAAAGGAAGTAAAATCTGGTTTACAGCAATGTTATGTACCATGATGCTTCCTGCACAGATTATTTTGGTGCCGCAGTATATTATTTATAATAAGCTTGGATGGGTTGGAACATATTTGCCATTGATTTTGCCACATTTTTTTGGTCAGGCATTTTTTATCTATCAAATGATGCAGTTTATCAAAGGAATCCCAAGAGAACTAGATGAAGCAGCAACTATTGATGGCTGCAGTCGATATTCCATTTTTTCACGAATCATTCTTCCGCTCTTAAAGCCGTCAATTGTAACAACGATCATCATTCAGTTTTATTGGAAGTGGGATGACTTTATGGGGCCGATGATTTATTTAAATAAACCGGAAATGTATACGGCTTCTTTAGCAATTAAACAATTCGCAGATTCCTCATCTACAACGGATTATGGAGCGATGTTCGCAATGTCTGCATTGTCCCTAATACCGGTATTTTTAATATTCTTATTTTTTAACAAGTATTTGGTAGAAGGAATCAGCAGCAGTGGTTTGAAAGGATAATGATAATGATTAATAATCCGATTTTAGAAGGGTTTTGTCCGGATCCGAGTATTGTTCGTGTAGGCAATGATTATTATATAGCAGTTTCAACATTCGAATGGTGGCCGGGGGTAAAAATATTTCATTCAAAAGATCTACAAAGTTGGACGCAGTTAGGAGCAGCATTGACCCGGACAAGTCAGTTGAATATGTTAGGAGATCCCATGTCAGGTGGAGTATGGGCACCGTGTTTGAGTTATGATAATGGCAGATTTTATTTGTTATTTACTGATGTGAAGACCAAAAAAGGTCGTTTTTATAATACACACAATTATCTTGTATGGACGGATGATATTCAAGGGGAATGGGCGGAACCTGTTTATTTGAATAGTGTAGGTTTTGATCCATCTTTGTTTCACGATACAGATGGTAGGAAATACTTGATCAATATGGTAAATGGATTTAAAGGAGTTCTTGTTCAGGAACTTGATCCTAAAACATGGAAACTGATCGGTGAACAAAAAAAGGTTTATGATGGTTCTGGTATAGGATGTACGGAAGGTCCTCATATGTATCATATTGGTGAATGGTACTATCTTCTGACGGCAGAAGGGGGAACCGGATATGAGCACTGTGTAACAATCGCACGTTCAAAAAGCATTTGGGGGCCGTTTGAGACGGATCCGGAGAATCCGCTCCTTACTTCGGATAAAGAGCATAAAGAAATGTTGCAGAAGTGCGGACATGGAGATTTGGTACAGACACAGGACGGAGAATGGTATATTGCACACTTATGTGCTCGTCCTCAGACAGGCGAAAATCATTGTGTGTTGGGACGAGAAACAGCCTTGCAGAAATTAGTATTGAATGATGACGGGTGGTTTCGATTGAAATGTGGTGGAAAATATGCACAAAATGAGACGGAAAGCCCGAAAGGAATTTTGGAAGAGTCTGGAAGAGAGAAGGAGGCATTGGATAAATTTTCTGATGTGAAAAAGTGGGACAGATTACAGGGAGGCTTTTCTTCGCCGCGAAGACCTCTTGGAAATGATGCCAGTTTAAGTAAACAACCGGGGTATTTGCATTTGATTGGAAGAGAGTCCTTGAATTCTTTACATAGAGTTACATTGGCAGCAAAAAGACAAACACAATTTTGTACTGAGGCGAGCACGAAAATGAAATTTAATCCTACATATGAAGAGCAGTTAGCGGGACTTGTTTATTTTTACGATGCGATGAACTTTTATGTATTTGGCAAAACTGTGGATGAGGAGAAGAATTCCATTCTTGTACTGCTGAAAAGTAATACAGGAGTCATTACCGATGAGATAGATCCTATTATGCTTGCATCAGATGAAGAAATCATACTTCGGGCAGAGACTGATCAGAAAGGGGAAAGTGTTACATTTTCTTATTGTCTGGATGGAAGATGGAGTACGGCAAAAGCAGACTGTACAACAGAAATACTGACTGATGAGCATTGTAGAGGATTTACAGGAGCACATTTTGGAATGTATGTACATGATATGACAGGACGTGCACTTGCTGCCGATTTCGCATGGTTTTATCTGGGTGCAAAAAGTAGTTTGAAATAGCAGAAACAGAGGGACGACAGGGTATGAGTAGGGTAACATTTAAAACAAGCGATGATCTTGTTCAGAAATTGTTTGATACAGCTGAAGAAAAATTAAAATTGAATTTGAAGAATTTTTCAGGAAGAACTGTTTTAATAGAAGGCGGTGGATATGAAAAAATCTGGTTGGAGACACAACCTATGGGTGGGGAGATGTATGCGAAGCGAAACATGACCCCGGCATTGAATAATCAGCTTCTTTTTATGGAATACCAGAGAGAGGATGGAAGAATTCCTGGAAGTATTGCTTTGATAAACGGGAAAATAACACCACAGTTCAATAAATTCCAGGGATTTTGTTTTCCAGAGCCAGCACTTAATATGTACTATTTGCTGGGGAAAGATGAAGATTATTTGGAATTATTGCACCGGACGCTGGAGCGGTTTGATGCGTATTTATGGAAAACAAGAGATTCCGATGGAGATGGGTGTCTGGAAACTTGGTGTAAATATGATACAGGAGAGGATCATGCAATGAGGTACATGGATGCACCAGATGCATGGGAAGCAGAAATCCCTCCAAGGGGGTGTGAAGCAGTACCAATTGCGTCTATGGATGTGATGAGCTATTCTTATTCCTGTCGTAGTGTCCTTGCAGAAGTCAGTAGGATGAAGAATCAAAAAGAGGATGAGAGGTTATGGGCAAAAAAAAAAGTCTTCAGGTTCTTCAGAAGATGAAAGAATATCTTTGGGATGAAGCAAAAGGAGCTTATTTTGACAAAGATAAGTATCATCGTCAGATGCCGATTCTCATCCATAATACATTACGGACTATGTATTGGGGAAGCATTACACAAAAGATGGCAGATCGGTTTGTAAAAGAACATTTGTGTAATCCAAATGAATTCTGGACCAGATTACCATTACCATCCGTTGCGGTTAATGACCCTATGTTTCGGAATGTAACGACAAATAATTGGAGTGGTCAAGTAGAAGCCTTGACTTATCAGAGAGCGATTCGTGCTCTCGAAAAATATGGATATTATGAGTTGTTGCCAAAGTTGGGAAATAAATTGTTCAAGGCAATTGGAGAAAACTGTGTGTTTGTTCAACAGTATGATCCGTTTACATCTGTTCCATCATCGATTGCACTGGAAGGAGAACAAGATGCATATGGACCGGCAATGCTTTCCGTTTTGGAATATATTTCACGCATGTATGGTGTTCATATTGATAAGGAAACCATATGCTGGGGAAGCTGTGGAAAAAGAGATACCGAATATGAGCAAGAATGGAACAACATCAATTATCGGATTGTAAATGATGGAGCATACGCTGAAGCTTTTCTGAATGGAAAGAAAATATTCAGCGTACCCAGTGGAAAACGTGTGATTACCGATTATAGGGGAAATATTTTGGATATACAATCACTGGAAGATCCTACAAAAAAAGGCTTATTTTAGGTTGATTTGTTCGCCGGCGTATGACTTTGGACGTTCACTCTCTTTGAGAAAACGTTTGCGGTATTTAAGAGGGGAGGTTTCGGTATATTTCCGAAAGATTTTCTCAAAGTAGGTGAGACTTTCATAGCCAAGGTAGAGGCAATTTCAGTGATATTCATGTTGCTTTTTATAAGAAGATTTTGTGCCTGTTGAATACGGTTAAGGTTGATATATTCGTTAACGGTATATCCGGTAAATTCTTTAAAAATTCGACTGAGATAGCTTTTGCTGATATAAAAATGCTGTGCGACGGTATCCAGTGAAGAGGCCGTATCATAATGTTCGCTAATATAAGAGGCTACTTCTGAAACTTTCTGATGAGTAGAAGAAGTAGAAAGTGCGGTTGTACTGGCAGTTAAATGATTATTATTCCAAAATCTTTGAGCGAAGAAGAGAAGACGGGCGAGCTTTGTCATCGCCATCATACGATAACCGGGGTTTTTATCACGGATTTCACCCGCAATTCCTTCTAAAAGTGATAGTACATATGACTGATTTTTGGGGCAAAGTTCAAGTACTCCTTGATTTTTACAAAAAAAATCTGAGAGAACCAGTTCACCGGTACAACCAAGGAATGAAGAAAAGGTTCTTCTTTTAGTTCAATGACAATGCGTTCATGATGTGAATCGTTATATTGTCCTGTCTGGTGAATTTGGTTTCGATTGATAAATACAAGAGACCCCTTTTTGACATGAAAAATCTGGTTTTCAATAAAGTAGTATCGTTCACCGTCAATAAGATAATAAATTTCATATTCTTCGTGAATGTGTTTGTGTGGCATATTAAAATCGTAATTACGGACGATACGATCGATTGTTAGACCTACATCAGATTCTTTGTAAATAATATTACGCATACGGAAAACTCCTAAAAGATAAAATAATTTGAAAAACAACAAAAAAGAAGAATAGTATAAGAATATTATACTATATATGAGTATAATGTCCAGTAAAGAAGTTGAAAATTCTTATCATTTTGGAAAGAAGGGAATATAAAAATGAAATATCAGAAAGGAAAAATGTCAGAAATACAGATTGCCTATATTGGAGGAGGTTCTCGCGGATGGGCATGGACATTTATGACGGATTTAGCACTTGAACCGTCTATGAGCGGAGATATTCGGTTATATGATATTGATAAAAAGGCAGCAGAGGCAAATGAAATTATCGGTAATAAGGTATCTGCAAGAGAAGAAGCAGTTGGTAAATGGGATTATAAAGCATATGATGATATTAAAACGGCTCTGAAAGGTGCAGATTTCATTGTATTGTCTATTTTGCCGGGAACATTTGATGAGATGGATGCGGATGTGCATATGCCGGAACGTTTGGGTATTTACCAGTCTGTGGGAGATACAGCAGGTCCTGGGGGAATTATACGAGCGCTTCGTACAATTCCGATGTATGTTGAAATTGCAGAGGCAATCCGGGAATATGCACCAGAAGCATGGGTAATTAATTATACGAATCCAATGAGTCTTTGCGTAAAGACACTGTATCATGTATTTCCGAAAATCAAAGCATTTGGATGTTGTCATGAAGTGTTTGGCACACAAAAAGTATTAAAAGAAATTGCGGAAGAGAAATTTGGAATTGAAAATATTGAACGATCAGAAATCCAGGTGAATGTTCTCGGAATTAATCATTTTACATGGTTTGATTATGCTTCTTATAAAGGAATTGATTTATTTCCGGTTTATAAAGAATACATTGATCAACATTATGAAGAAGGTCATCAAGAACAGGATAAGAATTGGATGAATTCTAGCTTTGAATGTGTACATCGTGTAAAATTTGATCTATTCCGTCGGTTTGGTTTGATTGCAGCAGCTGGAGACCGACATTTGGCAGAATTTATGCCGGGAAATGAATATTTGAACAGTCCAGAAACGGTAAAAAATTGGAAGTTTGGATTGACAACTGTCGATTGGAGAAAAGAGGATTTGAAGAAGCGATTGGAGAAAAGTCGAAAACTGGTGGCAGGAGAAGAACAAGTAGAATTGAAGCCTACAGGTGAAGAAGGGATTCAGTTAATTAAGGCACTTTGCGGATTGAGAAGAATGGTTAGCAATGTGAATATTCCAAATACGAGTTTACAGATAAAAAACTTGCCCCAGGAAGCGGTTGTAGAAACAAATGCAGTGTTTGAGCGAGATGCGATTCGTCCGATTGTGGCGGGAGAAATTCCAGAAAAAGTGCGTGAACTGATTTTACCGCATGTGGAAAATCATGAGTATACGTTACAGGCAGCTCTTACATGCGATAAAGAATTGGTTGTCAAAGCATTTTTGAATGATCCTATCGTAAAAGGGAAAAAGTGTAAAGAAGAAGATATCCGAATGCTTGTAGATGATATGATTGCAGCAACGCTGGATTTCCTTCCGGAAGGATGGAAATAGTCGTCGGATAAATGTGGAAAAGACCTTGTAGTGGTATGAGTTGATATCATGGCAAGGTCTTATACTTATACGGCGAAGAAGGAGATAAGAGATGAGAAATAGAAAGGAAGCAAAGAAACGAGCAGAAGCGTTAGTTGAACAGATGACAATTGCTGAGATGATAGGACAGCTGAGGTTTGATGCGCCTGCCATTGATCGGTTAGGAATTCCGGCATATAATTGGTGGAACGAAGGGGTGCATGGAGTTGCCAGAGCCGGAACAGCAACTGTATTTCCGCAGGCAATTGGAATGGCGGCAGCATGGGACGTGGAGATGATGAAAGAAATTGGTGATGTCATTGCGGAAGAGGCGAGGGCAAAGTATAATGCTTCGATACGACAGGAAGATCGAGATATATATAAAGGACTAACATTATGGGCACCAAATGTAAACATCTTCCGGGATCCACGTTGGGGACGAGGACAAGAAACATATGGGGAAGATCCCGTGTTGACGGCAACGTTAGCGGTTTCTTTTATTAAAGGACTTCAGGGAGATGGGGAGTATTTGAAAACAGCGGCATGTGCGAAACATTTTGCTGCACATTCAGGCCCGGAATCTCTTCGGCATTTTTTTGATGCAAAGGTGAGTAAAAAAGATTTGTATGAAACTTATTTACCTGCGTTTGAAGCGTGTGTAAAGGATGGTGATGTAGAGCTGTTATGGGCGCATATAATCGAATGAACGGGGAACCGTGCTGTGCGAGTCATGAACTGATAAATAAAATATTGCGTGGTGAATGGAAATTTCAAGGGCATTATGTGTCAGATTGTTGGGCAATACGAGATTTCCATGATCATCACCATGTGACTAAAAATGGTGTGGAGTCGTCGGCACTGGCATTAAATATGGGATGTGACTTGAATTGTGGCTGTACTTATCTGTGTTTAAAGGAAGCGCTTAAGAAAGGGTTAATTCAGGCGGCTACGTTGAAGAAGTCTGTGGTACGATTGTTTACTACGCGTTTTCTATTGGGAATGTTTGATGAAACAGAGTACGATCAAATTTCTTATACACAAGTGGAGACAAAGAAACATTTGGAGTTATCTGAGAGAGCGGCAAGGGAAGGCGTGGTTCTGCTGAAAAATAATGGAGTTCTTCCAATTAATAAAGATGAAATCAAAGTAATAGGAGTGATTGGTCCGAATGCAAATAGCAGGAGTGCTTTAGAAGGAAATTATCATGGTGTTGCATCGAGATATGTGACAGCTTTGGAAGGAATTCAGGATTATGTGGAAGACGACGTGCGGGTGATGTATTCAAAAGGGAGCAATCTGTTCAAGGAAAATGAAGAGTCTTTAGCACAGAACGAGGATAGGATCAGTGAAGCATTAGCAGTTACGGAATGCAGTGATATAGTCGTATTGTGTATAGGGTTGGATGAATCCTTGGAGGGCGAAGAAGGAGATACCGGAAACGCGTATGCATCTGGTGATAAAATAAATTTATCATTTCCTAAGGGACAGCAGAAACTGTTGGAAACGGTTTTAAATACAGATAAACCCGTAATTGTATGCAATTTTTCCGGTAGTGCTATGGATTTGTCTTTCGCAGAGGAACAGGCGTCAGCAATTCTTCAAGTATGGTATCCGGGAGCGCTAGGAGGGAGAGCTCTGGCAAAATTATTATTCGGGGATGTGTCACCGAGTGGAAAACTACCTGTGACATTTTACAGGTCATTAGAGGGACTGCCGGAATTTGAGGATTATTCTATGGAAGGGCGTACGTATCGGTATATGAAAGAAGAACCGCTATATCCATTTGGATACGGTTTGACTTATGGAAAGATACAGGTAGAATGGGCAAGATTTGAAAATAAACCTTCTCGAAAAGAGAACTTGAAAATGCAGGTATATTTGAAAAACTATGGTGAAAATGAAGTGCAGGATGTATTACAGGCATATATCCGTAATGAATCCAGACATGCACCGCGAAATCCAGTTCTGTGCGGATTTTTAAGAGTGAGTCTGAAAGCAGGCGAAGAAGGAAAAGTGTCATTGGTAATTCCTAAAACTGCATTTTATGTGATAAATGATGAGGGAGAAAAGATTTTTGACGCAGTTACCAGTACGATTTATGTAGGAACATGTGCACCAGATAGTCGCAGTATCACATTGACTGGACAGAAACCTTATGAATTAAAGATTGGGTGGTAGCTTATCTGAAAGTATTGAATATAAATTACCTACATGGATGAAAGATTTGGAACATGTAGCTTATATTAAATAGAACTGGTCTTTTTTATTTGACAGAGGTAAAATATTTATATAACTATAAATGAGCAAGTTCGTGATTTTGCATAAAAGAAAGACACCTCGATTCCATGTGTTGTATAATGAAAGTGCCAAAACAAACATTTGCAACATTTACGAAAGAAGGTGTCTCTCGCAA